>Ga0208851_1000707_pt1 | contig 13375 bp, 14 predicted proteins | sample NGESurshal092012_FD_184481 | JGI IMG/M metagenome (GOLD analysis project Ga0208851, IMG submission 184481) | Arctic peat soil microbial communities from Barrow, Alaska - NGEE Surface sample 415-2 shallow-092012 (SPAdes) | ecosystem: Environmental > Terrestrial > Soil > Wetlands > Peat ... | reverse complement strand
CCGACGGCGGCGGGGGCGGGCGCACGCCGGAATCCACCACCGGTGCGGTCGTCGCGCCCGTCGAGGACGCAGCGGCCGTGCCGCCGGCGGCGCCGGTCGCCGGTGAGCGCCTGAAGGCCTCCCCGGTCGCGCGGCGGATCGCCCGCGAGCGCGGCGTCGACCTGGGGTCGCTGCGCGGCAGCGGTCCGGGCGGGCGGATCGTGAAGGCCGACGTCGAGAACGCCGGCGCCGGCGCACCGGCACCCGCCGCCGCGCCGCCGCCTGCTGCGACCGCGCCCGTTCCCCAGCCGGTCGTCACCGGCGAGGCCGCGACCGGCAAGGGCGAGGTCGCCACGACCGAGCTCACGCGCACCCAGTCGCTGATCGCCCGGCGGATGGCCGAGTCGCGCGCGACCGTCCCGGCGTTCACGCTGCGCACGACGATCGACATGAGCGCCTGCGTGGCGCTGCGCGCCGGGCTGAAGGCCTCCGGCGCCCCGGTCGTCCCGTCGTTCAACGACCTCGTCGTCAAGGCCGCCGCGATCGCGCTCGCCGAGCACCCCAAGGCCAACGGCGCCTACAGGGACGCGCGCTTCGAGCACTACAGCCGCGTCAACGTCGGCGTCGCCGTCGCCGCCGAGGGCACCCTGGTCGTCCCGACCGTCTTCGACGCCGACCGCAAGGGCCTGGCGCAGATCGCGAGCGAGACCCGCGTGCTGGCCGAGCGCGTGCGCTCCGGCGAGATCACCCCGCCCGAGCTCTCCGGCGGAACGTTCACCGTCAGCAACCTGGGCATGTTCGGCGTGCGCTCCTTCGAGGCCGTCATCAACCCGCCGCAGGCGGCGATCCTCGCCGTCGGCGCGCTCGAACCGCGCCCGGTCGTGCGCGACGGGGCGGTCGTGATCGCCGACCAGATGGACGTCGAGCTCGCCTGCGACCACCGCATCCTCTACGGCGCCGAGGCGGCGCAGTTCCTCGCGCGCATCCGCCAGATCCTGCAGGCGCCGCTCGCGCTCGCGCTCTGATGCCGCGCTCGGAGCGCCTGACCAGCCGTGAGCGTGCCGAGCGCCGCGCCGCCCGCGCCCTCGCCGGCCTGTCGCCGCGCACCCAGGTGCGCCTGTCGCGCAAGCCCGCCGTGCGGCTCGACGGCCAGACGCTCGACCCGGAGATCCAGATGACGCTGGCGCTGCTCGAGCGCCGCGGCGACCCGCCGATCGAGACGCTGACACCGGCCCAGGCGCGCGCCCAGACGCGCCACACCGCGCGGCTCGTCGCGGGCCGACCCGTGCCGGTCGGCGCCGTGCGCGAGCTGACGGTCGACGGCGCGGAGGGCCCGCTGCGCGCACGGCTCTACTCCTGCGACGAGCCCGGCGGGCCGCACCCGCTGCTCGTCTTCTTCCACGGCGGCGGCTTCGTCATCGGCGACCTCGACTCGCACGACGGCGTCTGCCGGATGCTGTGCGTGCACGCCGGCGTGAACGTCCTGGCGGTCGACTACCGCCTGGCGCCCGAGCACCCGTTCCCGGCGGCCGTCGAGGACGGGCGAGCGAGCCTGCGCTGGGCGATCGAGCACGCCGCGGCGCTCGGCGCCGACCCGGCGCGCGTGGCCGTCGGCGGCGACAGCGCGGGCGGCAACATCTCGGCGGTCGCCTGCCAGCTCGCCGCCCGCGACGGCGGCCCGGCGCCCGCGCTGCAGCTGCTCATCTACCCCGCGACCGACGCCAGCACCCCGCGACCGTCGGCGGGCCTCTTCAGCGAGGGCTTCTTCCTGACGCGCGCGCAGATGGACTGGTTCACCGAGCACTACGTCTCGAGTCGAGACCTCGCCGACCCGCGCATGTCGCCGCTGCTCGCCGACGACCTGGCCGGCCTGGCACCGGCGATCGTCGTCACGGCCGGGTTCGACCCGCTGCGCGACGAGGGCGAGGACTACGCCGCGGCGCTCCGCGCCGCCGGCACACCGGTGATGCTGCGCCGCTTCCCCGGCCTGATCCATGGGTTCATCAACGCCGCCGGCATCAGCCGCGTCTCACGCGACGCGCTGATCGAGATCGCCGGTGCGACGCGGGCGCTGCTCACGGCTGGATGACGTTGCGCGGGTCCGGCTGCTCGCCGGCCGGCGCCTGGCTGTAGTCGCCGAACGGGCCGTCGCGCTCGGCGACGACCGCGCCGACGCCCTCGTTCTCGGCGATGCCGATGAACCGCCGCGCATCCGGCGTGTTGCGCATCAGCCCGTCGAGGATCGGGCCGAGCGTCTGCGTCGATGCGAGCCCCATGTTCTCGTAGGCCTGGTTGACGACGAGCTTCATCGCCGCGAGCTGCGAGAGCGGGATCTGCGCCAGCCGGTCGGCCTCCGCGCGCACCGTCGCCTCGAGGTCGGCGAACCGGACGGCGCGGTTGATGAGCCCGATCTCGGCGGCCTGCACGCCGGACAGCGGGCGCCCTGTGAGCGCGTACTCCTTGGCGCGCGTCAGCCCCAGGCGATAGAGCCACATCCCCGACAGGTACGCGCCCCACATCCGCGCGTACGGCGTGCCGATCCGCGCGTCCTCGCTCGCGATGACAAGGTCGGCGCAGAGCGCGAAGTCGCTGCCGCCGCCGACGCACCAGCCGTGCACCTGGGCGATCACCGGCTTGGGCGAGCGCCAGATGCTCATGAACTTCTGCGTCGGCGACTCGCTCGCGGCGGTCGCCATCACGAAGTCCTTGCCCGGGTCCCAGGCGCCGTCGGTCGTGATCGCCGCGTCCCAGTGATGGAAGCCGCCGGAGAAGTCGTAGCCGGCGCAGAACGAGCGGCCCGCCCCGCGGACGACGATGACCTTGACCGCGGCGTCGGCGACGGCCGCGTGCACCGCCGCCTGGACCTCGTCGGGCATCGGGGGGACGATCGTGTTGAGCGACGCGGGACGGTTGAGCGTGATCGTCGCGACCGCGCCCTGGACCGTATAGAGGAGCGTCTCGTAGGCCATGCGCGCAGGCTATGCCCGCGCGGCCTGCACCGCGGCCGCGACCGCCTCGGCGCTCTCGCCCTCGCCCGGGTCGACGAGGAAGCTGCGCTCGCCGAGCTCCAGGATGCCGGGGTGCTCGTTCTCGGCGGCGTCGAACGGCTGCCACGCGGCGAAGGTCTGCCCGAGCGGCTCCTGCGACCAGCCGCCCGAGCGCGCGTCGACGCGATCGATCTGACGACCCTCGGTGGTGAACACGTAGAGGCTCGACTGCGTCACGGCGACGACGTAGATCCCCTCCGTATGGCCCGCGGCGACGAGCTTCTCGCCCTGCCCGCGCGAGGAGAGCCCGGAGGTCGCCGTCTCGTTGACGAGCGAGAGCGGCGTCTCGGCCGTCTCCGTGCGCAGGTCGCCGGTGAACGAGGCCGACGTGATCGCCGCGCCGACGGTCGCCAGGAGCACGTCCTCGCCGCCCGCCACGAGCCCGTGCTCATGCACGCCGTCGAGGATCGCCTGCTTGATCGCCTGGGGGTCGCGTGCCATCGCGCCGATCCTACCCGAGCTCAGCGGATGCGCAGCACCGTTTCGCCCGGGCCCGCGACGACGGCGTTGGGCTCCTGGCTGCGGTCGCGCGTGACGCCCGCCGGAGACTGGTCGGTCGTCACGTAGACGCACAGGTCGCGCCCCGGATCGGGGCCCGGAAGGCAGGTGCGGTACAGGTGCGGGCCCGCCTTCCAGGTCGTGAGCCGCGTCAGGTTGCGCCGGTAGGCGGGCGGCGCCTGCGCAAGGAAGTAGGCCCGCGCGGCGGCCGCCTGGACGCCGAGCTCACGCGACTCGCCGTGCACGGCGGAGCGGTGCGCCAGCCCGCCGATGACGAGCAGGCAGCACATCCCCGCGAGCGCCAGCACGCCGCCGCGGTCGCGCGCGGCGAACGCCGGCATGTCGGCGCGCCGCCGGCGCAGCCAGACGCCGGTCAGCGGGCCGATCACCGCGACGGCGACGAGGTTCAGGAATCCGGCGAGGATGAACGTCGCGACGATGCCCGGGCCGCGGTCTCCGGCGAACGGCCAGGCCTGCAGGACGGCGGCGTCCAGCAGCGTGAACAGGACGAACGCCGGGGCCTGCCAGGCCCCGCGCAGACGCCAGCGCAGCCGTCGCGCCCACACGAACCGATCCTCGTGGGCCTCCACCCCAGCAGCGTAGAGCGCCGCACAACGGTTGAGGTGCCATGCGCGAGCGGCTGCGGCGCGCGCAGGCGGTCCTCTACCCTGGAACGCATGGCGCGGGCCGACGGCCATCGACCGGAGCTCTGGGTGTGCCAGCTCGGCCGCCTGCCGTACCGCGATGCCCTGGCGCTCCAGGAGCGCGTGCGCGACGCGCGTGAGCGCGACACCGTGCCGGACACGCTGCTGCTGCTCGAACACGATCCGGTCTACACGCGCGGGCGCCGCAGCGGCGAGGCCGAACTGCCGTTCGGCGAGGCCTGGTACGCCGGGCGCGGGATCGACGTCGTCGACGTCGACCGCGGTGGGCGCGTGACCTACCACGCCCCGGGCCAGCTCGTCGGCTACCCGATCGTCCGCACGACCGACGTCGTCGCCCACGTGCGCGGCCTCGAGCGTGCGCTGATCGACGCGCTCGCGCAGGAGGGCGTCAGCGCGCGCTCGCGCGCCGACGAGGGCAGCGACTTCACCGGCGTCTGGGTCCAGGACCGCAAGATCGGCTCGATCGGCGTACACGTGCGGCGCGGCGTGACGACGCACGGGTTCGCGCTGAACGTCGACATGGACCTCGAGCCGTGGACGTGGATCGTCCCGTGCGGCCTGAGCGCGACGATGACCTCGCTCGCCGCCGAGACCGGCCGCAGCGGGCTGCTGGCGTGCATGCGACGGCGCGTGGCACACGCGATCGCGAGCGGGCGCGGCGCGCGCCAGCGCCTGATCACCCCGACCCGCCTGGACGCCGTCCTGGGCGCGGACGCCGTGGCGATAGCCTGAACGACGTGACCACCGAGGCCGCAGACCGCCAGCACAGGACGCGCTCCCGGGCCAACCCGGGCGGCATGGACGTGCTGACCGTGCTCGGCGGCGACGTCCAGCCGATCCGCGCGCGCAAGCCGCCGTGGTTCAAGGTGCCGGCCCCCGGCGGTGAGAAGTACCGCGAGCTGTCGGACATGATCAGGTCCGAGAACCTGCACACCGTGTGCCAGGAGGCCGCCTGCCCGAACGTCGGTGAGTGCTGGGAGCGCGGCACCGCGACCTTCATGATCCTCGGCGACACCTGCACCCGGCGCTGCGGCTTCTGCAACGTCACGACCGGCAAGCCCACCTGGAACGACCCGCTCGAGCCCGCCCGCGTCGCACGCTCGATCGCGAAGATGGGCCTGCGCCACGCCGTGATCACGAGCGTCGACCGCGACGACCTGCCGGACTACGGGGCCGGGATCTGGGCCGCGACGATCCGTCAGTGCCGCCGCCAGGCGCCCGACTGCAAGGTCGAGGTCCTGACGCCCGACTTCCGCGGCCAGGAGATGCCGCTCGCGAAGGTCCTCGCCGAGCGCCCCGACGTCTTCAACCACAACGTCGAGGTCGTCCCGCGCCTGTACGCGATCGCCCGCCGTGGCTCGCGCTGGGAGCGCTCGCTGCGCGTCCTGCGCAACGCGAAGGCGATGGGCGAGGGCCAGGTCGTGACGAAGTCCGGCCTGATGGTCGGACTGGGCGAGACCCACGACGAGATGGTCGCCGCGTTCGAGGACCTGCGCGTCGCAGGCGTGCAGGTACTGACCGTCGGCCAGTACCTGCGCCCGACCGAGCGCCACCTGCCGATCGTGCGCTACTGGCACCCCGACGAGTTCAAGGCGCTCGAGACGGCGGCCTACGACCTCGGGTTCGACCACATCGCCGCCGGTCCGCTCGTGCGCTCGAGCTACCACGCGGACCAGCACGTGCCGCAGGAGCGGCCGGGCGTGGGGCCGCTGCACCAGCGCGCCGCGACCGCGTGACGTCCCCCTGAAGGGGTTCCCGTGACGTCCCCCTGAAGGGGTTCGATGTGCGAGAGCACATCGCAGATCGATCGGCGCAGCCGATCACTCGACGCGCGGGCGCCACTCGCCCACTAGCCTCAGGCGCCCCGTGATCCCGCTGACCGACGACATCGAGCGCGTCCGCATCCCCGTGGTCACGCTGACACTCGCGACGGCCGCGCTGGCCGGCGCGTGCGTGGAGCTCGCGCGCGGCGCCGGCTGGACGGCGCTGGCGCTGCTCGTCTGCGCGCTGTTCGCCTGGGTGTTCGGCGCCGCTGAGGAGGACCGCCTGCGCGTCCCGCTGTTCGCCCTCGTCGTCCTCGCGGGCGCGGCCGCCGGGATCGGCGTCGCCGGGCTCGTCGGCGACCTCGCGGCCGGCGCACTCGCCGCCGTCGGCGCCGTCAGCGCGATCGTGCTCGTCCACCTCGTGCGCTTCCACGGGGCGCGCGTCCTGAGTCTCGTCCTGATCCCGTTCTTCTCCGGCTTCGTGGCAGTGCGCGCGTGGATCTGGGCGCTCGCCTGGCCGGCGCTCGTCGCGGGGCTCGCCGTGCTGGGCGCGTTCGGGGCCTGAGCGGTGCGCAAGGCCATCCTCGCCGTCGTGAGCGTCTTCCTCGTGAGCTTCGGCATCCTGACGCTGTACGCCGCGGTCGACCGCGGCTTCACGATCCTGTCCGTCGCCTCGATCCTGATCCTCGCGCTGCTGTCGATCGGGATCCTCGGGGCGCTCTGGCAGCAGCCTCCCGACGAGTAAGCGCCCCGGCGCCCAGTTCTCCCGCACGGCAACCGCACCCGTCGACGCCTCGTAGTGGCCCGCACCAGAGGTCCAACGCGGGCCTGCGCCCGCCGATCCCAGAGGAGTCCCATGCGCAAGCTGCTGTCCCTGCTCGCCGTGCTCACCGCACTGGCCGCACTCATCATCGCCCCGTCCGCCCAGGCACACGGCTTCGGGTTCCCGGCGCCTCGTGCCGCCAAGCTCTCGCTCGTCCACGGCATCCCGGGCGACTCGCTCGGCGCCTCGCGCGCGCTGCCCGTGCAGATCCGCGTGTACCGCCTGTTCGACGGCGTGAAGGTCTTCAACGACGTCCCGTTCGGGACGGCGACCGACACGCTCACCGTCAAGCCGGGCATCTACCGCATCCAGGTGCGCGTCAACGAGGCCCCGGTCACGCTCACCCGCTGGACGTACATCGGGCCGGGCCAGAACGTCACCGCCGTCGCGTACCTCACGGACTCGGGGCGCCTGTCGAACCCCGCCGGCAAGCCGCAGCCCCGGCTGGGCATCTTCACGAACGACACCTCGGACCCCGGCGCCGGGAACGCGCGCGTGATCGTCCGCCACCTGGCCGACGCTCCGGCGGTGGACGTGCTCGCGGGCAAGTCGACCCTGATCAACGCGCTCTCCAACGGCTCGTCGGCGACCGCCGTGGTCCCGGCCGGCACGTACCCGATCAGCGTCGTCGCCGATGCCGACAACAGCATCGTCGCGCTGCCGCCGACGAACCTCTCGTTCGGCGCGGGGAGCACCACGGTCGTCTACGCGACGGGGAGCTTCTTCGACGGGTCGTTCACCCCGCAGGTCAAGGTCGTCTCCTGACCTCCTGAGCGTCGCGGACACGGGGCCGGGTCGCGAGCGCGGCCCGGCCCCGTCGCGTCCGTATCATCCGCACCGCACGACCGACCGATCAGTCAGTCAAAGGAGCAAGGGTGGATCTGAACGACACCCCCGAGCAGGCGCAGTACCGGGCGCAGATCCGGTCCTGGCTCGAGGAGCACAAGTCCGAGGCGCCGGTCATCGAGGGCGACGGCGCCCCGACCGACCCCGACGAGATCCTCGCGGCGCGGCGCGCGTGGCAGGGCCGCCTCGCCGAGGCGGGACTCGCCGGAGCGACGTGGCCGAAGGAGTACGGCGGCCAGGGCGCCGGGCCGATCGAGAACGTCATCATCAGCCAGGAGATGCGGCGCGCCGGCGTGCCGGGCATCCTCGACGTCATCGGCGTCGGCATGCTCGGGCCGACGATCATCGCCCACGGCACCGACGAGCAGAAGGGCCGCTACCTCGGCGCGATGCTCCACGGTGACGAGGTCTGGTGCCAGCTCTTCTCCGAGCCCGCCGCGGGCTCCGACCTGGCCGCCGTCCAGACGCGTGCCAGGAAGAACGACGACGGCAGCTGGACGCTCAACGGGCAGAAGGTCTGGACGACGAATGCCCAGTTCGCCGCCTTCGGCCTGATCCTCGCGCGCACGAACGCGGACGTGCCCAAGCACAAGGGCATGACGATGTTCATCGTCCCGATGGACGCCGCCGGCGTGACCGTGCGCGGCCTGCGCCAGATCTCGGGCGAGGCCGAGTTCAACGAGGTCTTCTTCGACGACGTCACGATCGACTCGGGCTCGGTCGTCGGGCCGGTCGACGGCGGCTGGGGCGTGGGCCTGACGACGCTGATGTTCGAGCGCCTGACGATCGGCATGGGCGGCGGCTACCGCTCGGACCGCTTCGCCCAGGCGGTCGGCGGCGACCCCGCCGCGCGCCGCGACTCCGGCGTGCGCCACGACCTCGGCGAGCTCAGCGCCGAGCTCGAGGCGATCCGCTGGACGGGCTACCGCTCGATCAGTGCACTGCAGGGCGGTCAGATCCCGGGGCCGGAGTTCGGCCTGGCGAAGGTCACGATGGTCAACTGCGCCGTGAAGGCCGGCGACCTCGTCGCCGACATCATCGGCCCCGAGGCGCTCGCCGAGGACGGCGAGTTCGCCTACATGATCTCGTTCCTCCCCGGCCTGAAGTCCGCCGGCGGCACGGAGGAGATCCTGCGCAACACGATCGGTGAGCGGGTGCTGGGGCTGCCGCCCGAGCCGCGCCTGGACAAGGGCATCCCGTTCAGCGAGCTGCGCGCCAAGGAGAAGGAAGGGGCCGCGGCATGAACCTGGACCTGTCCGACGAGCAGGAGTTCCTGCGCGAGGCGGCGCGCGGCGCGCTGTCGCGCTTCAAGACGCTCGAGGCCGCCCGCGAGGGCCTGGAGGACGACGGCGCCCGCCTCGACCTCTGGCCGACCGCGATCGAGGCCGGCTGGCCCGGCCTGCTGATCACCGAGGACAACGGCGGCGCGGGCCTCGGCGCCTACGACGCCCTGCTGGTGGCACAGGAGGCCGGCCGCGTGCTGGCCGGCGCGCCGCTGCTCGGCCCGCTGCCGGCGTCGCTGCTGCTCGACCGCGGTGGGTACGCGCGGATCGAGGAGGTCGCCTCGGGCGAGCTGAAGGCCGCCTGGCTGCCGGCCCGCCCGCCGAGCGAGCTTGAGGAGTCGTGGACCGTCGACGCGCTGAGCGGGATGACCCGCCCGCCGGCGCCGGCTGCCAGCGTGGACGGCGGCAGCGCCACGCTCAACGGCACGGTCGCCTGGGCGCCCGATGCCGCCGAGGCGGACGTGCTCGTCGCGATCGGCCGCACCGCGGACGGTGAGCCCGTCGCGGTCGCCGTCGAAGCGGGCGCCGCGGGCGTCAGCATCGACGCGGGCTGGCGCTACGACGCCACGCGCAGCCTGGCGACCGTCACGCTCGCGAATGCGAGCGGGACGAAGCTCGCCGTGTCCGCGACCGACATCGCCGAGGCCTGGTACCTCACGCAGGCCCTGATCGCGGCCGAATCGGCCGGCACGGTCGAGACGGCGCTCGAGGTGTCCGTGCAATACGCCAAGGAGCGCTACACGTTCGGCCGCGCGATCGGCTCCTACCAGGCGATCAAGCACAGCCTCGTCGAGATGCTGCGCCGCCTGGAGAACGCCAAGTCGCTGCTGATCTACGCCGGGTTCGCGTTCAGCGACCACCCCGAGGAGGTCGCGTACGCGGCGAGCGCGGCGCGCTCGGTCGCCGGTGGCGCGCTCGACTTCGCCGCGCGCCAGCAGATCGCGGTCCACGGCGGCATCGGGGCGACGTGGGAGCACGACGCGCCGCTGACGTTCCGCCGCGCCCAGCTCAGCCGCCGCCTCGTCGGCGGCACCCACGACGCGACCGACCGCGTCACCGAGGAGCTGCTCGCCGGTCGTGGGCCCGCCTCCGAGGCCGCGTAGGCCGAGGCGGTCCGGTACAGGCCGCGTCCCCGCCGGGGCGCGGCCTGCGCTGCGTCTCAGGACAGGGTCTGGCGGCGCATCGCCGGCAGCAGGACCGTGCGCGGCGCGTAGCGCCCGGCCAGCGACAGCACCTTGTTCTGCGGGCCCGGGATCACCGAGCGTTTGCCCGTCAGCATCCCGCGCACGGCCTGCGCGGCGACCTCCTCCGCGGACACCTTCAGCACGCCCGGGAAGCTCGACTCGCCGAAACCGGCGATCTCGGCCCACTCGGTGTCGACCGGCCCGGGGCAGAGCGTCGTGACGGACACGCCGCTGCCGGCGAGCTCGGCGTGGACGGCCTCGGAGAAGGACTGCACGAAGGCCTTCGTGGCGGCGTAGGTCGCCATGCCCGGCATCGGCTGGAAGGCCGCGCTGGAGGCGACGTTCAGCACCGCGCCCGCACGGCGGCGGACCATCTCCGGGACGACGGCGAGCGTCAGGTGGTGCAGCGCCTCGACGTTCAGTGCCACCTCGTCCGCCTCGCGCTCGAGGTCGAGCTCCCAGGCGCGGCCGCTGGAGCCGAAGCCGGCGTTGTTCGCCAGCCCGACGACGTGGCGGTCGAACTCGGCGATCGCGCCGAGCAGCCCGACGCGCGCCACGCGCTCGCGCAGGTCCGCGGGATGCACGAACACGTCGACGCCGTGGCTGACGCGCACGTCGTCGGCGAGCTCCTGAAGGCGGTCCTCGCGCCGCGCGACGATCACGAGATCGTGCCCCAGCGCCGCCAGCTGCCGGGCGAGCTCCGCGCCGATGCCGGCCGACGCGCCGGTGACGACGACGACGGACTCCTTGGTGGGGACGGGGAGGCTCATGGCCTGGATCCTCTCAGGTGTCCGGCGCGGACAGGACCGCGCCATGGGAGACTGGGCCCCATGAACGCGTCACCGACACCGCTGCGAGCACCGCGCGCGACGCTCCCCGGCGCCGTGCTGCTCGCCGCACTCTGCTGCCTCCTGCTCGCCGCCCCGCGCGCGAACGCGGCCACCAAGACGACGTGGCTCTGCAGCCCGAGCCTCAAGAGCGACCCGTGCCGCCCGAGTCTCGACACCACGCAGATCTCGCCGAGCGGAACGGTCCTGGGCAGCACGAAGGTGACGGCCTCCAGGAAGCCGGCGTTCGACTGCTTCTACGTCTACCCCACCGTCAGCAACCAGCCCACGCCCGAGGCGACGCTGAGGATCGATCCCGAGGAGCGCTCGATCGCGCTCTACCAGGCCTCGCGCTACTCGAAGGACTGCCGCGTCTACGCGCCGATGTACCGGCAGGTGACGATCCAGGGACTGCTGAACCCGAGCACCGTCAGCGCAAAGATGCGCACGACCGGCTACGACGACGTCGTCGCCGCGTGGCGCGAGTACCTGAGGCACGACAACAAGGGCCGCGGCGTCGTCCTGATCGGGCACTCGCAGGGCAGCTTCGTGCTGCGCAGCCTGATCGCCAAGGAGATCGATCCCAAGCCGACGATCCGCAGGCAGCTGATCTCCGCGATCCTGCTCGGCGGCAACGTCGTGGTCAAGAAGGGCTCCGACCGCGGCGGGGACTTCAAGGACGTCCGCGCCTGCCGCTCGGCGACGCAGATCGGCTGCGTCGTGGCCTTCTCGACCTACAACGCGACGCCGCCGGCCAACTCGCTGTTCGGGCGCGCCGACGTGCCGATCGCCGGGCTCACCAAGGCCGCAGAGAAGACCTTTGAGGTCCTGTGCACGAACCCCGCCGCGCTCGGCGGCGGCTCGGCGCCGCTGGACTCGATCTACCCGACGACGCCGTTCGCGCCCGGCACGGCGATCGGCGCGCTGGTGCCGCTGATCGGCTTCCCGATCCCGACCACCGCGACCCAGTGGCTCGAGGCCAGGGGCGCCTACACCGGGCAGTGCTCGGCCGCGGGCGGCGCGCATGTCCTGCGCATCACCGGTGTCGACGGCGCGCCGGTGCTCAAGCCGCTCGCCGACGCGACCTGGGGCCTGCACCTGGCCGACGCGAACATCGCGCTGGGCAACCTGAGCGCCCTGGTCGAACGCCAGGCCAGGACCTACCTCAAGCGCTGATGTCGGCAACCGGTCGTTCACAGCCCCGACGCGGCGCGGCCCTACCCTGGTCGCCCATGCGGTCCAGCACTCTCGTCCTGTCGATCCTCTGCGCGCTGCTCGTCGCCGCGCCCGCGGCATCCGCGGCGGGCGCCGGCGGCAAGCCGGCGCGCCTCTCGGTCCTCGTCACGAACGACGACGGCGTGGGCGCGCCGGGGATCGACGCGCTCGTCCAGGCGCTGCGCAAGCAGCCGGCCCTGACGGTGACGGTCGTCGCGCCCGCGAAGAACCAGAGCGGCACGGGCGGCAAGACGACTCCGGGCGCGCTGAAGGCCACGCCCGCGCGCACGAAGAGCGGCTATCCGGCGACCGCGGTCGCCGGCTACCCGGCCGACACGATCACCTACGCACTGGCCCACCAGTTCAAGCGCCGCAAGCCGGACCTCGTGGTCTCGGGCATCAACTTCGGACAGAACATCGGGCCGTTCGTCGGCCTCTCCGGCACGGTCGGCGCCGCGCTCGCCGCCGGGAAGCGCGGGATCCCCGCGCTCGCCACCAGCCAGGGTCTCGGGAACCCGGCGAACTTCCCCGCCGGCGTCAGGCAGACGATCGCCTGGCTCACCTCCAACCGCGCGCACCTGCACAAGGGGCGCGTCGTCAGCATCAACACGCCGACGTGCTCCAAGGGGCGCGTGCGCGGGATCCTGCCCGCCACGGTCGCCGCCTCGTTCGGGAGCATCGACCCGTTCGCGGCGGTCGACTGCTCGACCGCCGCGAAGCCCGCATCCGGCGCGGACGTCGCCGAGTTCTCCGCCGGGTACGCGACGATCGGCGTGCTGCGGCGCTGACCGCGGGCCGGGTCAGTCCCGGACGAGCTTGGACAGGTGGTGCAGGCGGATGTGACCGCAGTGGCCGCACAGCATCGCCGCGACCTCGAACCCGTCGGCGGTGTCACCGGTGAAGGCGATCTCGCCGCCCGGCGTGATCGCCTGCATGAAGAAGGTCTCGTCCGCGAGCTCGAGCGCCGCATGTCCGCACGCCGAGCACGTCGGGTCGTCGGCGCCCTTGCGATGCAGCGCGTCGACGATCACGGCGAGGCGCGGTTCGAGCTCGTCACGGGGTTCGTCGGTGGCCATCCGCGCATGCTCGCAGGCGGGCAGGCGGGCTCGGCGGCGGGCCGTTTCCAGCCGCTCGCCGCGGGCCGCCGCGTTCACGTCGCCGAGCACCGAGGCGCACGGCGTCCCTGGGCGGCGTTCCGGCGTGCGATGAGCGTGCGGGTGGCGACGAGCGTCCGCGCCCCACGGT
>Ga0208851_1000705_pt1 | contig 13395 bp, 12 predicted proteins | sample NGESurshal092012_FD_184481 | JGI IMG/M metagenome (GOLD analysis project Ga0208851, IMG submission 184481) | Arctic peat soil microbial communities from Barrow, Alaska - NGEE Surface sample 415-2 shallow-092012 (SPAdes) | ecosystem: Environmental > Terrestrial > Soil > Wetlands > Peat ... | reverse complement strand
GCGGAGGATAGGGGATTCGAACCCCTGAGGAGTTTCCCCCAACACGCTTTCCAAGCGTGCGCCCTAGGCCACTAGGCGAATCCTCCGCCGAGGAGGATACGGGGGTTCGAGGCCTTGGCCGAAATCGGAGCACCAGGACGGGCCGCACGGGTAGGCCCCGACCTCCCGTAGACTTCTCTACGACCCCCCGTGCGGCGTCATCCCGTGAACTCCCCCAGGGCCGGAAGGCAGCAAGGGTAAGCGGGCTCTGGCGGGTGTGCGGGGGGTCACCTCTCGGCGCGCGGCATCCACGCTCGCGGCGTTGTCCTCCTTGGCGGCACCCACGTGCCGCCTGCGTGGTCCGCCTTGCGAGCGCGGCGCCACGCGCCGAGAAGGCGGAGGGATTCTGGGGGAGTCCGTGGCGAGTTCCTCGGTCTCGCGCGCTTGCTCCCGTCGTGGATCCGCGGCGCGCTGACTCGGCGCGGGACCGACCGCCACGAAAGACCCCGCCTAGACTCGACGCGTGATCTTCAAGGCTGTCGGCGACGGGCGTCCCTATCCCGAGCACGGCTGCACGCCCGCGGACTGGGCCGCGCAGGCACCGCGCCAGATCAGGCTCTCCGAGCTGGTCACCACCAAGCGCACTCTCGACCTCGAGGCGCTGCTCGACGAGCAGTCCACGTTCTACGGCGACCTGTTCGCGCACGTCGTGCGCTGGAACGGCCAGCTCTACCTCGAGGACGGCCTGCACCGCGCACTGCGCACTGCGCTCCACGGGCGCGACGTCCTGCACGCCCGGGTCCTCGACCTCGACTCCGAGGAGGGCCGCGCGCGCCTCGTCGCAGCGAGCGCCGCGACCGGGGCTCGGAGAACCAGCCCATGAGCATGCTGTCGGGCCAGGGCCTCGGACCCAGCGGCAGCGGGTCGCGTCGACGTCACCCGGTCGCGACCGGAGCCCTCATCGTGCTGATGATGCTCGTGCTCTTAGGCGCGACCTTCGGTGCCGTGCGCCTGCTCAAGGGCGACGGCGGCGTCGCCCCCGACGCGTCGGGCAGCTCGCCGGCTCCGTGCGTGTCGACCACCGTGACACCGGGCACGGCGCTCCCGAAGCCGGCCACCGTGACCGCCAACGTCTACAACGCGACCGACCGCGCCGGCCTCGCCCGGACCACGGCGACGACGCTGAAGACACGTGGGTTCGGCATCGGATCGGTCGCCAACGACCCTCTCGGCAAGACCATCACCACGATCGGTGAGCTGCGCTACGGCGCCAAGGGCCGCGACAACGCACTGCTCCTGCGCTACTACGTCGTCGGCGCGACCCTCGTCGAGGACCAGCGCAACGACGCGACCGTCGACGTCGTCCTCGGGCTGAAGTTCAAGGGGATCCCCGACCAGAAGGTGGTCGACGCCGCGCTCGCGAAGCCGGTCGTCGTCGCGAGCGGCAACGGCTGCCCGAGCCCGACGGCCAAGCCCGTGACCAAGTCCCCCGGGGCCACTCCCTCCCCGACCGCGGCCTGAGTCTGCGGTCGGGGTCGACGCGAGCCGGGGTGAGGGCCGACTACGCCGTCGGGATCCAGACGAGGCGGAAGTCGCGGACGACGACATCGGCCTTCTCCAGCGGGATCGTCTTCGTGGAGACGTCCTCCGCCTTGGCCGTCCAGGCGTCGTCGAGCGCGACGATGTCCTCGTTGAGCTGCGCCTCGAGCGCTGTGAAGGCCTGCTCCTGCGCCGCCGCCTTCTGCTGCGCCGCTCCGACCTTCGCGCTCGCCGCCGACTGACGCCGAGCGTCCGCGGCCAGCGAGGACCGGCTGCGCCGGCCGCCGAGCAGGCTGCCCAGCACGCTCATGCCGGTCGCCGCGAGGCCGAAGTTGGAGTCGTACTCCATCTGCAGCGACTGCGCGTTGATCTGCGCGTCGGTGACCTTCTGCCGCGCGGTCGCGAGCTTCGTCTCGTACTTGGTGCGCAGCGCCGACATCTCCTTGTCGGCCGCCGCGTCCGTGAGCGTGTGGCAGCGCGCCACGAACTCCTCGCGCGTCTCGCCGGGGCGCGCGGCCGCCTTGAGCGCGGTGTTGACGAGGATCTCGCTCGTGCGCGAGCGGACGAGCTCCTCCACCAGCGCCTTCTGCATGCCCGTCCAGTAGGTCTTGGCCTTCGCCTCCGCGGGCACGAGCCCGTAGACCGCGCCCGCCGGCGCCAGTGTCACGAGGTCGCGGTCGTCGTAGTCCACCGCGACGAACGCGCGCGGGTCGGGGACCTGCGTGAGCGGCAGGAGCACGGCCTCGTACTCCTCCTGCGCGACCACCTCGGTGCCGTCGTCGTAGGTGAGGTCCACGCGCGCGACGGCCGCGGCGCGCAGGTGCTGCCCGCCGGGCACCCCGCCCACGCTCGCGAGCCACGGGGCCGCGGGGTCGACGTAGGCGACCGGGACACCGGCGGCGATCGCCGGCATCACTGGTGACTCGTCGGCTCCGGCGGTCGCGGGCGGGATGGTCGTCACCACCGCGGGCGCGACCGGCGCAGGCGCGACGGGGGCCGCGACCCCTGCAGCGGCGGGCGGAGCAACCGCGTCCTGCGCGGCGGCGGTCGTTCCCGGTGTTGCTGACGACGCCGTTGCAGCTGCCGGCGACGGTGCGGGTACAGCGGTCGCCTGCGCGGCGCCGCCCACCGCCATCGCCTGGCCGATCTGGTCCCGGGTGAGCGGACCTCGCAGGTAGCTCATCGCCCAGCGGGTCGTCATGACCTCGGGGACGTCCTTACCTGCCTTGCGCAGCAGGAACTGCCGCTTGCCGAGGTTGCTGATCGTCTCGCCGACGACCTTCACGTCGACCCCGCCCGCGGCGCTCGACAGCCCGTCGACGAGCCGCGCCTTGTCCTGCTCGGTCTGCAGACGGCCGATGAGCCAGGTGCCCGCGTTGGACAGCGCCTTGTAGTCGACGTCGACCGGGTTCTGGGTCGAGAGCACGACGCCGAGGCCGAACGCGCGCGCCTGCTTGAGCAGCAGCATGATCGGCTTCTTCGTCGGCGGGTTCGCCGTAGGGGGGAGGTAGCCGGCGACCTCGTCCATGTAGAGCAGGGCGCGCAGGTCGCTCGTGCCGCTCTGGCGGCGCATCCACGTGACGAGCTTCGAGAGCACGAGGGCCGTGACCGACTGGCGCTGCTCGTCGTCGAGGTGGGCGGTCGACAGGATGGCGCAGCGCGGCCGGCCGTCGGGCGCGAAGAGCATCGACTGGATGTCGAGCGGCTCACCGGTGAGCCAGGAGGCGAACGACGGTGACGCCAGCAGCCCGTTGAGCTTCATGGCGAAGGCCATCCGGTCGTTGGCCGGGAAGAAGGCGTCGAGCTCAAGCACGCCGAGCTTGCGCATCGGCGGCTGCTGCACCTGGGCGAGCAGCGTGGCGAGGTCGAGGCCCTGCCCCTGCGACCACGCGTTCTGGATGATGTTCGCGAGCAGGATGTGCTCGCGCGAGGAGAGCGGGTCGCCGGAGATGCCGAGCATCCCGAGCAGGCTCGACACGTAGCCGTCGATCTCGTCGCTCACGACCTCGGGGTCGGTGCCCGCGGGAGGCGCCTGCAGCGAGCCGACGATGTTGATAGGCGTCCCTGCCTGGGATCCGGGCGTGTAGATCGTGAACTCGACGTCCTTGCGCAGCGCGGCCAGTCGTTCGGGCGCGATGCCCCAGCCGCCGAGGCCGTCCTTCCACGCCGTCGCCTGCTGCTCGGCGAAGGCGTCCATGTCGAGGCCCGCCTTCTGCGCGTCGCTCTCGTTCACCCAGGGCCGGAAGTCCGAGCCGCGCAGCGCGGGGAAGATCAGGCACAGGTTGGTCAGGTCGCCCTTGGGGTCGATGAGCAGCGCCGGCACGCCGGACGAAAGGCATTCCTCGATGAGCACGACACCGAGACCGGTTTTGCCCGAGCCCGTCATGCCGACGATGACCCCATGGGTGGTGAGGTCCGCGGAGGAGATCGACGCCGTCGCGTTATCCGATGTGCGGGAACCAGTGGCGGGGTCGATCTGCCCGCCGAGGAGTAGCTCAGCCATGCGCCCGACCCTAGGGCGGTCCTGCCGGGCTTGCAGCCGGATGCGGACGCTCGGCCCGCGCAGGTTCAGCCCTCCGCGACGACCTCGTCGCCGACCCGGACCACGCTGTCGACGAACGCGTCGACGAGGTCCGACGTCGTCCGCGGGTTGATGAAGCAGGGGCGCAGGGCGTAGTGGCCGTGCACGCGGGTCGAGCTCGGGAGGAACGGTGTCGTGCGGTGCAGCCGACGCAGGATCTCCGCGTTGGCCCGGTCCAGGTCGGCGCCGGACCCCGCCGCGGGGCGGTATCGGAGGCAGCACACCGACAGCACCGGCTCGAGGAGGAGCTCGAGGCGCGGGTGCGCCCGGGCGAGCTCGGCCACCCGGCGGGCATGGTCGTCGTCCTGGCGGATCCGGGCGGCAACGCCGTCGCGCCCCAGCTCGCGCAGGATGCTCCACACGACCGTACCGCGGGCCGGCGCCGTGAGCTCAACGCCGAAGTCGGCGTAGGGGACGCCCATCTCGTCGAGCGAGGTCTCCGCGGGGGCGTCGCCGGGACCAGCCATCTCGAGGTAGTCGGCCGGCTCCTGGGTGAACGCCCGCTGCAGGATCGAGCGGTCGCGGACGTACGTCGCGCCGACGCCGGTCGGCGCACCCAGCCACTTGTGCGGGTCGACGATCGCGGAGTCTGCGAGCTCGAGGCCGTCGTACAGAGGGGCCACCCGCTCGTCGAGGATGCCCGGCAGCCCGTAGGCCCCGTCGACGTGGAACCAGGTGCCGTGCTCGCGCGCGACCTCGCCGAGCGCGCGAAGCGGGTCGATCGTCCCCGTGTTTGTGGTCCCCGCTGTCGCGACCACCGCCATCGGCACGATCCCGGCCGCGACGTCGGCCTCGATCGCGGCGCGCACCAGGTCAGGGCGCAGTCGGAGCCGCTCGTCGGTGCCGATGTGCCGCACGCTCGCGCGTCCGAGCCCGAGGACGCCGGCCGCACGTTGCACGGTGTGGTGGGTCTCGTCCGACGCGTAGATCGCCAGCCGCAGACCGCCGAGCCCGTCGGCACCGACGTCGATGCCGCGCTGCTCGCACGCCCACTGACGAGCCGCGCCGAGGGCGACGAGGTTGGCGGTGGATCCACCGCTGGAGTAGACGCCCTCCATGTGCGGGGCAAGGCCGCAGAGCTCCGCGAGCCACTTGAGCGAGAGCTCCTCGAGCAGGTTGAACGGCGTGAGCAGATAGCGCTGGGGTGAACCGACCGCCGCCGCCACCGACGCCACGAGCGGCACGGTGCTGGGACCGTTGGTGATGTAGCCCCACCACCCGGGCGACATGAGCCGCTGGCCGTTGGGGACGACGACCTCGGCGAGCTCGGCCAGCGTGGCGTCGGCGCCGACACCGTGCTCCGGTAGGTTCGTCCGCAGGCTCCCTTCCCACGACGTGCGCCGCGCGACCGGGTCGGTGCCGGTCGCCACGAAGTCGTCGAGCGCCACCCCGATGCGCTGCAGCCGCTCGGACAGCTGGTCGATCAGCGGCGTGTGAAGCGTGCGGGTCGGCGGGCCCGCTACCGGCTCGTCCACGGGTGCCCCTCTCGTAGGCGCCGAGTGTCGCACCACTCGATCGCGAGTCTGCGGGATACGGCGATGACGGCGTGCTCCGGCGAACGGGGGACCGCATCTGACGCGGTGGACCGCCTTTCGCCGGTGCTCGCCGGCGACAGGAACGGCGAAGGGCGCCCTCGCGGGCGCCCTTCGGTCGGCTGGCGGTGGCGGTGGGATTTGAACCCACGGAGGCTTTCACCTCACACGCTTTCGAGGCGTGCTCCTTCGGCCGCTCGGACACGCCACCGCCGAGGAGGGTACAAGGTCGGGAGCCCGACCCGAAAATCGTCGGTTCGTCACCCGACCTCAGCCAGGGCCGCGCCGCTGTGCGAAGAAGTCGCCGAGCAGGGCGGCGCACTCGTCGGCCAGCACGCCGGCGACCACCTCGGGGCGGTGGTTGAGCCGACCGTCGCGCAGCACGTCCCACAGCGACCCGGCGGCGCCGTACTCCGGGTTCCAGGCGCCGAACACGACGCGGTCCACCCGTGCGAGCCAGGCGGCACCGGCGCACATGGGGCACGGTTCGAGCGTGACTGCGAGGGAGCAGCCGTCGAGGCGCCAGGTGCCGAGCGCCGCGCCGGCGGCCCGCAGGGCGACGACCTCGGCGTGAGCTGTGGGGTCGTGCGTCGTCTCGCGCTCGTTGCGTCCGACGCCGATCACGGCTCCGGACGCGTCGACGACGACCGCGCCGATGGGGACCTCGCCGGAGCCGACGGCCAGGCGTGCCTCGTCGAGGGCACGGCGTAGCGCCTCGACGTCCTCGGTTCGCACCTGCACGCGGCGATCATGGCGCACGCGCGCCGCAGGTAGCGACTGAAGGACGCCTTCATCCGCACGTCACGATGGAGGCGGAGTTTGTTGCGCTCTATGCAACAAGGGCGTCCTTCAGTGAGAACTAGGGTCAGTCGGGGAGCTGCTCGAGGGCGGCGTCGAACTGCTCGCCGAACCCGATGCGCGTGGCGATCGTGGCGAGCTGCTCGTCGGGCCACATCTCGTCGTCGTCGAGCAGCAGCTCGATCTCCACAGGGCCGACGCCGAAGTCGTCGACGACGCGCAGGTCGCCCGCCGGCTGCGGCTCCTCGCTCTCGTCGTCCTCGGGCGAGGGGACGCCGAGACGGTCGAGGGCATCGAGGCCGAGCGGCCACTCCTCGGCGGCGTAGACGTCCGAGAGCAGGAGGCGGACCTCCTCGCCGAGGACACGCACGAGCAGGAAGAACTCCTCGGCGACCGACACGAGACCGAGCACTCCACCTTCGCCGGGCTGGGCGCGCAGGGCGTCGACGAGGCCTTCGAGGGTCTCGCCTGTCCCCGGCGGCAGGAGCACGACCTGCCAGAGGCCGTCCTCGCGCCAGGCTGCGACTGCGAAGTCGACGGCCGCGTCGTCCACGTCGACCTCCTCGCAGGCAGAACCCGCCCCGCCTGGTGGCGGAGCCCGTCCAGAGTGGCAGAAGGGGCAGGTGGGTGGGGCTGGTTTACGCCGGTACGGCGGCGGGCCGACGGCGACCTTCGTCACAGTGCGACGCGGCCACGTCGCACGGCCTACCCTTCGGGCCATGTCCGACAGCCTGCGCATCCACGTCGCCGACCACCCGCTGGTGGCCCACAAGCTCACCGCCCTGCGCGACTCGCGCACGGACTCACCGACCTTCCGTCGTCTCGCGGACGAGCTCGTCACGCTCCTGGCCTACGAGGCCACGCGTGACATCCGCGTCGAGCGCGTCGCGGTGACGACGCCGGTGGCGCCCGCGATGGGCGTGAAGCTCGCCGACCCGCGTCCCCTCGTCGTCCCGATCCTGCGCGCTGGTCTCGGCATGCTCGACGGCATGCAGAGGCTGCTGCCGACCGCCGAGGTCGGCTTCCTCGGCATGGTGCGCGACGAGGAGACCCTCGAGGTCTCGACGTACGCCGACCGCATGCCGCACGACATCTCCGGGCGCCAGGTCTTCGCCCTGGACCCGATGCTCGCAACCGGCGGCACGCTCGTCGACGCGATCAACCTGCTGCTCGGTCGCGGTGCCACCGACGTCACCGCCATCTGCCTGCTCGCCGCGCCCGAGGGTCTCGAGCGGCTGCGGCAGGCGTTCGACCATCGCGACGTGCGCGTCACCGTGGTGACCGCCGGGCTCGACGAGCGCCTCAACGACAAGGGCTACATCGTCCCCGGCCTCGGCGACGCGGGCGACCGCCTCTACGGCGTCGCCTGATCCGCACGAGGCTGGCGGCCGCCGCCCTCCCCCGTGCCGAGGGCGGATCGTCGCCTGCCAGGATCGAGGGCATGGGCACGGAGGACCTCGTCGCGCGCGACCTCGCGCACGTCTGGCACCCGTTCACCCAGCACGCGGCCTGGGCCGAGGACCGTCCGCTCGTGATCGACCGCGGCGAGGGCATGTACCTGGTCGACACCGACGGCAGGCGCTATCTCGACGGCTGCTCGAGCCTGTGGGTCAACGTCCACGGCCACCGCGTCCCCGAGGTCGACGACGCGATACGCCGCCAGCTCGACCGGCTCGCGCACTCGACGTTCCTCGGTCTCACCCACGAGCCCGGCATCGAGCTCGCCGAGAAGCTGCTGGCCGCCGCGCCGGGCGACGACGTGCGGCGGCTCACCCGCGTGTTCTACGCCGGTGACGGTTCCAGCGCCGTGGAGGCCGCCATCAAGATGGCTTTCCAGGCCAAGGCGCAGAACGGGGAGGACCGGCCGCTCTACCTCCACGTGGCCGAGGGCTACCACGGCGACACCCTCGGCGCGGTCAGCGTCGGTGGCATCGAGCTGTTCCACCACACCTACCGGCCGATCCTGCTCGACACCGTGATGATCCCGAGCCCGGGCGTGCGCGAGGAGGGCCAGACCCCTGCGGCGCGCGCGGCCGAGGTGCTCGCGAGCGCTCGGGAGCGCATGGCGCGCGACGGTCGCCGGATCTGCGCGGTCGTGGTGGAGCCGATGGTGCAGGCGGCCGCCGGCATGCTCACCCACGACGCCTGCTTCCTGCGCGGAATGCGCGATCTCGCCGACGAGCACGGCGCCTACCTCGTCGCCGACGAGGTGGCCACGGGCATCGGCCGCACCGGGCTGATGTGGGCCGTGCAGCATGCCGAGGTCGTGCCGGACCTGCTCACCTGCGGCAAGGGCCTGACCGCGGGCTACCTGCCGCTGTCGGCCGTCCTCGCCACCGAGGAGATCTGGGCGTCGTTCCTCGGCTCGCCCGCGGAGGGCCGCACGTTCTTCCACGGCCACAGCTACACCGCCAACCCGCTGTGCGCCGCGGCCGCGATCGCGAACCTCGACCTCATCGAGGCGAACGGCACGGTCGCCCACGCCCGTCACGTCGGCGAGCGCATCGGCGAGCTGACGGCCGACCTCGAGCACCACGACGGCGTCCTGGAGATCCGACGCATCGGCACGATGACCGGCATCGAGGTGCGCAGCGCGGGTGCGGACCGGCGTACCGGGTTCGAGGTCTGCCGGCTCGCGCGCGAGCGCGGCGTGCTGATCCGCCCGCTCGGCGACGTCGTCGTGCTCATGCCGCCGCTCGCGATCGGCGACGACGACCTCAAGACCCTCGTCGGCACCGTCGACGCGTGCATCCGCGAGGTCGTCGGGTGAGCGACCCGCTGGCCCGCTTCCGCACCCACGCCGACGCCCGCGCCGCCGCGGGGCTGCGCCGCTCGCTGGTCGCGCGAGCGCCCGACGACGACGTCCTCGACCTCGCGAGCAACGACTACCTCGGCCTGACGCGCGACCCCCGGGTCGTCGAGGGCGCGATCGCCGCGACCCGGCGCTGGGGAGCCGGGTCGACCGGCTCGCGGCTGGTCACCGGGTCGACCCAGGCGCACCACGACCTCGAGGACGCGCTCGCCGCGCACGTCGGGACCGAGGCAGGCGTCGTCCTGTCCAGCGGCTACCTCGCGAACCTGGGCCTGATCACCTCCCTCGCGCAGCGCGGCGACCTCGTCGTGAGCGACGCGCAGAACCACGCGTCGATCATCGACGCGTGCCGCCTCTCGCGGGCCGACGTCGTCGTGACGCCGACCGGCTCGGTCGAGGCCGTCGCCACCGCGCTGGCCGAGCGCACGCACAAGAACGCCGTCGTCGTCACCGACGCCGCGTTCTCCGTCGACGGCCACCTCGCCCCGCTGCTGGAGCTCGCCGAGGTGTGCGCCGAGTACGCCGCGCTCCTCGTCGTGGACGAGGCGCACTCCCTCGGCGTGGTGGGCGACCACGGCCGCGGCGCCGCACACCTCGCCGGCATCGCCGGCCTTCGGCACGTCGTGCTGACCGTCACGCTCTCCAAGGCGCTCGGGTCGCAGGGTGGCGCGGTCCTCGGGCCCCGGGCCGTCGTCGAGCACGTCGTCGACACGGCGCGCCCGTTCATCTTCGACACCGGGCTGACCCCGGCAGCGGTCGGCGCGGCGCACGCCGCGCTCGACGTGCTGCGCTCGGACGCGAGCCTGCCCCGCCGTGCGCGGCAGCGCGCCCTCGACCTCGCGACCGCGGCCCGGGCCGCCGGCTGGACCGCCTCCGAGCCCCAGGCTGCCGTGACGTCCTTGCCGGTCGGCGATCCGGGACCTGCTGTGGCCGCGGCCGCGGCCTGCCTCGCCCGCGGCGTCCGGGTCGGCTGCTTCCGCCCCCCGTCGGTCCCGGACGGCGTCTCGCGGCTACGGCTCACCGCGCGGGCGGACCTCACCGACGCCGACCTCGACCTCGTCACGCACGTGCTCGCCGAGGTACGCCGCGAGGTGCTCGGATGAGCGTCCTCGTGGTCACCGGCACCGGCACCGGCGTCGGCAAGACGGTCGTCACGGCGGCGGTCGCCGCCCTGGCCCGCGACCGCGGGTCGCGCGTGGCCGTCGTCAAGCCCGGGCAGACCGGCGTAGCCCTCGGCGAGCCCGGCGACCTCGAGGAGGTCCGCCGTCTCGCCCTCGTCGACGACCTGCACGAGCACGCCCGGTTCCCCGACCCGGTGGCGCCCGCCGCGGCGGCGCGCGTCAGCGGCCTCCCGCCGGTGGACGTCGTCGCCTCGGTCGAGGCGATCCGCCGCCTCGCCGACACCCACGACCTCGTCCTCGTCGAGGGCGCCGGCGGCCTGCTCGTCCGCTACGACGACAACGGCGCGACGATCGCCGACTGGGCGCGCCTGCTCGGCGCCCCGGTCCTCGTGGTGGTGCACGCCTCGCTCGGCACGCTCAACCACACGGCCCTCACCCTCGAGGCGCTCGCACACCGCGGCCTCGTCGCGGCCGGGGTCGTCGTCGGCGCCTGGCCGGACGAGCCCGACCTCGCGACGAGGTGCAACGTCCGCGACCTCGAGACGCTCGCCGCGCGGCCGCTGGCCGGCGCGGTGCCCGCGGGCGCAGGCCTCCTCGAGCCGCTGGAGTTCCTCCTTGCCGCGCGCGCTGCGCTCGAACCGGCACTCGGCGGGACCTTCGATGCGCGAGACTTCCGACGCAGGCACGCCACCCTGGAAGGACCCTGATGACCGCGACACTCCCCACCGGCAGCGACGACACCGAGGGCGGCCACCACGCCGTCCTGGAGGTGGCCCGCGAGCAGGTGCTCGACCGTGGTGTCGGGCTCGACGAGACGCAGGTGCGCGAGGTGCTCGGTCTCCCCGACGACGCCCTGCCCGAGCTCCTGGAGGTCGCGCACGAGGTGCGGATGCGCTGGTGCGGTCCCGACGTCGAGGTCGAGGGCATCGTGTCGCTCAAGACGGGCGGCTGCCCCGAGGACTGTCATTTCTGCTCGCAGTCCGGCCTGTTCTCCTCGCCGGTGCGCGCGGCGTGGCTCGACGTGCCGGCTCTGGTCGAGGCGGCCGTCCAGACCGCAGCCACCGGGGCCACGGAGTTCTGCATCGTCGCCGCCGTGCGCGGCCCCGACGAGCGGCTGATGGCCCAGATGCGCGAGGGCGTCGCGGAGATCAGGGCAGCGGTCGACATCAACGTCGCCGCCTCGCTCGGCATGCTCAGCAAGGAGCAGGTCGACGACCTCGTCGACATGGGCGTCCACCGCTACAACCACAACCTCGAGACCGCGCGCTCGTACTTCCCTCACGTGGTCACCACCCACACGTGGGAGGAGCGCTGGGAGACCCTCACGATGGTGCGCGAGGCCGGTCTCGAGGTCTGCTGCGGCGGGATCGTGGGCATGGGCGAGACCCTCGAGCAGCGCGCCGAGTTCGCTGCGCAGCTCGCCGAGCTGTCGCCTCACGAGGTGCCGCTCAACTTCCTCAACCCCCGGCCGGGGACACCGTTCGGCGACCAGCCCGTGATGCCGGCGGCCGACGCCCTGCGCACCATCGCGGCCTTCCGGCTCGCCCTGCCGCGCACGATCCTGCGCTACGCCGGCGGCCGCGAGATCACCCTCGGCGACCTCGGCACGCGCGACGGCCTCCTCGGTGGCATCAACGCGGTGATCGTGGGCAACTACCTCACGACGCTCGGCCGTCCGGCCACCGACGACCTCGCCCTGCTCGAGGAGCTGTCGATGCCGGTCAAGGCGCTCAACGCGATGCTGTGACCGACATGACCGAACCCGCCACGGTCTGGTGCGCGCGGTGCGGCGAGGACCGCTCCGACTCCGCGCACCTGGCCTGCGACGTCGCCCTGGTGCTCGAACCGCCGCGGTACTGCACGCGCTGCCGACGCCGCATGGTCGTGCAGATCGTGCCCACGGGCTGGTCCGCGCGCTGCAGCGAGCATGGTGAGCGCCGCGGCGGCAACGCCGTCGCCCCGGTCGCGACGTAGCCGGACGACGGGGTCGGTCCGGCTAGACCGCGAGGACCTTGAACCCCGAGGCCCAGTACCTGTCGGCCACCGTGACGACGCGGTAGGTGCCGCGCGCCAGCGGGCGCTTGCCGAACGTGTAGACGCCCTTCGCCGTGATCGCCGCCACCGCCACCTTGACCAGCCTCTTGCCGACGAGGCGGAGCAGGACCGCCGTGCCGGCGACCTTGCGCGTGGTGGCGCCGTTGACGATGCGCGAGGCACCGCTCGCCGTCACCTTGGCGCTGACCACGGCGGGCACCTTCACCAGTCGCGTCGTCGACGTGCCGGCGGCGGTGAAGGCATCACCCGGGTAGACCCAGCGGAACCAGGTGTTGCGGGTGAGGGCCGGGGTGTATGCGTTGTAGTAGCTCTTGCCGATCACGACCGGGTGCGCACCGCTGGTCGTCAGCAGCGGCGTGAAGTGCACCCCGTCGAACGACCTGAGCAGCTGGCCGCGGTCCACCTCCGCCGCGGTCGCGTTCGCGAACGCCGCGTTCGGCGGTGCGCCGTAGTAGCTGTGCGCGTCGTAGCCCACGCGCTTACCGTACGTCGCGCTCGACGCCGACAGGGTGAGGAACGGGTGCGCGGCCGCGGGGTTGGCGACCGGCGTCAGCGCGGGTGGTGTGGCAGCCGAGGGCACGTAGCGATAGGTCGTCGGGCCGTTGGTCCGAGGGCCGACCAGGACCGACGCGGCGGCGTCGGGCCCGACCGGCAGCAGGCTCGGGATCGACCACAGGTTCGAGACGACCGGCGACACCGACGCGTCGTCCTTCCAGAACCACCAGGTGCCCGACGCGTCCTGCCGCAGGTCGTAGGCGTCGTTGAGCGCCGGCACCGCCTGCTGCGTCTGGCTGACCCCCGTGCCGTCCGTCGGGATCGTCGCCCAGACGGCGCTGAGGACCGGGGTCGCCGCCGTGGAGTCGTACTCCGACCAGACGAGCGCCTCGTTGCCGGCCCACACGAAGATGTTGCCGCTGGGCTGGATCGCACCCGTGTAGACGAACTGCCCCCAGCTTCCCGCGGCGGTGCCGGCGAGGG
>Ga0208851_1000704_pt1 | contig 13396 bp, 18 predicted proteins | sample NGESurshal092012_FD_184481 | JGI IMG/M metagenome (GOLD analysis project Ga0208851, IMG submission 184481) | Arctic peat soil microbial communities from Barrow, Alaska - NGEE Surface sample 415-2 shallow-092012 (SPAdes) | ecosystem: Environmental > Terrestrial > Soil > Wetlands > Peat ... | reverse complement strand
TCGAGCACGGCGGCCGCGAGCGGGCCGAGGTGGGTGGAGCCGCAGCCGTCGTTGATGTTCAGCCCGTCCGGCTCGCAGTGGATCGCGATGACGTCGGCTCCGGCGCGGCGCAGCGCCTCGGGCGCGACGAGCGCGGCCGCGCCGTTCGCAGCGTCGACGACGACGCGCAGCCCGGACAGGTCGTGCGGCAAGGTGCCCAGCAAGTGGGCCAGGTAGCGCTCGGCCGCGTCACTCAGCGGACGGATCCGGCCCACCGAGCCCGCGGTCGGCCGCTGCCAGGGCTCGCCCATCCGGGCCTCGACGGCGTCCTCGACCACGTCGTCCAGCTTGACCCCGCCGCGGGCAAAGAACTTGATCCCGTTGTCCGGCATCGGGTTGTGCGACGCCGACAGCATCACGCCGAGGTCGGCGCCGAGCGCGTCGGTGAGGTGGGCGATCGCAGGCGTCGGCAGCACGCCGGCGTCCAGCACGTCGACGCCGGCGCTGGCCAGCCCGGCGGTCACCGCAGCCGAGAGGAACTCCCCGGACAGCCGGGGGTCCCGGCCCACCACCGCGACCGGACGGTGCCCGGCGAACTCGCCGGCGTCGCCGAGGACGTGCGCGGCGGCCACCGACAGGTCCAGCGCGAGCTCCGCCGTGAGGTCGCGGTTGGCCAGCCCACGGACGCCGTCGGTGCCGAAGAGTCGGCCCATCTGGCCCCCGATCAGCGCTTGCTGTACTGCGGAGCCTTGCGAGCCTTCTTCAGGCCGTACTTCTTGCGCTCGGTGACGCGGGCGTCACGGGTGAGGAAGCCGGCCCTCTTCAGCGTCGGCCGGTTGCCCTCGACGTCGATCTCGTTCAGCGCCCGGGCCACGCCAAGCCGCAGCGCACCCGCTTGGCCGGACGACCCACCGCCGCTGATCCGGGCGATGACGTCGAAGCGTCCGTCGGCCTCGAGCACCCGGAACGGCTCGTTGACGAGCTGCTGGTGCACCTTGTTCGGGAAGTAGTTCTCCAGGGTGCGCCCGTTGACGGTCCACCGGCCGGTCCCGGGGATGACCCGGACTCGCGCGATGGCCTCCTTGCGGCGCCCGGTGGCCGAGGCCGGCGCGACAACGATCTCGCGCGGGGTGCTCGACTCCTTGGTCTCGGAGGTGAAGGACTCGCCAGCGAACGTCTCAGCGTCGTCGATGTCGGTGGTCTCGGTGGTCTCGGTGGTCTCGGTGGTCTCGGTGGTCTCGGTGGTCTCGGTGGTCTCTACAGCAGCCTCGGTCACGGCCACGGTTCCTCTCGTCGTCTGGGGGTCGCCGTGGCCTACTGCGCGACCTGGCTGATCTCGAACGGCACCGGCTGTTGCGCCTGGTGCGGGTGCTCAGGGCCGGCGTACACCTTGAGCTTGGTGATCAGCTGCCGACCCAGGCGGTTGTGCGGGAGCATCCCGCGGACCGCCTTCTCCACGGCGCGCCGCGGGTTCTCCTCAAGCAGCTGAACGTAGGGGGTCGACGAGAGCCCGCCCGGGAAGCCGGAGTGGCGGTACGCCATCTTCTGCTCGCGCTTGGAGCCGGTGAGCGCCACCTTGCCGGCGTTCACGACGATGACGAAGTCACCGGTGTCAACATGCGGCGCGAAGACCGGCTTGTGCTTGCCCCGCAGCAGGGTGGCCACCTGGGTGGCCAGGCGGCCGAGGACGACGTCGGTGGCGTCGATGACGTACCACTGGCGCTCGACGTCGCCGGGCTTGGGGGAGTACGTGCGCACGGGCGTAGGCTCTTTCGATCGCTTCGGGTCTGCACGGACGCCGCGGGGGCAGCGTGCGCGAGCGGGCGCGGCTCTACGCCGGCACCCACAACAAGCGACCACGGTACCCGTGGCGTGGGCAAGGGGTCAAAGCGAGGGCCTAGCGCTGCCGCTCCACCCTCGCCTCGTCCCACACCGGGACGTCGGACTCGTAGACCCCGCCGTCCGCGCCGAACACCAGGAACCGGTCGAAGCCACGGGCGAACCACCGGTCGTGGGTCACCGCGAGCACGGTGCCCTCGAACCGCTCCAGACCCTCCTCCAGCGCCTCGGCGCTGGCCAGGTCCAGGTTGTCCGTGGGCTCGTCCAGCAGCAGCAGGGTGGCCCCGCCGAGCTCGAGCAGCAGGATCTGGAAGCGGGCCTGCTGGCCGCCGGAGAGCTGGTCGAAGGGCTGCTCGGCGGCGTGCGCGAGCTCGTAGCGGTCGAGCGCCCTGGCGGCCTCCTCCCTGGGCATCCCGGTCCGGTGCGCATCACCGCGGTGCAGCACCTCGAGCAGGGTCCGGCCGACCAGCTCCGGGTGCTGATGGGTCTGGGCGAACCAGCCGGGCCGCACCCGGGCCCCGAGCCGGGCCTGCCCGGTGTGCCGGACCGGCTCCAGCACGGTCTCCCCGACCGGCCGGTGCTCGACGTCCGGGTCGCTCCCCCCGACCGCGAGCAGCCGCAGGAAGTGCGACTTGCCGGACCCGTTCGAGCCGAGGACGGCGACCCGCTCGCCAAACCACACCTCGAGGTCGAACGGACGCATCAGCGCGGTGAGCTCGAGGTCGGTGCAGACGACGGCCCGCTTGCCGGTCCGGCCGCCGCGCAGCCGCATCTGCACGCTCTGCTCCCGGGGCTGCGCCTCCGGTGGCCCGGCCTCCTCGAACTTGGCCAGCCGGGTCTGCGCAGCCTGGTAACGCGAGGCCAGGCCATCGTTGTAGGCGGCCTTCTGCTTGTACATGAGGACCAGCGCCTTGATCTTGGCGTGCTCCTCGTCCCAGCGGCGGCGCAGCTCGTCCAGCCGGGAGAACCGCTCGGTCCGGGCCTCGTGGTAGGTCGTGAAGCCGCCACCGTGCACCCATACCGTGTTGCCGCCGGCGCCGAGCTCCACGGTCACCACCCGGTCGGCGACCTGGGCCAGCAGCTCCCGGTCGTGGCTGACGAACAGCACGGTCTTGGCCGAGTCCCGCAGCGCCTGCTCCAGCCAGCGCTTGGCCGGGACGTCGAGGTAGTTGTCAGGCTCGTCGAGCAGCAGCACCTCGTCCGGGCCGCGCAGCAGCGCCTCGAGGACCAGCCGCTTCTGCTCGCCACCCGAGAGGGTGCGCACCTCCCGGAACTGGGCCCGCGCCCACGGGAGGCCGAGCGCCTCGGTGCAGCAGACGTCCCAGACCACCTCGGCCTCGTAGCCGCCGGCGTCGGCCCAGTCCGCCAGCGCCTGCGCGTAGCGCAGCTGGGTGGGCTCGTCGTCGCGCTCCATGATGGCCAGCTCGGCGCTCTCCAGCTCGTACGCCGCGGTCCGCACCCGGGGCGGGGCGACCGACACCAGCAAGTCGCGCACCGTCGACTCGTCCCGCACGCTGCCGACGAACTGGCGCATGACGCCGAGGCCGCCGGAGCGCACGACCGCGCCCTCATGCGGGTCGGTGTCGCCGGCGACGATGCGCAGCAGCGTGGTCTTGCCGGCCCCGTTGGCGCCGACTAGGGCGACCTTGGCGCCGTCTCCGACCCGGAACGTCACCTCGTCGAGCAGCACCCGGCCCTCGGGCAGCACGAAACCGACCCGGCTGACGTCCACGTGACCCACGGGGGTCGAGTCTCACCCGGACGACCCGCCCGGCGCCAGTCGTTTCCCGGCTACCGGCAGCGGATCCCCCGGGTCTGCGCCGCGCGGGCCGCCAGCCCGGCGTCCGGCGGGTAGCCGACCTCCTCCAGGGTGAGCCCCTTCGCAGCGGCCACGGCTACCGCCGGGTCGCGCCGCTCGGCCGCCAGCAGCCGCGCGGGCCAGTCCAGGGGCTGCCGGCCGTCCCCCACCGCCAGCAGGCAGCCCACGACCGCCCGGACCATGCTGTGGCAGAACGCATCGGCCACCACGGTCCCGACCACGAGGCCGTCCGCGGTCCGCTCCCAGGACAGCCGCTGCAGGTCCCGGATCGTGGTGCCGTCCGGACGGGCCCGGCAGAACGCGGCGAAGTCGTGCAGCCCCACGAGCGCTTGGGCCGCCTCGTCCATCGCGTCGACGTCCAGTGGGCGCCGGTGGTGCAGCACCTCGTGCCGCTGCAGCGGGTCCACCCCGCCCGGCGCGTCGCTCACCCGGTAGGCGTACCGGCGCCACAGCCCCGAGAAGCGGGCGTCGAACCCGGCCGGCGCGGGCCGGCAGCCCAGCACCCGCACGTCGGGTGGCAGCAAGCCGCGCAGCGATCGCACCACGTGCGCCTCGGCGTCCCGCCAGGCCCCGGCCGGGACGTCGGCATGGGCGACCTGGCCGCGCGCGTGCACCCCCGCGTCCGTGCGCCCCGCGCAGGTGACCCTCGGCGGCTGCGGCAGGCGCAGCACCCGGCCCAGCGCCGCCTCGAGCACCCCCTGGACGGTCCGCTGACCCGGCTGGCGGGCCCAGCCCGCGAAGGCGGTGCCGTCGTACCCGAGGTCGAGCCGGACGCGCACGAGCCCGCCCTCCGGGGGGAGGACGGGCTCGTGGTCCGGCTGGGTGGCTGTGCTCAGGACTCGTCCTTCTCGTCCGGCTCCACGGCCTCGTCCGACTCGTCCGACTGCTCAGCGGGCTGCTCGGCCGTGACCGACTCCTCGGCCGTCTCAGCGGCCGGTTCCTCGACGGTCTCCTCGACCGGCTCGGCCGCCGCGGGGGCCGCCGCCTTCTTCGCCTTGGACTCCTTGACCGAGCGCTTGGTCGCGGCCTCCGCCTCGCCGACGGCGGTCTGCGCCAGCGTCATCGCCTCGACCAGCTCGATGATCGCCATGGGGGCGTTGTCGCCCTTGCGCGGGCCGATCTTGGTGATCCGGGTGTAGCCGCCGGGACGCCCGGCGTAGCGCGGGCCGATCTCCTCGAACAGGACGTGCACGACGCCCTTGTCCCGGATGACTCTGAGCACCTGGCGGCGGGCGTGCAGGTCACCGCGCTTGGCCTTGGTGATCAGCCGCTCGGCCATCGGCCGCAGCCGGCGCGCCTTGGTCTCGGTCGTGGTGATCGAGCCGTGCTCGAACAGCGAGGTGGCAAGGTTCGCCAGAATCAGCCGCTCGTGCGCGGGGCCGCCGCCGAGCCGCGGGCCCTTGGGGGGCGTAGGCATGGTGTCGTTCTCCTGGTTCGCTGGGTTCCGGGGGGACCGCTGGGTCGATCAGCTGCTCAGAGCTGCTCGTCCTCAGCAAACCCCTGGTAGTCGTCGTCCTCGCCGTAGTTGTCCACCACGAGGCCGGGGTCGAACCCGGGCGGGCTGTCCTTTAGGGCCAGGCCCATGGTGACCAGCTTCGCCTTGACCTCGTCGATGGACTTGGCCCCGAAGTTACGGATGTCGAGCAGGTCCGCCTCGCTGCGCGAGACCAGCTCGCCCACCGAGTGGATGCCCTCGCGCTTGAGGCAGTTGTACGACCGGACGGTCAGCTCGAGCTCCTCGATCGGGAGCGCGAGGTCGGCCGCGAGGGCCGCGTCGGTCGGCGACGGGCCCATGTCGATGCCCTCGGCCTCGACATTGAGCTCGCGGAACAGCCCGAACAGCTCGACGAGGGTCTTGCCGGCACTGGCCACGGCGTCCCGTGCCCGCATCGACGGCTTGGTCTCCACGTCGACAACCAGCCGGTCGAAGTCGGTGCGCTGCTCGACACGGGTGGCCTCGACCTTGTAGGTCACCCGCAGCACCGGCGAGTAGATCGAGTCGACCGGGATCCGGCCGATCTCCTGGCCGAGCTGCTTGTTCTGCGCCGCGGAGACGTAGCCACGGCCACGCTCGACGGTGAGCTCGATCTCCAGCTTGCCCTTGGCGTTGATGGTCGCCAGGTGCAGCTCGGGGTTGTGCACCTCGACACCGGCGGGCGGGGCTATGTCGGCTGCGGTGACCTCGCCGGGGCCCTGCTTGCGCAGGTACATGACGACCGGCTCGTCGTGCTCGGAGCTGACCACCAGGCCCTTGATGTTCAGGATCAGGTCGGTGACGTCCTCGGCCACGCCCGGCACGGTGGTGAACTCGTGCAGGACGCCGTCGATGCGGATCGAGGTGACGGCCGCACCGGGGATCGACGACAGCAGGGTGCGCCGAAGCGAGTTGCCGAGGGTGTAGCCGAAACCGGGCTCGAGGGGCTCGACGATGAACCGCGAACGGGTGTCGTCGACCACTTCCTCGGTCAGGGTGGGTCGCTGCGCGATGAGCAAGGGAGTTCCTCCTGGGTCGGGCGCCCGCAATTTGACGCCGACGGATGCTGCCTGTTCGGTGTCTCGCCCCCGGCCACCGGCCGGGGGCGAGACGACGGGCCTACTTGGAGTAGAGCTCGACGATGAGCTGCTCCTGGACCGGCGTGTCGATGACCTGCCGGGCCGGGAGGGCGTGCACGAGGATCCGCATCCGGGTGGGGATGACCTCGAGCCAGGCCGGGACGGTCTTCTCGCCGGCCTCGGCCCGGGCGACCACGAATGGGGTCAGCTCGAGGGAGGCCTGCCGGACCTCGACGATGTCGCTCTCGGTCACCCGGTACGACGGGATGTCGACCTTGCGACCGTTGACCGTGATGTGGCCGTGCCGCACGACCTGGCGGGCCATGTCACGGGACTTGGCGAAGCCAGCGCGGTACACGACGTTGTCCAGCCGGCTCTCCAGGATGCGCAGCAGGTTCTCGCCGGTCTTGCCGGACTGACGCTGCGCCTCCTCGTAGTAGCCACGGAACTGCTTCTCCAGGACGCCGTAGATGCGCGCGCACTTCTGCTTCTCGCGCATCTGCAGCAGGTACTCGCTGTCCTTGGTCCGACCGCGGCCGTGCTCACCCGGGGGGTAGGGCCGGATCTCGATCGGACACTTGGGCGACTCGCACTTGGCGCCCTTCAGGAACAGCTTGGTCTTCTCGCGGCGGCAGCGCTTGCAGTCCGCACCGGTGTAACGGGCCATGAGTGTTCGATGTCTCCTGTCCGCCGTCAGACGCGGCGACGCTTGGGCGGGCGGCAGCCGTTGTGCGGCATGGGGGTGACGTCCTGGATCGAGCCGACCTCCAGGCCGGTGGCCTGCAGCGAGCGGATCGCGGTCTCCCGGCCGGAGCCGGGACCCTTCACGAACACCTCGACCTTGCGCATGCCGTGCTCCATGGCACGCCGGGCCGCAGCCTCAGCGGTCATCTGCGCGGCGAACGGTGTGGACTTGCGGGAGCCCTTGAAGCCGACCTGGCCGGCGGACGCCCACGCGATCACGTTCCCCATCGGGTCGGTGATGGAGACGATCGTGTTGTTGAACGTGCTCTTGATGTGAGCGTGGCCGTGGGCCACGTTCTTCTTCTCTTTGCGGCGCACCTTCTTGGCGCCTGCCGCGGTGCGGCTCTTTGGGGGCATCTTCGGTTAGCTCCTGGGAGGTCGTCGGTCCGGCATCGGTACTGGACCGTGCGGACTGCTACTTCTTGCCCGGCTTCTTCTTGCCGGCGATGGCGCGGCGCGGCCCCTTGCGGGTGCGCGCGTTCGTGTGGGTGCGCTGGCCGTGGACCGGCAGCCCCCGACGGTGCCGCAGGCCCTGGTAGCAGCCGATCTCCACCTTGCGGCGGATGTCGGCCTGCACCTCGCGGCGCAGGTCACCCTCGACCTGGTAGTTGCCCTCGATGTAGTCGCGCAGCTTGACCAGGTCGTCGTCCCCCAGGTCGCGCACGCGCAGGTCCGGGCTGACGCCGGTCGCGGCTAGGGTCTGCTGCGCGCGGGTCCGGCCGATCCCGTAGATGTAGGTGAGCGCCACCTCAAGCCGCTTCTCGCGGGGGAGGTCGACGCCGACTAGACGTGCCATGCGGGCTTCCTTCGCTTTCGTTGGAGGTCGTGCGCCGGTCCGGCCCCCTCCGCCCGTCGGAGGGGCCCCGGCCTCCGTGCCGGGGGTGGCGTCCCAAGCGGGACGTGGACGACGCCTTGGTGGTGGTGCGGTGGAACTGGTGAGCTCGGGGTCTGCTCAGCCCTGCCGCTGCTTGTGCCGCAGGTTCTCGCAGATCACCATGACCCGGCCGTGACGGCGGATCACCTTGCACTTCTCACACATCGGCTTGACGCTGGGCTTGACCTTCATGACGACTCCGGGACGTGCTGGTCGACGGACGCCGATCGACGCCCTGCTGGGGGTGCGACCGTTCACTTGTAGCGGTACACGATGCGACCGCGGTTGAGGTCGTACGGGGAGAGCTCCACCACCACCCGGTCCTGAGGCAGGATCCGGATGTAGTGCTGGCGCATCTTCCCGCTGATGTGCGCGAGAACCTTGTGCCCGTTCTCGAGCTCGACCCGGAACATGGCGTTGGGCAGCGACTCGACCACTGTGCCTTCGAGCTCGATGACACCGTCCTTCTTCGCCATGTCCTCCGCTATCTGTCGTTCGTGGGATGGTTCCTGGGCTGGTCCCGCGGTGAGGCAGGTCCGTCGACGTCACCACCAGGACCCTGTGCACGCGGGGACGAACCCCAGCCGCGACGTGCAGCAATCAGAATCGGCGGTGAGCCGACTGCCTATGCTACGCCACCCACAGGGGTCCTGGGAAACCGGGCGATCATGGGGACACCGGGGTGCGCACGCGGAGCGCGGCCAGGCGGGTCGCCCCGCCGTCCACCGCGGTCAGCACCCAGGGCCCCTGCTCGGTGAGCGCCACCGTGTGCTCGAAGTGCGCGGACGGCTGGCCGTCCGCGGTGACGACCGTCCAGCCGTCCTCGAGCAGCTCGGTCTGGTGGGTGCCCAGGTTGACCATCGGCTCGATGGCCAGCACCACGCCCGGAGTTAGCCGTGGCCCGCGCCCCGGCTTGCCGTAGTTGGGCACCTGCGGGTCCTGGTGCATGGCGGTGCCGATGCCGTGGCCCACGTACTCCTCGACGATCCCGTACGGGCCGGCCGTGCGCACGTGCTGCTCCACCGCGTGCCCGATGTCCGACAGCCGGCCGCCGGGGCGCATCGCGGCGATGCCCCGCCACAGCGACTCCTCGGTGACCCGCATGAGGTCGGTGAGCTCCTGCGGGACCGCACCGACCGCGAGTGTCACGGCCGCGTCCCCGTGCCAGCCCTCGACGACCGCCCCGCAGTCCACGGAGACGATGTCGCCTTCCTTGATCACGGCGTCCCCAGGGATCCCGTGCACGATCTCGTGGTTGACCGACACGCAGATGGTCGCCGGGTACCCGTAGTACCCGAGGAAGTTCGAGGTGGCCCCGGCCGCCCGGATGTGCTCGGCGGCGACGGCGTCCAGGTCGCGGGTGGTCACGCCCGGCTGCAGGGCGTCCCGCACGGCAGCCAGCGCACCGGCGACCACCAGGCCCGCGGCTCGCATCAGCTCCAGCTGCTCCGCGGTCTTGGTCTCGATCCGACCCCGGTCCAAGAACACGCGCCGGTCAGCCCTTCCCGAGCGCGGCCAGCAGCCGTCCGGTGACCTCGGCGACCTCTCCGGTGCCGTTCACCCGGCGCAGCAGACCCAGGTGCTCGTAGACCGCGGCCAGCGGGGCGGTCTGCTCGCGGTAGACGTCCAGCCGGTGCCGGGCGACGTCCACGCCGTCGTCCGAACGGCCCTCGATCGTGGCCCGGCCGGTGAGCCGCCGGACGACCTCCTCGGGGTCCACGGTGATCTCCAGGACGGCGTCCAGCGAGTGGTGGGTCTCGGCGAGCAGCCGAGTCAGCTCGACGACCTGGGCGGTGGTGCGGGGGTAGCCGTCCAGCAGGAAACCGTCCACGCAGTCCGGCTGGGCCAGTCGGTCGCGGACCATCGCGTTGGTGACCTCGTCGGGCACGTACTCACCGGCGTCCATGTACTGCTGGGCGCTGCGCCCCAGCGGCGTGCCCTGCCCGACGTTGAGCCGGAAGATGTCGCCGGTGGATATGGCGGGGACACCCAGCCGGGCGGACAGCGCCTTGGCCTGGGTGCCCTTGCCCGCGCCTGGGGGGCCCAGCAGCACGAGCCTCATCAGCGCAGGAACCCCTCGTAGTTGCGCTGCTGCAGCTGGCTCTCGATCTGCTTTACCGTGTCCAGGCCCACCCCGACCATGATCAGGATGCTGGTGCCGCCGAACGGGAACGACTGGCTGGCGCCCACGCTGGCGAAGGCGATCAGCGGCAGCACGGCGATGAACCCGAGGTACATCGAGCCGGGCAGGGTCAGCCGGGTCAGCACGTAGTCGAGGTAGTCGGCCGTGGGCCGGCCGGCCCGGATCCCGGGGATGAAGCCGCCGTACTGCTTCATGTTGTCCGCGACCTCGGTGGGGTCGAACGTGATCGCCACGTAGAAGTACGTGAAGAAGATGATCAGCATGAAGTACGCCAGGATGTACAAGGGGTGGTCGCCCTTGATGAAGTACTTCTGGACCCACACGCTCCAGCCGCTGGTGCCGCCGAACATCTGCACCAGCAAGGTCGGGATGTACAGCAGCGACGACGCGAAGATGACCGGGATGACCCCGGCCATGTTGACCTTGAGCGGGATGTAGGTGGACGACCCTCCGTACATCCGGCGTCCGACCTGGCGCTTGGCGTACTGCACCGGGATCCGCCGCTGGGCCTGCTCCATGAACACCACGAGCGCCACCAGCGCCAGGCCGACCACGATCACGACCGCGAAGATCCACGGGCCCTTGGACTTGAAGATCGCCCAGATCTGGGTCGGGAACCGCGCGATGATCGAGGTGAAGATCAGCAGCGACATGCCGTTGCCGATACCCCGGTCGGTGATCAGCTCGCCGAGCCACATGATGACGCCGGTCCCGGCGGTCATGGTGACGACCATCGTGAGCAGCACCCACAGGGACTTGTTCGGCACGATGGCGGCCGTGCAGCCCTGGAACAGCCGCCCGGGAGTCTGGGCGATCGCGATGAGCGCGGTGGACTGCAGGATGGCCAGGCCGATGGTCAGGTACCGGGTGTACTGCGTGAGCCTGGCGGTGCCGGCCTGGCCCTCCTTCTTGAGGGCCTCGAAGCGTGGGATCACCACGGTGAGCAGCTGGATGATGATGCTCGCCGTGATGTACGGCATGATCCCCAGCGCGAAGACCGACAGCTGCAGCAGCGCCCCACCGCTGAACAGGTTGATCAGCCCGTACAGCGACGAGTCGCTGACCTGGTTCAGGCAGCTCTGGATCGCGACGTAGGAGACCCCGGGGGTCGGGATCACGGAGCCGAGTCGGAACAGCGCCAGGATCGCGAGCACGAACAGCAGCTTGCGCCGCAGGTCAGGCGTCCTGAACGCCTGGGCGAAAGCGGTGAGCACTCAGGCCTCCTGCACGATGCACCCGGGAGGTGCTTCGAGGGTCGAGAACGGGAGTCCGCGCGGATGACCGCGCGGTTCCCTTCGGACGTCGATCCAGACGATAACAGCCGGTCAGAGCTCGGTGCTGCTGCCTCCAGCGGCCGCGATCTTGTCCTTGGCCGTCGAGGAGAAGGCGTGCACCGTCACCTGGACCGCCGCCTCGATGTCCCCGTTGCCGAGGATCTTGACCGGGCTGTTCTTGCGCACGGCGCCCTTGGCCACCAGGTCGTCGACGGTCACCGTGCCGCCGTCGGGGTACAGGGCGGACAGCTTGGCCAGGTTGACGACCTGGAACTCGACCCGGTTCGGGTTGGTGAAGCCGCGCAGCTTGGGCAGCCGCATGTGCAGCGGCATCTGGCCGCCCTCAAACCGGTCGGGGACCTGGTAGCGCGCCTTCGTGCCCTTGGTGCCGCGCCCGGCGGTCTTGCCCTTGGAGCCCTCGCCGCGGCCGACCCGCGTCTTGGCGGTCTTGGCGCCCGGGGCCGGGCGCAGGTGGTGGACCTTGAGCGTCATTCCTTACTCGACCTCCTCGACGGCGACCAGGTGCTGGACCGTCCTGACCATGCCGCGGATCTCCGGCCGGTCCTCCTTGACGACGACGTCGTGGAGGCGCTTGAGGCCGAGCGAGCGCAGCGTCTGACGCTGGCTGTGGGTCCCGCCGATCGGCGAGCCCGTCTGGGTGACCTTGAGGCGGCCCATCAGGACTCCCCTGCGGCCCGTGCCCGCAGCAGCGCTGCCGGCGCGACGTCCTCGATCGGCAGGCCGCGGCGAGCGGCCACCGCCTCGGGACGCTCGAGGCGACGCAGCGCGTCAACGGTGGCGTGCACCACGTTGATCGCGTTGTCCGACCCGAGCGACTTGGACAGCACGTCGTGGATGCCGGCGCACTCGAGCACGGCGCGCACCGGACCACCGGCGATGACACCGGTGCCGGGGGCGGCCGGGCGGAGCATGACGACGCCGGCCGCCTTCTCCCCCTGCACGGGGTGCGGGATGGTGCCCTGGATCCGGGGCACCTTGAAGAAGGACTTCTTGGCCTCCTCGACGCCCTTGGCGATGGCGGCCGGGACCTCCTTGGCCTTGCCGTAGCCGACTCCGACGGTGCCGTCGCCGTCGCCGACGACCACGAGCGCGGTGAAGCTGAAGCGTCGGCCGCCCTTGACGACCTTGGCGACCCGGTTGATCGCAACGACGCGCTCGATGAAGGCGGTCTTCTCGACGCCTCCGCGGCCACCGTCACGACGGTCGCGTCGCTCGTTGCCACCGGCTCCGCCACCACGGCGGGGTGCAGCCATTACAGGTCCTTCCCGTTCGTCCTCGTCAACACGGCGTCCATCAGAACTCCAACCCGCCCTCGCGGGCACCTTCGGCGAGCGCAGCCACCCGGCCGTGGTAGCGGTTGCCACCCCGGTCGAAGACGACCGACTCGATCCCCGCGGCCTTGGCCCGCTCGGCCACCAGCTCCCCGACCTTGCGCGCTTTGGCGGTCTTGTCGCCCGCGAACTCGCGCAGATCGGTCTCCATGGTGGACGCCGAGACCAGCGTGCGGCCCTCGAGGTCGTCGATCACCTGCACGAACACGTGCCGGGTGGACCGGGTGACCAGAAGGCGGGGCCGCGCAGCGGTGCCGGCGACCTTCTTGCGCACCCGGATGTGGCGGCGCTTGCGACCGATGGTCTTGGCGCTGGTCTTGGTGCCACTGAGCTTCACACCGACAGCCATGGCTTACTTACCAGCCTTTCCGACCTTGCGGCGAACAGCCTCGCCGGCGTAACGGATGCCCTTGCCCTTGTACGGCTCGGGCTTGCGCAGCTTGCGGATGTTCGCCGCGACCTCGCCGACCTGCTGCTTGTCGATGCCGCTCACCGAGAACTTGGTGGGCGCCTCGACCGAGAAGCTGATCCCCTGCGGGGGCTCGATCAGTACCGAGTGGCTGAACCCCAGCGCGAACTCCAGCGCGTCACCCTTCGCGGTGACGCGGTAGCCGACGCCGACGATCTCCAGCGACTTGCTGTAGCCCTGGGTGACCCCGGTGACCATGTTGGCCACCAGCGTGCGGCTGAGCCCGTGCAGCGACCGGCTCACGCGGTTGTCGTCCGGGCGGGTCACCGTGAGCGTGCCGTCCTCGGCCCGCTCGATGCGGATCGGGTCGGCGACGGTGTGCGACAGGGTGCCCCTGGGGCCCTGCACCG
>Ga0208851_1000703_pt1 | contig 13402 bp, 15 predicted proteins | sample NGESurshal092012_FD_184481 | JGI IMG/M metagenome (GOLD analysis project Ga0208851, IMG submission 184481) | Arctic peat soil microbial communities from Barrow, Alaska - NGEE Surface sample 415-2 shallow-092012 (SPAdes) | ecosystem: Environmental > Terrestrial > Soil > Wetlands > Peat ... | reverse complement strand
CCCGCGTCGTCGCCGACGAGACGGTCCTGGTCGAGATCGAGCGCCGGGTCCTGCCCAAGGCGCGGAGGTTGACCGCGGGTGAGTTCGCCGGCGAGGTCGCCACGACCATCGCCCGTCTCGACCGGGACGCGGCCGCGCGGTTGAAGAGGGCCCGGGCGACGCGGCGGGTGTGGGCGCGGCAGCTCGAGGACGGGATGGGCTACCTCGGGCTGACCCATGACTGGTCCACGATCCAGGCGATCCACGACGCCGGGTCGGCCGACGGCCGCTGCCTGCAGGTCGCCCGCGGCGGTTCGGGTGCGGTGACCGAGGGTGTCGAGGACGCGACCGCGGACGCCTGCCGCGCGGACGCGCTCGCCGCCCGCGTCCTGGGCACCGTGGCCGACGACGGGGTCCGTCTCGTTGGACCGCGAGAACGTCGCCGTCCCCGTCAACGTGGTGATCGACCTGGACACCCTGCGCGGGGAGTCAGACCAGATCGCGATCCTCGACGGCCAACCCGTCCCCGGACAGATCGGACGCGAGATCGCCCAGCACGCGACGTGGTGGCGGCGGCTGGTCACCGACCCGGTCGACGGCCACCTCCTCGACTACGGCCGCACCACCTACCTGCCCGACAAGCTCCGCAGGTTCGTCCTGGCCCGCGACGGTGCCTGCCGCACCCACTACTGCACGAACCGGGCCGAGTCCCGCATGCAGCTCGACCACGCCCTCGAGTTCCCCGAGGGCCCGAGCGACGCCCACAACTGCGGCGGACTGCGCGCCACCTGCCACCAGCTCAAGACCGCCGGCCACGCCGACATCACCGACTCACGATCCGACGGCTCCTGCACCTGGATCACCGTCTGGGGCCGGAGCATCCACATCCCGCCCCGCTCGGTCCTCCCGATCGACCCACCCACCACCCGTGCAACCGGAACCACCGACACCCGAGGACCCACAACCCTTCTAGCCCGGGTGTCGCGGTCTACGGGCAAGGGCGTGAGCGGAGGCGAGCATCGCCGCTGCTCGACCGCACACGCATCTCGGCGTCACCCACCGGCCGGTCACGCACGCCCCGTGGCCGGCCGAGCCGGAACGGCGGTGTTCCGGTCACGTCCGCGCTGAAGGCAGCGTCAAGGTCCTCCTCCAGCCCTCGGCGATGCGACCGGCATCGACACAGTGGGGCGAAGGCGGATGAACCGTCGCAGCTCCTCTGCCGTCTTTTACCCCCGGATGCGATCGAGGACGGCACCAGCAGCCGAGATCCAGTGCCCAGAACTTGGTCACCTGCGCGGATGGATCCTGTCGGCCGCGACCGGAGGACAGCGTCTCAGGTGCGGACGCAGCCACCACTGGGATGAGATGGGGGCATGAGCAACGGCCCCGTCGCCGGACGAATCCGGCCTGCGACACCGACCGACGTGCCCGAGATACTCGCGATGATCCGCGACCTCGCGGAGTACGAGCGATCGCGCGACGAGGTCGAGACCACCGAGGACCAGCTCACCGCTCTGCTCTTCGGCGGTACGCCGGCGGCACCCGGAGCTGTCGCGACGACGCCGAACGGGGCACCCGCGGCGTACGCGCACGTGGTGGAGCACCCGGAGGGGGGACGCGGCACCGGGCTCGGGGCCTTCGCGCTGTGGTTCCTCAACACATCGACCTGGACCGGCACCCACGGCATCTACCTCGAGGACCTCTACGTCCGGCCCGAGCTGCGCGGCAGCGGCTACGGGAAGGCCCTGCTGCGGACGCTCGCGGGGGTCTGTCAGGAGCGCGGCTACCGCCGCCTCGAGTGGTGGGTGCTCGACTGGAACGAGCCCGCGCTCGGCTTCTACCGCGGGATCGGGGCGGTCGGGATGGACGAGTGGACGGTGCACCGGGTCACCGGCGAGGCGCTCGCCGCACTCGCCGACCGAGCCGAGTCGTGACCGGCCGCGCCGAGAGCGGGCGCACAGCGACCGTGGCGCGTTAGCCTCGCGGACGTGAGCACCTCGATCCGCCTGCGCATCCCGGCGTCGAGCGCGTGGGTCGTCCTGGCGCGCACGACGGCCACCGCCTGCTGCGCCCGGCTCGACTTCGACGTCGAACGGCTCGAGGACGTCCGCCTCGCCGTCGACGAGGTGGCCGGCCTGCTCATCGGGCAGGCGGTGCCCGGCAGCGAGATCTCCTGCGTGTTCACGCCGTACGACGACGGCCGCCTCGACATCGCGCTGACGGCTGCGACCACGACGGGGACCCTGCCGCAGACCGACACGTTCGCCTGGGCGGTGCTCACCGCGCTCGTCGACGACGTCCGGGCCACGGTCGACGCCGCCGAGCTCACGGTGCTGCTGCGCACGTCGCGCAACGCCGCCGCGCCGGTCGACGCATGACCGATCCCGTCACGGTCCCGGTGCAGGACGCCGTGACCGACCACGTCCCCGAGCCGCGGACCTCCTCGCGCTGGGGCGATGCCGAGCGCGGACGCGAGCGCGAGCTCATCGCGGTGATGGCCTCGGTGCCCGAGGACGATCCTGCCCATCGCCGCGCCCGCGACGAGCTCGTCACGCTCCACCTGCCGCTGGTGCAGTTCCTGGCACGGCGCTTCCGCGACCGCGGCGAACCGCTCGAGGACCTCGTGCAGGTCGGCACCATCGGCCTGATCAAGGCCGTCGACCGGTTCGACCCACAGCGCGGGGTCGAGTTCTCGACGTATGCGACGCCGACCATCGTCGGCGAGATCAAGCGGCACTTCCGCGACAAGGGCTGGGCCATCCGCGTGCCCCGGCGCCTTCAGGAGCTGCGCATCTCCCTCGGGCAGGCCACCGCGGAGCTCTCGCAGAAGTCCGGCCGAGCGCCCACCGTCGCCGAGCTCGCGACCCATCTCGGCATCTCCGAGGACGAGGTCATCGAGGGTCTCGAAGGCGCACAGGCCTACTCCACGACGAGCCTCGACGCCCAGGTCGGGGGGGACGACGGCGACGGCGCGGCCTCGCTCGTCGACCGGCTCGGCTCCGACGACCTCGACCTCGAGGCGGTCGAGTACCGCGAGTCGCTCAAGCCGCTGCTCGCCGCTCTCCCGTCGCGCGAGCGACGCATCCTCGCGCTGCGGTTCTTCCACGGCATGACGCAGAGCGAGATCGCCGACGAGGTCGGCGTCTCCCAGATGCACGTCTCCCGGCTGCTCGCGAAGTCGCTCGCGACGTTGCGCGAGGGCATGACCGCCGAGGACTGAGCGCGCCGGGCGTCACCTGGCCGTCACCCGCTCGTCAGGAGTCGAGCGCGTCCCCGAGCGACGGGCTGATCACGAGGGCGATGCCCACCACCGACACCCCGAGGACGACGTAGCCGATGCGGTGCGTGAGGTCTCCGTCGCCGGAGGTCAGCGTCCACCCGACGACGGCTCCGAACAGCTGCGCGACGCCGAACGGCGTGCGTGCGCTTCGCCTGCGCAGCCACAGACCCCGGGCGCAGAGGCCGATGCCGACGGCGAAGAGCAGGTAGATGACGATCTCGACCGGCGCCGACGCGACCGATCCGGGGTTCTGCACCGCGGAGAGCCCGATCCCCGCGGTGTAGGCCACGATCGCGGCGCACTCCAGCACCGCGACGCCGACGGCGGCGAGCAGCATGGGTGGCCTGGTGCGCGCTGCCGAGGTGGTGGTGCGGTCGTCGCTCACGCCGCAACCCTGCCAGACCGCCCTCCTCGTGCCGCGCAGCCACCGCCGCGCGTCCGGCAGGTCCCACGGTCGCGTCGTACCCTCGTCCTGTGCGCGCCCTCCTCGTGGTCAACCCCCGTGCCACGAGCACGAGCGCCCGTACCCGCGAGGTCATCGCCCACGCGCTCGCCTCATCCATCGACCTCGAGGTCGCCGACACCACGCACCGTCGTCACGCCATCGACCTCGGCCGCCAGGCGCGTCGCGACGCGATGGACGTCGTCCTGGTCCTCGGTGGGGACGGCACGGTCAACGAGGTGACCAACGGGCTGCTCGCCGACGGGCCGGGGCACGACGTCCCCGTCCTCGGCACCATCCCCGGCGGCAGCGCCAACGTGGTGGCCCGCAGCATCGGCCTCCCGGAGGACCCGGTCGAGGCGACGGGGGCCCTCATCGAGGCCCTGGAGCACAAGCGCACCAGGACGATCGGGCTCGGCAGCGCCACCTTCGACGGGCTCACCCGGTGGTTCCTGTGCAACGCCGGCCTCGGGGTCGACGCCGAGATCATCGAGGAGATGGAGCGCCAACGCGCCCAGGGCCTCGAGGCGACGCCCGCACGCTACTTCCACACCGCGGTCCGGCACATCGCCCTGCGCACCGAGCGACGCGAGCCCGCCCTCGTCGTACGCCGTCCCGGCGTGCCCGACGTCGACGGCGTCTTCCTCACGATCGTGCAGAACTCCTCCCCGTGGACCTTCCTCGGCCCGCTCCCGATCGACCCGTGCCCGCGTGCGTCGTTCGACACCGGCCTCGACCTGTTCGCCCCGCGGAGCCTCGCGGTGCTGCACACGCTCGGGCACGTGCGGCGGATGCTCCTGAGCCGCCGGACCCGCTATCCCTTCGGCGGCCTGTTGAGCCTGCACGACCAGTCCGAGCTGAGCGTCGAGGCGTCGCGCCCGACCCCCCTGCAGGTCGACGGCGACGCCGCCGGCCCCGTGTCCTCGGTCACGTTCCGTTCCGTCCCGCGGGCTCTGTCGGTCCTGGTGTGAGCGTGCCGAGAGGGAGTTCCGCCACGCTGTGTGATCAAGCCCACCGGCATTCAGAGTCGTCTCTCAGCGAAAACCCTGGACAGCGCCTCAGGCGTGTGTGAGGGTCGTTACTGACCGATGGCCCCTCACCGGGTGCCTCGTCATCTCCGTGCGTCCGCCACCGACCTCCGGGTCGGAGTCGTGCGCGCGGAGACGGGCTCGTGACGGCGTTCACAAGGCGCCGCACGGCCCGGCCCCGGACGGACGATCCGGCGCGACCGCGCCGGCTACCAGGAGGAAGCGCATGGACTGGCGCCACGAGGCAGCCTGTCGTGACGAGGACCCCGAGCTGTTCTTCCCGATCGGCAACACCGGCCCCGCGCTGATGCAGATCGAGGAGGCCAAGGCGGTCTGCCGTCGCTGCCCGGTCGTCGACACGTGCCTGGCCTGGGCTCTCGAGAGCGGTCAGGACGCCGGCGTCTGGGGTGGCCTATCCGAGGACGAGCGCCGCGCCCTCAAGCGTCGCAACGCGCGCGCCCGTGCGGCCCGCGCCGGCCTGTAGCAGCCGCACCACCACTCACCTCACGAAGGGTCGGGCCCCTGGCGGGTCCGGCCCTTCGTCGTAACCGAGGTCAGCCCGGCAGCGGCAGGCTGATCCGGGCCCGCGTGCCGTGGCCGTCGGCACCGCCCGAGAGCTCGAGCTCGCCGCCGAGCTCCTCGGTGATGAGGGTGCGCACGATCTGCAGCCCCAGACGGCCGGTGCCGAAGGGATCGATCCCCTCCGGGATGCCCGGCCCACGATCGACCACGTCCACCACGAGGTTCTTGTCCTCGCGCCGCGGCAGCAGCGCGACGTCGGCGCCGCCCCCGTGCTCGACGGCGTTCTGGAGCAGCTCGCCGAGGGCCATCGCCAGCGGCGTCACGATCTCGGCCGGGAGGATCCCGAAGGAGCCGGTGCGGGTCACCGACACGTGGTGCGAGGTGAGCGACATGTCGCGGACGAGCGCGATGAGCCGGTCGGCCACCTCGTCGGCGTCGACCTTCTCCCCCGGGGTGTGCGCGAGGGTCTCGTGCACCACCGCGATCGCACCCACCCGGCGCACGGCCTCCTCGAGCGCCTCACGCGCCTCGGGGCTGTCGATACGCCGGGCCTGCAGGCGCAACAGCGCGGCGACCGTCTGCAGGTTGTTCTTCACCCGATGGTGGATCTCGCGGATGGTCGCGTCCTTGCTCAGCAGCGCGCGGTCGCGACGACGGATCTCGGTCGCGTCGCGCACGAGCACGAGCCCGCCGGTGTGCCGACCCTGCCGCGACAGCGGGACTCCGCGAAGGGTCACCACCGCGCCGGAGTTCTCGACCTCGGCACCTCCCGCGGCCCGGCCCGACGCCACCACGGCGAGCGCCTCGTCGACCGGTCCCGGACGCCGAGCCAGCTTCGCGCTCGTCCGGGCGAGGTGGCTGCCGACGAGGTCCGTCGCCAGGCCGAGGCGGTGATAAGCCGAGCGCGCGTTGGGACTCGCGAAGACGACGACCCCGTCGACGTCCACGCGCACGAGCCCGTCGCCGACGCGCGGCGGGGATCCCGTGCGCGCCAATGGCTGTGCGGGCGGGAAGGTGCCGTCGACGACCATCACGGCGAGCTCGTCCGCGGCCTCGAGGTAGGCCTGCTCGAGAGGCCCGAAGTCGCGGCCGGAGAACGCCGAGTGCCGCTCGATCACGCCGAGCAGGCGACCCGCGCGGATCACGGGGATGGTCTCGATGGGGGCCGGGCCGGTGACTCCGCGCTCGGCGACGATGCTGCGCCCGGACACGGCGCGGTCCAGCAGCGGTCGGCGGCCGCGCGCGGTGTACTGCCCGACCACGTCCTCGAACATCCCCGTGGGGCCGGTGGTGGGGCGGACCTGGTCGGCCGCGACGAACCCGCCTCCGTGCCACGTGGGCAGCCACAGCACGAGGTCGGCGAACGCGAGGTCGGAGAGCAGCGTCCAGTCCGCGACCAGGGCGCGCAGGTGGTCGAGGTCGGCCTCGGACAGGTCGGTGCGCTCGCGCGCGACGTCGTCGAACCGGGCCATGCGCCAGAGCCTAGTGAGCGCAATCCGCTCGACTCGCCGCACATCGGGGCGCGACGATCGTGGCCTCGATCGACGGGGGTGCGAGATGCGAGTTCGTCAGGCGGCCGGCCCGGCCGAGTTCCTCGAGGCCACTCAGGCGCTGCGCGCCGCGGACCCGGTGCGCACCAACATCCTCGGCTCGATCGCCCTGTCCGCGATCGACGGCCGCCGCTACGAGCGCGAGTTCTGGTTCGTCGCGGAGGAGGGCGACGGCGAGGTGGTCGGCGCCGCTTGCTGGACCTTGCCGCACAAGCTGGTCCTGGGGCCGTGGGCGCCGGAGGTCGTGCGTGCGATCGGCGAGGCGGCTGCGGCTACCGGCGTACCGGTGCACGGGGCGATCGTGCCGGTCGAGCTCGCCGACGACGTGGCCGCCGGCGTCGGTCGTCGCGGGGTGCCGCACATGGGCGAGCGCATCCTCGCCCTCGAGGACTACCTCGCCCCGGATCCCGTGCCCGGTGGTCTGCGCGCCGCCACCGCGCAGGACCTCGACCGCCTCGAACGGTGGCTCGACGAGTTCGCGACCGAGGCCGGCATCTTCGTCGTCGACAACCGGGCGGCGGCGGAGAACAGCATCGGCCGGCTGTGGTTCTGGGAGGTCGACGGCGTCCCCGTCTCGATGGCCGGCCACGCCTCGGTGGTGGAGACGCCGGGCGCGGTCGTCGCACGGATCGGGCCGGTCTACACGCCACCGGACCACCGCGGTCGCCGCTACGGCAGCGCCGTGACCGCGGGCGTCGTCGAGGCGCTGCTGCCCAGGGTCGACGCGATCATGCTCTACACCGACGCGTCGAACCCGACGAGCAACGCCATCTACGAACGGCTCGGCTTCCGGCACGTCGCCGACATCGTCGACCTCGACCTCGCCGTCGGCCCGCGCTGACGCCGGCGGCTACCGGCGGGTAGGTTCCGGGGTCATGACGGACGAGACCACCACCCTCAACGGCCACGGCGGCACCCACGCGGTGGCGGCAGCCCTCGCGCACGGCGTCGAGACCATGTTCACCCTGTCGGGCGCCCACGTGTTCCCGCTCTACGACGCGGCGGTGGGCGGCAAGGCCGGCGTCGAGGCGGGGACGCCGGCCATGCGGCTCGTCGACGTGCGTCACGAGCAGACCGCTGTCTTCGCCGCCGAGGCCACCGCCAAGCTCACCCGCACGCCCGGTCTCGCCGTCGTGACGGCCGGCCCCGGAGTCACGAACATCGTGAGCGGGGTGACCACGGCGCACTTCAACGGCTCGCCGCTCGTCGTGCTTGGCGGGCGCTCGCCCGACAACCGCTGGGGCACCGGCGCCCTGCAGGAGCTCGACCAGCCGCCGCTGCTCGCCCCGGTGACCAAGCACGCGGAGACCGTGCACGACGCCGCCGAGATCGGGAGCGCGGTCTCGGAGGCGTTCACGATCGCGGCGTCGCCGCACCGCGGCCCGGTGTTCCTCGACGTCCCGATGGACGTGCTCTTCTCCTACGCCGACGTCCCGGTCGCGACGCGGGTGCGCGCCACGCCAGTCGGCGCCGACCCCGACGACGTCGACGAGGTCGTGCGCCTGCTCTCCGAGGCCAGCCACCCCGTGCTCGTCCTCGGCGGCGACGTGTGGGCCGGCGGCGCGGAGGAGGCGGCCCTGCGGTTCGTCGAGGCGGCCGGGGTGCCTGTGATCGCCAACGGGATGGGGCGCGGGGTCGTGCCCGCGGGCCACCCGCTGCTCTCGACCCGGGCCCGCGGCGCCGCGTTCAACGGTGCCGACCTCATCCTCGTGGTCGGCACTCCGCTGGACTTCCGGCTCGGCTACGGCGTCTTCGGCGGCAAGGACGGGTCCGCTCCCGCGACGGTCGTGCACGTCGTCGACGCCTCGAGTCAGCTCGCCCGCCACGCCGCCGTGGCCGTCGGCCTGGTCGGCGACCTGGCCCTCACCCTCGACGCGCTGCGCGAGGGCATCGAGCACCTCATCCGGAAGCCGTCCTACGCCGAGTGGACGGCGGGCCTCGCCGCGGTGGCCGCCTCCGCGGTCGCCAAGGACGCCGCGGACCTGGGCAACGACAGCGACCCGATCCACCCCGCGCGGATCTACGGCGAGCTGCTCCCCCGCCTCGCCGACGACGCCGTCGTGATCGGCGACGGCGGCGACTTCGTGTCCTACGCCGGCAAGTACGTCGAGCCCAAGCGCCCCGGCGGCTGGCTCGACCCGGGGCCCTACGGCTGCCTCGGCACCGGTCTGGGCTACGCGATCGCGGCACGCGTGGCGCGGCCGTCGAGCCAGGTCGTGCTGCTGCTCGGCGACGGCGCCGCCGGCTTCTCCCTCATGGACGTCGACACGCTCGTGCGCCACGGGATGCCGGTCGTGATGGTCGTCGGCAACAACGGCATCTGGGGTCTGGAGAAGCACCCGATGCAGTTCCTGTACTCCTACGACGTCGCCGCGGAACTGCGACCCGGAACGCGCTACGACGAGGTCGTCACCGCCCTCGGCGGCGGCGGCGAGACCGTGACGAGCCCCGGCGACATCGGGCCTGCCCTCGACCGCGCCTTCGCCAGCGGCATCCCCTACCTCGTCAACGTGCTCACCGACCCGACGATCGCCTACCCCAGGAGCACGACCGGCATCTAGCAGATGCTGTGCAGGAGCGCCGCGGGGTTCACCGCGGCGCTCTCGCCGCCGGACTTCCAGTACTCGAAGTGCAGGTGGACGGCGCCGGGGCTGCCGGAGTCGCCCATGAGGCCGATGGCCTCGCCCCGGGTCACCCGGCTCGCGGCGTGGACGAGGTCCTGGGACATGTGGCCGTGGAAGAACGTCGACCCGCTGCGGCCCTGCAGGACGATGCGCAGCGCCGTTGGCCTGGCGCCCCTCGCGCACGACCACGCCGTCCTCGATCGCGCGGATCGGTGCCCCCGCGCCCTTGACCAGGTCGAGCCCCTGGTGGCTGTGGCCGTTGCGCGCCACGCCGCGGCCCTCCCCGAAACCGGGGTCGTCGACCGGGCAGACCCGACCGTCGGCGGCCGGGGGCGCAGCCGCCGCGGCGTGCGCGGCGGCTGCCGTCACGCGGGTGCGGGTCACCCCGGAAGTGGGTCCCCCGCTCCTGCCCGCAGCGGTTGCTCGGTGCTCGTGCGGGCCGGGGCAGAACTCGGCGTCGGGCCCGCACCGGCCGACCGGATCCCCCCGACCGACCGGGTCCGGCGCTACCAAGGCAGGATCGGGGCCGTGACCGGAACCATCCCTTCCGCCCCGCTCGAGATCCGCCCGGTCCGCCCCGAGGAGTACGCCGAGACCGGTGCGCTCGTGGAGGCGGCGTACACCGCGGGCGGGATCCTCGACAACGACCGCGGCTACGGCGCCCACGTGCGCGACGTCGCCGGGCGCGCCCCCGACCATCCCGTTCTGGTCGCGGTCCGCGACGGCCGGATCGTCGGGTCGGTGACCATCACCCCGTTCGGCAGCCCCCAGTCCGAGCTGGCCCGCGACCGCAGCGAGGTCGAGTTCCGCTTCCTCGCCGTCGCGCCCGACGCGTGGGGCACCGGCGTCGCGCAGGCCCTGGTGGCGGCCGTGGAGGCCAACGCCGCCGGTCACGGCGCGCAGCGCCTCGTGCTGTGCGTCATCGAGTCCAACGAGGCCGCCCAGCGCCTCTACGCGCGACTGGGCTTCGAGCGCGACCCCGACCGCGACTGGATCCCGGTCCCGGAGGTCGTCCTGCGCTGCTGGCGGCGCGACCTCCCGCGTCGCCCCGTGGGGCAGGTGGTCGTGGGGCTCGAGGCGGCGGTGTCGTTCGACGTGACGGACGCCGACACGGCGATGGCCCTCGGCAGCGGCGACGTACCCGTCCTCGCGACTCCGCGCGTGATCGCCTGGCTGGAGGCAGCCACCGTCGCATGCCTGGCCTCGAGCCTCGACCCCGCCTCCACGAGCGTCGGCACCCGGGTGGAGGTCGAGCACGTGGCCGCCTCCCCCGTCGGCGCGACCGTCGTAGCCCGAGCCTCGGTCTCCTACGTCGACGGCCGCCTGGTCCGCTTCGAGGTGGCCGCCGAGCACGCCGTCGCCGACGCCGCACCGGTCGTCATAGCCACCGGCCGCATCACGAGAGTCATCGTCGACAGGTCCAAGTTCCTAGCCCGCCTCTGACTGTCTGCCCCTCCAAGGCGATCGCGCCCCGCGCGACCGCCGTCGGGGCCCCCGCGAAGATCGCCGCGCGTCTGCGTCACACCGCGGACGGACAGGCACAGGCAGTACCCCGAAGCGGAGCGGCCCGAGGGCCGGAGTGGGCCTCCGCAGGAGGTCCGCGAGGCCGAGCGGGAGGCGACCGAAGGTCGCCGACCAGGCCGCGCAGCGGAGGCGAGCGCCCTCCAGGAACTAAGCCACGAGGCCGAGGCGCTGGAGCTCGACCATGAGGTCGTGGGGGCTCGTGCTGGCGTCCATCGCGGCGTCGAGGGTGATGACGCCGTCGCGGAAGAGCGCCACCAGATGCTGGTCGAACGTCTGCATCCCGTAGAAGCCGCCCTCGGTGATGAGCTGGTGGATCGTGCTCGTCTTGTCCGGGTCGACGATGGCGTCCTGGATGCGGCCGGTGTTGATGCAGATCTCCATCGCCACGCAGCGGCCGAGGCCGTCGGCACGAGGCACGAGGCGCTGGCAGAGGATGCCGCGCAGCGTTCCGGCGAGGGTGAGCCGGATCTGCGGCTGCTCGTGCGGCGGGAAGAAGTCGATGACGCGGGCGATGGTCTCCTGGGCGTCGGTGGTGTGCAGCGTCGACATGACGAAGTGACCGGTCTCCGCGGCGGAGAGCGCCGCCTTGACCGTCTCCTGGTCGCGCATCTCACCGACGAGGATGACGTCGGGGTCCTGGCGCATCGCGGCGCGCAGGGCGGTCGAGAAGTCCTTCGTGTCGACGTGCACCTCGCGCTGGTTGATCATGCTGCGCTTGTCGTGGTGCAGGACCTCGATCGGGTCCTCGATGGTCACGATGTGGACGTCGCGGTTCTGGTTGATGTTGTCGACCATGCCCGCCAGCGTGGTGGTCTTGCCCGAGCCGGTCGGTCCGGTCACCAGGACCAGGCCTCGAGGCTCGAGGGACAGCGGCCCGAGGACCGTGGGCAGCCCGAGGTCGTCGAGCGGGATGGCGCCGATGGACACGCGGCGGAAGACCAGACCCGCGCTGCCGCGCTGGCGGAAGACGTTGACCCGGAACCGGCCGACGCCATCGATGCCGTAGGCGAAGTCGGCCTCGTTGTGGCGCGCGAAGTCCTCGATGAGGTCCCCACGCAGCACCTCGCGCACGAAGTGCTCGGTGTCCTCGGGGCGCAGGTCGCTCACCTGGAGCCGGCGCAGCGTGCCGTCGACGCGCACGCGGGGCGGCGAGCCCACCTTGCAGTGCAGGTCGGAGCCGCCGCTCTCGACGAGGGCGCGCAGGAACGGGACCACGGACACCGGCGCGACATAGCCTCGCGGCGCCGTCGTCACCGGCTCGGAGGGCGCGGGGACGGGCGCGGGGACCGCCGGCGCGACCGTGGGCGCGGCGGCGGGAGCCGGCGCCCCGGCTGCCGGCGGAGGGAGCACCGCGGCGGTGCCGGATGCGAGGTCGGGATCCACGGTCTGCGTCACCCTCTGGGCATCGGCGTCCGGGACGGCGTCCTTGAGCCTCCGGGGAGGTTCCTGGTCAGGGTTCCCTCAGGCCAGGACGACGAGGACGTCGCCCTCCTGCACGACGTCGCCCTCGGTCACCCGGATCTCCGAGACGGTGCCCCCGTTCTCCGCCAGCACGGGGATCTCCATCTTCATCGACTCCAGCACGAGCAGCGTGTCGCCCGCCGCCACCTCGTCAGAGGCCGCGACGACGATCGAGACGACGTTCGCGACCATCTCGGCGCAGACCTCGGTGGCCACGGGTCCTCCTGCATCGGTGGGGCTGTCGGGACGGCCCATCCTGGCACGTGCGGCCGGGCCGGGACGCTAGCGTCACGGCTCGTGGCGGAGCTCCTGGTGCGCGAGGCGCGGAGGTCCGACGTCGGACGGATCGCGACGGTCTTCCGCGAGGCAAGGGCGGCCGCGCTCCCCTGGCTCCCGGTGCTGCACTCGAGCTCCGAGGATCTCGAGTACTTCGGCCGCGCGGTACAGGCGCAGACGGCATACGTCGCCGTGCTCCACGAGCGGGTGGTCGGCTTCGCCGTCGTCGACCCGCAGGAGCACCTGCTCGACCACCTGTACCTCGACCCGGCCCAGCGGCGCCATGGCATCGGCCGGGCGCTCCTCCAGTTCGCGAGGGTGCGCCACGACGGCCCGCTCGAGCTGTGGTGCTTCGCGGAGAACCGTGCGGCCCGGGCGTTCTACGCCGCCTGCGGCGGTGTCGAGCTCTACGAGACCGACGGGCACGACAACGAGGAGCGCACGCCGGACGTGCGGATCGGCCTGCCTGCGTGGGGCCTCGGTCCCGGCGAGGACGCCGAGCCTCAGTAGGCGAACTCGGACTGACGCTCGATGATGCGCGACAGCGTGTCGACGACGTCCGGGTCGTACTCGCGGTCGATGCCGAGCTGGAGGCGCTCGATGGCGCGCAGCTTGCGGTCGCTCTCCAGCGAGGCGCCGACGAGGTCGTCGTAGGCGTTGACCACCTTGATGATGCGGCTCTCGAGCGGCAGCGAGTCGTCCTGCGGACCGCGGTG
>Ga0208851_1000702_pt1 | contig 13415 bp, 12 predicted proteins | sample NGESurshal092012_FD_184481 | JGI IMG/M metagenome (GOLD analysis project Ga0208851, IMG submission 184481) | Arctic peat soil microbial communities from Barrow, Alaska - NGEE Surface sample 415-2 shallow-092012 (SPAdes) | ecosystem: Environmental > Terrestrial > Soil > Wetlands > Peat ... | reverse complement strand
CGACGCCTGCCACCTCGCGCACGGGCAGCGAATTCGCAGCCAGCCGCGCATGCTGCTCCGGAGCATCCCCCAGCTCGAGGTGGTGGACGTTCCGGACGGGGAGCAGTGCTGCGGGAGCGCCGGGACCTACAACCTGTTCCAGCCCGAGAGCGCGGACGAGGTGGGTGAGCGGAAGGTCGCGGCGGTCCTCAGGACCGGCGCCCAGCTGCTCGCCTCCGCGAACCCGGGCTGCACCCTGCACCTCCAGCGGCTGCTCAAGGCGAAGGGGACCCACCTCCGCGCCGCGCATCCGTTGGAGATCCTCGACGCGTCGATCCGGGGCGTGGGCCTTCCCGGCCGGGAACCGGACCGCGGGGATGCGCCCGCGGCCCCGGTCCCCGCACCGGCCACTGCGAGCGGCGGCTGATCAGCTCCCGCAGCCGCTCGACAGGCCCGAGACGTTGTTCACGCAGGTCTGTACCTGGTTCGCCCATGTCTCCACGGTGGACTGGGAGCACGTCGGAAGGCTGCTGAGGCAACTCCCGAAGTTGTTGAGCTTCGTCTTGTCTGCGTCGGTACACTTTCCGATCGACGCCTTGCACGAGTCGGCGGTGACTGAAATCGGCGGCGTGTTCACGCCACACGGTGCTGCCTTGGTGTTGAAGTCGTTCAGCCCCTTGATCAACGCATCGCAGGACGCAGTGTCGCTGTTTCCCCCACCACATCCCACTGCCATCAACAGCGCGGCCAACACACCCAGTGAACTGAATCGCATAGTCCTCCCCTGTCGGCTGATGCCGACCTCGGGGAAGCAGACGACAGACCGCACCGAGAACCAACGAAAAGTGCGTTGGCGCCTCGAACCGGCGATTTCTGGCTCGGAGGTCACTGCAACCTTCCGTCTTTGACGGATCGGCTCATGGGTCGACGACGACAGTCCCCGTCATGTCCTCGTGCCCGTCACCACAGAAGACGTCACAGGCGAACGGGAACCGACCGGGCTTCTCGGCAATCAGCTCGACCCGCGTCGTCCCTCCGGCCGGAACCTCGGTGCGGATGCCCAGCTCGGGCAGCTTGAACCCGTGCTTGCGGTCCAGCGAGGTGAGCTCGAGCACCACGTGCTCACCTCGCTTGACGTGGATCTCCGACGGGGTGAACTCGAACTTCTTCGCCGTGACCTTGATGACCCGGGGGTCCTCGGAAGCGGCCGCGCCCACCGCCAGCGCGAGAGCGAGGACTGCCACCGCCCGCAACCTCACACCCGCGCCCCCTTCACGTCGTACTCCTCGAGCGTCAAGCCGCGCTCCGGACCCTTCACGTCCACCTCGCGGTAGCCGAGCCCCCGCGCCGGATGCTCCGGATCCCACGGGACCGGGGCCCGCTTGGGGACGCTCCCGGGTGCCGGCAGCGGGAAGATGAGCGACTTGGCCGAGTGGTGGGCGATGTGCCCGGTGGTGCGGTGGTTCTCCTGGTGGATGTGCCCGTAGAAGACCGTCACGTGCCGGTAGGGCTCGAGCACCGAGAGCACCTTCGCCCCGTCCGCCGTCGCCCAGTCCCACTGTGGATAGAGCTCGAACAGCGGGCGGTGGGCGAGGACGACGATCGGCGCGTCCTTGTCCAGCTTGCCCAGCTCCGACTTGAGCCAGTCGATCTGGCTGTCCCCCACCGCACCCGCGGGGTCCGACACGTTGTCCAGGGAGATGAAGCGCACGCCCTTGTGGTCGAAGGTCTGGTGCAGCGGTCCGAAGAACTCCTGGTAGGCCTGGCCCTTGTCCAGCGAGGCGTCGTGCTCGCCCGGGAGGAAGTACGCCTTCGGGACGCGAAGCTCGGAGACGATGGCCTTGAACTCGGTCATCCGCTTGCGGCGGAGCGCGTCGTCGTCGGTGGTGTGCGTCAGGTCTCCGGTGAAGACGACGAAGTCGGGCTTGGTCCTCGAGGCGTTCACCGCCTGCACCGCCTCCTTCAAGGTCCGGTCCGCCTCGGGGTTGGGGGGCCCACTGAATCCCCAGTGCGAGTCGGACAGCTGGAGGAAGAAGAAGTCCTCGGGCTTCTTCCCGGCACCGCGGGCCAGAGAGAAGCCCGGGAGGCCCGAACCGAGGACCACTCCGCCCAGCCCGACGAGCTTCAAGAGCTCGCGTCGATCCATGCCCATGTGGATGCCCCTCTTTCCCGTGTGACGAGGTGTCGGCAGCAGGACTCGGGGACCTGGCGGGAGTATTCCGTCGGGCGGTGGAATAGGCCCGGTGATCACGGAGTCGTCACCGACGATGGACGAGGACGCGAGGGACTTCGAGCAGTTCGCCAGGCCACACGCCCAGGCGGCGTTGCGCCTCGCCCGGGCGCTGGTCCGGAACGAGGCGGATGCCCAGGACGTCCTCCAGGACTCGTTTCTGCGCGCGTTCCGGCACTTCCGTGGCTTCTCCGGCGAGAGCCCGCGGGCGTGGCTGCTGGCCATCGTCCGGAACGTGAGCTTCACGCTGTGGCGGAGGACCGGCGTCGACGAGCCGGCAGATCTGGAGCAGCGACTGGAGGCCGAGCCCGATCCGCTCCCCTCTCCCGAGGCCCGGCTGCTCGAGTCCTGCGACGCGGACACGGTCCACGCCGCGCTGGACCGTCTCCCACGCCTGCACCGCGAGGTGCTCGTGCTCCGGGAGATGGAGGAGTGCAGCTACCGGGAGATGGCGAGCATCCTCGGCGTGCCCATCGGCACGATCATGTCTCGGCTGTCGCGCGCCCGCGCGCAGCTGGTGCGGGAGCTGGTGGGCGACCCGCGGAGCAGGAAGAACTGATGGAAACCTGGGACGAACACCCGCGTGGCGCCCTGCACGCCTACCTCGACGGTGAGCTCTCGCTGGAGGGCTCGCTGGCGGTGGAGGAGCACCTCGTCGCCTGCAGCCGCTGCCGGCAGGAGCTCGAGACGTACCAGTCGCTCGGTCGGCTGCTGAAGTCGGCCCGGACCACGGCGACCGAGGCCGAGTCGGCGCTGGAGAGGGTGACGCGCACGGTGCGCTCCCGGCGCCGGCGGTTTCTCGCGATCGGAGGCGTCGCGGGGCTCGCCTCGGTGGCAATCCTGGCGGTGATGCTCGTGCCTCGGACGGATCGCATGGTGGGCCAGGTGGCGGTGGTGCATGCGCGGGCAGTGAACGCCGGCCGGAGCATCGAACTCGCCTCGGACGACCCGGCCGCCATCGAGCGGTGGCTCTCGGCGCGCGTCCCCGGGGCCGTCACTCCGGTCGCGGGCGGTGATGGCTTCGCGCTGCGCGGCGCACGGGTGGATTCGCTCGAGGGTCGGCCGGTCGCCACGGTGGTGTACCAGGTGCGGAACCACATCGTGGACGTGTTCGCCTGGCACTCGCCGGAGGCGGACATGGAGCCGCGTCCCTCGATGGCGGGCCGCTGGACGGTGTGCCGATGGTCCCACGCCGGGGTGGCGTACTGGATGGTCTCGGATGCCGGGACCGAAGACCTCAAGGCCCTCGCCGCGCTGATCAAGGAACGGCGGACGTGACGCGGCGGCGGCTCGCGCTCGGCCTGCCGCTCCTGCTCCTCGGAACGGCTGGGCTCGCCTGGGTCGCGCTGGCGCTCGGCGCCGTCGACCCGTCGGCGACGACCCGCCCTTCCCGCCTGGAGAAGCTCGTCGCCCACGCAGCGCTCGACGCCGCGGTCCGGGCCCGGGCGCCGCGCGGGAAGACCGCGCCGGTGGATGCACCGAGCGTGGAGCGCGGACGCGAGGCCTATCGGGCCCACTGCCTGGTGTGCCACGGCGTGCCCGGAGGAGAGCTGTCGAGCATCGCCGCGGGCCTCAATCCGCCCGTGCCCGACCTCGCCGAGCCCGGGACGCAGGCGCGCAACGATGGGGAGCTCTATTTTCTCGTCTCGGGCGGCGTTCGACTCACCGGGATGCCGGGGTTCGAGCGATCGTTGCCCGAGGATGTCCGCTGGGATCTGGTTGGGTTTCTGCGGGTGCTCCCGAAGCTGGGTGACGAAGAGCTGAAGGCGCTCTCCGCCCGGCGCTGAGCGGGTGTCGGCGCGGTGCGTGGAACGGCGCGCGAATCGCCCGGACCGGAACGCGGGCCGGGACACTCGTCAGAGCGGTCGCCTGGGACGTCCGGCCTGCGCGGGCTGTCCACGCTCCAGGGGCGCGAAGCCGCACAGAGACGGCTCGGTCAGGCGGCGGGCACCCCCCGGGGCCGAGGGGGGTCGGCGCCGAGAGGCTATAGCCAAAACTAGGACTGAGAGCGGAATGCTACGACGATAGATCGAGCACTTGGAAGCGCCAGGCACGCACTCCGAGTTTGAGTTCTGGCTATAGCGTCTCGGCACCCGCAGGCGCGCCCTCACCGGGCCTGGTCAGCCTCGCGGGCAAGCGTGTCGGACGGCTCGGTCCGGCCCTGGTCGCCCGGTGTCTAGCGGTCAGCCCGCTCGGTCAGGCCGTGAGACGGAGCTGGCAGCTCGGGTCAGGCCGCCCGCGCCTCGTCGATCGCGGTGGAGATGATCGCCTCGGTAAACGCCGTGTCGGCGGGGCGCGCCTCGCTGACTGCGGCCGCACTACCCCGGATGCGGCGGCTGTAGAGGCTCAGCGACGGATCGAGCAGGAAGCGGAACAGCAGCGCCGTCCACGAACGGTGGTGGACCAGCCCGTCGTAGAACTCGGGGGCCATCGCCTTCAACCGCGGCAGCCGCGACCAGGGCACCATCATGAAGTCGTGGTGCTCGTTGTGATAGCCCACGTTGAAGGCAAGGCGGTTCAGCGGGCCGTAGTACGAGAAGGTCTCCTGCCCGGCCTTGCCGCTCGTCAGGTAGTGCTCCTGGATCCACCGCGCCCCCACCGGGTGGAGCCCGATGGCGAAGATGCTGGACAGCGTGAGGTAGAGCACTGCCTTCCAGCCAGCGATCGCCCAGAGCCCGCCGAGAAAGCCGAACTGCACGGCGAGGTTGGCCAGATACCAGCGGTCCAGCATTCGCACCCGCTTGAGCCGCGGCACCCGCAGGCTCTGCCAGGCGAAGAAGGTCAGCAGCCAGAGCGCTTTCCGGACGGTGCCGTTGCCCACCAGCCGCGCCTCGAGCGGTGAGGCCAGGTCGGCGTCGAGCTCCGGATCACCCTGGAACCGGTGGTGGAGCAGGTGAAACTTCCGGAAGGAGATCGCTGCCGGGAAGACGATGGGAAGGTTGGCCAGGATCTGCAGCCAGGAATTCCAGCGCGTCTTCCGGAACACCAAGTTGTGCGTGCAGTCGTGAATCAGCGTCCAGAGCGCGTGGTCCGCCAGCGCACCGACCGCGTAGGCCACGGGCACCAGCACCCACCACGGCTGGCCGCGGACTGCCCAGGCGACGCCAATCTGCAGGGCCACGACGGCCACCACCCAGAACGCCGTGCTCGGCTCGCGACCGAAGAGCGAGCGGACCTCGGGGTGCGCGGCAAGCATCGCCTTCGTCCGGCCGAGGTGCGGCTCCGGGTAGTCCACCACGTCCCAGGCGAGTGCGGGCCCCGACATGAGCCGGCTCTTACCACGTCCGTGCCGGACCGGCGCGCGCCCGGCCGTCCAGGCGACGGGGGCGCGCGGGCTGGCGACTATTCTGTCGCGGGATTGCGAGCGAGCAGCGAGGCGCCGCCGCACGAGGGCTTCTGCGACTGGAGCGCGGCGCAGTAGACCGCCTCGACGCTCCCGGCCAGAGTGCCCCCGTCAGGGAAAGTGATTCCATCCAGCGTGACCTTGAGATGGGTCGTGGCGCTCCCCACCTGGGTGACGTTCACCGTGCCCCCAGTGGCGTAGGTTCCGGTCGGGCTGCAGTCTGTCGCCACGGCGAAGGCCCCGTCCCACCACTGCCCGGGAGTGGGCTGCGCACCGCCCTGGGCGATCAAATGGAGAGGGAAGTACGGAGTACTGCCGGTCGCCACCGGGAGATAACTGTTCGAGGTGACACTGAGGAGTCCAAAGCCGAACACGGTCGTGAGACCGGGGATGGGGGAATCCTTGGGCAGGCCCAGCAGACTGCAGAGATCGGTCCGATCACCCACCACGACGTTCACGCCATCCACGAACGGCATGATGCCAAAGACTGCATCTTTGACTTTCAGCGTCTGCCCGGTCGTTCCCGTGAGCGTGCCGCTTCCCAGCGTCGGCCCAGCATCGGGCGTCGGGTTGCTGCTGCTACTCCCACACCCACACGCGAGCAGGCCCAGCGCCATCCAGCGCTTCAGCTCCATCATTGCTTCCCCTCCAAGATCCGGGAGGACTCCGGTCAGTCCTCGCGCTTCGGCGCCCGCGTCATCAGCTCGACCACCGCCCGACGCGGGCTCTTCCCCTCATACATGATCGCGTGGACCTGGTCACAGATCGGAAGCTCGACCCCGATCTTCCGGGAGAGGTCCCGGGCGCTCCGGGCGGTCTTCACCCCCTCGGCCACCTGCGTCATGTCGGCGAGGATCTGAGCGAGCGCCCGGCCCTTGCCGAGTTCGATCCCCACCCGACGGTTTCTCGAGAGGTCACCGGTACAGGTGAGGACCAGGTCGCCGAGCCCCGAGAGGCCCATCAGCGTCAGCGGATTGGCGCCCATCGCCACCGCGATCCGGCTGATCTCCGCCAGTCCCCGGGTGATGAGCGCGCTGCGGGCGTTCAGCCCGAAGCCGAGCCCATCCGAGATGCCCGCGGCGATGGCGATGACGTTCTTCAGCGCTCCACCCATCTCGACCCCGATGACGTCGGTCGAGGTGTACGTGCGGAACGAATCGGTCTGGAGCGCGGCCTGGACCTTCTGCGCCACCTTCTCGTGGTGCGCGGCGACGGTGACCACGGTGGGCATTCCGGCCGCCATCTCCTTGGCGAACGACGGGCCGGAGAGAATCGCGATCGACGGGTGGTAGGCCTCGGGCAGGCAGTCCTCCAGCAGCTGGGTCATCGTGAGAAGGGTCTCGTTCTCGATTCCCTTCGCCACGGTCAGCAGCGGCACGTGCAGGGGCAGGAACGGGAGCGCCTTGCTGGCCACGTCCCGCGTCGCGTGCGACGGCGTGGCGAAGACCACCAGCTCGGCGCCGGTCACCGCCTCCTCGAGCGAGAGCGTGGCCCGCACCCGCTCCGAGACGGGGATGCCCGGGAGGTAGGTCCGGTTCTCGCGGGCGCCGTTGATCGCCTCGACCACCGAGGGTTCGCGTGCCCAGGCCCGGACATCGTCGCACCGGCTGGCGAGGGTGTTGGCCAGCGCCGTCCCGAAGGCCCCGAGGCCGATGACCGCAGCACGCATGGGCAGGCCCTCCGTGAGAAGAGCCTGCCACTCTAGGTCATCGGACCTGTCCCGCGCTCAGGGAGGCGCGGGAGCCATGTTCTCGACGAGGTAGGTCTCGTCGTTGTAGTCGTAGTTGGAGAAGAAGTACTCGGGATGGCCCGGCCCGGCGGCACGGTGCATGTCCACGCTCACGATCCAGGTACCGGGGATCACGGAGCCGCTCGCGTCCTTCACCGGCCAGAACCTCATCCGGTGTCCGCAACTCTGCGCCGGCTGGCACCCAGGCTCGAGGTCCAGCGGGCTGAGCAACGATTCGTCGCTGAACTCCTGCTCGATGTGGAATCCGAACGCCTTGGCTCCGGGATCGAACGAGCTGGACGCCGGATTGGCAGGGTTCTCGTATTGCCGGGGCAGCAAGCGCTGGACGTCCTCCTTGGCTCCCCCGAGGATGTACGTATCGTCGTTGTTGGACGTCCTGCCCTTCGAAAAGTAGTACGCGAAGCTGCCGTACGAGACGGCAGTCGGGTCCGAGCAATCCCTGCCGCTGTGCCATGCGCTCATCAATCGCATCGTCACCGGTCGGGATGAATCTGCCTTGACCCAGTAGGCGCTCAGCACCTCGTCGCCGACGGCGACGCGCTGCTCGCCCGCGTCGATCAACTGCTGCTTGGTTCCCACGACCGTGCTGTAGCCGAAGAGACCGTTGACCACCTCGTCGAGGTCTGGCTCGTCGGAGACGCGGGGGAAGTTCGTGTTCTGTGGGACCGCCTGCCGGAAACCCCCGAGGCTGACGGTGCGGGTCTGCGCCGCCGCGTCGTCGGAGTGCAAGGTGAGCGAACCCTGGTGCACCCGACCGTCGATCGCCACGAACTTCACCGTGACATCGAAGGATCCTCCCGGGGGCAGCGTGGCCGGCAGGGCGGTGGAGGGCGTGGCGGTGAACGCGTCCGTCACGTCGATCCCGCTGACCGCCACGTTCGAGCCGGAAAAATTGCGGACCGTGAGGGTCCCGGTGTCCTTGACGGTGAGCGGCCCCCAGCAGCTGGCGATGGTGCTGATCAGGCTGAACATCATCCTGTCGCTTGCAGGCTCGCCGTCGTTGTTCTGGATCTGCAGCGCGCCGCCCGCGCCGCCCGCCGGCACCACGTTGCGCACGATGTAGATCACATCGTTGTAGTCGGGCCCGTAGGCAGCGAAGATCTCCTCCGTCGTCACCACGTACGCGTGCGGGTCGCGCGTGCCATCGGGGTTCTTGTAGGGATAGACCCGCATGTGGTGTTTCACCCCTCCGGGCTTCGTGTCCCAGTTGTTCAGCGCGTCCTCCTGGTAGATGACGTACTCGCCCCCGGCCTGCTGGTACCAGAACGGCCACTGACTCCAGAAGCCGAAGGGCGTGGTGCCGGGATCGAAGCTGACGGTGCCCGCGGGCGTCGGGTCGAGCACCTGGGCGTCCGCCTGCGGGATGGTGAAGAGCGTCGTCCGAGCCGCGCCGTTCCCTGCGGGGTACCAGCCGTCGATGCTGACCGGCTCCTTCGGAGGACCGAACGAGCCGATGAGCTGGAGAGTCACCGGCCCGTCGCCCGCCTTAACGAAGGTCTGGAGCCCGATCTCGTCCCCCGCGAGGGGGACCGCCGGCAGATCCTTCTTGGCAGGATCCGGGTTGCCCGCGTTCACCGGGATGTTGTGCACGTCGAAGATCCACTGGAGCGACGGCTCGGCACTGGTCGCGAGTCCACCCAGCGGGACCGAGGTCGTGCCAGCCGAGGTCACGACCGAGAGCGTCCCGCGCGAGACCCCCGCCGCGGCCGAGTTGAAGCCCACGGTCAGCGTGACCGACGCGCCGGGCTGCACGGTCGCCGGGAGCGAGCCACCGCCCGAGACCTGGAACGCGGTCGACTGCGGACCCCCGAGGTCGAGGCTCTGCAGGGTCACCGCGGCGGAGCTCACGTTTTGGAGCGTCAGCTGCGCGGACCCGGACGCGCCCGGGGCGGTTCCGATCACGATGCGATCCGGAGTGGCCCGAAGAACACTCGACTGCCCGGCGTCAGGTCCGCCGTCCGTCCCGCCATCCGTCCCGCCATCCGTTCCGCCATCCGTTCCGCCCGGGCCGCCGCCGTCACCACCGTCGGGTCCACCGTCGGGTCCACCATCGGGTCCACCGTCTGCGGGGGTGCACGAGGAGCCCGTGCAACCGCCGTCCGACGGGTTCCCTCCATCGGGCTTACCCCCGCCATCACCGCCCTTGCCGTCGTTCCCGCACCCAGCGGCAGAGGCCAGCACGACCACCACGCCCAGCGCCCACAACTGCCTCATGGAGTTCCCCCATCCGGCCGCAGCAGGACGATGGCCCCGCCATCGAGTCCACCCTGCACAAGCTGCGCGACGTAGAGATTCCCGTTGGTGGTGTCCTCCGCGAGGTCCACCGGCTCGTCCAGACCCGATGCCACCTGGATCACTCCCAGGCGATCGATGGGCCCACCGTCGGGCGGAATCGGTATGGCGAGAATGTCGTCGCCCGCGCTGTACTCGACGACCAGGAGGTGCCCGTTCAGCCCACCGTCGAAGGCTGGGCCCTTGGTTTCCAGCGCTCCGTCGGGCGAGCGGTTCCGGCCGAAGTTGTAGACCGAACCTTTCCAGTTCTTGTCGGGAAGCGTGCCGACCGGATAGCCCACCCCCCCATCGAAGGGCGCGACCTCGTCCGGGTCGATGTTGGCCGTGGGATTCCCGCCATTCAGCACGAACTGTTCGCGGGCCGGATCCGGGTGCCCGTAGTAGCCGCCCGGCACGACGTCGAAGAGGAAGTCGTCCTGCGTGGGAATGCTCACCAGCGCGGGAATCACCGGGATGATCCCATCGAACGACGGCGGCGTGTTTCCTCCGGCCGCGGTGCCGTTCGCGGGCGCGTAGAGGTGCCCGTTGCTGTGCCAGACCAGATCGTAGGCGTTCCGGATCCCCTCGCCGTAGAGCGTCACCGGCGCGTTCTTCCCGAACGGGTCGTACGGGGTCCCGTCCCACACTCCTGCGTCGATGACGCCGCCGTCAGGGCCGAGGAGCGGCTCCGGAGGCTCGGTCTGCACGTCGACCGGAGCCGTCAGGAGCTTGAGGTCGATGCGCAGGAGCGCCGAGGACAGCAGGTGCTCGGAGCGGTTGTACCAGGTCGGATCCGGCGCACCCGAAGCAGTGGTGCCCCCCTCCGTCACGTACAGCGCACCATCCGGCCCGAACGCCAGGCTGTTGGTCATGTGGTCCTTCGCCGACCGGGGCAGACCGGTGACCATGTCCTCGTACGTCGCGACGAAGCCGGGCTGGGCCGGGTCCACCGTCAGCCGTGTCACCGTGCCGCTCCAGTCGGGGGCGGGCTGCAAGTACACGGGTGCGTTGGTCGTGACCCAGATCACGTTGGGGTCGTTCGGCTGGAAGGCGATCCCGATCATCGCGCGGCCGGCGAGCCCGGCCCACTGCTCCTCGGGGCCCAGCGTTCCGTCGGGAGCGATTGCCCAGCGCCGCACGATGCCATCGAGCGCAGTGGCGTAGAGCTTCCGGTCGGGGCCGATGAGCAGGCTGGTGATCGGCGTCCCGTTCCAGAGCGGCGGGTCCTGGATGTCGTAGTGGTAGCGCGGGTCGACCTTGATGTTCCGGTAGTCGCCCGTGGAGAAGGTGCTGGTGAACGGGACGAACGAGACGCCAGCCTGGTCCGTCACCCGCTCCGACAGCTCGAAGACATACGACGTGAGCGGGGCGAGCAGGATGGTGGGCTGCAGCACGATCGCGTCACCGCCCCCGCTGGTGTTGACAGTGGTTGGCACCAGCATGTTGTCCACTGCGCGCAGCAGCCGGATGTTCGCCGCGGTGAGGGTCGCGACGGCGACGCCCTGCCCGAGGTTGGGGAGGAAGAGGTCGACCTTCACGGCCGAGTCGCGGCCGACGAACGTGTAGCCGGTCGGCGGATCGATGGCCCGCACCGACGGATGCGGCGGCCCTGCGTCCACGGGTCCGGCGTCGGCTGGGCCGCCATCCGCCGGGGGCCCACCATCGTTCCCCGGCCCCCCGTCTCCACCATCGGGCGGGCATGAGAGGAAGGTGCAACCACCGCCATCACGACCCCCATCACCGCCCCCGTCCACCAGAGTCCCCGCGTCGTCCGGACCAATGCCTCCGCTGCATCCGACGCCGCAGACCAGCACCGCCGCCGCCACCGCCCAAACTCCACCGCGCATCCGTCGTCTTCCGTCCCGCCCGTTCACCGGCACACCGGCCGGACAGGCTCCCTGGGGTGAAATGCGCTGCAACATGGGGTTGCCAACCCGGCCCCGGAACCCCTGGCCCGGGGGACTCTGTTCACCTCTGAAGGGGCAGACGCGACCCCGGGGCGATTAGTCTCCCCGGCGTCATGCCGCGGTCCGTTCCGATCGAGCTCCTGAGCTTCCGGCGCACCTTCGCGCTCCTGATGGTCCTGGTCGCCGTGCCGTCAGCCGGGCTCACTGGCCTCGGCGTGGTCGCGATCCTCAACGAGCGGGCCGCGGTCGAGAAGCGGCTGGCCTCGGTCTGGCAGGACCGCCTCGAGACGCTCAGCACCCGCCTGCGCCAGGCGCTCGAGGCAAGCTCGGTGGAGCGCGTCGACGGCGCGGTCCGGGTCACCGCGCCCTCTGGCCTCCGCCTCTCCGGCGCGGCCTTCCGGCTCTCGCATGACGTGCTCGACTCCGCCGACACCGACCTCGTCGCAGCGCTCTCACCCGTCCGAAGCCAGCTGGCGTTCCTGCCCGAGCGGCCGAGCTTCCTCAGCCTCCCTGGGCCAACCGGGCCGGTGCTCATCGTCGCGCTCCGGACGCCGGACGGCATCTTGGGTTCAGAGCTGTCCCCGGAAGGGCTCGAGCGGCTTCTCGCCGAGAGCGGCCAGGACCTCAGGTCCAGGGGCGAGCAGGTCCGCTTCGAGCTCACTCCGGTGCAGCCCGCCCGTCCGGGGCTGGTCGGCAAGTTCATCGGCGGGGTGCCCGGCGCCAGGAACGCGCTCGAGGTGACTCCGCTGGCCGAGCGGCCCTTGCCCGCACCCCTTCAAGAATTCCAGCTGCGCGCCATGCCCGAGGCGGGCGACCCGGTGGCCTTCGCCTCGCTGCGGAACCGGCTGGTCTACGCCGGGCTGCTCGGCGCGTTCTACGCCACGCTGGTCGTGGGCGTGGTCTACACCGCGCGCGCTCTCTACCTCCAGGCAAGGCTGTCGCGGCTGAAGACCGACTTCGTCAGCCTGGTGAGCCACGAGCTCCGCACGCCGCTCACCTCGATCCGCATGTTCATCGAGACGCTCGCGCTCGGCCGGGTGAAGGATCCGGCACAGACCCAGGAAGTTCTGGAATTGCTTCAGCGGGAGACCGAGCGGCTCTCGACGCTGATCGAGCGGGTGCTGGACTGGGCGCGGCTCGAGTCAGGCCGGCAGCGCTACCGGAAGGAGCGGCTCACGCCCCAGCAGATCATCGACGCCTCGCTCGAGGCCTTCCGGGCCCAGCGGCTGGACAGCAAGATCGAGCTCCGCTGCGACATGCCGGCCCCGCTCCCGGCGGTGGAGGGCGATCGCGAGGCGCTTGCCGGGGCGCTCCTCAATCTCCTCCACAACGCCTACAAGTACTCGGGCGGCGAGAAGCGCATCGAGCTGCGGGCTGGTCTTCGCAATGGCGGCGTGGACATCGAGGTGGAAGACCATGGCGTGGGCATCGCCAAGCGCGACCGGAAGCGCGTCTTCGACCGCTTCTACCGGGTGGACAATCTGTTGACCCGGCAGACCGAGGGGTCGGGGCTCGGGCTCTCGATCAGCCGGCGCATCATCGAAGCCCACGGAGGCAAGCTCACGCTGAAGAGCGAGCTCGGGAAGGGCAGCACCTTCACCATTCATCTGCCGGCGGCCAAGGAGGCCGAGGCGTGAGCCAGGACACACCGCGCGTGCTGGTGGTGGAGGACGACCTCTCCATCCTCACCGGCGTCTCGATGAACCTCCGCTTCGAGGGCTACGAGGTGCTCCAGGCGCAGGATGGAGCACGGGGGCTGGAGATGGCGGTGAGCGAAGCGCCCGACCTCATCGTGCTCGACGTGATGATGCCCAAGCTGAACGGCTACGAGGTGCTGCGCGAGCTCCGGTCTCGCGGGGTGCGCACACCGGTGCTGGTGCTCTCGGCCAAGGGCATGGAGCGCGACAAGGTGCTCGGGCTCGACCTCGGCGCGGA
>Ga0208851_1000701_pt1 | contig 13425 bp, 12 predicted proteins | sample NGESurshal092012_FD_184481 | JGI IMG/M metagenome (GOLD analysis project Ga0208851, IMG submission 184481) | Arctic peat soil microbial communities from Barrow, Alaska - NGEE Surface sample 415-2 shallow-092012 (SPAdes) | ecosystem: Environmental > Terrestrial > Soil > Wetlands > Peat ... | reverse complement strand
TCATCGCTTCGATCGAGGCCGACCAAGCAACCGCGACAGTAGGAGACTGACAATGCCCCTCAGACCTGCACGTGTCGGAAGAGTCGGCGTCATAGGCGCGCCGGTTGCGAAAACTGCGGTGGTCGCGGCTGCGGTCACACCCGGGCGCGGCGCTCCGGTTGCGAAAACTGCGGTGGTCGCGGCTGCCGTCACCCCCGGAGTGGGTCGCCGCCGCCGCATCTAGCGGTGCGTGTCCGAGCGAGCTTGGCTGTGGGTTCGGGGCATTCAGGTGTGTCGGTTGCCGTCCCCCATGGTCTTCTGCGCAAGGGACGGCCACCAACGGAGTCGTTATTCGGTCCTCGACGGCGCGCGATTATGGGGGCCCAGATATCCCGGCGTCCCACTTCCGGATGGCTCGCGACGACGCAAGCGGTGCGATGAGGTGGCCCAGTCCAACGATGCGACCGTTCGCCACGAGTTGCCCGCCGGAGTGGTGAACAGCCGCGGCAAGGGTGCCGCCCAGAGGTTCTCGTACACCAGCAGCCCAGCGGCACTGTCGGGTTCGAGCGTCTCGGCCACGGCCATGACGTCGTCCTCACCGAGCAGATCCGCCAGCTCCCGTTCCAACTCGCGAATTTCCCCGAGCGGGCCGGCGTCCGGGTCACCGAATTCGAATGCCTCGTAGCTGCCGTCGGCGTCGTTCTTGATCACCACCAGGTCCAACACCCGGACGATGCCCCGTTGCACGAGATCCGCCAACTCGGGCAGGATCTCGCCGTTGAAATCACTGCCCGGGAACTCGACCACAGGTAGTCGACAGGCCCTAGCTCGTCGATCACGTCCGTCGTGACTCACCCTTTCCAGGCTTTCTGTTGGTGCGGCGCAGGTTGATTCGATTGATCCGTCCGCTCGTTCGGCACTGCGGCAGTTCCGCGGCGCCTGCTGTAGTGGGCCCGTGCGGCCTACGAATGGATCTCGTTGTGTCCCTGTCGGTTCCGGCGGTCGTCGAGCCTCCGGGAGGTCGCAGCTGTTCACTTCGCGATGTCCCGGCCGTGGGCGGTCAGCGCCCAGATCACGAAGACATCGAGGGCGATGATCAGCATGCTCCACAGCGGGTAGTACGGCAGCCACATGAAGTTCAGTACGGCACTGATCGCCACCACGCCGACGCCGATCACCCTGGCCCAGACTGCGCCCTGGAACAGGAAGAACCCGGCCAGGACCAGCAGGACGCCGACGATCAGGTGGATCCACCCCCAAGTGGTGATGTCGAAGGCGAAGGTCCATTTCTCGCCGACAACGTAGAAGGTGTCGTTGAACAGGGCGACGATGCCCTGGATCGCTTGGAACACCCCGACCATGATCATCACGGTGCCGGCGAACACGGTCAGACCGACCGCGGCGCCGTTGCGAGGGGCGGCGGGAGTGTTGTTTGCCGGTTTCTTGACTGGTGACCATCGGAACTCTCCTTCTTGATCGGAGCAACTGACGCCGCGATCCTGCTGCCCATCGGCGACCGGGGGACCACCCTGTCGGGATGAACCAGCCGCCGCCCGAATGGCATGGATCGACCTCCCGCACGGGCGGTTTCGTCCGGAACTCATCCGAACCGAATGACGCCGAAATCCGGTTGGGCGAGTGAGGCTGAGCAACGCGCCCAACGCGGGGGCGGGGAACCGAGCTGGGGAGGGCCGATGACGGCCGAGGTAGATCAGGCCGCTGTCGGTCCATCGACTCCTGATCACCTCGTGGCCGAGATTGTTCACACCGTCCGGAGCAAGCATGAAGCGCCCGACGCGACGGTGGTGCGCGAGCTGGTGGAACGGGAGTGGGCACGGTGTGACACTGCCCGGGTGCGGGCCATTGTTCCGCTGCTGGTCCGGCGGGCCGTGATCGGCCAGTCGCTAGCCGCGCCTGACATCGGTTGACGTCAGCCAGGCCGCTGTCAGAGGAGTTTCAGGTCCCGGGCCCGGTCGACGGCTTCCCGGCGGGAGGCGACACCGAGTTTGCGGTAGATGGACCGCTGGTGGCTCTTGACGGTATTGACCGTGACGAACAGGTCGGCCGCGATCTCGCCGGACTTGAGCATGGTCGGCAGGTAGGTCAGGACGGCGAGTTCCCGTTCGGTCAGCGGGTCAACGGGTGACGCAGAGGCACCGACCGTAGCGGGATCGGCGTCCTCGGTCGAGAGATCGAGGGTGAAATCGAGGTGCCTTGCCACGACGTGCCGATGCCGCGCGAGCAACGCCGTGACTCGCGGTCCGCCGGCTAGAAACGGTCTGACGATGCCGACGCCCTGGGCAAGGTCGACGGCCTCGGTGATCGCGGCCATCGCGGCCGTGTCTCGGTGCATCCGGTCCGCCGCCACCGCGGCCAGGACTCTGGCCTCGACGACCGCTCCCCGATACGGCAGCGAGGTCGCTGCCACCGGGTCTAGCAGGTCGAACGCAGCCTCGGCTGGTCGAGCATCAGGTGCGCCTTGGCCATGACGACTCGTTCCAGGGCGTCGGCGAAACCCATGGGTTCGCGGTCGGCGTCGACTCGGGCTATCGCTGCGGAGGGTTCCGCGGCGGCCAGGTCCGCGTCGGCGTGGGCGACGGCACACCACCGTGCCAACAGCGGTGGAAGGTCTCCGGCAAGCGTCTGGATCCTGTCGAGCCGGGCGGACGCGGCGACGGCCGCAGCACCGTCACGGCGGGCGACGGCGACACCGACCGCGGCGATGTGCAGGACCAGCCGACAGGGCATGTCCGATCCGCTGTTGCTGACGGTCAGGGCGGAGTCGATATCCGCGGTGGCCGCATCGAGCTGGTCCCACTCCAAGTGGATCAGTGCCAACGCCGCGTGCAGGGCGAGCGCCTGGGGCTCGGAAGCCCAACCCCGGCGGTCGGCGACGCCCCGTTCCACACGGGATCGACGGTAGGCCTCCGGTAGCCGTGCGTGGATCACGTCGAGCAGTGCAAGGTGGGCCTGAGCGGTCATCTCGGTCAGACCGAGGCCGAGCTCGTGAGATCGAGTCTTGATGATTGACAGGGTTTCCTGAGCCTCGGTGAGCTGACCGGTCCATATCTGCCCGACCGCGAGGTTGGTGGTGGCGATGACCCGGTACTGCTCGACCGTGGGCAGTTCGCGGCGGGGGGTCTTATCCAGCAGGTCGAGGAGGTGGGCGGCGGATGGCACGGTCAGCGCCGGGTTCCGCGTTCGGGATCCGACCAGCTGGAACACCGCGATGACCACCTCGGCCGCGGACCGATCGGCCTCCCGAACGCCCGCGATCAGGTCGGCGGCGTCGTTCGCGTCCCGGATCATCGACTCGTAGTCATGCCGGTGGTAATGGCAGACCGCTGCGGCCAGCAACGTGCTCGCGGTGGGATTCACTCGGGCCCTGGCAGCGGCGGGTCCGAGCGCGGCCACCAGGGCCGGGGCGCTGGGGGTGACGATCAGGGGCAGGGCGAGCCCGGTCAGCAGCCGCCCGACCTCGTCCCACTGCCCGGCGGAACTCGCGTGCCGGATCGCCGGGATCGGTTGACCCTGGGCGGCGAACCAGCGGGAGGCCCGCAGGTGCAGGTCGGTGACGTCACCCGGATGTTCCAGCGTCAGTCGGTGCCGCAGCAGTTCCCGCAGCAGGGGGTGAACGCTGAACCAGTCGTTCCGGCCGGCCAGGGCGACGACCAGGGCGTTCTGCGTGACAAGTCGTTCCAGGATCAGCTGTGCGTTGTCGTAGCCGGTCAGTTCGTTCGCCAGTCCTGCACTGAGGCGGTCGGCCACACTGGTCATCAGCAGGAACTGCCGGTCCATCTCCGGCAACCGGTCGGTGACCTCCTCGACCAGGTATTCACCGACGAGGCGGTCGCTGCCGGTGAAGCGGGCAAGCCCGCCGTCAATGTCGGCCGGGTCCAGGCACATGATGGCCAGCCGCAGCCCGGCAGCCCACCCCTCGGTGCGGTCGAGCAGTATCCCTAGTGGGTCGCCTGGTAGGTGAATGTCGTTGCGGTGGAACAGCTCTGCGGCCTCCGTTTTGGTGAAGGCCAGATCGTCTGCCCGGATGTCGGTGAGTTCGCCGTTGATCCTGAGTCGGTGCAGGCGCAGCGCCGGGTCGGTGCGGCTGGCCAGCACCAGGCGTAGTTGCGGTGGTTGATGGTCGAGCAGTTGACCGACTGACTCCAGCACCCTGCGGTCATGGATGTGGTGGAAGTCGTCCAGTACAAGGGTCACCATTGCCGGCAGCTCGGCCAGCCCGGCGCGGATCAGTTGGGCCTCTTGATCGCCGAACCCGGAGGCCGGCACCACCTCCAGCAGGGCGCTGCCGGGCGGGAGGGCGCCGCCGATCGCGAGGGCACCCAGCAGGTCGGACCAGAAGGCCTGCAGGTCGTTGTCCGTCTCGTCGATGGTCAGCCACGCCACCGCGCCGGGTGTCGCGCTGAGCTGGGCCCAGGACGCCAGGGTCAGTGTCTTGCCGTAGCCGGGTCCGGCGCAGACCAGGGTGACCGGATGCGCGACCCCATCGGTCAGCCGGTCCTCCAGGCGTGGTCGGCGCACGAACCCCGCCGGCACGGCCGGCGGTGCCGCCCGCAAACGCAGGAGGCCGATGGACCGTTCACGCACCGGACTCTCCAAGGACGAACAGCGAGAAGACCGCCGGTTCGGGCGAACCGCGGGGACGGCGTCCGGACGTGCTTGCCTGAGCGGCGGTCCAGTCGACACGGGCCTTGGGATCATACGGGCCCATCCGGTTCGAATGATGCGAGTCTGCGTCCGCCGTGGGAACGTCACCGGACGGGAAGCGATCGTCGGCGGGAGTCAGATAGGTGACAGCTCTGGAATTCGAGATCCGGGTGGCGGGGACGGTGCCAGCCGATGTGCTGGAGGAACTCGACGACGTCCGGGTCATCACCGAGTCGGTCGAGACCGTGCTGCGGGGTCCCGTCCAGGATCAGGCGGCGCTGATCGGCATCATCAATCGGCTGCAGGGCTGGGGCATCGAACTGCGGGGGGTCAGGCAACTCGGACCGGTCGACGCCCCACCACCGCACCGGCACTCGGCCGGGCCGTAGAGGGGAGCGGGCACGTGCCCGACTACGAGATCAGAGTGGCCGGCCCGATCGGTCGGGTCGTCGCCTCCTGCCTGCCCGGGTTCAGCACCACCGCGGTACCGGCGGCGACGGTGCTGCGCGGCACCGTCGCCGGCCCCGACGAGCTGCGCCGCATCCTTGACCTCCTCAACGCGCACGGACTTCCACCGATCGACATCCAGATCGACCCCGGACTGACGGCTCTGACCGGCCGTCCGTGAGTTACCCGGCTGCCGTGCCTCGTCCAGGTCGGATGAGGCGACACCCGCAACACCTGGCCTACGGTCCGCTCAGCTGCTGGGACCACGCAGGTCGCGTACCAGCCGAACCAACCGCCCACCACGACATGACGGAGAGATGATGGCGATCAAGGAATACCCGGCCGGCGAGTCGTTCCCAGGTGTGATCGGTCGAACCACGGACGAATCGTCCCCGGCGTGGCCCGCTCAGGTCCGGGCCGCCCAGGGCGCCCCGAACGTGATCACGATCGTGTTGGACGACACCGGGTTCGGTCAGCTCGGCTGTTACGGCAGCCCGATCGAGACCCCGACCTTCGACGCGATCGCCGCAAACGGCCTGCGGTACAACAACATGCACACCACCGCGTTGTGTTCACCGAGCCGCTCGTGCATCGTCACCGGCCGCAACCACCACGCCAACGGGATGGCCGCGATCACCGAACTGGCCTCCGGGTTCCCCGGCTACGACGGAGTGACCCCGATGGCGAACGGGTTCCTATCGGAGATCCTGCTGGAGAACGGTTACAACACCTACATGGTCGGCAAGTGGCACCTCACGCCGAGCAACGAGGAGACCGCGGTCGGCCCGTACGACCGGTGGCCGCTGGGCAGGGGGTTCCAACGGTTCTACGGATTCCTGGGCGGCGACACCAGCCAGTGGTACCCGGACCTGGTGTACGACAACCACCAGGTCGAACCGCCGAAGACCCCGGAACAGGGATACCACCTCACCGAAGACCTGATCGACCACTCCATCCAATTCATCTCCGACGCCCAACAGGTCGACCCCGCGAAACCGTTCCACCTGCACCTGTGTTTCGGCGCCACCCACGCCCCGCACCACGTCCCCGCGGAATGGGCCGACAAGTACGCCGGGAAGTTCGACGGCGGGTGGGACGCCTACCGGGAGTTCACCTTCGCCAGGCAGCAGGAACTCGGCATCGCCCCAGCCGACGCGGAGCTGTCCCGGCACGACCCGGACGTCCCGGACTGGGACTCACTGCCCGCGGACGCCAAGCGGTTGTTCAGCCGAATGATGGAGGTCTTCGCCGGGTTCCTGAGTCATACCGATCATCACCTGGGCCGGCTGCTGGACTTCCTGCGCACCCTGGGCAAACTCGACAACACCCTGATCATGGTCATCTCCGACAACGGTGCCAGCGCCGAGGGCGGCCCCACCGGCACCACCAACGAGGCCCAGTTCTTCAACAACGCGCAGGAACCGCTCGAGGACAGCCTGAACGTCATCGACGAGATCGGCGGACCGAACCACTTCAACCACTACCCGTGGGGCTGGACCTGGGCCGGGAACACCCCGTTCCGCCGGTGGAAGCGGGAAACCTACCGGGGCGGGGTCAGTGACCCGTTCCTGGTCAGCTGGCCCAGTGGCATCACCGCGAAGGGCGCAGTGCGTCAGCAGTACGCACACATCGTCGACATGGTCCCCACGATCCTGGACCTGCTGGGCATCCAACCGCCGAAGGCGATCCGCGGGGTCACCCAGGCACCGTTCCACGGGGTCAGCTTCGCGCACACCCTCGACGACGCCGCCGCCGAAAGCCGCAGGCGCACCCAGTATTTCGAGATGCTCGGACACCGGGCGATCTACCACGACGGGTGGCGCGCGGTCTGCCCGTGGCCCGGGCCGTCGTTCGCCGAGGCGGGTGTCGGGTTCGGTCAGCCCATTTCAGCGGATCGGTTGTCCGAGCTGGACGCCAAGGGCTGGGAGCTTTACCACGTCGCCGAGGACTTCGCGGAAAACCACAACGTCGCCGACGAGCACCGGGACCGGCTGATCGCGCTGATCGGCACCTGGTACGTGGAGGCCGGCAAGTACGGCGTGCTGCCCATCGACGGCAGCGGCCTGGCCCGGATGGTCGCCGAGAAACCACTGGTGGCTCCCCAACGACCACAGTACCGGTACTACCCCGATACCCAGTCGATACCGTTCTTCGCCGGACCCCGGGTGCTGAACCGCCCGCACAGCATCACCGCCGAGGTCACCATCCCCGATGGCGGGGCGGAAGGCGTGCTGCTGTGCCAGGGCACCGCCGCGGGTGGGTTCTCGCTGTACGTCAAGGACGGCACCCTGCGGTACGTGCACAACTACGTCGGCCGTGGTCTGCACGAAGTGCGATCCGAGGCACCGCTGACGGCGGGCAAGCACGTCCTGCGGTTCGAGTTCGAACCCACCGGCCAACCGAACCTGGCCGCAGGGAAGGGCGCACCCGGCAAATTGCAGCTCTACGTCGACGGGACTCTGGCGGGGGCCGCGGAGGCGCCTGTCACCACGCCTTTCGCGTTCAATCCCGGTGCCCTGACCTGCGGGGCGAACCCAGGGTCACCGGTCACCCCGGACTACCCGAGCCCGTTCCGGTTCACCGGGCACATCGAACACGTCACCATCGACGTCAGCGGCGAACTCATCGAGGACCCGGAGGCCGAACTCCGGATACACCTGGCCCGGCAATGAGCCCGGCCACACAAACCGCTCGGTGCTGCTGCCCGGCGACGAGTTCGTGATGGGCTCGAACGAGTTCTATCCCGATGAGTCGCCGGTGCACCGGGTGCGGGTCAATGCTTTCGAGATCGACCGGTACCCGGTCACCAACGCGGAGTTCGGTGAGTTCGTCGCCGCCACCGGCTATTTGACCGTCGCCGAACGACCGCTGAACCCCGCCGACTACCCCGGCGTCCCCGCAGCCGACCTGGCCCCCGGGGCGTTGGTCTTCACGCCGACCGCGGGGCCGGTCGACCTGCGGGACTTCGCCCAGTGGTGGCGCTGGGTGCCGGGCGCCCGCTGGTCGGAGCCAGCAGGTCCCGGGTCGACACTGGCCGGGAAAAACGATCACCCGGTCGTGCAGGTCAGCTTCGCCGACGCCGCCGCCTACGCCCGGTGGGTGGGCAAGGACCTGCCGACCGAGGCCGAATGGGAATACGCCGCCCGCGGCGGGCTGGACCAGGCCACCTACACGTGGGGCAACGAGCTGCGACCCGACGGCACGCTGATGGCCAACACCTGGCAGGGGCACTTCCCGTACGCCAACCAGGGCGCCAACGGGTGGATCGGTACGTCGCCGGTCGGGTCGTTCCCGCCGAACGGGTTCGACCTGTTCGACATGACCGGCAACGTCTGGGAATGGACCACCGACTTCTACCACCCGAGGCACGACGTCGTCACCGACTCTTGTTGCGCACCAGATGATCCAAGGGTCCTCGACCCGGCAGGCAGCGCCGAACCCGGATCAGCCATCCCACGCCGGGTCCTCAAGGGCGGATCACACCTCTGCGCCCCCGAATACTGCCTTCGGTACCGCCCGGCCGCTCGCTCACCCCAAGCGGTGGACACCGCCACCAGCCACATCGGCTTCCGCTGCATCAGGCGGACCCCGTCCCCCGACTAGAGAGGACCAAAGATGATGCCTACCAACGCGTTCCAGCCAGGCCAGAACATACCGATCCCGACCATTCCCAACCTACGTGATCTCGGTGGCTGGGCCACCCCTACCGGCAAGGTGCGCCGCGGCCTGCTCTACCGATCGGCCGAGTTCTCCAAGCTGGCGGGCGAGGATGCTGCGGCCTTCGGCACCCTCGGCATTCGCTCGGTCTATGACTTTCGTACCGAGCCCGAACGGGCCGCGCAGCCGAACGTCGTACCGGCCGGCGTCGAGTACGTCGTCCTCGACATTCTCGCGGACTCCACCAACGCCGCCCCAGCACAGATCTTGAAAGTGCTGGGTGACCCGAAGGGCGCCCAGGAACTGCTCGGCGGGAACAAGGCCGCAGCGATGTTCGAAGCCGGGTACCGCGAAATCGTCTCCCTGTCCAGTGCTTTGACCGGCTACCGCCAGTTCTTCACCGACATCGGCAAGAAGGAGCATCGACCGGCGGTGTTTCATTGCACCACGGGCAAGGATCGAACCGGATGGGGCGCTGCGGCGCTGCTGCTCCTGCTCGGAGTCGGCGAAGAAGACGTCTACAGGGACTATCTGCTCACGAACGAGCAACTACTCCCCGCCATGCAGCCGATGATCGAGAAATTCACGTCGATCGGCGGCGACCCCGATCTGCTGACGCCGGTGCTGGGAGTGGCCAAGCCCTACCTCGCCGCTGGAATCACCGAGATGCAGTCCAAGTTCGGGACCATCGACGGCTACTTCTCCGCGGGGCTCGGGTTGGATACGGCCACCATAGAAAGTCTCAAGACGACGTACGTGGAGGTCACCTGAAATCGGGCGACCCGACCGCCATCGACATCCTCATCAAACCAACCAAACGATGGGGTCCCGCCTCCTATTGGCAGGGCTCAGGCCGCACGAGGTCCGGTTCGCCGTGATGGACCAGGACCGAGCGGGGCGGGCCGCGCAGGCACGCGCGGAGTGCCGAAGGGACCAGCCAGCAGAATCCCATCGCATCCCGACAAACGCAGGACGTTCCCCGACAACGGTTGCCCGATCGGCGTGAGCTCGGCGTGCGGGGAAACGGCATCGTGATCGTGACGCAGCACGCCGCTGCGGTCGCTCTAACCGGCGCGGCGTCGCCGGTGACGTCGACTGCGTCGCGCCCGAAATACCTTGGTCGTGCCCGCGCAAAATGCGCACGTTTCCGGCGCTCCGGCTGGCTCGGCGAACCCATCGGGCACGAGTCGATCCCGACAAGCGTCGGGGCGAGCCGCCAACGATCACCTATTGCGTTGTTGTTCCGCAAGCGGAACCTGTTGTGGGAAAGGAGCTGTTCAGCGTTGATGTGCTCGTAGAGGTGTCCCGTAGCACCCGCCCGATTCGGATTCCCGGTCAGGTACCTCAAATGGGATGCGCTGGCCGAAATCCCTACCCGCGACTCCCTTGTGGCTATTCGCGGATCCAATCGTGATCGCACCTGGCATCAATTGGCACGGCGTCGGGGTGCACGAGTGACATGGAATCCGTTCGACTGATTGCTCCACCTGCTTCGCGGCCCCGCACACGGACCCGGCATGCGATCAGGTCCTCCGTCCCGGGTGCCGGCGGGTGTGCCCACCGGTGGGCGGTTCGCGGCGTCCCGGCACGCGGATCCGGGGACGGACCTGCTGGACCCGGCGGCGGAGCGGGAGTTGTTCGGCCGGTTCAGCGCGTCGGCGCGGCATTGGGGGAACCGGTTGGGGGTCGAGGTCGAGGACCTGCTGCAGGACACCGCGGCCGAGTTCTACACCTCGCTGGCCAGGCAGCGCACCGCGGCGGCCACGCAGCCGGGGTTGAACGGCCGGGAGGTGACCGTGCGGTCGGCGACAAGGTCGCGGATGGCGAACCCGGGCGGCTGGATTCACCGGATCACCTACAACATCGCCGCGCGGCGGGTGGCCGGCACGGACCGGTCGGCGGACCTGGCGGCGTTGCGGGAGTTTCGGGCCCGCCGCGATGAGGTGGAGAACCGTTGGGGCCGGGGGCTTTCCCAGGCGGAGGCGGACCGGTTGGCCGACGAGATCCGGTTGGCCCGACCTCCGCGGCGCCGCCCGGCGCCCGGGTTTCACCGCCGGGTGCGGACGGTGTCGACGGACGCGATGGAGCAGGACTGGGACGTACCCGCCGAGCCGGACCCGATCGACGGCGGAGAGTTCGCGGCGCACACCACCGGGGCCGTTGCTGAATCCCTGCTGGTTCGGGGGTCGGCGAGTCGGTCCGTCGTGAGGGGCCTGGCGTGGGATGTCGTGGCCGACGTGACCGGCGCGCCGGTCGTGGTGCCCGATGTCCTGGATCCGGCGGTGGCGCGGCGGGCGCAGCGGCGGGTCCAGGACGCGGGCGGCGCGGCGGCGGTGGCCCGCGCGGCGCGGGACGGGGTGTCGGGGCAGGACATCGAGGCGTTGTGCGTCCCGTTCGGCCGACTCGACGAGGAGGAGCGGGCGGCGGTGGTCCGCACGGTCCGCCGGTCCGGGGGGTACGGGGATCAGGTGTGGGCGGCTGCGTTGCGCGCCGCGACGCGCCGAACCGGCCGCTGAGAGCCGGCGGTCACCGACTGACAAACGGGTGCGGGCCGGTTCCCCGCGGGGGTGGTGTGCGCATGTTCCGCGGGAGCGTCGGCGGCAGCGTGCCCCGGCGCGGGGACGGGGCGGTGGTCGGCAGCCGATGGACGGCACCAGGGTCAACCTCACGGCCGGCTGGACCTTGATCTGGGGGACTGTCAGCGGCGCCCTGGGCGGTGTCGGCGGCGCATTGACCGTGTTCGGTGTGCTGCTGGTGGTGCTGGGTTTCGCGTCCTGGCTGTGGCAGAAGCGCCGCGGCAGCGGCGGGGGACAGGGCCACTCCGGGCTGTTGTGGACGATGCTGGTCGGCGCGCTGTTGGTCACCCCGGGTGTGGTGCTGCCGATCCTGCTCACCGCGGTGGACATCGTGTTGAACGCCGCGATCGCCCTGTGGAACCGGGTGAATACGTGACGGTGCCGTCGTGTTACGCGCTGACCGGTCTGACCCGCACCGCCGGGGCGACGCGGCGGGTCGTCGTTCAGGGTTTCGACCTGCCGTTCCGCGGGGTCCTGGTCGCGGCGGCCGGGTTCGCGGTCGGGTTGTTGCCGACCGTCGCGGCGGTGTTGGTCGTCGGGACGTGGGGGCTCGCGGTGATGGCCTTCGTGCAGGTCGCCGTGTTCCAGTTGGTCGAGCGCCGTACCCGTGGCGGGTTGCATCTGAGGACCTACCGTGCGTTGCTGGACAAGCGTCGCGGCACTCGCACGGTTGGCCGGTTCCGTTGTTGCGGGGTCACCGTCGACCCGGCGCCGGGCGTGTTCCGGGTCGTCACGGCGGCGAGCGTCCCGGGCCGCCCGGGGACGGCTAGTTCCGGTGTGCCCGGGGTGTTCGACGGCGGCGTCGACCAGTCCGTATCGGCGTCGGCGGGTCGCCGCCCGCGGCTATCTGTCGCTTGAAACCGTTGGCCGTGAAACGTCTTTCTCACCGCCGGTCCCGCGCGGGCGTCGCGCCGGCGGGGCTGGTCGCGGTGATCACGCTGATGCTGCTGACGTGTGTCGCGGCACCCGCGGCGGCGCAGGCACGGGTCCCCGGGCAGGAGCGCCCGATACCGGTGGCGGCGTCGTCCGGGATCGGCGCGTCGAGCGACGGGTGCGGGGGGGGCGGACGGCACCGGCACCCTGGCCGGCGCCGACACGAACCTGGCGATCAACCGGTGGGCCGACGTCGCGGACTCCTTCCACGACCGGCTCGACGGTGACCTGTGGAACGACGTGATCGAGAAGATCCAACGCCGCGCCGTGTACTCCACGATGCTGTCCACCGGGAACTCGATGTGGCAGGCCAGTTCCAACTTGGTGTCGTTCGCGACCCGGTTCTGCCTGCTGGACACCCTCGGCGCGGACGCCGACCGGGTGGCCGCCGCTGTCGGCGGGGCGTTCCTCGGCGACGGCGGGCCGCTGCTCGCCGCGATCATCGCCGCCGCGCTGGCCGTCGCGGTGTGGCGGCAGTCCCGCGGCCGCGGCCCGGCCGCGTGGCGGGGCCTGGCCCGCTCCGGGCTGTTGATCGCGGTGATGGCCGTCATGGTCGCCGGGGCGTCCCGCACCACGATGGTCACTGCACCCGAGGACGGTTCCACCTTCACCGATTTCGGGACCGGGTCACCAGGCTGGGCCGCGACCAGGGTGAACGGTGTCATCGCGGCCCTGGGATCCGCCCCGGCGAAGGCGATCGCCGACCAGGGCAGCGTCCAGGAACAGGCCGGCGACACCGGCGACCCGCTGTCCTGCGCCAACCTGACCGCGAACCTGCGCGCCAACTACCAGGACCTGTACCTGTCCGGGCCCGGGAACCTGGGCGCGTCGGTGCCGCTGGTGATGTCGCAGATGTGGGAGAACACCGGCCTGATGGTGTGGGTGAACAGCCAGTTCGGGCCGGGCAACCCGTACGGGCAGCGGGTGTACTGCCACGTCCTGGAGGACCGCATCAACACCACCCGGTGGTCACAGTCCAACACCCAGGTGCCCACCCGGGCAGCCGGTTTCGGCCCGTCGCAGGGCAGCGGCAACGGCACCGTCCTGGGCCTGATGCTCGACGGCAACCACGCCGGGATCCCCGGCGTCAACGGCGACGCGGCCGCCTGGGACTTCCGCGGCGACAACTCCACCCAGGACGCCGCGGTGATCGGCTGGGCCGCCTGCC
>Ga0208851_1000700_pt1 | contig 13439 bp, 9 predicted proteins | sample NGESurshal092012_FD_184481 | JGI IMG/M metagenome (GOLD analysis project Ga0208851, IMG submission 184481) | Arctic peat soil microbial communities from Barrow, Alaska - NGEE Surface sample 415-2 shallow-092012 (SPAdes) | ecosystem: Environmental > Terrestrial > Soil > Wetlands > Peat ... | reverse complement strand
CGCTGGAGCTGCTGCCGCTGGACCCGGAGATCACCGGGCCGCTCGAGGCGTTCCTCGCCACCGACGCCGCGTCACGCGCGGCCGCCAACGGACCGAACCTCGCCTCCTCCGTGCAAAGCGTGCTCGCCGAGCCCCGTCAGGGCCTCTTCCCGGTCCGCCCGCGCGACTGCGGCTTCTGTCCGCTCGGCTCGGTGTGCCGCATCTCCGAGCGCCGCGCGCCCCAGGGGGCCGAGGGGTGAGCGCGGCCCGGCCCAATGCCTGCGTCTTCGCCGGCGCCGGCACCGGCAAGACCCACGGGTTGGTCACCGAGTGCCTCCGGCTCCTCGGCGGGGCGGACCGGGACGAGCCGCTGCCGCCCGCGAAGCTGTGTCTGCTCACCTTCACCGAGAAGGCCGCGGCCGAGATGCGAGGCAGGCTCGCGGCGCGCGTGGCGGCGCTCGCGTCGGGCGAGGTGTCCGAGCCCGAGCTGGTGGCCGCCTTCGGCGCCGGGGGGCGCCCCGTCCCTCCTGCCTCGGAGTGGCGGCGGGTCCAGGGCCGGCTCTCCTCTGCGACCATCGCCACCTTCCACGGCTTCTGCGCCGGGCTGCTCCGCCGGGCCCCGGTGGGGAGTGGAACGCCGCCGGACTTCGTGCTCCTCGACGAGGACGAGTCGGTCGACCTGCTCGAGGAGCTCGCCGAGCGCCTGGTGCTCGAGCGGCTCGAGGGAGAGGACGGTGCGGTGGAGGCGCTCTGCACCGACCTCGACCTGCGCGGGATGCGCCGGACCGGGCTGGTCGAGCTGCTCGTGGACCAGGCCCGCCGGGTCCGCGACCATGGGCACGCCCCCGGCGGCCTCGTGGTCACCAGCGGCGAGGACGTGAGGCGCGCGTTCGCCGACTCGGGCGCCCGTGCGCGCGCGCTGGTCGAGGACGCGCTCGGCCGGGCGCGAGCGGAGAGGTCAGAGTGCGCGCCGGTGCTCGCCGCCATCGCCGATCTGCTCGTGGGCTGGGGACCCGAGACGGCGCTCGAGCGCGCGGCCCGGCTGGCGGACCTCCGCGACGCGCTCCCCGCCCGCGGCGGGAAGAACGGGCTCGGCACGGCGGTGCGGGCTGCCCGGGATGCACTGACCGGTGGCGACTCTCCGCTGGGGGCTGCCGCACTCCTCCTGGCGCGCCCTCACGAGGAGACGTGGCGCGCGCTCCTCGTCGAGCTCGAGGCGCGGCAGCGGGCGGCGTTCGACGACGCGGGCGTGCTCGACTTCTCCGAGCTCCTCATCCGGGCGCGAGACCTGCTCGCCTCCGACCCGGGCGTGCGTGCGCGCGAGCAGGCCCGGATCGGCGCGCTGCTGCTGGACGAGTTCCAGGACACCAACGTGCTCCAGCTGGAGCTCACCTTCTTGCTCGCCGAGGCGCGCGAGGGGGCGCCCCGCGCGCTCGAGGCAGGAGGCCCGCGCGCCCTCCCGCTCGAGCCCGGGTTCCTCTGTGCGGTGGGGGATCGCAAGCAATCCATCTACGACTTCCGCGGGGCGGACGTGGAGGTGTTCGAGGAGCTGGCGCGGGCCGTCGAGGCCGGGGGAGGGGAGCGCCGCTTCCTCCGGGTGAGCCGCCGCGCGCAACCCGAGCTCGTGACGGCGCTGAACGGCGTGCTGGGCGTGGTGCTCGGCCCAACGCCCGGCGCGCCGTGGGAGGTGCCGTTCCGGCCGGGCGAGGACGATCTCCAGCCCTGGCGCCCGCAGGTCGGGCCGGTCAGCTGCGTCGAGCGGCTGGTCGCGGTCGCGGCGGAGGACCGGGCCGAGGAACGGCGACGGGCCGAGGCGGACCTGCTCGCCCGCCGGCTGGCGCACCTGCTCGCGCCGGACTCCGAGGCCCGGGTCCCCGAGGGGGGCGAGCTCCGGCCCGTCCGGGGCGGTGACGTGGCCATCCTGCTCCGGTCCTTCGTCGAGGTCGGCCACTACACCGACGCGCTCGCCCGCCATCACGTGCCGCATCGGATATTGCGCGGGCGCGGCATCTACGGGTCGCCCGAGGTGCGCGACGTGGCGGCGCTGCTCGGGCTTCTGACCGATCCGCGCAACCCGGTGCACCTCGCCGCCTGCCTTCGCGGCCCGGCCGTCGGGCTGTCGGACGCGACGCTGGTCCGGCTCGCGCTCCCGCACGGGAAGCTCGACGCGCGGGTGCTCGCCGGGGGGCTGCCGGCCGGGGCGCTGCCCGGAGAGGCGGGGCGGTGGCGCCGCTTCTGCGAAGTCGCCCGGCGGCTCCGGGCGGGGATGGATCGCCGCGGCCTGGTGGAGCTCCTCGAGGACGCGTGGGAGGCGCTCGGCCTCCGGACCGCGCTCGCTGCCTCGCCCCACGGTGAGGAGCAGCTCCGAAACCTCGACGTGGTCCGTCAGCTCGCAGCGCGCTGGGACGCGCGGGGCCGGTCCGACCCGGCGGCCTTCGCCGGGCGGCTTCTCGCGCTCGCCGACCGCGACCCGCGCATCCGGCTCGAGGAGGTGGAAGATGCCCGTGCCGGGCCGGCGGTGCAGCTGCTCACGGTGCACGCCGCCAAGGGGCTCGAGTGGCCGGTGGTGTGCATCGCCGATCTGGGGGCGGGCCGACCTGTCGCCACCGGCCGCCTCCTGGCGGATCCGCGGAACGGGCTCGCCTTCCGCCCGACGGTGCCCTGGAGCTCCGAGGCGCACCCCACGCCTCGCTCGGTGGCGCTGGCCGAGGTGCTCGCGAGCCGTGAGCAGGCCGAGAGTCGCCGCGTCCTCTACGTGGCCATGACCCGCGCCCGGGACCAGCTCGTGCTCTCGGGCATTCCGGGGAGGGGAGGGCCCCGGGCCTGGTGCGCCTGGGTCGACCCGGTGCTGGACACGGCCGAGCTCCGCCCGCGCGTCCGTCGCCTGGAGGATGCGGCGTTTCCCGTGCTCCCTCCGCCTCCGCTGCCGGCGGCACCCGACATCGATCCTGTGCGGACCGGCGCCGCGCTCCGGCGGCTGGAGCCGGCCGGCGTCCGCCCGTCGGTGGCCGAGGTCCCGGTGGACGCGCTCGCGCCACTCGAGGGGTGTGCCCGCCGGTTCCAGCTTCGCTTCCTCGAGGGGCACCGCGAGCCGGGCGCAGGTGGCGCCGGCGCGTCCTTAGGCCCGAGGCACCGCGATGGGCGGCTGGACGGCGTTCGTGAGCTCCTGGCGGCGCTGCCCGCCGAGGCCTGGGCGGCAGGACTTCCCGACGCTGCGCTCGCCGCCGCGGCAGGGAGGACGGGGTTGACGCTGACCGAGGCGGAGGCGCTCGGGCGAATCGGGCCGGTGCGGCGGCTGGGGCAGGCGCTCCGGGCCTTCACCGACGGGTTCGTGTGGACCGCCGCCGTCCGCTTCCGCGTGGAGCTGGGCGCGAGCGCGGTCAGAGGTGGCTTCGACCTGCTCCTCTCCGACGAGCGCGGCGACGCTGCCGTCGTGTGTCTGCCGGGGCGAAGCGAGTCGGGCGCGGTCTCCTCCGTGCTGCTCGAGGCGCTCCGGAGGGCGACGGGCGAGGGGCGCCCGGTCCGCGCGGCGGTGTTCCCGCTCGACGGCGACGAGGCGAAGCTCCGCTGGGTGTCCTCGGCCGAGGTGGAGCTCGCGGACGTCAGCCGACGGCTCGACGCAGGGCTGGCTCAGGGCCCGGCGCTCGCACCTGCGCTGGATCGTCCGGCCTGCGAGGCGCTCGGTTGCGGGTTCCTCCGCCGTTGTCACCCGACGGGCCGCGGGCTATAGCCCGGGCCTCGACCATGCCGAACGTCGTGGTGGTGGGTGCCCAGTGGGGCGACGAAGGGAAGGGCAAGGTCGTCGACCTGCTCACCCAGCACGCCCAGGTGGTGGTGCGGTTCCAGGGCGGGAACAACGCGGGGCACACCCTGGTGGTGGGTGGCGAGAAGACCATCCTCACCCTGATCCCGAGCGGGATCCTCCACGCCGGGAAGACCTGCGTCATCGGGAACGGGGTGGTGCTGGATCCCTCGGTCCTCATGGCGGAGATCGACGCCCTGCGGGCGCGCGGGGTCATCCGCTCCGAGGCGCAGCTCATCGTGTCCGAGTCGGCCCACGTCATCTTTCCCTGGCACAAGCACCTCGACGGCCTGCGGGAGAAGGCCCGTGGCGCCTCGCCCATCGGCACGACCGGCAGGGGCATCGGGCCGGCGTACGAGGACAAGGTGGCCCGCCGGGGCATCCGGGTGAGAGACCTGCTCGACGCCGGGCGCCTGGCGCGCAAGGTCGAGGAGCGGCTGACCGCGGCGCTGGACGAGCTCCGGGTGCTCGCCGCGCGAGCGGGGACCGAGCTGCCTGCGCTCGACGCTGCTGCCATCGCACGGGAGTACGCAGCGTTCGGCGTGCGGCTGCGGCCACACGTGCGGGACGCGTCGCTGTACCTGCACGGGGAGGCCCGGGCCGGCGCGCGCATCCTCTTCGAGGGCGCCCAGGGGACGCTGCTCGACGTCGACCACGGCACCTATCCCTTCGTCACCAGCAGCAACTGCGTCGCCGGGAACGCCGCGGTCGGCTCGGGCCTCGGGCCGACGGCCATCGATCACGTCGTGGGCATCAGCAAGGCGTACACCACCCGCGTCGGCGGTGGCCCGTTCCCGACCGAGCTGAACGACGGGGTGGGCGAGCGGCTGCGCAAGGTGGGCGACGAGTTCGGGTCCGTCACCGGGCGGCCGCGCCGCTGCGGGTGGCTGGACGGCGTGGTGCTGCGGTACGCCGCGCGGGTGAACGGGCTCTCGGGGCTCGCCCTCACCAAGCTGGACATCCTCTCGGGCATCCCGGAGCTGAAGATCTGCACCGCCTACTCGCTCGGCGGAGCCCGGACGGAGGATTTTCCTTCGGACATCGACGACCTGGCGCAGGTCGCCCCGGTCTACGAGACGCTGCCCGGCTGGGACGAGCGGCTGGCCGGGGTTCGCACGGTCGAGCAGCTGCCGGCGGCCGCGCGGGCGTACGTGAAGCGGGTGGAGGAGATCTCCGGGGTGCCAGTGGTCTGCATCTCCGTCGGCGCGGATCGCGGCGAGACCATCCTCATGGCCAACCCGTTCGAGCAGCCGAAACCCCGCGAGGGGCGTATGAGGGAGCCGGGCGCAGGGCGGTGAGCGGAATCGCCGGCCAGGCTCAGGAGCGAGTGCAGGCATGAGACAGGCCATCGAGATCGGTTCGTCGCAGGACTGGCGCGGCGAGGTCCGCCGGCTGTTCGACCTCCAGGCCGCCTCCCGGTGGGCGGTGTCGCGCTCCACCGCGGCAGAGCGGCGAAAGAAGCTGCAGCGGCTCAAGGCAGCGCTGGAGAAGCACCGCGGCGCACTCGGCGAGGGGATCCGCCGGGACTTCGGCCGCCCCCCGGAGGAGTCGGAGTTCGTCGAGTTCCATCCCATCTTCGAGGAGCTCAACCACGCCATCGCCCAGCTCGGGGAGTGGATGCGTCCCGAGCCGGTGGACGCGCCCTTGCTGCTCGCCGACACCGCGAGCGAGATCCGCTGGGAGGCGAAGGGCCAGGTGCTCTTGCTCGCGCCCTGGAACTACCCCATCTACCTCGTCGTCGGCCCGCTGGTCGGCGCGATCGCCGCCGGAAACGTCGTCATCGTGAAGCCCTCGGAGAAGGTGCCGGAGACCAACCGCGCCCTCCGTGCGCTCGTGGCCGACGCATTCCCCGAGGACGAGGTGGCGATGATCGAGGGCGAGGCTCCGGTCGCCGAGGCGCTGCTCGAGCTGCCGTTCGACCACATCTTCTTCACCGGCAGCACCCGCGTCGGGAAGCTGGTCATGGCCGCCGCCGCGAAGCACCTCGCCTCGGTCACCCTCGAGCTGGGCGGCAAGTCGCCGGCCATCGTCGCGCCCGACGCCCACCTCGCCCGCGCCGGGAACGCCATCGCCTGGGGGGCGTTCGTCAACGCGGGGCAGACCTGCATCGCGCCCGACTACGTGCTCGTCCAGGAGGGGCAGCGCGAGCCGCTCCTGGCTTCGCTGCGCGCATCCATCGAGCGGAGCTACGGGCCCGAAGGGGGCTGGTCGACCAACAGCGACTTCGCGCGGCTGGTCGACCCCGGGGCGTTCGTCCGGGTGAAAGGCCTGATGGACGACGCCGTCGGCCGGGGCGCGAAGATCGTCATCGGTGGCGAGAGCAACGCCGCCCAGCGCTACCTGGCGCCGACCGTATTGGTGAACGTCCCGGACGACGCTCCGCTGCTCCAGGAGGAGATCTTCGGACCCCTCCTCCCGGTGGTCACCTACCGGACCCTCCAGGAGGCGCTGGAGTACGTCCGGAAGCGGCCCAAGCCGCTCGCCCTGTACCTCTTCTCCCGCTCGAACACCGCGGTCGAGCAGGCCTTGACCGGAACGACCTCCGGCGGGGTCTGCATCAACAACACCCTGCTCCACCTCGCCAACCCCCGGCTGCCCTTCGGGGGCGTGGGTCCGAGCGGAATCGGCAACTACCATGGCCGCGCCGGGTTCCGGGCCTTCAGCCACGAGCGAGCCGTCATGCGGCAGCAGGGCAATCCGCTCGCTCGCTGGCTGGCGCCCCCGTACAGCGGCCGCATGAACCGGATGGTGGCCCGGTTCGCACGGATGCTGCAGTGACGGGACGCCGCCGCGCCCGGGGCGCGGAGGACACGCAGCAGCGCGCTCCTGCTCGTGAGCATGGATCAGGCCGTGCCGTTCGAGGCTGCGTCCCGCGGCGTGGTTGACTTGCGGGTCAATCCCGTCATGTTCTGCTCCCATGCCCGACGCCTTCATCATCGATGCAGTCCGGACTCCCCGCGGGAAGCGGAAGGGGAGCCTCGCCGGAGTCCACGCCGTGGATCTGGCAGCACACGTGCTCGAGGCGGCGCTCGAGCGCAGCGGCATCCCCGCCGGGCGGGTGGAGGACGTGGTGCTCGGCTGCGTCACGCAGATCGGCGAGCAGGCCTTCGACGTGGCGCGTGGGGCGGTGCTCGCCGCCGGCTTTCCCATCTCCGTCCCCGGCAAGACGGTGAACCGCCTGTGCGGCAGCGGGCTCACCGCCGTGTCCGACATCGCGCAGGGCGTCCTCGCGGGCCAGATCCAGCTCGGCATCGGTGGCGGGGTGGAGGCGATGACCCGGATCCCCATGGGCTCGGACGCGGGGTTCGGTGACGGCCCGACCTCGCCGCGGCTCGCCGAGCGGTTCCCGGACCTGACCCACCAGGGCATCTCGGCGGAGCTCATCGCGAGGAGATGGTCCCTCTCGCGCGGGCAGCTGGACGAGTTCGCCGCGGCCTCGCAGAGCAAGGCCATCGCCGCGCGTGCCGCCGGTTGGTTCGTGCCGGAGATCGCCCCGGTCCCGGTGAAGGACGGGGAGGGCAAGACCCGACTCTTCGCCGAGGACGAGCACCCTCGCCCCGGCACGACGGTCGAGTCTCTGGCGGCGCTGAAGCCCAGCTTCCAGGAGGACGGGGTCATCCATGCCGGGAACGCGTCGGGCATCGTCGACGGAGCCGCCGCGGTGCTGGTCGCCTCCGGCGAGTCGGTCCGCGCGCTCGGGCTCCGGCCGCGGGCCCGCATCGTCACCACCGCGGTCGTCGGCTCCGACCCGGTCCTGATGCTCACCGGACCCATCCCGTCCACCCGGCTCGCGCTCGAGCGGGCCGGCTGGACCGTGGACGAGGTGGACCTGTGGGAGATCAACGAGGCCTTCGCCCCGGTGCCCATCGTGGTCGGGCAGGAGCTTGGCATCCCCCTGGACCGCATCAACGTGCAGGGAGGCGCCATCGCGCTCGGCCATCCGCTCGGCGCGACCGGGGCGATGCTCCTCGCGACGCTCCTCGGGGCGCTGGAGCGGCGCTCGCTCCGCCGGGGGGCAGTCACGCTCTGCATCGGCTACGGCATGGGAATCACGATGCTCATCGAGCGGGTGGACCCGGGTGGCAAGGGGTGAGCTTCGGTCGCATGGCACGCGCCTTTGGGAGGCACTAGCCTGTCGGCGTGGATCCTCGCCCGGCTCCAGCGCCCGAGGTCTTCAGGCCCCGGCCCGTGCTCGCGGCGGCGATGGGAACCGCCGCGCTGCTGTGGCTCTTCGTCCTCGTGTACCTGATGCAGTTCGAGGGCGTGCCCGCGAAGACGTTCGTCTCGGCCATCTTCTTCGTCGTCTTCTTCGGCGTGTCCCTGACGTACTACGCGCGCACCGCCATCGTGGTGGACGGCGGAGGCGTGACGTACCGGGGCCTGGTCCGCACCGACTACTTCGCCTTCCGGGACATCCTGAAGGTCGACATTCTCCCCGGCCCGGTCACGGTCTACGCCGTGCGCGGCCGGGGCCGCGGAATGCACTTCACGAGCTTCTTCGCCCAGCACCGGCGTCTGATGGAGCTGCTGGTGGACCGGGCGGGGCTGTCGCCGATGCGGTGAGCGGAGGCTCCTCCCGCGCCGTCCGGTAGTGCATGAGGGACCGGCCGACCTCGAGGATGTCCCCGTCGGCGAGGAGGACGCCACGGCCCGTCCGCAGCCAGCGGCCGTTGCAGCGCGGGCGGTTGCGCCCGCCCAGGTCCCTGACCCGGTGCGCACCGCCCTCGAGCACGAGCTGCAGGTGGCGGCGCGAGACCGCCCTGTCGCCGACCTGCACCGGACAGCCCGGGAGGCGGCCCACCTCTGACACGGGGTCCACGAGCGGGAACACCCGCCCGGCATCGGGGCCGGCAACGCAGGCCAGCAGGGGTCCGACAGGGAAGGCTGGAGCGCCCCCGGGGTCGAGCAGGGCGCGGACGAGGGCCAGGGTGGCCGGGACGGAGACCGTCGCCTCCACCCAGAGCCACGCGTGCGCGGAGAGCCGGACCCGCTCCCCGGGCAGCAGCCACCGCCGAACGCCCGGGCCGAGCACCGCGCGTCCGACCAGGCAGGGCGCGGCACACCGGACCCAGACGCGGCCCTGGCCGAGCTCGAACTCGAGCAGCTGTGACGCGAGCCCCGGGAAGCGGATGCCATCGTCCGCGCCGCCGCCGACCGTCCAGCACCCGGGATGGACCTCCAGATCGGACCGGACTCCCCCTGCCTCGAACAGGACGTGCATGGGCCCCCGGTGGGCAATCCACGTGCCAGGGCCAGCGCCGCAGCGAGTAGGGTGTCATCCGTGCGTGCTCTTCCATCCTCGATGGTCCTGCTCTGCTCCGGCCTCCTCGCGAGCGGATGCCGGGACGAGCAGGCGGGTCCCCGTCCGCGCGCACGGGCCCCATCGTCCGCGCCGGCGGAGGGCGTGACCACCGGCGCCGCGGGCGGCACGTGGGGAGGCGGCGCCATCAAGTACCTCGGGACCCGCGTCGAGCGCGGGCGCGACGAGCGGGGACAGGACGCCGTTCGACTGACCCACGGCTTCGAGGCGACCCGGCCGCTCCCCGCGGGATGGCAGATCTTCGTGCACCTGGTGGACGCGCGCACGGGCCAGATGGTGGCCAATGGCGACCACCCTCCACCGGTCCCCGTCGAGCAGTGGCCGGCGGGAAAGTCCGTGCAGGACGTGCAGATTCTCCCGCTGCCTGCGGGGGCTCCGGAGCTTCAGCTCTTGCTCGGCTTCTGGCACGACGACCAGCGGCTTCCGGTGGACCAGGCCGCGGCGCAGGATGGGCAGCAGCGGATGCGTGGACCGGTCATCGGCAGTGGACCTCCCGCGCTCCCGCCGGTGCCCGAGGCGCACGTCCGGCACACCGCGCACCCGCCAAAGCTCGATGGGAACCTGGACGACGAGGCCTGGCGGAGCGCCACCCCGCTCACCCTGGTGGACAGCCTCGACGGACGGCCCACGCAGTTCCGGACGACGGTGCGCATGCTCTGGGACGACGAGGCGCTCTATGTCGCCTTCGACAGCGAGGACCCCGACGTGTGGGGCACGTTCAGGAACCGCGATGACCCGCTCTACACGCAGGACGTGGTGGAAATCTTCGTGGACGCCGACGGTGACGGGCGCACGTACGACGAGATCGAGGTGAGCCCGCACAACGTGGTCTTCGATGCCTACTTCCCCGCGAGGCGGCAGGGGATGGACACGTCCTGGGACTCGGGGCTGCAGAGCGCGGTGAAGGTGAACGGAACGATCGACGACGCGAGCGACCGCGACCAGGGCTGGACGGTCGAGATGCGCATCCCCTTCGCGCGCCTCCATTCGGTCCCGCACGTCCCGCCGACACCGGGGGACCGATGGCGCTTCAACCTGTACCGGCTCGAGCTGCCCGATCGGAAGAACGCCCAGGGCCAGGCCTTCTCGCCGCTGTACGTCGGCGACTTCCACGCGGTGGACCGCTTCGCCTGGCTGGTGTTCGAACGCTGAGCGGCGGGGGTCAGCCGGTGCGAAAGTCCCAGCGGCTCTCCGCCTCGCTCGGAGCGCGAGGGTCGCCGAGGAAGTGCAGGTAGCCCTGGAGCTCGAGCGTGTCGACGACCGACTCGGCCTCGAGCTGGCTGAAGCGGTGCAGGTCGACGAGCGCATCGCGCATCTTCGCCTTCCCGCGCAGGTAGCCCACGGGCTCGCCGGGCCCGAGCGCGCGGTGCAGCTCGGTGCTGAGCGCGGCCAGGTCGAGGTCCTCTGGAATCATCGATCCGACGGTGCGCCCGCGGTCCCGGCGGCCGCAAGTGGCCGGGCGACGAGCAGGCCGCTCCGCCCGCGGAACGTCTGCCAGCGGACGGCGCTGGCATCGAGGGCGACCCGGATCGCTCCGTCCACGTCCGTGCGCAGCACCTCGGCCCCGCTCGCGCGCCAGCGCTCCACCACCTCGGGCGCCGGGAGACCGAAGCGGTTTCCACGTCCGTCGGAGAAGAGCGCCAGCCAGGCGGCGCTCGTCGAGACGAGCCGCGGGGTGCTCGCGCCACGCGAGCCGTGGTGGGGCACCTTCACCACCGTGCTCTCGAGCGCGGGGAGCGCGTCCTCTGCCGCAGCCCCCGCATCGCCGGGGAGGAGGAGTGAGCGGCCAGCAGCGGCAACGTGGAGGACGAGGCTCCGGTCATTCACCGTGCGCAGCCACGGCGCGTCCGGAGGTGGCGAGAGGACCTGCACCACGGCGGCGCCGAGCATCCGGACCTCACCGGCCGAGAGCCACTCCACCCGTGCCTTCCCGGCCGCAGCCAGGACGGCGTCGAGCAGCGGCCCGCGCTCGACGTGGGCCGGGAGCCAGAGCCGGTCGGCGGGTACCTCGCGCAGCACGCTGAGCAGGCCGAGCGCGTGGTCGGGGTGGGGATGGGACAGAGCCACGACGTCGAGCCGCCGGATCCCGCGCTCCCGCAGATACGGCAGCACCACCCGGGCGCCCGGGTCGATGCCGTCCGGCACGCCTCCGCCGTCCACCAGGAGGTTGGCCCCGCCCGATGAGACGAGCAGCGCATCGCCGTGCCCCACCGGGAGGACGGCCAACGCGAGGGGTGGCCTCGGCGCAAGGAGCGGGGCGCCGAGGACGGCCGCCATCGCGCCGGCGGCGAGCCAGCCAGCGCGGCGCACGCCGAGCGCCACGCCGAGGAGCCCGAGCGCGAAGGCGAGCGCAGTTGGCCAGCCGAAGGAAGGCGAGGGGAGCACGCCGAAGGGGACCTCCGCTCCGACGCGCACCAGCACGAGCAGGGCGCGCGCGGCCACGGAGGCCACGGCGAGCGGCAGCGCGGCCAGGGTCGACGAGACGCAGAACGCGCCGGCGGTCAGGGCGCAGGCGAGCGTGAGCACCGAGGCGACGGGGACGGCGACGACGTTCACCGCCCAGCCGACGAGCGAGACGCGGTGGAAGGCGCTGGCCACCAGCGGGATGGAGGCGAGAGTGACCGCCGCGCTGGCGGTGCAGACGCCGAGGAGGATCTCGCGGACCCGTTCTCCAGCCCGTCGCCACCCTGGAGGACGCGCAGGGTCGGGCAGCGGCACCGGCACCCCGGCCCGGAGCCGCGGCGCGAGCAGCACCAGCGAGAGCACCGCGGTGAAGCTGAGCTGGAGCGAGAGGTCGTGCAGAGAGGCAGGGTCGACGACCAGGAGAACACCCGCGGCGAGCGCCAGCGCGTTCAGCCCGTCGGTGTGCCGCTGCAGCGCGCGCCCGGCCAGGACGACGGAGAGCATCAGGGCCGAGCGAACCGCCGGCGGCTGTGTCCCGGTGAAGACGACGTAGCTCCAGACCACCGGGAGCGCGGCGATGGCCGCGGGGCGGCGTGGATCGATCCGCTGCACCAGGGCCGGAACGGCGCGGAGCAGAGCCCCCAGCACCCCCGCGAGCACCAGCGCGAGCGCCGCCACGTGCAGCCCGCTCACGCTCAGCACGTGGGCCAGGCCGCTCCGGGCGAAGCGGTCCTCCCAGACGGGGCCCAGCTCGGAACGGAGGCCGGCGGCGAGCGCGGCCACCAGCGCGGAGGCATCGGCGTCGCCCAGCCGCCCGCGGGTCCACCGGCCGAAGGCCTCGCGCCGCTCGGAGATGGCACGGCTCCAGCCTGGGGGCGAGGAGAGCGGCACGAGCGACCCGGGAATGAGCCGGCCCGACGTGGTCAGGCCCCGTGCCCGCCACGCGACGCCGGTGTCGAACTGCCCCCAGCTGTCCGGTCCGACGTCGGCGCGGAGCTCGGCGCGAAGCTGGACACGCTGGCCGGCCCAGGGGCGCACCGCGGTGTCGCTCCACCAGAGCCGCGTCCGTGCCCGGGCCGGCGCCCCGTCCGCCCGCGCCACCTCCAGGACCGCCCGTCCGCCGCGGCTGTCCAGCTCGACGGAGCCCAGCCGTCCTTCGAGCAGCACTGGCCGCCCCGTCGGCAGGGCGGAGGCCCGGGCCGCGCAGCCGGCCAGAACCGCGCCGGTCAGCGCGGTGGCCCCGAGCAGCACGAGGTGGGCTCCGGGCATCCGGCGAAGAAAAGCCGCGCTTCCTGCCAGCCCGCCCGCTAGACAGCCGAGAAGGCAGGCTGTGGAGAGGCTCCGGACCGAGAGCGGGAGCGCGCATCCGAACCCGAGCGCCACCACGGGGAACACCAGCGGACGCAGCCGGAGCTGGTTCCACTCGAAGCCGCGCATGTGTCCCCCCCTCGCCCAACCCGCCGAAAAAGGTCGGGGATCCTAGCCGCCAGCGCTCGGGGAGGTCAAGGCGACGCGTTGCGGAATCGCCCGATTCGTGGTAAGTTCTTCCTTCTGTGGCGCCCCGGCGCCGCGAGGAGGCAGCTCCCCAGTGCAGACCAGCTTCAAGACGGGCGACAAGGCCGTGTATCCGGGCCAGGGCGTGGGCGAGGTGATGGGCATCGAGCACACCGAGGTCGCCGGCCAGCGCCAGTCGTTCTACGTCCTCCGCATCCTCGAGAACGGGATGCGGATCATGATCCCGATCAACAAGGTGGGCTCGGTCGGCCTCCGCGAGATCATCAGCGAGGACGACGTGAAGCAGGTCTACGCAATCCTCCGCGAGAAGGACATCTCGGTCGACTCCACCACCTGGAACCGCCGGTACCGGGAGTACATGGAGAAGATCAAGACCGGCTCGGTGTTCGAGATCGCGGAGGTGCTCCGCGACCTCTACCT
>Ga0208851_1000699_pt1 | contig 13472 bp, 16 predicted proteins | sample NGESurshal092012_FD_184481 | JGI IMG/M metagenome (GOLD analysis project Ga0208851, IMG submission 184481) | Arctic peat soil microbial communities from Barrow, Alaska - NGEE Surface sample 415-2 shallow-092012 (SPAdes) | ecosystem: Environmental > Terrestrial > Soil > Wetlands > Peat ... | reverse complement strand
AACCAGCCCCCCGGGCCTCGGCCCAGCGGGCCAGCGGGCAGGTGACCGCCGCCCCGAGCCCCTGGCGCCGGGCCGACGGCGCGACCTCGACGGCGGTGATCCCCAGCCAGCCCTGGTCGACGCTGCCGCGCGCGATGGCCAGCGGCCGGCCGCCGTCGCCGGGCACCATGGCGAAGCCCAGGTCGGCGCCCCAGCCGATGACCTCGACGGCGTGCGCGGGCAGCTCGCCGCCCCGGTAGTGGTAGCCGGCCAGCCACTGCGCCGTCGGCTCCGGCCGGACCCGCAGGGGTCCGCCGTGGTCGGCGACCAGGTCGGTGACGTCGCAGACCAGGACCCGGACGACGTCCACGACGGCCAGCCCGTGCTCGCCGAGGCGGGTGTCCTGGGCGTCGTCGGAGAGCAACGGCACCTGGAACTTCAACGGCAGCCCGCGGTCGGCGTACCAGCGCGCGCAGTGCTCGATGGCGTCGACCAGCGTCTGCCCGGGACCGCCGAGCGGAAGCACCGAGTTGGCCCGCCCGGTGAAGCCCCGGGACGCCCGCAGCAGCCAGCCGCCGACCGTGGCCGTCTCGGTGGCGGACCAGCCCAGGGCGGCGACGCGCTCGAGCTCGAGCACCTCGGCGTCCGACGCACCCACGGATGTCACCCCGACCGGCGAAACCGCTGACCAGGGCGCGATACTAGGCGCCTGCGGGTGCCCCCCGGCGTACGCTCGGGTGGACGGGACGAGGAGGAACCGGCGTGACCTATGTGATCGCCTTGCCGTGCGTCGACGTGCTCGACAAGGCCTGTGTCGAGGAGTGCCCGGTCGACTGCATCTACGAGGGCGAGCGGATGTTGTACATCCACCCCGACGAGTGCGTCGATTGCGGGGCCTGCGAGCCGGTTTGCCCGGTCGAGGCCATCTTCTACGAGGACGACCTGCCGGAGCAGTGGAAGGACTACTACAAGGCCAACGTCGAGTTCTTCGACGACCTCGGCTCGCCCGGCGGCGCCTCCAAGCTCGGCAAGATCGAGAAGGACCACCCGCTGGTGTCCGCGCTCCCGTCGCAGGGCGGCGAGCACTGACCCAGCCGGTCTCGGCCCGGCTGCCGGACTTCCCCTGGGACTCCCTGGCAGCCGCGGCCGAGCGGGCTCGCGCCCACCCTGGCGGCATCGTCGACCTGTCGGTGGGCACGCCCGTCGACCCGACGCCCGAGGTGATCCGCGCGGCGCTGCGCGCGGCCGCGGACGCGCCCGGCTACCCCACCACGCAGGGCACCCCGCAGCTGCGGGCCGCCGCCGTCCGCTGGCTGGCCCGGCGGCTGGGCGTACCCGAGATGGACCCGGCGGCGGTGCTGCCGACCATCGGGTCCAAGGAGCTGGTGGCCTGGCTGCCCACCCTGCTCGGCCTGGGGCCGGGCAGCGTCGTGGTCGTGCCGGAGCTCGCCTACCCGACGTACGCCGTCGGCGCCCAGCTGGCCGGGGCCGAGGTGGTCGTGGCCGACTCGCTGGTCGCCCTCGGCCCGCGCCGGGTGGACCTGGTGTGGGTCAACTCCCCGGCCAACCCCACCGGACGTGTGCTGCCCGCCGAGCACCTGCGCAAGGTGGTCGCCTGGGCCCGGGAGCGCGGGGCGCTGGTGGTGTCCGACGAGTGCTACATCGAGCTGGGCTGGGACGCCGAGCCGGTCTCGGTGCTGCACCCCGACGTGACCGGGGGCAGCCTGCCTGGGCTGCTCGCCGTCCACTCGCTGTCGAAGCGGTCGAACCTGGCCGGTTACCGCGCCGGGTTCGTCACCGGTGACCGGTCGGTGGTCGCCGAGCTGCTCGCGGTGCGCAAGCACGTGGGCCTGATGGTCCCCGACCCGGTCCAGGCGGCCATGACCGCCGCGCTGGACGACGACCAGCATGTGGTGGAGCAGCGCGGCCGGTACCGCGGGCGCCGGGACCTGCTGCTCGTGGCGCTGCGCGAAGCCGGACTCCGGGTGGAGCACTCGGAGGCCGGGCTGTACCTGTGGGCGACCCGCGACGAGCCCTGCCGGGACACCGTGGACTGGTTCGCCGAGCGCGGCATCCTGGTGGCCCCCGGAGACTTCTACGGTGCCGCGGGTGCCCGGCACGTGCGGGTCACGCTGACCGCGACCGACGAGCGGGTGGCCGCCGCCGCCCAGCGGCTGGCCGGCTGATCCTCGAGCGGAAGAGCGGCGGAGGCGGGGTCAGTGCTGGTGCTCGGCCCCGTCGGAGTCGGCCTTGGTGTGGTGGACGGTGTGGTCCGGGTGGTGGGCCGGCGCGTAGACGGTGAGCAGCCGCAGCGGGTGGCTGCCCTCGTTGCGGACGTTGTGCTCGGTCCCGGCCGGGACGACGACGAAGGTGTGGCTGCCCAGCAGGTGCGACTCGTCGCCGAGGGTGACCCCGGCCGGCCCGCCGGAGACGAAGACGAACAGCTGGTCCTCGGTGTGCACCTCCCGGCCGATCTCGTCCCCCGGCTGCAGGGTCATGGCGACCAGCTGGCTGTTCGGTGCGGTGAAGAGCACCTGACGGAAGTCCTCGTTGGCGTTCGCCAGCCGCTCGAAGTCACCGATGAATCCGGGCATGTCACGGCCTCTTCTCGGCGCGTCGGGTCCTTGACCCCATCCTGTCCGCGCCGGACGGCCCGCGGGAGGGCAGTTCGACCCGCGCGGAGGGTCAGTTCGCGTGCAGCGCCGCGTTCAGCTCGCCCCAGGTGCCCGACCGGGTCACCACCTCGAGGGTGCCGGTCTGGCTGTTGCGCCGGTACAGCAGGCCGGATGCCCCGGACAGCTCGGCGGCCTTGACCACTGCGCCGTCCGGCAGGGTGATCTTGGATCCGGCCGTGACGTAGCAGCCGGCCTCCACGACGCAGTCGTCGCCGAGTGAGATCCCGATCCCGGCGTTCGCGCCGACCAGGCACCGCTCGCCGACCCGGACCACCTGGGTGCCACCACCGGACAGGGTGCCCATGATCGATGCGCCGCCGCCGATGTCGGACCCGTTCCCGACGAGGACGCCGGAGCTGATCCGGCCCTCCACCATGGAGGCCCCGAGGGTGCCCGCGTTGAAGTTGACGAAGCCCTCGTGCATGACCGTCGTCCCGGAGGCCAGGTGCGCGCCCAGCCGGACCCGGTCGGCGTCGGCGATGCGCACGCCCTCCGGCAGCACGTAGTCGACCATCCGGGGGAACTTGTCGACCCCGAAGACGGTCACCGGGCCGTCGGCCCGCAGCCGCAGCCGGGTCTGCTCGAAGCCCTCCACCGCGCACGGCCCCCGGTCGGTCCACACCACGTTGGTGAGCAGCCCGAAGACGCCGTCCAGGCTGATGGTGTGCGGGCGGACCAGCCGGTGCGACAGCAGGTGCAGCCGCAGGTAGACGTCGGCCGCGTCGGTCGGCGGCGACTGCAGGTCGGTGCGGACCGTGACGACGACGCTGCGCGTGGCGCGCACCGGGTCGGCCCCAGCCAGGGCCGCGAGCCCGCCGGGCGTGGCTGCGTCGTCGCCGAGCACCGGCTCGGGGAACCACACGTCGAGCAGCCGGTCGTCGGCGTCGTAGGTGGCCAACCCGACCCCGGAAGCGGTCGTCGGCAGCGGTCGGGGGGTGGCGTCGCTCACCCCGCTACGGTAACCGGCGTGACCCACCTCGACCTGACCCAGGACGGCGCCACGCTGACGGCTGCGCTCGTCGACGTCTTCTCGGTGAGCGGCAGCGAGCGGCCGCTCGCGGACGCCGTCGCGGCGGTGCTGGCCGCCGTGCCGCACCTGCGGGTGGACCGGGACGGCGACACCGTGGTGGCCCGCACCCAGCTGGACCGCGCGGAGCGCGTCGTCATCGCCGGGCACCTGGACACCGTCCCCGAGGCGGGGAACCTGCCCGCCCGGCGGCAGGACGGCCGGGTGGTCGGGCTGGGCTCGTGCGACATGAAGGGCGGGGTGGCGGTCGCGCTGCGGCTGGCCGCCACCGTGGCCGCGCCGACCCGCGACGTGACCTACGTGTTCTACGACGGCGAGGAGGTCGAGGAGTCACGCAACGGGCTGCGTCGAGTGGCGACGACGCACCGGGACTGGCTGGCCGCTGACTTCGCCGTCCTGATGGAGCCGTCGAACGCGGTCGTGGAGGCCGGCTGCCAGGGGACGCTGCGGGCCGAGGTCGTCGTGCCCGGCCGCCGGGCGCACAGCGCCCGCAGCTGGCTGGGGGTCAACGCCGTCCACGCGGCCGGGGAGGTGCTCGACCGGCTGCGCCAGTACCCGGCGCGGACGGCGGAGATCGACGGGCTGGCCTACCGCGAGGGGCTCAACGCGGTCGGGATCCGCGGCGGGGTGGCCGGCAACGTCATCCCGGACGAGTGCGTGGTCACGGTGAACCTCCGGTTCGCCCCCGATCGCTCGCCGGAGCAGGCCGAGGCCCACGTCCGGGAGGTCTTCGACGGGTTCGAGGTGCGCATCGTCGACCTGGCGCCCGGTGCGCTGCCCGGCCTCGAGCGCCCCGCGGCCGCGGCGTTCCTGGCCGCCGTCGGCGGTGAGCCGCAGGCCAAGCTCGGCTGGACCGACGTCGCCCGGTTCAGCGCCATCGGCGTCCCGGCGGTCAACTTCGGCCCCGGCGACCCGCAGCTCGCGCACACCCGGGAGGAGTACGTGGAGGAGGCGCAGGTCGCCCGCTGCGAGGAGCGGCTGCGCGCCTGGCTGACCAGCTGACCTTGCCGCGGGACCCTTCCCCGGGAACCAAGTTATCCCTCGGCTCGTCTGGCGTCTCGGCACCCTGCCGAAGGGATCTCATGTCGCTCACCGGGCTCCCGCTCGCCGTTCTCGCCACGCTGCTGGCCCTGGGGCTGCCGGTCGGGCTGCTGGTGATGTGGGGGCGGCTGCGCCACGTGGCGCTGCGCGCCGGCTGGATGCTGCTGAGCCAGGTGTTCGCCGTCGTGTTCGTGCTGCTGCTCATCAACAACCACTTCCAGCTCTACGGCAGCTGGCGGGACCTGACCGGGTTCGGTTCCGCGGACGCAGCCGGGGTCCCGACCCTGTCGTCGGCCGCCCCGCCGAGGGGGTCGGTCACGGCCGCCCGCAGCCATGTGCTGTCCACGATGGAGCGCTATGACACCGGCTACGTGGTCAACCTGCTCGGCGTCCGCTCCGGCGTCGAGGCACCGGTCTACGTGTGGCTGCCGCCCGAGTACGACCAGGCTCGGTATGCCCACGTCCGGTTCCCCGTCGTCGAGCTGCTGCCGGGCTTCCCGGGAACGCCGACGACCTGGCTGAACGCCATGCACCTGGTGCAGCGGGTGCAGCAGGCCCGGCAGCGCGGCGCCGAGCCGTTCGTCTTCGTGCTGCCGACCATCACGGTGGACCCCCCGGTGGACACCGAGTGCTCCGACGTCCCCGGCTACCCGAAGGCCGCGACGTTCCTCACCCAGGACGTGCGCAGCTTCGTCACCACGCACCTGCGGGTTCGCACCGACGCCGGCGGGTGGGGGATCGAGGGCTACTCCACCGGCGGGTTCTGCGCCGTGAAGCTGGCCCTGCAGCACCCGGACCTGTACGCGGCGGCGGTCAGCCTCTCGGGGTACTTCGCCACCGGCAGCAGCGTGTTCCGGCCCTACCCGGCGCTGGCCCGGCAGAACAGCCCGCTGTGGCTGGAGCAGCACGCCCCGGCCGCCCCGGTGAGCCTGCTCCTGGTGGCCACCGAGCAGGACCACGGCACCGCAGCCGCGTTGGCCGCCATGCAGCGCGGCGCGCGCCCCCCCACCGTGGTGGACCGGACGGTGCTGCGCTGGGGCGGCCACAACACCCGGGTGTGGTCCCCGCAGGTACCGGAAACGCTGGTGTGGCTGAGCCGGCACCTGCCAACACCCGGCCCGTCGACCGGCGTCCAGGTGGTCCGGCTGCCCTGAGCCGGGGCCGGCCCCCGCGACTTCTGGCTGAACACCGAGCCAACGGCCGCGGCCTGGCCGATCGTTCCGGCCGGCGACCGGCTAGCGTGGGCGGGTGACCGAGGGACCTTCCGCCGACCCGACGGGCGGGGGCGAGCAGCCGCGGCCGCGGGAGCGGCAGCGTGGCCCGGTGCTGCTGCGCCGCTCCCAGGTACAGGAGACCACCACCGACCAGCGGCTGCTGGACACCCGGGGGCCGAGCGACTGGGTGCACCAGGACCCGTGGCGGGTGCTGCGGATCCAGTCGGAGTTCGTCGAGGGGTTCGGCGCGCTGGCCGAGCTGGGCCGGGCCGTCTCGGTCTTCGGCAGCGCCCGGGCCGACCGGGACACCCCCGACTACGCGTTCGCGGAACGGCTCGGCGCGGCGCTCGCCGACGCCGGGTACGCGGTCATCACCGGCGGCGGCCCGGGGATCATGGAGGCGGCGAACAAGGGCTGCTGCACGGCCGGCGGCGTGTCGGTGGGCCTGGGCATCGAGCTGCCGTTCGAGCAGGGCATGAACGAGTGGGTCGACATCGGCATGACCTTCCGCTACTTCTTCGCCCGCAAGACCATGTTCGTAAAGTACGCGCAGGGGTTCGTGGTGCTGCCGGGCGGCTTCGGCACCCTGGACGAGCTGTTCGAGGCGCTGACCCTGGTGCAGACCCGCAAGGTGACCACCTTCCCCGTCGTCCTCATCGGCAGCGACTACTGGGGCGGGCTGATCGACTGGGTGCGCACCTCGGTGCTGGCCCGCGGCAACGTCGCGGCTCCGGACCTCGGCCTGCTGCAGCTCACCGACGACGTGGACGAGGCGGTGCACATCATCCGGCGCTCGGACGAGGACCGCGCGGCCAAGTGGGCCGAGGAGCAGGCCGCGACCGTGGCGATGGCGGCCGCGGAGACCCGGGCGGCGACGAGCGGCGAGCCGGTGCGGCGCCGGCGCGGCAACGGCACCTGATCCCTCGACCTGTCAGGGTGTAGACGACGCATAGGTCGTCCGCACCCTGACAGGTGTCAGGCGAGGCCGCGGCGGGAGACCGCCGGCGGCTGGGTCCCGCGGACGGCGGCGACCAGGTCGAGCACCTGCCGGGTCTCGGCCACGTTGTGCGCGCGGAACACCCGGGCCCCCATCCAGGCGCTGAGCACCGTGGCGGCCAGCGTCCCGACCAGCCGCTCGCCGACCGGCAGGTCGAGGGCCTCCCCGACGAAGTCCTTGTTCGACAGCGAGACCAGAACCGGCCAGCCGGTGGCCACCATCTCCGGCAGCCGCCGGGTGACCTCGAGCGACTGCCGGGTGTTCTTGCCGAAGTCGTGGCCAGGGTCGATGAGGACGGCGTTCCGGCGGACCCCGGCCGCGACGGCCCGCTCGGCCAGGCCGAGGGTCGTGGCCAGCACGTCGGCCATGACGTCGTCGTAGGCGACCCGGTGCGGTCGGGTCCGCGGCTGCTGGCCGCCGGCGTGCGTGCAGACGTACCCGACACCCTGCTCGGCGGCCACCTCGGCCAGCTCGGGGTCGACCCCACCCCAGGCGTCGTTGAGGAGGTCGGCGCCCGCGGCACACACCTCCCGGCCCACCTCGGCCCGCCAGGTGTCCACGCTGATCACCAGGCCGGGGTGCCGCTCCCGGACGGCGGCCACGAAGCCGGCCGTCCGGCGCAGCTCCTCGGCCGGGTCGACCTCGTCCCCCGGGCCCGCCTTCACCCCGCCGATGTCCACGATCGCGGCACCCTGCGCGACAACCCGGTCGACGGCGTCCAGCGCGGCGGCGTCGTCGAAGGTGGCGCCGTGGTCGTAGAAGGAGTCCGGGGTGCGGTTGACGATGGCCATGACCACGAGGTCGTCGGGGCCGAACGTCCGCGGTCCGAGCCGCAGGTCCAAGGTGGTGCTCCGGTCGGTCGATGGGTGGGTGTCGGGCCAGCGTGGCACGATCGTCCCCGTGCTGTGGGTGCTGCTAGCCATCGTCGTCCTTGCCGGTGTCGCCGTGGTGGCCGCGGGTCGGGGGACCGGCCTTGCGCCGGCCACCTCCGATCGCCCGGACCCCTGGCTGCCGGCCGACCGGTCGATGCGTCCGGAGGACCTCGACGCGCTCCGGTTCTCGGTGGGGCTGCGCGGGTACCGGATGGACGAGGTGGACGCCGTCCTGGACCGGCTGCGCGCCGAGCTGGCCGAGCGCGACGGCCGGATCGCCGACCTGGAGCGTCAGGGGCCGGCCGGCCGGGCGCTGCTGGTGCCGCTGGTGGAGGAGGGGACGCCGGCGCCCGAGGACGGTGGCGGTGCCTGACCGGCCGGTGCACGTCGCCCTCGGCGTCATCGTCGACGCGCCCCCGGAGGCGCTCTGGGCGGCGGTCACCGACTGGGAGCGGCAGTCGGAGTGGATGCTCGGCACGCGGGTGCGGGTCGTCGCCGGTCCGGCCGAGGGCGTCGGGGCTCGGCTGGAGGCGTTCACCGGGGTCGGCCGGGCCGGCTTCGTCGACTCCATGGTGGTCACCGAGTGGGACCCGCCGTGGCGGGCGACCGTGCTGCACACCGGCCGGGTCGTGCGCGGGACCGGGCTGTTCGAGGTGTTGGCGCTGCCCGGCGGGCGGTCTCGCTTCGTGTGGTCGGAGGACCTTGAGCTGCCCCTGGGGCTGGTGGGGCGGCTGGGCTTCCCGGTGGTGCGCCCGGTGTTCCTGGCCGGCGTCCGGGCGTCGCTGGCCCGGTTGGCCGCCGCGGTCGAGTCCGCTGTCTCGGCTGGGTCGGCTGACTCGGCTGACCCGCTGACACGCGGGAGCGCCGAGTGAGCGACCTCGTCCGGGGGGACGACGGCCTGGCCCGCTGCCACTGGGGCGCCTCGGCGCCGGAGTACGTCCAGTACCACGACACCGAGTGGGGGCGGCCCAGGCGCGGGGACGACGCGATGTTCGAGCGGCTGGCCCTGGAGGCGTTCCAGTCCGGCCTGTCCTGGCTGACCATCCTGCGCAAGCGGGAGGCGTTCCGGGCTGCCTTCGACGGGTTCTCGATCCAGGCCGTGGCCCGCTACGGCGGCCGCGACGTCGAGCGGCTGATGGCCGACGCGGGCATCGTGCGCAACCGGGCCAAAATCACGGCCACGGTCGCCAACGCGCGGATGGCCGCCGGGCTGCCCAAGGGCCTGAGCGCGCTGCTGTGGTCGTTCCAGCCGATGCGGGGGACGGTGCCGCGGTCCCTCGCCGACGTTCCGGCCGTGACCGCCGAGTCGACCGCGCTGGCCAAGGAGCTCAAGCGGCGCGGATTCCGCTTCGTGGGCCCGACGACGGCCTACGCGCTCATGCAGGCCGTCGGCATGGTCAACGACCACCTCGAGGGCTGCCACGCCAGGTCCGGCGGGATCGAGACGTTCAGGGAGCCCACCGGGGACCCGCTGGAGGTCGTGCCGCCGGACCCGGAGTGGCCGGCCTGGTTCACCCGGGTGCGGGACCGGGTCGTGGCGGTGCTCGGGCCCTGCGTCCGGGTGGCGCACATCGGGTCGACCGCGGTCCCGGGGCTGGCCGCCAAGCCGGTGCTCGACGTCCTGGCCTCGGTCGGTGACCTGGACGACGAGGCGGTGTACGTCCCCGGGCTGGAGTCCGTCGGCATGGTGCTGCGCGGTCGCGAGCCGGGGCACCGGTACCTGCGCACCCCGCCGGGGGTGCTCCCGCGGGTGCACGTCCACGTCTGCGCGATCGGCTCGGACTGGGAGCGCGACCACCTGTTGTTCCCGGCCTACCTGCGCGCGCACCCGGAGCGCCGGGACGCCTACGCCGCGCTCAAGCTCGATCTCGCCGAGCGGTTCCGCACTGACCGGCTGGCCTACACGGTGCGCAAGACCCGCTTCGTCGAGGAGACCCTCGCCCTGGCCCTAGCCACCCCCGCCCCCCCTCCCGCATGAAGGGCACTTTCTGTGCGCACTGCCGCAGCTCTCTCCCCTTCATGAGCTTCTTGGACGCCGGATGAAGGGTGTGTTTGTGCGGCCATGCGCACAGAAGGTGCCCTTGATGCAGAGGGTGGCAGGGGGCATCTGGCGGTGATCGTTTCCGGGCGGAGCGTTCATGGTCGATAATGAGGTGATCGCATCGCTGGGGGTGCTGCCCGAACGACCGGAGCTCGGGTCCCGCACAGCGCGGCAACCAGGAAGGGGTAACGCATGGCGGCCATGAAGCCGCGGACGGGCGATGGCCCGCTCGAGGTCACCAAGGAGGGGCGCGGCATTGTCATGCGGGTCCCGCTCGAGGGCGGTGGACGCCTCGTCGTCGAGCTGTCCCCCGCTGAGGCGGAGGCGCTCGGCGACGCCCTGAAGAACGTCGGGAGCTGACGCCGGCAGTCCTGCTGAGCGGCACTTCGCAGTGTCCGGCCCCGGTGGCGTGGTAACGACCCGCCGCCGGGGCCGCGCTGTCAGGTCAGCTTCAGATCAGCTTGCGGCCGACCAGCAGCCCGTCGCCGACCGGCAGCAGCAGCACGGTGAACCGCTCGTCGGCCCGCAGCGCCCGGCCCAGCTCGCGCACGGCCACGGTCTCGGGGTCCCGCTGCGCCGGGTCGGCCACCTTGCCGTGCCACAGTGCGTCGTCGAAGGCCACCAAGCCCCCAACGCGCAGCAGCCGGTGCGCCTCGGCCAGGTAGTCGGCGTTCTCGCGGTGGTCGCCGTCGCAGAACACCAGGTCGTACACGGCGTCGGCCAGCCGCGGCAGCACGTCCAGCGGCCGCCCCAGGATGGTCCGGGTGCGGTTCGGTGCGACGCCCTCCTCGGCGAAGGTCACCCGCGCGAGCCGCAGGTGCTCGGCCTCCGGCTCGACCGTGGTCAGCACGCCCTCGGGGGCCATCCCGCGCAGCAGGTAGGTGCCAGAGACCCCGGTGCCGGTGCCGACCTCGACCACGGCCGAAGCCCGCAGCATCCCGGCCAGGAAGGACAGGGTGGCACCCCCGCCGGGCAGGATCGGGACGCAGCCGACCTCTTCGGCCCGCTGCCGGGCCGCGAGCAGGACGGCGTCCTCGGGGAGGAAGCCCTCGGCGTAGGCCCAGCTGTCGTTCGGGCTCGGCGTGCTGATCGGTTCCTCCTCGCGTCCGCCGGCGGTCATCGGCCGGCCTCCGGATAGGTGCGGCGCACCCTCCATGATCCCAGGCTAGCCACCCCGACGGGAACCGCCGCGCCGTCGCCCACGTTCCGGAAGAGGAGGGTGGCCCGCCGGGTGATCCGGCGGTGGCGTTGACCAGACGCGGCGTCACGTTTTACCAACCGAAGATCCAGCAATGAGACACTGGAGGTCCTCGTGCTGTCGATGCTCGGAGGTGTGCGCGTGGCGGAGCCCTCGCGGACCGGCCTGGACGGCGAGTCCGAGCTGCGGCTGGCGCCCGAGGCGTCCTGGGCCGCCCCGAGCTGGGACGACGTGGTCGCCCAGCATGGGCAGCGGGTGTACCGGCTGGCCTACCGGCTCACCGGCAACCGGCCCGACGCCGAGGACCTCACCCAGGAGGTCTTCGTCCGGGTGTTCCGCTCGCTGTCGTCGTACACGCCCGGCACCTTCGAAGGCTGGCTGCACCGGATCACCACGAACCTGTTCCTCGACCAGATGCGCCGCAAGCAGCGGATCCGGTTCGACGCGCTCACCGAGGACGCCGCCGAGCGGCTGCCCGGGCGCGAGCCGACCCCGGCCCAGGCGTTCGACGACACCCACTTCGACCACGACGTGCAGCGAGCCCTCGACCTGATGCAGCCGGAGTTCCGAGCCGCGGTCGTGCTGGCCGACATCGAGGGCCTGTCCTACGAGGAGATCGCGGCCACCTTGGGGGTGAAGATCGGCACCGTCCGTAGTCGGATCCATCGCGGACGGGCCCAGCTCCGCCGCGAGCTCGCCCACCGCGCCCCGGCGCAGCGCACCGAGGGCCGGCCGTGAAGCCGCGCGGCGGCGGCCACCCGGGCGACCGGCTGGCCGCGCTCGTCGACGGGCTGGTCCCCGAGCCGGACCGCTCCCGGCTGCTGGCCCACCTGGCCGGCTGCCCGCAGTGCCGGGCCGACTACGACGCCCAGCGGGCGGTGAAGGGCCTGCTGGCCGACCTGCCGGGGCCGCCCGCGCCCGCGAGCCTGGCCGCCCGGCTGGCCGCGCTGGCCGACCCGACCGGTCCCGGCCTGGCGCACCCCCTCCCGGAGCCGCAGGACGAACCGGTCCGGGCACCCCACCACCGGGTGCTGGTCGCCTCGGCGGGGCTGTTCTCGGTGCTCCTGCTGGGGCTGGTCACCGCGTACGCGGTGGGTGGCTCGCCCGAGGGTCCAGCGGTCACGCCGCCGGTCAGCCGGTTCGTCCGTGAGCACGCGGCCGTGACGAGCGGGGTCCCGCTGTTCGAGCCGGTCCTGTCGGCCGTGCCCACCTCGTTCGCGCCCGCGTCGTCCGCCAGCCAGCCGTGAACCGCCGCCTGCTCAGCCTGCTGCTCGGCCTCGCCGCGCTGTTCCTCGGCCTCGGCGGCCCCGCGGCTGCATCCGCGTCCTCGGGCAGCGAGCCGGACGCCGTGGCGCTGCTCGAGCGGGCGCTGCGCGCACCGGACGCCCTGGCCTACAGCGGGGTCCAGCAGGTGTGGGACCGCGGTGGCCCGATGCGCACCGTCGGGATCTCGCACCGGCCCGGCAGCGGCACCCTGCTCCAGGTGGAGGACACCACGGACGGCGGCCAGGCGGCCGGCTTCGTCACCGGTACCGAGCAGCCGGCGATCAGCCCGGCCACCATCTTGGGGCTGCTCGCGTCGTCCTACCGGCTGGCTGTGACCGGGAGCGAGCCCGTCGCCGGGCGCTCCGCGGTGGTCATCGGCGCCACCGACGACGAGGGCCGGCCGATGGCCCGGTTCTGGGTGGACGCCGCGACCGGGCTGCTGCTGCGTCGAGAGGTGTTCGACGCGAACGGGCAGCTGCAGCGGTCGTCCGGGTTCGAGCAGGTGAGCATGACCGTCGACCGGGTCCAGCACCTGCCCCCGCTGCTGCCCGCCGCGCATGGCCCCGGCCTGCAGCAGGTCGACCTTGCGGCCTGGTGCCGGCGGGGCTGGACCTGCCTGGACTCGATCGGCCGGCTGCAGCTGGTGGACGCCCGGCCGGTCGAGGACGACGGCAGCTCCACCCTGCACCTGACCTACTCGGACGGGCTGAACGCGGTGTCGGTGTTCGAGGAGCTGGGTCGGCTGCCCAGCCAGCCGCTGGCCGGTTCGACCGCCGCGGTCGTCGACGGCCATCCGGTCCGGGTGTTCACCGGCAGCCCCGAGCGGGTGGTGTGGTCCGGAGCCGGCCAGGTCTTCACCGTGGTCACGGACGCCCCGTCCGAGGTGGTCGAGGCCGTGGTCGCGGCGCTGCCGCACTCGACGTCGGCCGACACCCTATGCAGCCGGCTGCACCGGGGCGGCGCCCGGGTGGTCTCCTGGCTGAACCCGTTCGGCTGAGCCGTTCGACGAGTCCGGGTCGGTCCCGGGATCGCCGACACGCGGCGGCTCGGGCAGGATCGGCGCCATGACCGAGCAGCACGGGCCCGAGGGGCCGACGTGGAGCGACGACCCGGGCTGGGTGGACCGGTGGGCGGACGACCCGTGGCGGCCGCCGCAGCCGGA
>Ga0208851_1000698_pt1 | contig 13477 bp, 12 predicted proteins | sample NGESurshal092012_FD_184481 | JGI IMG/M metagenome (GOLD analysis project Ga0208851, IMG submission 184481) | Arctic peat soil microbial communities from Barrow, Alaska - NGEE Surface sample 415-2 shallow-092012 (SPAdes) | ecosystem: Environmental > Terrestrial > Soil > Wetlands > Peat ... | reverse complement strand
CCGCGCTTACGAGTTGCTGCTCCCGTTCGCCGGCCTGCCCATGATCGTCAGCTTGGGCACGGCATCCCTCGGCTCGGTGGAGCACGCCCTCGGCGTCGCCTCGTTGACGGTCGGCGAGGCCGACCGGGCCGTCGAGCACCTGCGCGTCGCGATCCAGGCCAACCTCGCCCTCGGTCACTGGCCAGCCGTGCAGGCCTCCCGGCGGCGATACGAGCAGGCGTTGGCGTTGTCCGCGGAGGATCGGGCGGGCCCCGCGACCTGCAGCCCGCAGGGGCACGCGTGGGCCGTCAATCGCGGCCGCCGCAGCGCGCTGGTGCGGCACGCGGTCGGGATGCTGCACCTGGCTGTCTTGCTGGCGAACCCGGGCACGGAGATCGCGGCTGCCGAGCTCGCGGCCGGTGCGGACGCGCTTGCCGGCCGGGCCGACGTCTCCGCCCAGCCGGTGCTGGATCGGACCGCCGTCCTTCAGTACCGCGCCCGGCTGGCGAGCCTGCGGGAAACCATCGAGGCGAAGCCGGGCGCGGCGGGCGCCGTTGCCCGCCGTGAGTACGACTGGCTGACGTCGGACCTAGCGGCCTCCACCGGCCTCGGCGGCCGGGTCCGGCCCTTCACCGACGACGGTGAGCGGGCCCGGTTGGCGGTCGGAAAGGCGATCCGCCGAGCGATCAACCGGATCGAGGCCGTCGATCCGCTGATCGGCCGGCACTTGCGGGACGCCGTGCGCACCGGCAGGTCCTGCAGCTACCGCCCGACCTCCGCACCGTGAACCCTGTGACCGCCGCGCCCAGCGGGCAGTCACCCTTGAAACGCACGCTCGTCGAGGCCCGCCGCCGGCCAAGCTGTCGGTGGTCAGGACAGGGGCGGAGGGCGGGCGGAGGAGCATCACGGGCATTTGGCCGGCCCGTACGGGTCGTGAAGGTCTTTACCACCCTGAAGCCACCCCGGGTTTGGTGGCAATGCCGTTGAGTCATCGGGCCGGGGACGCCGAATCCCGGCATCGTCTTCTCTTGCGTCGGCGGGATTGCTCTGGATTACGCAGGGAGTTCAGCATTCAGCCCCGGGTGAATTGATCCTGGGGTGCTGCGGGCGGCTGAGAATGATTTGACACGCCTGATTGACCGTGTTTTCAAGGTAACCCTTCTGGTGTGTGGAGACTTCGGGATCAATTGCACAGGATGGTGTCTCGGAACCGATTATGGATCGGTTCGGCATCGGCGTGCCGCCAGGGTGATCTCTGCTGATTTGATCGATGAAGTGCTGATCGAGACGAAGGCGATCCAGCAGAGGGTGCGAACTGCTGGACGGTACCCGCGGACGAGCGGACTGGTCCCCTTTGGTAAATCGAACTGGCGGACCGGAACTATTCCGGACCACACCGCGCGCCGATGGAACGGGATGGAACGGGATGGCACGCCCCATCAGTACCAGCGATGGCACACCTCCTGAAAGGGGAGACAGACCCAAACCGTCGTCGGGTACGGCCCAACACGACATAGGCGCAACCGAGCGCTTGGAGAACACATCAGATGATCAATCAACAACGACCGCTCCGCGGGGCCGTCCTGGGAGCCGGCGCCGTGATCGGCACCGCCGCTGCCGGTAAACGTATTGCGCGGAAGCGCTGGCACGCTGGCTGGTGCCGTCGCACGAATCGCCCTGATAGCGATGGTCATGGCGGCGGGAGTGGTCGCCGGCTCGTTACCCGCTGCGGCCGCGATAAGCCCGGTCGGCCTTACCACCGAAAGCCAGAACTTCTTCCCCCGCCAGGCCAGACGGCAGTCGAGGGGTCGGTAAGCTGCCCGGCGGGGGCGTTCGTCGTCGCTGCCGCCGGCGGTGGCGTAGTCCTCGACACTCTTCGCCCCGTGGGCAACTTCACCGTGGGCAACGCCACCGGTCGGATCACCGCCAGGGGAGACGCCCTGACAGTGACCGCCATCTGCGCTCCGGTCAGCCGGCTCGGCAATGTCACGAGCGTCACCAAGGAGTTCCCCAGCAACGGTGCGGCGTTCCGGCATGGTTTCGTGCAGTGCCCGGCCGGGTTTTACGCCTACGGTGGCGGCGGCCACTACATAAACTCACGACACGGCACCAGCCCGAACGGCATCAACATGGTCTCAACTCGCCGTCCGCGGACGGCACGAAGTGGACCTTCGCCGGCACCGACAACGTCCTCAGTGACACCATGGAGATCACCACGCAGTGCGCCCAGATGGCAAGCCCGCGGCGTGACCTCATCATCCAGTCCGGCACTCGGACGGTACCCAACAATTTCGTCGGCGGTTTCGCCGACTGCCCGGCGACCAACACCCTGGCGCAGTGCATCTTCTAACGCCGCCTGGATGCCCTGCAGACTCGACAATCCATTCAATATCCGGTTGGTGACGGGCTTTCCGTACACCTGTAAGCCAGCCCTCCGAGCCGCGGCCGAGGATTCAGTGCTGGCAAAGGATTTCATCGACGAGGCGATCTCCCGGAACGGGGTCGGCGCGCCGCACTATACAGCCGACCCGGCACGTCGATGACCTCCAAACCGGTATCCGCGTTGCTGGTCGACCTCGGCGTGACCCGCGCGCCCATTCCCGCGGGACCGCCGCGATGCAGCGCCAACGACCAACTCAGCAAACCCCGATCAAGGAGAGTGCACATGTTTACTCGAGGCAGGATCTATCGGACCGTCATCGGTCCACTCGCCGTCGGCACGGCCGCAATTGGCGCGGCGGTATTGACCACTGCGCCGGCCAACGCCGCGCCCGCTGGTGTCACCGTCACGCTTGATCAGGGTGTCCTGTCCGTCGTCGGAGACGCAGCGGGCAATGCCATCGTTGTGGGCCGGACCCCGGCCGGCATCCTCACCTTGGCCGGCAAACCGGTGCTGGGTGGGGACGTGACGGTGGACAACGTCATCCTCGTCCACCTGGACGGCGGCGACGGGAACGACATCCTCACCCTCGATGAGAGCAACGGCGTGATGCCCAAGGGTGACCTGCTCGGCGGCAACGGCATCGACAAGCTGGCCAGCGGCTCGGGCGACGACGCCCTCGACGGCGGCAGTGGAGGCGACTACCTGTCCGGCGGCGCCGGGTCGGACACCATCACCGGCGGCGATGGGAACGACCAGGTTGTCGGCGGAACCGGCGATGACACGGTGGTCCTGGGCGCCGACAATGACCAGTTCATCTGGAACCCCGGAGACGGCAACGACTTCCTCGACGGCGACGCGGGATCGGACAGTCTCCGGTTCAACGGGGCGCCCGGCGTGGACGGGGTCGATGGGTTCCCGTTCCCCGGCGGACGGGCCATGATCCGCCACAACCGCGGCGATGCCTCCCCCACCGAGGCGGTGAACTTCTCCGGGATCGAGCAGGTGTACACCAATCTGTTCGCCGGCGACGACGCCGTGTCCTTCGAAGACTTGGTCGGCTCGGGCGTCAGGTTGGTCGACATACTCGTCGCACCGGGCCCCGGCGGTGAGTCCCCGTTCGGCGGGGTGTCGCTGCAGCCCGGCCTGCTCAACCCGGCGCATATCCGCATCGGTGGCACACCGGCCACGGGTGTCACCGTGAGCGGCCTGAGTGAGACGTTCAGGGTCGCCGGTGCCGAGCACCTCAGGGTCACTGGCAGCATCCGCAGTGACGTCATCGACGCCTCCCGATTGGCCGCGGGAATCGTCGCGCTCACTGAAGACGGCGACATCGGTTCCCTCGGCTTCGGCGACGACACCCTGATCGGCAGCCCCGGTGACGACACGTTGTTCGGCGAAGCCGGCGATGACCGGCTCGAAGGCCGCGGCGGTCACGACATCCTCGACGGCGGCACCGGCAACAACGTCATCATCCCGTAACCGCACAGCCCATCCCAAGGTGGGGACCGAACCCGCGGGCCTGGCCGCTGGGCGGTCTGTGTTGGCGCACTGAACTTCGCGATCGCCACCGATGGCGCCGGCTGCTGCCCGAAACCAATCAGCTGGCAGTTCACTGGGCCGCCGCTCAGCGAGCGAGACACGGCGGCTCAATCTACAGAAGCGACCGAAGCGCCGCCTTCAGCCCGGTCTGGGACTGGACTGCCGACGACACGGCGGCGAGTGCTTTGAGCAGCTTGATGCGGCGGCCGCGGGACTCCTGGGCTCGGATCCCCAGAGTTCGCCGTCGCCGTGACGCTGGTGTGCCTGCCTGCCTGGCAGGCTCGGTGATGAGGACCTGGTGCATGGAGGTGTCCGCCGCAGTGGCGTCCGCCGGGGATGGTTGGTGGGTCCAGGAGCCGTTGGCCTGCAGGCACTCCCATGCGGTCGGCCGGGTTGGTATGACGCGCAGGTTGCGGTTCCACCGGTCGGTGAGTTCGTCGATGTAGGCGAGGGTTTCCGGGAACTCGAGGCCAGAGTCGAAGAAGCAGACCCGGGACGTCGGGGTCGTTGGCGAGGTCGGCCTCGGATTCAAGAATGATCCGAGTCGCTGGCTGGCCCGTCACGTCCGGGAGGGGCCGCCGCACGGTGGCGAAAGTCGACTCGGTGGTTGTCTCTCGAACTAGTTTGAAAAACGGTGGCGAGGGGTGTGCATGCCGGTAATTGCGTTCGGCGAAACTGCGAATAGCTGTCTGCGCGACGGGTGCAAGGCCGCGGATCGCCCCGGCCTTGTCCGCCGACTTTCTTGTCGAATCGAACTCGGGACCCGTGCGTTTAGTTTCGCCGACTTCCCAGGGCCATTTCGCAACGGCTTCAGCCTCGCTGAAACGTTTGCGCACCACGGTTGATCCGTCCGATGGTGTAACCGGGCTACCACCCGCACTGCGTGAGAGATGGCGATGACCGAACACACGATGCAGTCGACCCAGAGGACAGCTGCGGGGCTGACTCGATGGCGTGGTCACGTCCGAAACACTCTGTCCCGTGCCATGAAACGTGTCAGGGGGATGAGCTTGTCCTGACACGTTTTTTGGCGGCGCTTTGTCCTGCGCGTGCCACCGTACTTGTCAGGGTTTCGTCGTCGGGGTCGACGCGCTGCGGCAGAGGCAGACCTCTGATCAGCACCAACGGCGCGGTCCTGCCATGAATCTGGCAGCCCTGACCCGCTCCTGACAAGAATCTGGCAGCCCTGACATTTTCGCTGGCACCGGACACACTCCGCAGCCACGACGAATTCGCTCGGCCGGACTCACCCATTCGCTGCCGCACGAGTCCGGGGCTGCGCCCTCCGAAACTCAAGCCAGAAAACTATTCCGACAAATGTGTCCGGATTGACCCGGCTCAGTCCCCTTATAGATGAACGCCCCACTGGGGGCGCGATGAACGAGGGGAACACGATGACCACGGGGCTTGCCTCGGCAAACACAGCAGGCGTCGCACGCATCGCGCTGGTCGGGATTGGCGTTGGAGGCACGCTTACCCTCAGTCGACTCGCGGAGCAGGCCGACGGGTCGTGGAGCGGAACCGCGCTGGACATCGTCGACCGACCCGAGAACCTCGGGCGCGGCATCGCATTCGGTAGCGACATACCGGCAGCTGCGTTGAACACCTCCCAACACCGGCTCGAAGCACTCTCTCCGACGCTTCATTCGTTCCGCAGCTGGCTTGACGAGTGTGGCAGCCCGCCGAGTGGCCTCGACGACATGCCGATGTCCCGATCCGTGTATGGCGACTACCTAGCGGCGACCCTGGCCAAGGCGATCAACCGCCTCCGCGACTGCGGAGTCCGCGTCCGCTTCTATCCGATGCACGCCAGCTCAGTACGGCCCGGATTCGACGGAATTGACGTACATGGCCAGACCGCCGATCTGCAGCCGGCCGACATCGCGGTGCTCGCACCCGGTGTGTGGTCTCCCCACCTGCCCCCGAGCTCTCGCCGCCTCGTCGAGGCCTACCCCCTCAGCAGCCTGCGCACTCGAGTCGGCGATCGGCGTTCGGTCGCGGTACTCGGCAGCGGTCTCAGCGCCGTGGACGTCGCCTGCGCGCTCGATGACGGCGAGACCCGCGTCCACATGTTGTCCCGAACCGGTACCCTGCCCCGAGTTCAGGTCGAGTCCACGCAGTGCGTTGAGGCACCACGACATCTCACCGAAGACGCCGTCATCCGGCTTGCGGTTTGGACCGAGCTCACCGCCGAATCGGTGCTCGAGTTGGTGGATCGCGAACTCGCTCGATTCGGATTCCGGAGATCGGACGTCCTCGATGATCTCGCCCACGCAGACCACTGGTCAGATCCATTGGCCGATCCCGCCGACCTCGTTTGCCACCACGCACTCAGCGCCACGAACCATGCCCTCAATACTGCATTCACCCTGCTCGCCGAGCCGGAGCGGATCGTGCTTCGTAAGTCCCTCGGCGCCAAATGGTTTCGCTACCGGGTCAGGGTTCCGCTGAGCCGATGGCGCCAGCTTCGTGACATGCAGCAGGCCGGACGGCTGATAGTCCACGGCGGAGTGGACGCCGGCGACCATGGTCTTAGCGACATCGTCGCCCACCTGGGAGCCAACCGCCTGATCCCCGCGATCGGTCAGTCGACGAACCTCTCGGAGGGCCCCGAGATTGTTGCCGACCTGGTTGCGTCGGGTCTCGTCGGCTGCGACGACGCGGGCCGAGGCATAGTCGACCCCGCGACGTGTCGGGCGCTGCGCCCCGACGGACGGCCGCGCGACGATCTCCTACTCATTGGCCAGGTATCTGCGGGCAGCTACTTCACCGTATCCGCGCTCGACGTCGTCGACCGGCAAGCCCGCCGAGCTGCTCACACAATCGGCGATGCCATTTCCACCCGAATTGGGCTGAATGTGCCTGCGAGAAAGGTGTTTTGACATGAGTAGACCGACCTCACACCTGGTCGTCATCAGCGGCAACGACTCCAGCGTCCCGCTGGTGCGCCCACCGGACACCACCATCACGCTCGTGCAGACCCCAGACCGGGCCACAGACTTCCAGCGGAGCGCGGTGGACCGTTTCATCGAGGTGCCGGAGATCTCGGCGGAGTCCCTTGCCGAAGTGCTGCGGACCATTCACGAAGAGTCACCCGTCGCCGCGCTGGCGTGCTTCCTGGAATCCGTGATCCTGGCGGCAGCGGTCGCCGCCGACGCACTGGGAATTCCCTCGAACCCGGTCGCTGCCGTCCGGACGGCGCGTAACAAGGCGCTCACCCATCAAGCGCTGGAACGACACGGCGTTCCCCAACAACCGTGGCGGCTGTGCCGCAGCCTCGAAGAGATCGTCGAATTCCGAACGTCGTTGGCGGGTGCTCCCATCGTGGTCAAACCCGTTACGGGCGCCGGCAGTGCGGGCGTGCGTTTGATCCGGAACGACGCGGATCTCCTCGCCGCGTGGGAGTCGATCGAGGGGCTCAAGTGGTGGGCGCTCCTGGACAATCCGGAGCACGCTGTGATCGCGGAGGCGGTGTTGTCCGGCACTGAGTTCAGCGTCGAGGCGATGAGCGTCGACGGGCATCACGAAATCGTTGCCATCACGGGCAAACTCACCACCGGTGAGCCGGAGTTCGTCGAACTGGGCCACTGGCAGCCGGCGGAGCTCCGACTGCAGCAACGCGACGCGATCGTGAACCGAACGATGGAAGTCCTCGACGCGATCGGGCACCGGACTGGGCCGAGTCACACCGAGGTGATGGTCGACGGACTGAACGTCGGACTCATCGAAACCCACACTCGCTTCGGCGGCGACCAGATCTGGGAGCTAACGCAACTGACCACTGGACGCCATTTGGCGACCGAGACAATCTTTGCCCTGCTGGGTCGGTGCGCCCCCGAACCTGGTGACCGACATGGCGCCGCCGCCATGCGGAAGCTCGACTGGGCCCACCCGGACCACATCGACGGAATCGAGCGGTGGGATGGAGTGCTGCGGGTGTCCCGGCCAAGCCGGCACCGACCCGAGGACGTCACCTCGTTCGCAGACTCGTCGGACCTCAACGGCTACGTACTGACCGTTGGCGACGACGTGCGCGAGGTCTGGAAACTGGCGGAACACTCTTCTGCCGCCGCGAAGGGGGAGACGCCCGACGCCCCGATCCTGATCATGAGTCCGGCCAAGGTGGTCAATCACTTCGGTCGGGAACGGTTCGCCTCCGTCGTCCCCGTCGGATCGGTACTGATCACATCAGGGCCGGTGGACGTCGAGGCGACCCGGTTGGCCGACCTCGTCGAGTTCGGCGACTACACGACCAGCGACGAGCTCCCGCTTGTTGCGGATGATCTGGTCGCCCGCCACGGCCTGCAACGCATCGTCGTGCTCGCCGAAGCAGATGTCCTGCGAGCTGCTGAAATCCGTTCCCGGCGAGGTCTTCCTGGTCAGCTCCCCGACGCCGCACTCCACTTCCGCGACAAGACGTTGATGAAGCACGTCGTGAGCGGCGCGAACATCGCGGTAGCCCCACACCGTGAGGTCCGGTCCGCACTCGAGCTGCACGATGCAGTAGTCGAGCTCGGTTACCCGTGCGTGGTCAAGCCTCCGCATGGCCGCGGATCCTCTGGAGTGTCCGTACTCGACGACGCGAGCGCACTGCGTACCTTCCTGCAGACCGCACCGTTCAGCGATCGGGGACGAACGTATCCGTGGCTGGTCGAGTCGTTCCAGACCGGCGAACAGTACCGGGTGGACGGAGTGTGTCGGAACGGTCGCGTCGTGTTCTCCGCCGCCGCGATATACGTCAACACCCACCTCGACTACCTCAACGGGGGTCACCTCGGCTCGGTCATGCTGCCTACAGGAAGCCAGGAGGCCCAGACCGTCCTCGAACTGGCAAGGGCCGTATTGGAGGACGCCCTGCCCGCGTTCGACGGGGGATTCCACCTCGAGGCGTTCCTCACCCCGCAAGGTCCGGTGTTCAGCGAGGTCGGGTCGCGCATCGGTGGCGGATCCATTCCAGAAGAGGTCGAACTCTCCTACGGGTTCAACCTCGTCGAGGAGGCGATTCTCGCGCAGCGCGGGGCACCGTCGCGCCACCCAGCGCCGCGCCAACGCAGATTGGCGGGCCAACTGCTGATCTCCCCGCTGTCGGGGATGCTCGCCGAAACTCCGGCGAGCTTCGAGCATCCGGATGTCGTCCTCTCGGAAATCGCTTCACCGGGGCAGAGCTTCGCCGCGATGACCCACACCAACGCCGAGTTCGCTCGTGCGGTATTTCGTGCCGACTCCGTGGAGGCCGGTCGGAACACGATCGCAAATCTTCTGCACCACATCAAAGCAACGACGAAATGGGAGGTGTCTGACTATGTGGCGTCAGCTTGAACCGGATGACTACGACGCGGTGATCGGCCTGCGCGAGGCCGTGCTCAGTAGCCTCCCGGACCGGGACATGTACGTTCGCGAGGACGACGAGGAACTGTTCGTCCGCGGCCACCTGAACGTGTTCGGCGAGTCAAAGGGCTTCTACGACGGGGCCGATCTAGTGGCGTACCTTGCGCTGACCACCGACCTCGCGTCATCCGGCGAGGACGTCGAATTCGCCGCCTGTGCACCAACTTCCAACGATGTGGTATTCGCCGCGGCCATGGTCCTGCCTGAGTACCGCGGGCGTTCGTTGCACCGCGCCGGCATCCGCCACCACCTCGCCGTAGCGGAGCAACGCGGGGCGCATCGCGGCTTCGCGCAGATCTCGCCGCGCAACCACCGGTCGCTCCGGAATTACTTCTCCCACGGGTTTCGGTGCACCCGGGCCGTCACGTACCCCGACGGTCGGCGGCGCCTCCTACTCGAGCACGACATCGTCGGTGTCGTCGACACTGCGCTAATCGACGACGTCGCACTGGTCGACATGAACGACTTCGGCGGTATCCATCGCGAGCTCACGGATAGGCGCGCGGGGCATCGCCTGCTTCCGATCGGTTCTGGCGCGCTCATGTTGGTCGGCGTTGGCGGGGCTGAGTCATGACTCATTTGCTCGTAGTGGGCGGCATCGCAACCGTCCACGAGGTCGCCCGTGGTCTCGGAGCCGAGTTGACGCTGGTCAAGACGGGACGGGCGCACACGATGCTTGCCTCTGACGCATATACGCGGATCGTCGATGTCTCCGATCACGAGCACACTGATCGTGTCTGCGTGGCGGACGAGGTGCGAAAGGCTCTCTCCGGAGACCGCTTCGACGGGATGCTCTGCCTCCACGACGAGGCCGTTGAACTCGGTGCGCTCATAGCCCAGGAACTAGGGCTGCGCTTCCCCAGTCCCGAGATTGTGCACCGCACGATCAACAAGTCCGCGATGCGTGCCCGCCTCGATGCCACCGGCGTCGGATCCGTGGCACACGGCCTCGTTGTCGACGGCAGGGTCAAGTGGGCGGGATCGGTGCCGACGTCGGAGCTCGTGTTGAAGCCGGTCGATGGCCGGGCGAGCAGGGGCGTGACCTTTCATCGTTCGGCTGTCGAGCTCCAATCGCGGCTCGACGCCCATCCGGACGAGGTCGAGGGGTACGTGGTCGAAGAGCGGAAGCTGGGCCGGGAATTCAGCGTCGAGTCCCTCATCGTGCGTTCCGGCGGCTCCTGGCATGGAGTCACCGCCAAGACCACCGTCGGCCCGGTCGAATCCGGGCACCTTCACCCGGCACCGCTCGAGGCGGGGGAGCGCACTCGCATCGTGGACACCGCGTCCGCCTGTCTCGACGCATTGGGCATCGATCGCGGACTCATGCACACCGAAGTGATCCTCGATGACGCCGGCGCGGCGCACGTCGTCGAGACCCACCTTCGTGGCGGAGGCGACATGATCCTCGAGCTCGTGCGGTCGTCCACGGGCCTGGACCTCACAGAGCTCTACGTCAGGGACATGCTTGAGGGCCTCGACGACGTCCCAGCGGCGATCAACCTCGGCTTTGCGAGTAGCCAGTTCGTCTTCCCCGTCGAAGCCGGGGTCATTTCGGCGTGGGACGGTATCGAGGAGGCGAGGTCGATGCCTGGTGTCGATGTCGTGACCACCCTGTTGAACGTGGGACAGCGGGTGTCGCCGGAGGTCGATTCAAGCTACGGAAGGTCCGTGTGCGCGATGGCCAAATCAGGCGACCCGGTGCAGGCGTGCGATCGGGCCCGTGCCGCTGCGCTGACGCCCAGACCGGTCCTGGAGTCCGCGTAATGGCTTCAGTTCTTCCTCAGTGGCCGGGTTTCCGCCTGCTCGCGGGGTCCATGCTCTTCAACCTCGCGTCGGGCTGCTTCACGATCACCCTCGGACAGGCGCTCTTCGAGAAGTCGGGATCGGTCTCCGCATTCACCGGCGTTCTGGTGATCGAATACGTGGTACCGGTGATTCTTGGGGCTGTCGCTGGAACTATGGCGGACCGAGTTAACCCCGCGGTGGTGTGTGCAGTCGCATCGATCCTTCCCGCGCTCGCGTTGATGGGGTACCTGGCCGCGCCGGCGGGCCTGGTGGTCATGGGCGTCGCAATCGGTCTGATCGTCAACCTCGTTCGCCCGTTCTATCGAGCGGGAATCTTCGCAGTTGGTCCCCGATCCCTGGATCCGGTCGACCTTCCCCGGTACAACATGCGGTGGACGGTCTCCGTCCAGGCTGGTCAGGTCGTCGGTGGTGCGGTTGCTGGCGGTCTCCTGTGGGCCGCGGGGTCCGACTGGGCCTTTCTCGCCTCCGCCACTTCGTACGCGCTCTCCGCATACGCGCTGGCATCGGTGCGTTCGACGATGTCGACGACGCTCAAGGGCGACTGCGCCAGCGGGGATGGGTGGAACTCGGTACTCCGGGAGGCCTTCAGTAGTCCTTGGTCCGTCCTCTCACAGCTGCTTCTCGGTGTCGACTTCCTGACGATCGCCGCGTTCAATGTGGCATTGGCACCACTCGTGCACCGGCTCTACGGGAATGAGAGCTGGCTGGGTGTGCTGGACGTCTGTTTTGCGTGCGGCGCGATGGTCGCCCCCCTGTTGTGGGCGCGATGCTCCTCGGTCGTGTCGAGTAGGGGGGCCGTTACCTCGGGTTATGCGATACAGATCGGGGGATTCGCATCCATCGCGCTCGGGCTGGAAGTGGATGGCTCCATCGGGCAGTCGGGTGTGCCATTCGGCGCGGTACTGCTCGGGCTCGGTGTGGCGGTGTCATCGAGCCAGCAAGTGACCATCCTCCAGAGCGGAGCCAAGTCATCCACATTGGGCAGAATCGGTGCCTTGCGCCAAGCGGTAATCGGTCTCACGACCGCGCTGACTCTGCCGGTGGTGGGACACATGGTCGACGTGGATCTCGCTGCGGCGTATGGAGTCGTGGTCGTCGTACTCGCGCTGGGGGTGGCGGCGAACGTGTTCGTCGCCAAACGCGAGAAGACTGCAGAGGTGGCATCGACCGGCGCAGGCATGTCGCGTAGACCGCTGCCGCAACAGCTCCTGGATCGGTAACCCACCGGGTTATGCAGGGTGATCGCGTTTGCCGGGGCATCTACCAGATCGCCGTCCCCGTCTAGTCCGTCGCCTGGGCGATGGCGCGCACGTGCGATGAAGTGGCGGCCCTGCACCTGGAGATCCGCAGGTGGCAAGAGGCGACCGGGCAGAACCAATTCGCCGACATCTACGACTCCCAGCCCGACCTGCGAGACGCCCTCGGTTACTACGTGACGCCTGGCGGCAACTTCTGGTTTGCCACGACCATTACCGGCGAACTCGCCGGTTTCGTGGGGTTGAAGAACGAGGGAGACGGGATCGGCTCGGTGAAGCGTCTCGCCGTTTCCCCCTGCTATCAGGGCCGGGGCGTTGGATACCGGCTGATAGCGGAGCTGATGGAATGGGCGCAGCGGGCGGCGTTCTGTGAGCTGTACTTAGCGACGGGTGTCGACGAGATAGCCAAGGGCATCTATACACGGCACGGTTTCGTAGCCATCGAGTTCGACGAGCAACATCGAGATCATCTGATGGGCTGCACGCTACGACGACGTGGATTTGCAGGTCGAAGGAGGTCGGCCCGCGACGCGGAGGTCTGTGACATCTGCTACGGCCTCACGATGAGCCGCATCACCACTACCCGCGACGGAGTCACCGTCACAATCTGCGAACAGTGCGCACACGATCGCGGTATCGGGCGATGACCGCCCGGAAGGCCAAGACCAGCACCAGGTCGCGGCCGCTGTGCCTGGCCTACATACGCATGTCCAGCACGAAACGGGATACCGTCAACCGTTAGCCGCCAGGTGGATTTCGGTGCTGCGGACTCTCACCTGGCGCAGCGACCTCTCCCCTGGCGCAGCGACCGAAGGTACGCCCTACGGATTCGGTACACCGTATTACCGGCATATACCCTGGCCAGCACGTTGCGACCGTACCGTCATGAGGAGGCGTCCGGCGTCGCTCACCCGGGCAGACTCCTTTCTTCAGAGTCATTTTCGCCGCAGTCAGGAAGGATGGCCGGGTGAATAGCCGCAGCACCCCAGAACCTTCTGTCCCCGTCGGGTACGGGGGATCTGTTTGGGCAGGTCAAGTCCGAGGTGCAGGGCGGCGCGGGTGCGAGCTGCGCTCGGCGTGGCCCGGACCAATCGTGCGCAACAGCCTGTTGCGCGATTGCCGTGGG
>Ga0208851_1000696_pt1 | contig 13504 bp, 13 predicted proteins | sample NGESurshal092012_FD_184481 | JGI IMG/M metagenome (GOLD analysis project Ga0208851, IMG submission 184481) | Arctic peat soil microbial communities from Barrow, Alaska - NGEE Surface sample 415-2 shallow-092012 (SPAdes) | ecosystem: Environmental > Terrestrial > Soil > Wetlands > Peat ... | reverse complement strand
GAGCGGCTGGCGGACTCCTACTCGGACACCTGCCTGCGCCGGGTCTGGCGGGCCACCCACTTCTCCTGGTGGATGACCTCGATGCTGCACACGCCGCCGGGCCAGGACCCCTTCGACGCCCGGCTGCAGCTGGCCCAGCTGCGCCATGTCACGTCCTCCCGTCCGGCGGCCACCGACCTGGCGCTGCGCTACACCGGGCAGCCGCTGCCGTAGGTCCCTGTTCGGCGGGCCTCGGTGCGCCCTACGGTGGCTGTGGGCAGAGGAGGTTGCGATGTCCTCAGCACCGGTGACGGTCCACCGGCACTCGACGACCGCCCGGCGGTTCGGCTATCTAGTCGCGGCCGCGGTAAACCTGCTGCTGCTGTTCCTGGTCCTGGTGTGGCCAGGATGGGCGGCGCTGTCGTTCCTCACCGAGGAGTTCACCCGGGTCGTCGGCCTGCTCAGCGCGTCCCTGGTCGTCGGGGCGGTCGCCAACCTGATGTACGTGGTCGCCGACCCGCCGTGGGTGCGGTCCCTCGGCCAGCTAGTCGTCTCCGCATTCTCGCTGGCGGTCACGGTCCGGCTGCTTCAGGTTTTCCCGTTCGACTTCTCCGGCTGGTCCTTCGATCCGAGCTGGCTGGTCCGCCTGCTGCTCTGGCTCGGCGTCGTCGGCACCGCGATCGGGATCGTCACCGAGATGGTCCGCTTGGTCCGTGACCGCCGTCCATGAAGGTGCGGTGAGTGCGACCACGCGCACAGAAGGGCACCTTCATGAAGACGAGGGGTCGGTGACGTCCGCGCGGAAGGGTGCCGGCAGCAGCAGCTCGACGTTTCGGTCAGCCCGCCGTCCTCCGCCCCACGGCGGGTCTTCGGGCCGGGCCCGCCGCTGCGGATCGGCTGCGGCCAGCTCCCTGGCCAGGGCCGCCAGGGCTACTGGCTCGTCCGACCCGTTGTAGGCCAGCGGCGCGGCGTGGTCCAGGACGGTGGCGACTGCTGAGAGGGTGCCGTCGCCGTTGTCGAACAGCTCGATGGCCCTGGCTTGCTGCGGCCAGTCGATGTGGGAGCTGGTGGTCACCTGCCAGAATCCGCCGGGCACGGGGGAGCCGTGCGGCCGGGCGTGGGCGCTGACCCGGTGCATGTGGGTGTGCCCGTTGGCCCACAGGACGACGTTCGGGTAGCGCAGCAGCAGCGTGCGCACCCCGTCCGCAAGCGCCCGGCGCTCACCCTCGGGGGCGGTGCCGTTGATCAGAGTCTCCAGCGGGTGGTGGCTGAGCAGGACGACGTAGCGGTCCGCCGCCTCGTGCCTGACGAGCTCCCCGTCGGCGGTCAGCCAGGCCGAGGACACCTCCTGGAGCTGGCTCTCGAGCCAGGCCAGCTGGTCGAGGTCAAGGGAGCCCTGCCAGCCTCCGTGCGGGTTCACGGTGTCCAGGGCGACCAGCCGCACCGGCCCCACGTCGAGGCTCCAGTAGGCGGTCCCCTCGGCCAGGTTGCGCTCGTCGAAGCCGTGCCCGACGGGATGGCCCGAGGTTGCGAAGTGTTCGCGGACCACCTTGTCCCGGTCCAGAAGACGCCGCCGCGGGTCTGGTGCGATGGTCCGGGTCGGTCCGGTCAGCAGCGTGTCGATGGCGTCTGGGTGAGTGGTGGCGCCGCCCCCGTCGAACAGGGAGACCACCTCGACGGGATCGGTGCCCGGCGTCAGGTCCACAACCTTCTGATCTCCGACGGCCGCCTCGCGGAGCAGGCCGTCGACCGGGGCGGTGCCCTGCACCATCTGGTCGTGGTTGCCGTGGACGGCGTACCAGGGCATGGCCAGGCCCGAGGCGGCAAAGGGCCGGCGTACTGCGTCAAGGAGGCCCGGGACCTGGGGCAGCCCGTCGCGCGCGCGGTACCGGTCGTCGGCCTGTCCGGGCGGGGTGCCATCGGGATGCCAGTACTCGGGGTCGTAGGCCACGCTGTCGGCCACCCCCTCGTACCGGTTGAGGTCGCCGGAGTCGGGGCGAACCTCCCCGCCGTCCAGCAGGTCGATGTACCAGCGCAGCTCGTTGTGCTGCGCGTTGTCCGTGGCGTCACCGGTGACCACTGCGAACTGCAGCGGGACGCCGGAGACCGGCGCCGCTGGCAGGGCGTTGACGGCCGTGACCATGGCTTCGACGACCTGCGCGGTGAACAGCTCCTGGGGTCGGTAGGTGCCGATGATGCCCAGCCGATCCCGGTGCGCGGAGTCCGGATCGCCGTACCTGTCGAGGTACTCGATGCGGGCGGGTGACTGGTGGTCCATCACATGCAGGTCGGACATCTGGGCGAACGCGACCAGCACCCGCCGCTGCCCGGGCCCGGAGCGGTGGTCGCCGAGCTCCGCGAGCAGCAGGTGCTCCTCCCCGGGGCCAGTCGTCAGCCCCTGCGGGCCAGGGACGATGGTCTGGTCGAGCGTCGTCCGCCCGGGTTCGCCACTGGTCATACCGGTCCTCCGGCTGTCGGCGCCGGACCGGCTGCCAGCCAAGGTGGCGGCACGCGGGCCACGGGTACGAGGAACGTGCAGACGCTCGCCACGGGAGCACCGTACGGGTCCGGTGGGATTCCCGCACGCTCGGGGGAGTTCCCGTAATCTCCGATGATGAAGCCCTGTCACCGCGGCGGTGAGGCGGGTAACGGTGAGTTGAACTGCGGATGGCAATTGTGTGCGAACGACCAAATATCAGTTTGGCGGAAACCGAGTAGGTACATTCCTCCTTGAGCTTCGGGGAGCAGCGGGCTGGACGGATGCAGTCGCCGTCTCAGTCGTCGAAGTCGTCGAAGTCGTCGTACCACCCATTCGATCGGTCGACCCGAGGGAGACGGCAAGTGAGGGCAGCACGCGCGAAGGCGCTGACCGGAATTGTGGCGCTGGCGTTGGTGGTGACGGGGTGCTCATCGAGCTCGGGCGGGTCCAGCTCCTCGTCAGGCACCGACTGGGCCACCACCACCTCGGCCGCCGCGGGCGGTGGGATGGACGCGCTCGTCGCGGCGGCCAAGAAGGAAGGCACGCTGAACGTGATTGCGCTGCCCCCGACCTGGGCCAACTACGGGGCGATCATCTCGGCGTTCACCGCCAAGTACGGGATCAAGGTGAACTCGGCGAACCCGAATGGCAGCAGCCAGGAGGAGGTCAACGCCGTCAAACAGCAGGCTGGCACGGCCGCGGCTCCGGATGTGCTCGACATCGGCATGTCGGTTGCATTGGCCAACACCAGTCTGTTAGCTCCGTACAAGGTGGCCACCTGGAACGACATCCCGTCGGCCCAGGTCGAGCCGACCGGCCTGTGGTTCCAGGACTACGGCGGTTACATGGCCATCGGCTACGACTCGGCCAAGTTCGGCACGATCTCGTCGATCAACGACCTGATGGGCTCGAAGTTCAAGAACGCCATCGCGCTCAACGGCAACCCGACCCAGGCCAACGCCGCGCTCAACGGCGTGATGATGGCCAACCTCGCCGTTGGGGGAACACTGGACGACATCGCCAAGGGTGTGGACTTCTTCCACCAGCTCAAGCAGGCCGGCAACTTCGTCCCCGTCCAGGCCACCACCGCCACGGTGAAGGCGGGCACGACACCGGTCGTGTTCGACTGGGACTACCTGAACGCGACCCACGGCGCCGACGTGCCCAGCTGGAAGCTGTTCATTCCGAGCAACGCGATTCTCGGCGGGTACTACGCGCAGGCCATCAATAAGCAGGCGCCGCACCCAGCGGCGGCCCGGCTGTGGGAGGAGTTCCTGTACTCCCAGGACCCGCAGGGCGGTCAGAACCTATGGCTGCAAGGCGGCGCCCGACCGGTTGAGATGCCCGCGATGATCGCGAACAAGTCCATCGACACCGCGGCTGCTGCGAAGCTGCCGCAAGCGGCCGGGTCGGCGGTCTTCATGAGCGCGGACCAGGCCAGCGCCGCCTCCGCCTACCTGGCTAAGAACTGGGCTTCGGCCATCAAGTAGTGGGGAGAAGGCCGTAGCTACGACCGCAGTGGCCGGCGTCCGGCCCGTGAGGGCCGGGCGCCGGCTGCCGCTCGCCTGGACGGGAACGATCCCGTTCTTCGCCTACGTGGGGCTCTTCCTGCTGCTGCCCACCGGCATCGTCGTGTGGAACTCGCTGACGGACGCCAGCGGCAAGCTCAACCTCGGCAGCATTAAGACGCTGTTCGACCCCGCCGTTCGGATGTACTTCGTCAACTCACTCGAGCTGAGCGCGATCAGCGCGGTGGTCGGGGCCGTCTTCGGCGCGGTCATCGCGTACGCGGTGGCTTCAGGCAACCCCGACGGGCTGGTCCGTCGGCTGGCGACTGCCGGGTCCGGGGTGCTCGCACAGTTCGGCGGGGTCACCCTCGCGTTCGCGTTCAACGCGGCGATCGGCCCCACCAGCGGGTTCCTGACGAAGGCGTCCTGGTACTACGACTTCCCCCAGGGAATCTCCCTGATCTACGTGTACTTCCAAGTTCCGCTGATGGTATTGGTGTTCCTGCCCGCAGTGGACGGCATGAAGATGCAGTGGCGGGAGGCCACCGAGAACCTCGGCGGCTCCACCTGGCACTTCTGGCGGCACGTCGGCGGACCCCTGCTGGCCCCTGCCTTCCTGGGCAGCACGCTCCTGCTCTTCGCCAACTCGCTGTCCGCATACGCCACCGTCCAGGCCTGGGAGAACCAGATCGCCTACGTGGTTCCGCAGCAGATCAGCATCGCCATCACCAGCGAGGTGGGTCTCGCCTCGGCCAACGAGGCTCAGGTGCTGGCTTTGGGCATGGTGATCGTGGTCGCCGTCGTCATGGTCTCCTACACCCTCCTCCAGCGGAGGACGTCCCGATGGCTGCGGTGACACCGGTCGGCGCGGTCACCCCCGCCGAGGTGGAGGCCCCGCAGCCACGGGGTTCGATGCGCTCCTCCCGGCTGCGTCGGCTCAACCTGTTCCGCTGGACCGTGTTCACCCTGGCGACGCTGTTCTTCCTCTTGCCCTTGTTCGCCATGGTCCGGTTCTCGTTCGTGGGGACGCAGCCAGGGGAGTACACGATCTCGGCGTGGACCCAGATCGCGTCCTACCCCGGTCTGCTGGACGCCATCCGGATCACCCTGGAGCTCGCGGTCATCACCGTGATCGTCGAGCTGTCGCTGTTGGTGCCGACGATGATCTGGGTTCGGCTGCGCGTGCAGTGGCTGAGCCGCACCATCGAGTTCCTGTGCCTGCTGCCGCTGACGATCCCGGCGATCGTGCTAGTGGTCGGGCTGGCCCCGGTGTACCGAAGCGTGCGGCAGCACGTGAGCCTGTCGCCGCTGCAGCTGTTCTGGGCCTATGTGATCCTCGCTCTGCCCTATGCCTACCGGGCGCTCGCCGCAGGGCTGGACGCGATCGACGTCCGCACGCTGGCCGAGGCCGCCCGCAGCCTGGGGGCCAGCTGGTTCACCGTGATGGTGCGGGTCGTGGCCCCCAACATGTGGCAGGCGCTGCTGAACGCGATGCTCCTGACGACCGCCCTGGTGCTCGGTGAGTTCACCATCGCCAGCATCCTGCTCTACACCAACCTGCAAGTCGCTCTCTACCAGATCAGCCGAGCCACGCTCGACGCCGGCGTCCTGTTCTCCACGTCAGCGGCTTCGCTGCTCTTCGCCTTCCTTCTTCTGCTCATCTTGTCCTATGTGGGCCGCCAGCGCGGCCGCGAACGAAGGTGACGACGTGACGTCCTCGGTGACCGACGCCAGACCTGCTCCCGCTTCCGGGAGGGCGGGCGTCGAGGTCCGCATGAAGGGCCTGCGCCGTGAGTACGGTCCCGTGGTCGCCCTGGACGGGCTCGACCTCACGCTGCACCCGGGCGAGCTGGTCGCGCTGCTTGGGCCGTCCGGCTGCGGCAAGACCACCACGCTGAGGTTGCTCGCGGGGCTGGAGGACGCCGACAGCGGGACCATCACGGTTGACAACCAGGAGATCACCCGGCTGCCGGCCAGCAAGCGCGACATGGGCATGGTATTCCAGGCGTACTCGTTGTTTCCGCACATGACCGTCCGGCAGAACGTGGCCTTCGGGCTGAGGCTCCGTCACGTCAGCAGGGCCGAGCGCGATCGACGCGCGCTGGAGATGCTGGAGCTGGTCGGGCTGTCGAGCCAGGCAGACCGGTACGCCCATCAGATATCGGGAGGGCAGCAGCAGCGGGTCGCGCTCGCGCGTGCGCTCGCGATCCAGCCGCGGGTCCTGCTCCTCGACGAACCGCTGTCTGCCCTGGACGCCAAGGTCAGGGCCCAGCTGCGCGACCAGATCCGCCGGATCCAGCTCGAAGTCGGGATCACGACGCTGTTCGTCACCCATGACCAGGAGGAAGCCCTCGCGATCGCCGACCGGGTCGGCGTGATGCGCGAAGGAAGGCTCGAACAGCTCGGCCCACCCACCGAGGTCTACAGCCGGCCAGCCACGTCGTTCGTCGCCGAGTTCGTCGGGCTGACCAATCGGCTGGCTGGAGAGGTGAGCGGAGGCGAGGTCACCGTCCGGGGAGTCCGGCTGCCGTTGGTCGACGCTTCGACGCCCGACGGTCCGGTGACCGCTCTGGTCCGGCCCGAGGCGGTCATGGTGGCCCCGGAGGCCCCGACCGACTCGGGACCACTGGTCGGCACGGTGATCGCCACGACGTTCCTGGGGGCCACCAGCCGGATCACCGTGGATCTTGGCGACACCACGATCATGGCCCAGCTCAGGACCGCCGAGGCTGCCGCCCTCCCCGCCGGCAGCAGGGTGACGCTGGCGATCAGACTCGACCCTGTCCTCGTTTCGGATGACCACCGCGAGGCTGCCGCCGGTTGACCGGCCGGGCTCTCTGAGCCGAACCGAGGCAGCGACTTCTCGGGGCAGCCCCATGACTCGCTGGGTCCGCGCCGGCTCCCCGGCGCGTCATGGGAAAATGCGGCGGGGCACCTCCCCTGCGTGGTCCACCGGGGATCCGGCGGCCCGGGTGGGTTGTCCCCTACGGTGCGGGCCGTCCAAGGCGTTCACAAGGAGGGATCGGTGACGGCATCGCGCCGGCTCGGCAAGCTGTTCGTCGAGACCCCGCGCCCCGACCGCGTCCGCACGCATCGCCACGCTCCCTGGATGATCGTCGGCACGGTGTGCATCGGTGCGTTCATGGGCCAGCTCGACGCCAGCATCGTCACGCTGGCCTTCCCCACGATGCAGCGCGAGTTCGGGGTGTCCATCGGGGAGATCGAGTGGGTGGCGCTGTCCTACCTGCTGACCCTCGTCGCCCTGGTCACGGTGATCGGCCGGATCGCCGACATGGTCGGGCGCAAGCTGCTCTACACCTACGGGTTCGCGCTGTTCACCCTGGCCTCCATCGCGTGCGCGCTGTCCCCGAACCTGGACTTCCTGATCGGCGCCCGGGTGGTGCAGGGGGTGGGCGCGGCCTTGCTGCAGGCCAACTCGGTCGCGCTGATCAGCACCGCGTTGCCGCGGGCGATCCTCGGCAAGGGCATCGGGATCCAGGGGGCGGCCCAGGCGCTCGGGCTGGCGATGGGCCCGGCGGTCGGCGGATTCCTGGTGGCGCTCGGCGGTTGGCGGCTGATCTTCTGGGTGAACGTGCCGGCCGGGATCGTGGGCTTCGTCCTCGGCTGGTTCCTGCTGCCGCGGTCGCAGCACCTGGCGGCCAAGCAGCCGCTGGACAAGTGGGGGCTGGCGCTGTTCCTGCCGGCGGCGGTGCTCACGATGTACGGGCTGTCCCTGGCCGGACGGACCCCGCTCCCGATGACCGGCGTCGTCGTCACGCTGATGCTGGGCGTCGTGCTGTTCGCCCTGTTCACCTGGTGGCAGCTGCGGGCACCGGCCCCGCTGGTCGACCCGCACCTGTTCCGGAGGGCGGCGTTCACCGCGGGCATCGTCAGCGGGCTGCTGTCCTACCTGGTGCTGTTCGGGGTGCTGTTCGTGATCCCGTACTACCTGGAGGGCACCGGCCTGGCGGGGCCCGGAAAGGTCGGCCTGGTGCTGACCGCGCTGCCGGTCGCCCTGGGCCTGACCGCACCCTTCGCCGGGACGCTCGCCGACCGGGTGGGCGCCCGCACGCCGACCGTGGTGGGCATGCTGCTGGCGGCGCTGGCGCTGGCGCTGCTCTCGTTCGTGCACGGAACGCTGGGCCTGGTGACCGCCGGCCTGGCCGTCGTCGGTGCCGGGCTCGGGGCGTTCACGCCGCCCAACAACGCAGCGATCATGGCGGCGGCTCCGCACCACCAGTCCGGGCTGGCGAGCGGTGTGCTCAACATGACCCGCGGCATGGGCACGGCGCTGGGTGTCGCCGTGACCGGCCTGGTGTTCGCGACCGCCTCGCGGCATGCACCTGTCGACGGCACGGCTGCGGCCGACGTGACCCACGGCTTCAGCGTCGCCATGCTCGTCCTGGCCGGGACGGGGCTGCTCGCCGCGACGATGTCGGCGTTCCGCGGCGCCGGGCGTGGCCTGACCGCGCAGCCCTTCGAGCTGTAGCCCGGTCAGGAGATGCTGGCGCCCAGCGCGCTGAGCTTGTCCTCGAAGTTCTCGTAGCCGCGGTTGATGAGGTCGACGCCGCGGACCGTCGAGGTGCCATGTGCGGTGAGCGCCGCGATCAGGTAGGAGAAACCGCCCCGGAGGTCGGGGATGGTCAGGTCGGCGCCCTGCAGCTTGGTGGGACCCGAGATGACCGCCGAGTGCAGGAAGTTGCGCTGGCCGAACCGACACGGGGTGGCGCCCAGGCACTCGGGGTAGAGCTGGATCACGGCACCCATGGACACCAGCGCCTCGGTGAAGCCGAACCGGTTCTCGTACACCGTCTCGTGCAGGATGGACAGCCCGGTCGCCTGCGTGAGGGCGACCGCCAGCGGCTGCTGCCAGTCGGTCATGAACCCCGGGTGCACGTCGGTCTCCAGGGCCAGCGAGTGCAGGGGGCCGCCCGGGTGCCAGAACCGGATCCCCGCGTCGTGCACGTCGAACTCCCCGCCCACCGTGCGGAAGACGTTGAGGAACGTGGTCAGGTCCCCCTGCTTGGCGCCGAGCACGTCGATGTTGCCGCCCGTCGCGAGGGCGGCGCTGGCCCACGAGGCCGCCTCGATCCGGTCGGGCAGCGCGCGGTGCACGAAGCCTCGCAGCCGCTCCACGCCTTGGATGCGGAACACCCGGTCGGTGTGCACCGAGATGATCGCGCCCATCTTCTGCAGCACGGCGATCAGGTCGAGGATCTCCGGCTCGACCGCGGCGTTGCGCAGCTCGGTGGTGCCCTGGGCCGTCACCGCGGTGAGCAGCACCTGCTCGGTGGCTCCGACGCTGGGGAAGGGCAGGGACAGCTTGGTGCCGCGCAGGCCGTGGGGCGCGGACAGGTGCAGGCCGTCCGGGGCCTTCTCGATGACCGCGCCGAACTGCCGCAGCGCCTCGAGGTGGAAGTCGATCGGGCGGTCACCGATGCGGCAGCCGCCCAGGTCCGGGATGAACGCCCGGCCGAGCCGGTGCAGCAGCGGCCCGCACAGCAGGATCGGGATCCGGCTGGAGCCCGCGTGGGCGTTGACCTCCGCGACGTCGGCCTGCTCCACCTGGCTCGGGTCGAGCACCAGCTCGCCGTCCTCGGCCCCGGCGCTGACTGAAACCCCGTGCAGCTCGAGTAACCCGCTCGCGACGTCGACGTCGCTCACCGCGGGGACGTTGCGCAGCCGGCTCGGGGAGTCCCCGAGCAGCGCCGCGACCATCGCCTTGGGCACCAGGTTCTTCGCCCCCCGAACCGCAATCCGGCCGGAGAGCGGGTTGCCGCCGTGAACGGTCAGCGTGTCCATGCAGGGAGGGCCTCTCGTTCGGGGTTGCGCGGCATTTGGGGCAGATGTCCGGCGTCACGAGCGTACTCTCACCGGCGGCCCACCGGGTGTCCCAGCGGAGTGGAGCGATGGCCGGCTCGCGCCTCCGGCAGCCGTGCCGACCGTCCCCGTCCACAACGCCACCGAAACCTGCTACCGTGAACGTGTTGCAGTTGCAGGTCGAGGACCGTTCTTACTGACGCCCGCAGACTGAAGACAGCGGGTGTTTTGCATTCCCAGCCGATGTGCGGCGCGGAGGGCAAACCCCGGGCAACGTGGTTGTGCGAGTGCGCAGCCGGATCGCCCCGAAGGGAAACAAGCACATGGCTCAGGGAACAGTGAAGTGGTTCAATGCAGAGAAGGGCTTCGGCTTCATCGCTCAGGACGACGGCGGCGCTGACGTCTTCGTCCACTTCTCCGCGATCACCGGCGACGGCTACAAGAGCCTCGACGAGAACCAGCGGGTCGAGTACGACGTCACCCAGGGCCCGAAGGGCCCGCAGGCGGCGAACGTCCGCGGTATCTGACCTCAGTCGGAGAGGGCGGGTGGACGGGTTTTCCGTCCACCCGCCCTTCGCGTTTCCCGGCGGCCCTGGTCGCTAGACTGGCATCGCGGCCTGGACGTCGTTGATCGCGACGTCCAGCAGTTCGTGGGCCAGGTCGAGCAGGGCCCGGCTGACGGCCAGCTCGTCGCCGATCTCGGGGATCGCCGGGTCGCCGGGCTTGCGGCGGGCCAGCCCCTCGCCCTCGAGTGTCGCCACGTCGGTGGTGAGAACCGCGCGGGCGTGCGTTCTGTTGTCGTCCGCCTCGCTCAGGTACACGCGGACGGTCCACTCCTTGGTGTGCATGCTGCCTCCTCAGACGGCTCCTCGCTGCCACCGTCGCGCCGCCGGGGCACCGTCGGCCAGTGCAGATGGTCCCGTCCTCACCCCCTCAGGCAGGTGGGGAGAGGTGCGGCCAGCCGGCGGTGTGGCTGGGGGGACGATCGGTCGTCCACAGTGCACCCTCGGCGGCCTGGCCGACGAGCAGCTCGAGGGCCCGGTCGGGAGCGCTGACCGCGGCGACCGCCAGCACGCGGGCGTGCCAGGCGCTGGCCGAGACGACCACACTGCTCGTCCGGTCGGTGGCCGCCCAGCAGACCCCGCCGTCCACCAGCCGCACCGGGGTCCCGTCCCGGCCGACCTCCAGCGCCCAGCCGGCCGGGCGCGGCGGCAGCCCGGCCACCCGCACCTGGCCCGCGACGTTCACGCACACACCGGCCGCGCCGGCGTCGACCGTCTCCTGGGCGACCAGGTCCGCGGTGACGGCGGCGGCCAGTCCGGTCAGGACGGCGTCCGGGGCAGCGGACAGGGTCGCCGTCAGCGCGGACTCGTCGAGGACCGCGTCGACCCCGAGGGCGAACGGATGGAACCGCCCTCGGGTCTTCTCCCGGCCGAGCACGGCCAGGCCCAGCAGCAGGAGTGTCTCGGGCGCCACGGCGACCGGCCAGCCGGTCGCCCGCGCGAGACGCGCGAAGTCGCTGCCCCCGTCGGACGTCGTCCAGAGCCGGCCCAGCTGCAGGACCCGGTCCCTGGCGTCCTCGAGCAGGTCCGGTCGCTCGCCCACCACGATGACGTGCGCCCGGCCGGCCGGCACGGCGAACCCGATCTGGAAGACCGGGCCCAGGACGGCGTCCGCGGGGGCGTCGAGGGGGTCCCAGGCCAGCCGGTCATGCACCGCCGCGGTCATGACCGCTCGCTGATGGTGTCCGGCCGACGACCGACGACTGGCTCCTCGGTGCCCGTCGTCCACGGCGAGGCGTAGGAGGCAGGCCCGGTGGCCCGCTCAGCGGCGACCACGGTCGGGGCGGCCGACCCCAGCAGGACGGCGGCCAGACTGGCCATCCCGCCGGCCGCCACGGCGGCCCTGGCCGCGCGGCCGCGCCGGCGGCTCCGCTCGCTCGCCGACCGGTCCAGGGAATCCCTCGAGCCATCGGCGTTGGTCCGGTCGCCATCCGCCACGGGTCCTCCTCCGGTTGGTCTGCTGGAGTCTGGGCTTCAGCCTTGGACCGAACTGTGAAGAACTCCTGAGCGGACGCCGGGAGTCGCCTGGGAGCAGGCGGCCTCGGCGGGTCGAACGGGGTCAGCTCAGCGTGCGGCCGGGCTACGCCGCTGCCCCCGGCTCCCGTCCCGGCCCGCGGACGAGCCACCCGCGGCGCGGGCCGGGCGGCGCGGGCCGCGCTTCGGCTGCTCGCCCCGTGCGGACCGGTCGGAGCGTCCAGTCCGGGCCGGGCGGGACGACTGGGAGCGCGACTCCACGGGCCGCTCGGCCAGGGCCACCCCCGTGGGCTGGCGCGCCCCGGTCACCCGCGCCAGGTCGGCATCACCGGGCCGGACCCGGGACCGCTCGGCCCGGACGCCGGCCTGGGCGGCCAGCTTCGACACGTCCTTCTCCTGATGCGGCAGCACCAGGGTGACGACCACGCCGGACTCCCCGGCCCGGGCGGTGCGACCGGCGCGGTGCAGGTAGTCCTTCGGGTCGGCCGGCGGGTCCACGTGCACGACCAGGCTGATGTCGTCGACGTGGATGCCGCGGGCGGCGACGTCGGTGGCGACCAGTACGGGGGTGTTGCCCTCGCGGAACTCGGCGAGGGTGCGGGTGCGGGCGTTCTGGGCCTTGCCGCCGTGCAGCGCGGCCGCGGCCACACCCTGCCGGCGCAGCTGCTTGGTGAGCCGGTCGGCGCCGTGCTTGGTCCGCACGAACAGCAGGGTGCGTCCCTCGCGGCCGGCGATCTCGGCGGTCACCTGCGCCTTGTCGTCGTTGGACACGAGGAACAGGTGGTGGTCCATGCCGGCGCCGGGGGCGTGGTCGGGCTCGACCGAGTGGGTCATCGGGTCGGCCAGGTACCGGCGCACCAGCGTGCTGACGTCGCCGTCCAGGGTCGCCGAGAACAGCAGCCGCTGCCCGCCGGGCGCGACCTGGTCGAGCAGCTTGCGGACGGCGGGCAGAAAGCCCATGTCGGCCATGTGGTCGGCCTCGTCCAGGACGACGATCTCGACGTCGGCGAGCGAGCAGGCGCCCTGCTCGATCAGGTCGATCAGCCGGCCCGGCGTCGCGACCAGCAGGTCGACGCCACGGCGCAGCGCCTCGGCTTGCTTGGGGAACGACGTGCCGCCCACGACCGGACGGCTGCGCAGGCCGAGGGCGTGGCCCAGCGGCTCGAGGCCGTCGTGGACCTGCTGAGCGAGCTCGCGGGTGGGCACCAGGACCAGGCCGCGGGGGCGCTTCGGCGCGGCGCTGGTGCCGGCCAGCCGCGCGATCATCGGGATGCCGAAGGCGAGCGTCTTGCCGGAGCCGGTGCGCGCCTTGCCGAGCACGTCGCGCCCGGCCAGCGCGTCGGGGATGGCCGCGGTCTGGATCGCGAACGGCGCCTGGATGCCGTGGCGGGCCAGGGCGGCGACGAGGGGAGCCGGTACGCCGAGCTCGGCGAAGGACGGCGTGGCCTCGGGCCGGGTGGAGGCGGACAGGGTGGAGACGGACGGGGTGGAGGCGGACGGGGTGGAGACGGACGGGGTGGAGACGGACGGGGTGGAGACGGACGGGGTGGAGACGGACATGCGTGACCTCTCGGGACGGTGGCACGTCCCAGGAGAGAACGAGCCCGGCGCGCACGCGAGCGCACCGAAGGAAGGAAGAGCAGATGGTCGCTCGCGGCCGACGGCCGGGCAACGCCTCGAGT
>Ga0208851_1000695_pt1 | contig 13516 bp, 17 predicted proteins | sample NGESurshal092012_FD_184481 | JGI IMG/M metagenome (GOLD analysis project Ga0208851, IMG submission 184481) | Arctic peat soil microbial communities from Barrow, Alaska - NGEE Surface sample 415-2 shallow-092012 (SPAdes) | ecosystem: Environmental > Terrestrial > Soil > Wetlands > Peat ... | reverse complement strand
CACAGGTGGCTCAGGCTTTTCCATAATGCTCAAACTACTGCATAAACCTGGATTTGAGCCATTCTCAATTAATGATTCTTATTGCTCTGACCAATTACTATTTCACATCAACTTTTACACAAAACCCGCAACCAGTTGAGATGGAGGAAACGGGAGTTATTGCCCGCGCGGCTGGACGCATCGAAGCGCTGATGAGCCAATTGGGTATCTCCTGGGCATTTGTGCGAGATTTATTCTTGGGTATCTGGAATAAACTCAGCATCGAATCTCTGATCAATCCGATCGCGACCTTTATTCAGATTGTTAGCCAGTTCAAAGAACCCATCGTGCGCCTGCTCAAGTTCACAATCGAAGTAATCAAGATTGTGCTGGATCTGGTGATGCAATTGATGAATTTCCCACCCGGAATTGTTGGGCGCATCATCAATAACGCAATGCAGGCGTTCGAGGATATTAAGAAAAACCCCGTTGGTTTCTTGCTGAATCTGCTGAAAGCGGTGAAAACTGGCTTCCTCAAGTTCTTTGATAATATCCTGAAGCACTTGCTAGGTGGGGTGTCGGATTGGCTGTTTGGTCAGCTTGGCAAGGCAGGCATTGAAGTGCCGAAGGACTTTACGCTTCCATCCATCCTGAAGCTAGTGTTCCAGGTGCTAGATATCACGATGGATAAGATGTGGAAGAAGCTAGCCGATCGAATTGGTCAACCGACGGTAGATAAGATTCGGGGGGCGATCGACAAGTTAGTGGGTATTTGGAACTTTGTGAAAGATGTGCAGCAGCGAGGGATGGCTGCTATCTGGGAATACATTCAAGGTCAGATCAGCAATCTTTGGGACATGGTTCTGGGCTTTGTCCGCGATTGGATCATGAAGAAAATCGTTGAAAAGGTGGTGACCAAGCTGCTGAGTATGCTTGACCCCACGGGCATTATGGCAGTGGTGAACAGCTTTATCGCCTTCTTTAATGCGGTGCAGTCGGCGATCGAATATTTCCGCCAAATTCTAGAAATCGTCGATTCCTTTGTGGGTACAGTGGCCGAAATTGCTAGAGGCAGTGTCGATCGGGCTGCCCAGTTCCTAGAAAATCTGCTGGCGAGGAGTTTACCAGTGGCGATCGGCTTCCTGGCAAATCAAGTCGGGTTGGGAAGTGTGGGCGATAAGATTCAAGAAATTATCGCAGGTGTGCGTGGAGTGGTGGATAAGGCACTGGATTGGTTAGTCGATCAGGCGGTGAAGCTTGGCAGGGCAGCATTGAATGCGCTTGGATTAGGGCAGAAAGATGGAACGACTAATGGGGCGGTCAAAGAGCCATTCTCGATGGGAGAAGCTAGTCATACGCTAACTGCCACATTAGAGAACGACACTGTAGTGATTACAATGGCTAGTGGTGATGATATTACAGTGAGTGTGCAACTTGGTAATGCGATTAGCCTGATCGAAGACGACAAGGAAGTAGACGATAAAGGACAGCCGATCAAACGTCAGGAAACCCAGAAAGCAAAAATTTTAAGCACCTTAAAAGGAGTCAAAATACAGGTAGACAACATTCGTCCGCCGAAAGGTGAAGCTGGAGTGAGTTTTGAAAACTTTATTAAGCCAAAACTGGCATATTGCATCGGGCAACTTAGCCAACTAGCGAAATATAAACCAGCAATCACGAGTCTAAAACCGCTGATTGTAATCGGTCAACCCCGTTACATTCCTAAAACTTGGGACATTCGCAAGAACTTGTATGACAAAACTACTGGAAGTGGCTGGCAACAATTAAGTAAACAAAAGCGTGATGACTACATCAAAGTACTTAGTCCCAAATTGTACGAAATTTGGAAATTGCGCGACGATAAGAGCAATTCTGGTAACTACGCCAAAGCCGAGGCTGAGTGGGTGGATATGCAATCAAAAAGAGAGATTCCTTCACCCAAGAATGCACCAACTTTTGCTACCTATAATCACCCCAAGCATTTCAATCAAAAAAATCCCTATGATTTTCGTTATGAGACTGATCATGACCCTTCACTTGGAACATCGTGGAATAATGGAGAAAAGAATAAAACAGATGCTGACCGCAAACAAACGACTCTAAATTCAGGGAACTTGCGTGTAATCACTTGGGAAGAGAATAATGAGAGATCTAACAATCCGACCGTTAACCCAAAATTTCAGCGTGATGTTGGGTCGGAATTTAGCAGTGATGTTGCCTTTAGCCCCAAAGGCTCGATGACAATAGATGGGATACCATTTGACGACAAGCCATCTTAGAATCAGCTCAGCAAGCGTTTCCCTGCCAAACCCACAGTGTAAATATTACTGTCCAGGCACTTAAAATGTGATTGCTGCCACTTGCTGGACAGTGCGAAGTGCGATTGCATCGTAGGTTGGCTTGAAGCATGTAGCTTGCTTCCCGCAGGGTAACTCAGCAAAGGTTACACCTCACTACTCATCTTACAAGCGTTGAAATGGAGCGATCCGCCAGAGCACCATTCTCCTACCCTGCGGGAAAGCAAGCTACAGAGATTCTAAGTGCGATCGCATTGAGGAGTTGAAAGGGCGATCGCAGCCTAGCAATCGCAACCCACTCGACTACAACATTGGTTATTCAACGACGAGAAAAGGCGATCGCAGCACCTATGATGCGGAATCTTGAGGGGCGATTGTTGGTGGGAAGGAAGAGGGCGATCGCATTGGGGCGTTCGGAGGCGGGCGATCGGCGATCTTGATAATTTCCTTTGGCAATCTTGTGGATTGGGTTAAGTACTGACACCAAACAATAAAATTACACCTGATTTATTTTCCCAGCAACTCAAAGAAAGTGTCCTTGTCAATACCGATATCCTGAATCATGCCCATTAGAGTTCCTTGTTTGAGGTCTTTTCCTGCATGAATGGGAACAACAACCCTTTGTCCATGACTATCCTTGTAAACAGCATGACTCCCCTTTTGACGGTCAAGATAAAAACCTAATTTTTCGATGACTTTAATAAATTCTTTAGCTTTGACATTGGGAAAATTACTCATGCCAAGATACTTAACGGCTTAACAATTAAATCTTCTCTAGGAATTGACTGATTATCAGCCCTTAAACTTTCAATATATAATTCAATTGCTTCGGTAATATTCTCGATGGCCTCTTCAAAAGAATCTCCTTGAGAATGACAACCTTTTAAGATCGGACAAAAAGCGTGATAACCTCCATCTGATTCTTTTTCTAGAAGAACGGTGTAGTTGTAAACTTGTTTATTGTCGTGGCTCATATGGTTTCAACTGGTTTGCGCTCTACCGACTTTTACCTCGGCGTGATTCCATAATAAAGGCTTTTAGATTATGTTGGCGAAAGCAGGGCGATCGTTTGTGGGGCGGAAGGGGGCGATCGCTTGCGTATAGTGCGATTGCTCCTAATAAACCTCGTCATGACTCCCAATATCAATTAGCAAGATTTCCTCTTCTCCTGTTTCTGGATTGTCAACGAAGTCAAACACAATCCGACAATCATATTCCACCCTACAAGCCCAGGATCCCGCTAATTGGCCTTTAAGCTTATGGGTTTGGAGCGTTGGCTCAAAGGGAGTAGTCGCCAGGGTTCTCAAGATGGTATCGATTTTGGGTTTGAGATCGGGACGTTTACGCACGAGTGATTTGTAGGCTCGTTTGAATGAGGAAGCAAAGGTAATGGTTCTCATCGATTTAGTTCGGCGATCGCATCTTCAACCGAACCCCGGAAAACCTGCCCTGCTAGGTGTTCAGCTTTAGCTTGGGTGATGTGAGTAGCAATTTCAGCACGACGGCGATCGATGAGGCGTTTTTGAAGGATGGTGATTAGGGCTTCCTGGTCTTCAATAGAGAGAGATTCAATCGCGTCTAAGGCTTCATTAAAGGTGACTGATTGCATAGAGAATACAACTCCGATCCAGTTAGGTCTTGGCTCTATTTTAAGTGCGATCGCCGCTCTGGTGGCGATTTCCGATCTTAAAAGGTGGGCATTCTGGCACTTCTGGTTCTCCAAGGGTTCGTGTAGTGCGATCGCTCTTGTAGGGGCGATTGTTTGTGGAAAGGAAGGGGGCGTTCTAATTTATAGAGCCTATCTGGCTGGACTAGCGTCTATTCATGTATTTTGAGATATGTCAATAATTTTCTTGATGTCTGTAATGCCTATTTTGTCGTAGATAATTCCAGGCACTCGATCGAAATCGGCGAACGGACAGAAGTTATACTAAAGTAAGCACAAATTCTTGTACCTGCAAGGGTCTAAAAACATGCCCCAGATGCCATCCCCTTTCACTGAAGCAGAGATTTTTGGCCGGATTGTTCATCCCGAAGATGGTAACTTGCCCCAAGAAATTTCTCAGTTCATGCTGAATCTACGGTTTGGAGCCGAAGATATCACTCACATGAATGAACTAGCTGAAAAAAATAATCAGGGGTTGCTAAACGAAACCGAACGTCAAGAAATGGAACAATATCTACGAGTAGGTAATTTTCTCAATCTGCTTCATGCCAAAGCTCGGCGATCGTTGCAGAACTCTAGCCATTAACCATGGATAATGCCTTACGCGAGTTGGTCAGACAGCGGGCTAATCACTGTTGCGAATACTGCCGAATGCCCCAAGAATAAGATGTTCTACCATTTCAGGTTGACCACATCGTCTCCTTAAAACATCGCGGTTCCTCGGATGCAGCAAATCTTGCCCTCTCATGCTACAACTGCAACGCCTACAAAGGCCCCAACATTGCAGGTATAGACAGCGATACCGATGAAGTCACTCGCCTCTTTCATCCCCGACGAGACCAATGGAGTGAACATTTTCTTTGGGACGGCCCCCACCTAACAGGTTGCACAACAATTGGTAGAACAACGATTGATGTGTTGTCGATTAATCTTCCTGAACGGGTAGAACTTCGCCGAACCCTCATATCCATCGGTGTTTCTTTTTAAGCGATCGCGCTTTTAGATTGGGCTGAAGCATAAAACCCAACATTTGCAACGATTACACCTCATTAACTCATCTTACAAACTTTGAAATGGAGAGATCGCGGAAGTACAATTCTCCTGCCCAACGAGAAGCAAGTTACCGAGGTTTTGCGCGATCGCAGATGGGATAATCAAAATTGACAACTCTACTGGCAAGTGGGTTTAATGACTAATTCTACCGATCAAATTCAGACGCGAGAACTTGTTTTCTTTAATCCTTCTGGTTCATCTCTACAGCTACGGGTTGTGAATCTTGAACTAATTGAACAAGACAATACTCTTTCTGAATGCCGTCTCACATTCCAAGTAACCTCAGATCTTTATCACCAGATTGATACTGAATCATTATTCAATCTTAAGCCAGAGTTGCGGGGTGCCCTGAATGCTGCAAGTTTTCAGAATGAGCCTGAGATCGAAATGGAAGTCACTCTACAGCCTCAGCTTTTACCTCAATTAGCAGAGCAGGCAACGGATGCTGAAACGGCGATCTCGTACCTGATTACCCGTTCTCAAATAAGTTCACCTCCACCAGGGAAATCCGAGGAAATACCAGAGACAGAAGCAGTAAATCAATCCTCAGTCCCTGAACCTTCTCTCAATCCATTGCTCTTAACTGAAAGCTGGTTTGCCCTGAAGGTTAAACAGAACCTGGAATCAGATGAAATTGGGTATCGCACCTTCTGGTCTTACCTGAATCCTGCCAGTTTAACGCCAGAAGCGATCGCCAACGGACAGTTCCCTGAAGCCATGGAGCAGTTTCTCAAAGACCGAAATGAGGCGAATTTAGCCAAGGCAGGGCAAGCCATAACAGAAGTGTTGGAAGAGATTGCCCAAGGCTTAAAGAATTGGGATGAAACTAAATTTCTAAAGCAGACAGAAACTGCGATTTCAGATTTTTTCTCGGAAGTCACAAATGCCTTGGAGAACTGGGTTGAGCCAAATCAACTGATCGGCAAAACAAAAACCAACTCCAAGGGCAAAATTTATCAAGCAATGCTCAACTTCTTCTCTGAAGAGGACTGGGAATTTACGAAACTTCAGGGAAAACTGATCCTGCGACTTGCTTTCCAAGGAAAGAATGGGCAATGGAATTGTTTCGCGCTCGCCAACGAAGACCAGCATCGCTTTGTGTTCTATTCCATTTGTCCGTTAGAAATACCATTTACGACCAGGATCACTATTGCCGAATTCCTCACCCGTTCCAACTACGGTATGGAGATCGGTAACTTTGAATTTGACCTTGACTCTGGCGAAATTCGCTTCAAAACCAGCCTCGATGTGACAGAAGACCGCATCACCCCAGCTCTGATCAAACAACTGGTTTACACCAACGTTTTGACAATCGATCAATACCTTCCTGGTATCCAGGCAGTTCTTGATGGTGTAACTCCAGCCGATGCCATTCGGGTGATCGAGCAGCCTGGACCCACTGGAGGTGAGGATATTGAGGAGCGATCACCCGAATAGCAGCTCAGGTTGAGTTGAAGCATGTAGCTTGCTTCCCGAAGGGTAATCCAACATCTGTAAGGGTTACACCCCACTAACTCACTTTACAAACTTTGAGATGGGGCGAGCTCTCAATACAATGCCTATACACTACAAATTTCTGGGCATTTCCCTACTGCATTTTCTCAAGCAATACGATATCCTGCTTCAACACATCATTCAGAAAGTCACTCAAATCAACCCCCTTTTCTTCCGCTCGCTTGGCAAAAAATTCCACTACCTCATCAGCCAAATAAATAGGCACCTTAAACGTCACATCCTCGCGGTAAAACTTTCCTCGCTCCGCTCCTGAAAAATCATACTCAGATTGCATCATCCCCTTCCCTCATACTCTTGAATTTCTTGTCGAGTCGCCTTCCGCACTGAAATAATCCGAATCTCTACTCTGTTATCTTCTACCTGGTCAAACGTATGTATCACCACTAAATATTGCCCACCTGTCGTCTGCCCCAATGTAATCCAGCGATCCTCATCCAAACTGTGTGCCTCATCAAACACTGTCATCATTGCTGGGTCTTTGAATATCTGAGTTGCCTGTTGAAAGCCGGTACCGTGCTTCCCCTGATTTTATCTCGCTTTATTCGGATCCCATTGAAAATCGTACTCCATACTCCAACAGTGAAGGCGCTGCTCTCTAGTATAGTGCGGGTAACAGATGGGTAGCGGCGTTCGGCTATTCTGTAGAGCGCGATCGCGAAATGGGACAACAGGGGGGCGATTGTTTGTGGAAGGGAAGGGGGCGATCTATTGGGGAGAAGGGGCGATCTCGCGGTTAAAAAGGGGAGGCGGGCGATCGCCTCTATCTGAAAACTTACACCCCCGCAGCAAAAACCTGCTCCGCCGTCAAATTCAACTCTGGAAAGGCTAAAGAAATAATGCGATCGCTCCCACGAAACTGTTGCATCTGGTACTCCCCATCCACTAACTGATAGACCGAAAAAGTGGGTGCTTTCGGTGAGCCAATATAGCGTCTGCCGCCCAATCCCAGATAATCAACAATCCAATATTCCAGGATACCCAATGCCTCATAGTCAATGAACTTATGACCATAGTCGTCTCGCCAATTCGAGCTAACAACTTCAATGACAACCCGTATCGATTTTCCCTGGGTGATAGTAGAACGCTTTTTCCATAACGGTTCCTCATCCAACGCAAGCCGGTCTAAGACAATCACATCAGGGTTATAGCCCGACTTGTCTGTGTCTACGGGCTTGACGATTGCCTGGCGAGGCATGATATAAGGCAGAGACAATCGGTCAATTTCAACACCTAGCTTGACCCCCAGAAACCCTCCAACTTGCTCATGAGTTCCAGTTGGTTGCATTTCAATCACGACCCCGTTCCATAGTTCATAGCGTCCGTAGCCATCCGGATACCAGTCCAGAAACTCGTCCAGAGTTATTAGTTGAGGAACCGCTTGAACCATTGCACTTACGTTTTTGATGTTTGTGTCACCTTTAAGTATCGTTTACCGAATGAGCGATCGCAAGGAAAGATGGGGCGATCGGGAAATCTCAGGCTGGGAAACCCAGAGGGGCGATTGTTTGTGGGAAGCGGGCGATCGCATTGAGGAGTTATAGGGGCGATCGGCGATCCAGATCATGCCTGTTGGAGACAAGGGACGATCGCTAATGAGAGGAGAGATTGCGGGAATGCCCCAAGCACCTGAATCCTTAGCTCCCCACACCAGAGATCCATTCTATTTCTGAAATCAGAGCGATCGCTTAAACTAGGAGTACCCATCTCATTGCTTCACCAGCCTGGATGACTATGATTCAAGCGATTTCAGTCCCGGATTCCCTCTACGAACAGGCTGCTAATCTGGCACAGGAAATGCAAATTTCTCCCAATGATTTATTCTCGTTAGCCCTTGAGGACTATCTCCACCGCCATCGCAGTCAAAAGCTGCTTCAGAGCATCAATGATGCCTATGCCGATGGCCTGGATGAAAGTGAACAGGCCATCCTAGCAGGAATGCGGCGACACCAAAGACACCTGGTGGAAAATGAATGATTCACCAAGGAGAGGTCTATTGGATTGATTTGGGGCAACCGATTGGGTCAGAGCCTGCGTATATTCACCCCTACGTCGTCATCCAAAACAATGTGCTGAACCATTCTCAGATTAGAACTGTCATTGTCTGTGCATTAACCACCAATCTTCGACGAGCTAAGGCTCCTGGTAATGTGCTGCTTGATGTCGACGAAGCGGATCTAGCTGAGCAAAGTGTTGTGAATGTGTCTCAAGTCTTTACAGTTGATAAAGAATTGCTCACAGAGAAAATTGGCTGTCTGTCAAAACAGCGGGTTCAGCAAATTCTGGCGGGTTTGGCATTGGTTACAGAACCGGAGGCTAGCGATTAATGATGGCAGGGCGATCTCGGTTATCCATAGCCGACTGGCTATCCTACAGGGCCACTAAGCGATCGCATTGAGGAGTTCGCGGGGCGATCGACGATCCAGATCATTTCCTTTGGAGATCGGGGGCGATCGCCATCAAGGTTCCGAACCGTTTCAGAATCCGCAGAACTGGATACAAATCATTGCTGCGGTTTAACAACGAAAATACATCTGACAATCCATATTTTGGAACATCACCCGGTACTAGCTTGATAAATAAAAACTCACTCCCATTCAGAACTACCCCAAACAAAGGTCTATCTGGATTAGGACAGGCCAGCATATAAGCAAGCGCCTGGGGAATTGCCTTGGTTAACGATAACTCCGAATTCTTTGCCTCAATCACCGTGACCCAAAGCTGCCCCTGAATCACCAGCACATCCGTCTCGCCATCAACGCGGAAAGGAGACTCATAAAACCCAGCTAAATCTAAAAGTGGTGATAGCACCACCATTTTGACAATACTCTCCATCACCGGATATTCCAGAAGATAGAGATAATTGCGCTTCAAGCGATCTAACGCCTGTCGTTCACCATCCGCTAACTCAGGCAGATCATCCAACCATTCCCGAAAAAAAGGTTCGGTATCCACTCGCTGTAACCCGAACCTGGCTTTCAGGTCATGGAGTTTCACATTTCTTGCTGCAATGGTTTGTGCCATATTCCTACGCTCCGACATCCCGATGGATAAGTCAGAGTATCTCCATACTATATACAGATTAACTGAGGAGCCGATCGATGACGCTGTTCTCGAATCAGCTAACCAGGCAACGGCTGAGCTGAGTACCTTTTTGTTAACACGGCGCTCGCCATCTGAAATAGCCTCATAAAATGAAAGTTCAGCAGGATTTTTTAGAGGTAATACTACGATGGCCCTTCGTACTCGATACCGCCGCAAATCGCCTTCCTCTCCAGAAGTCCAGGGACTTTTCTTCGACAAGGCACAGGTCGCTCCAGCTTTCTTCAATCCATCTCACCAGACGGGTGAGCGTAGCACTGACACCGCAGCCTATTCAACAACAACACCTGTAGTTCAACGACAGGAAGGAGCTATTTCCACGCAGTCGGTTCAAAAACAGGCAATGGATGACGAACAGCCTGCCCAAAAGAAAGCCATGGAGGAAGAAAAGCCTGTTCAGAAGCAGGTAAAAGAGGAAGAAAAGCCCGTCCAAAAACAGGCGATGGAAGAAGAGAAGCCTGTCCAAAAGCTAGCCAAAGAAGAAGAAAAACCACCGGTCCAAAAACAGGTCAAGAAGGAGGAAGAGAAACCCGTCCAGAAGCAAGTCAAGGAAGAAGAAAAGCCTGTTCAGAAGCAGGATCATCAGAACGCTCAGGAACCTGTGCAAGCCAAGGGAGGTGCCCATCGCCCTAGTGGCATCTCTGAAGGGCAACAAGAGCAAACCACTGGCTTACCCGATCGCCTCAAAACTAGTATTGAAGCACTCTCCGGCATCGCCATGGATGATGTCAAAGTTCACTACAATTCCCCTAAGCCAGCTCAGATGAGAGCCTTAGCCTATACTCAAGGCACTGACATCTATCTCGCTCCAGGACAGGAACAGCATCTTCCCCACGAAGTCTGGCATGTGGTACAGCAAAAACAAGGGAGGGTAAGACCAACTATGCAAACCAAAGGAGTGGGCGTGAATGACAATTCAGGTCTAGAGAAGGAAGCAACTACGATGGGGCAAAAGGCACATGTTATGTAGACTTTTTTAACGTGAATGACATCCCTCTTTCACCTGATATCCAAACTCTGGAAACCGCACTCACCTTCCTGGCCCAAGTAATCCAGGAGCGCATATCTAACCACTTTGGTGATAATGTCCAGGCAAGTGCTGCAATCCCTACCGCTCCTGATCGTTGGTTAAAGGCTGATACCCCTCTCAGTCGATTTATCCATCTGCACCAATTAGACAGTATCGAGCAACTCACTCTCCTCATCGCCCTGGCTCCTCATCTACAGCCCGATTTTTTCGATCGCCTCATCACAGCCCAACTCCCGCAAGCAGGCGACTATCCCCAAATTGGTGGTTGGCGAGGCAAAGCGCATCGGGGCTTTTTGCCAACCGGAGAAACGGTGCTGTTTCTGCTGGGGGGGGAGAGTTTTAGCGATCGCTTGCATCTACAACACCTCTTCAGTGAGGAGCACCCCTTTGCCCGCGAGCACGTCCTCTACCTCGAGCCCCCACCCGAGGGAGAGCCTCTCATGAGTGGCAAACTGGTCATGGCTCAGGACTACGTTGACCTCTTTACCCAGGGGCACTTTTCCCGTCCTCATTTCAGCCTGCGCTTTCCCGCCCAGCGCATTACCACCGAGATGGAATGGGAAGACCTAGTCCTAAATTCGCAAACCTTACAGCAAATTCGTGAGTTAGAAGCCTGGATCATGCATGGTTCAACCATTCTCTACGACTGGGGCATGAAGCGAAAATTGAAGCTGGGCTACCGCGTACTTTTTCACGGACCTCCAGGAACAGGCAAAACCCTCACAGCCAGTCTCCTGGGAAAATATACCGGTAAAGATGTCTACAAAATAGATATCTCCATGTTGGTATCAAAATTCATTGGTGAGACCGAAAAAAATCTGTCCAGCCTCTTCGCCCGTGCCGAAAGTAAGGATTGGATTTTGTTCTTTGATGAAGCTGATGCCCTCTTTGGCAAACGCACCAATGTGCGCGACGCCCACGACAAATACGCGAATCAGGAAGTGAGCTATCTGCTGCAACGGGTCGAAAACTACGACGGACTGGTTATCCTCGCCTCCAATTTCAAAAGTAATATCGATGACGCTTTCATTCGCCGGTTTCAGTCCATCATTCACTTTCCCTTGCCCAGCTCCAGAGAGCGGCTGCAACTGTGGCAAATGGCTTTCCCCTCTCAACTTAAGCTACCTGAAATAGTAGATCTCCTCGCCCTGTCAACCACCTATGAACTGACTGGGGCCGATATTATGAATATTGTCCAGCACTGCTGCCTGCAAGCGTTGCAGCGAGGCAATGAAATGATACACGAGACAGATTTGATCCATGCTATCAAGCGAGAACTTAGTAAAGCAGGAAAGGTTTTATAGGGGCAACAGTTAGAAGAAGACACCGACAGTCAGAATAAGCAAACTAATCGTACCTAATCTGCGGGTATGCACAGTCGCTATTCGCTCAAGTAAAAGCAGATTGTAAATCTTCCTTTACTGTCTTAGTCTCTATGCAATGCTCATGAGTAAGCAATCTCAACTATTGACGAGACAGGATTATTTCCTAACAAGGTTCATCCATTGAATCTAACAGTGGTACTTCTTCAGCTTCACTAATAAACTGCATTTTTCGATTTGTTACAAATTCATTATACTTATCCCAAGCTTTATTAGCTGCATTTTCTTTCGTAATCCAATCCTTTTTCCAGTAAAAAGATTTGTAAACACTGTAGACCCATTCTCTAAATTTTTTCATCAATTGAATCTTTAACCATTGCTCATCATGAGCAGGCTTCGCAGTCTCTTTTTTTTGTGGTTTCCCTGATACAGGTTTTTGATATTCATAATCATCGGAAGACAAACTGCGAATATGATCTAAAACCCCTTTATATAATAAATAATAAGCATATTTTCGCCTAATGTCCCCTTCATCCTTTTTATCAGCATCGTCGATTTCTTTCTGTAAATTACTAAGTAAAGTGAAAATATTCGTAACTTTATCTTTGTAATTCTCGTAATAGGAAAACTCTTCTTTGGCACCCCGAATTTTCTTATCCTGAATCAATTCCAGCAGCGGATCGGAAGCAGCTCCTGCTCCTGCTACTACTGCTGCTCCTGCTCCTGCTGCTACTACTGCTGCTCCTGCTGCTCCTGCTGCTCCTGCTGCTCCTGCTGCTCCTGCTGCTCCTGCTGCTCCTGCTGCTCCTGCTGCTGCTCCTGCTGCTCCTGCTCCTGCTCCTACTACTACTGTGCTAACATCTAGCAGAGCTTTATCAAGGCAGGTTTTAATGTTCTTGGAATCTTGCCATGCTTGCTTGTATTGTCTATATATCTCAGCTTCGGAATAATTTTTTTCCCATAAATGAGATATGGCTTTTCTTATACTTTGATATTGTTCATCATTTGTCTGGCTATTAAGTTTGCTTTCATACTCTCTGGCTTTTTTCAATTGATTCTTAAAGTTTTCATATTCATCTTTGTAAGCATTGACGGTACCTGGGATTGAACTATATTTCGCTTCGAGAGTTTTGTGATCGCCCTCAAGTTGTGTAGTTGAGAGCCAGGCTGGATTCATTTCTTTCTCTTTCTGAAGCTTAACTGTGAGCGCATTCAGTAAGCTTCTGATTGTATTATGATTGCCAAGATGTTTATCATCCTCTACTGATATTTCACAGGGATCTGCTGAACCGGTAACTTCACTTATGAAGGACTCTGCTGGATAGGTAACCATATAATTACTCGCTTTATTATTTCTAGATTTACGGAACTCCTGTTAGATCACTTTAGACTGCCTGGATATCCTTAAGATCAAACTCCCCAGCATCTTGCCTCTTAAGAAGATCTAAATCACTGGTCAATGCCACTGAAATAAGGAGGTAAAAAATCCGTAAGGCTTGGTTTATAAGCATCATAGCCTTACAGAACAAATTAATACCTCCTCATCCTATGCCCA
>Ga0208851_1000694_pt1 | contig 13546 bp, 13 predicted proteins | sample NGESurshal092012_FD_184481 | JGI IMG/M metagenome (GOLD analysis project Ga0208851, IMG submission 184481) | Arctic peat soil microbial communities from Barrow, Alaska - NGEE Surface sample 415-2 shallow-092012 (SPAdes) | ecosystem: Environmental > Terrestrial > Soil > Wetlands > Peat ... | reverse complement strand
GACCCGCCTGTGGACCGTCCGCGCCCCCACGCTTCTCCTCACCGGAGCGCGGGACGCGAAGTTCACCGGCATCGCCTGGGCCATGGCGGCGGAGATGCCGCTGGTCTGGGGCCACGTCTTCCCCGGCGCCGGGCACGCGCCGCATCTGGAGGCCGCCGACGCCTGGGCCCGTGAGGTCACGGGATTCCTGTCGGCACCATGGATCGAACGGCCGCTCGTGGACAGCGAGCTCGGGAGCAACGGCGGATGAAGGCAGACTGGAAGAAGGTCCGGAACGACCAGGACATCGTCTACGAGAAGTGGGACGGCATCGCAAAGATCACCATCAACCGGCCCGAGGTGCGGAACGCGTTCCGCCCCCAGACCCTCTTCGAGATGAGCTCGGCGTTCGAGGACGCCCGGGAGGATCCGTCGGTCGGCGTGGTCATCCTGACCGGGGCGGGAGACCAGGCCTTCTGCTCCGGGGGTGACCAGCGCATCCGCGGCAAGGAGGGGTACGTGGGGAGCGACGGCGTCCCCCGGCTCAACGTGCTCGACCTCCAGAAGCAGATCCGCTCGCTGCCGAAGCCGGTGGTGGCGATGGTGGCGGGCTACGCCATCGGCGGCGGCCACGTGCTGCACGTGGTCTGCGACCTGACCATCGCCGCGGAGAATGCCCGCTTCGGCCAGACCGGCCCGAAGGTGGGCAGCTTCGACGGCGGCTTCGGGGCGAGCTACCTCGCATCCATCATCGGCCAGAAGAAGGCGCGGGAGATCTGGTTCCTCTGCCGCCAGTACGACGCGCCGCAGGCGCTGCAGATGGGCCTGGTGAACACCGTCGTGCCGCTCGCCGAGCTCGAGGCGGAGACCATCCGCTGGTGCCAGGAGATGCTGCAGCTCAGCCCGCTGGCGCTCCGGCTGCTCAAGTCGAGCTTCAACGCCGACCTGGACGGCCAGGCCGGCATCCAGGAGCTCGCCGGCAACGCGACGCTTCTCTTTTACATGTCCGCCGAAGCCCAGGAGGGCCGCGACGCGTACGTCGAGCGCCGCAAGCCGGACTTCACCAAGTTCCCGCGGCGCCCGTGACCACCGCCGCCTCGCCCGTCGCCAGTCCGTCGCTCCGAACCTGGCTGCTCGCCGCCAGGCCGAAGACGCTCACCGCCGCCGTGGTGCCGGTGGTGGTGGGGACCGGGCTCGCGCTGGGGCAGGGGATGGCGGCGCTGTGGCCCGCGGTGGCCGCGCTCGCCGGCGCAGTGCTGATCCAGATCGGCACCAACCTCACCAACGACTACTACGACTTCCGCAAGGGTGCGGACACGCACGAGCGGGTGGGGCCCACCCGCGTCACCCAGAGCGGGCTCATCTCGCCATCGCGCGTGCTCGCGGGGGGCGCGGCGTGCTTCGCCCTGGCGGTGTTGGTCGGCATCTCGCTCGTTCTCCGGGGTGGCTGGCCCTTCGTCGCCATCGGGGCCGCCTCGGTGCTCGCAGGCTGGGCGTACACCGGTGGCCCGTACCCGCTCGGCTATCACGGGCTCGGGGACCTCTTCGTCATGGTCTTCTTCGGCCTCGTCGCCGTGCCGGGCACCTTTTACGCGCAGGCGCTACGGCTCGTGCCGGCGGTGTGGCCCGCGGCCGTGGCCATCGGTGCCACCGGGACGATGATCCTGGTGGTGAACAACCTGCGTGACGCGGACACCGACGCGCGCGCCGGCAAGCACACGCTGGTGGTCCGCTTCGGCCGGCGCTTCGGGCAGGCGGAGTACGTCACCCTGCTCGCGGTGGCCCTGGCGATGCCGGCGCTGACCGTGGCCGCGGGCTGGGCGCGCTGGCCGGTGCTGCTCGCGCTCCTCGCGACGCCGCTGGCCTGGCCGCCGCTCTCCCGTGTTCTGGGCACGACCGGTGCAGCGCTCAACCCGGCGCTCGGGACCACCGCACGCTTCCAGGCGGCGTACGGGCTGCTGCTCGCGGTCGGATCCTGGGTGGGGCACGGGTGACCACCGAGCTCGTCATCCGCCCCCGGACGCTGCGGTTTCGCGCGGGACTCTCGACGGGCGCGGGCATGCGGGCGGGCGTCGATGGTTTCGACCTGCGGCTCGGCGAGGGCCTCGGGGAGGTCACCCTGCTCCCTGGCTTCTGCACCGAGCCGGTCGAGCGGGCCCGCGCGGCCCTGGCCGAGGTGTCCTCCGCCCTCCGGGGGAGCGCTGCGCCCGGGAGCCCCGATGAGGTGGGGGCGCGGCTGGAGAAGATTCCTCTTCTCAAGGAGACGCCGGCGACGCGGGCCGGGGTGGAGCTGGCGCTGCTCGACGCGGGCGCCCGACATGCCGGCACGCCCCTGGCGACGTGGCTGGGGGCAGAGCTGCGCTCGGTCCGGGTCAACGCGCTGCTCACCGACGACGAGACCGACGCGCTCGCCTCCGAGGCCCGGGCCCGCACCCATGACGGATTCGAGACCCTGAAGATCAAGGTCGGAGCGCAGCCTGCCGAGCAGGATGCGGCGCGCCTGGCTGCGGTGCGCGCGGCCGTGGGGCCCAACGTCCAGATCCGCGTGGACGGCAACGGTGCGTGGACCGAGGACGAGGCCCGTGACCGGCTGCAGGCCTTTGCCCCGACCCGGCTGGAGTACGTGGAGCAGCCCCTCCCGGCCGCGGACCACGAGGGGCTGCGGCGGCTTCGCTCCCTGGCGCGCATCGCCGCGGACGAGTCCGTTGGCCTGCCCGGAGCGCGCGAGAACCTCTTTGGCGGGAAGCGTCCTGCCGTCGACGTGCTGGTCTTCAAGCTCCCGGTGGTCGGTGGCGTGCTGCGGGCGCGCCGGTTCGCCGCACTCGCGTGGGAGGTGGGCGTCGAGGTGGTGGTCACCAGCGCGCTGGATGGCGCCGTCTCGCGCGCGGGTGCCGCACATCTCGCCTGCACGCTCCCGCTGGAGGGGCCGGCGCACGGGCTCGCCACCGGGCACCTGCTCCAGTCGGACGCGGGCGGCTACGCCATCTCGCACGGGCTCTGTTACCTCCCCGACCTGCCCGGGCTGGGCATCGATCCGGCGGTGCTCGGGTGGTGACCACTCCCTGTCCGGTGCGTCTCCAGGCTCTCCGGCAGCCGCAAGGGCTCGCGCTGATCGCGGAGGACCGGCGCTGGACGTGGCAAGGGCTCGACCAGGACGTCGCCCGGGTCGCAACGGGCCTGCAGCAGGCGGACGTGCTCCCTGGCGCGCGGGTGGCGGTCCTCGCCGCGAACCACCCCTCCACGGTGATGGTTCTCTTCGCCGTCCGCCGCCTCGGCGCGGCGCTCGTTCCACTCAACGTCCGGCTCGCGCCGGACGAGCTCCGTGCCCAGCAGCGGCGCATCCACGCCCGGGTGGTGCTGGCGGATGCCGCCCGGCTCCACGTCCTGCAGGGCGCGGAACGGCTGGAGGACTGGCCCCGGTCGGCCGCCGAGCCCTGGCGCGGAGACCGGTCCGGACCGTCGGCGGACTGGGCCCTGCTCTTCACCTCGGGCACCACCGGCCAGCCGAAGGCCGCCCGGCTGGCGGTGGGCGCGTTCGATGCGCTGGCGCGCGCCTCGGCCGAGAACCTCGGACCGCGGGCCGGCGACCGATGGCTGTGCAACCTGCCCCTGTTCCACGTGGGTGGCCTGGCGATGGCGGTCCGTTGCGCACGTGACGGCACCACGCTGGTGCTCCACCCGCGCTTCGATGCCGGGGCGGTGGTGCGCGCGGTCGAGCACGAGGGCATCACTCACCTCAGCCTCGTCGCCCGGACCCTGCAGGAGTGCCTGGACGCCGGGCTCGGCCTCGCCGCTCTGCGGGCGGTGCTCGTCGGCGGAGGACCCGTCCCGCCGGAGCTGGTGGAGCGGGCGCGCGCGGCGGAGATCCCGGTGCTTCTGACATACGGCCTCACCGAGGCGTGCTCGCAGGTGACCACCGAGCGTCCCTCCGTGGCTGACGGTCGCACCGCCGGTCAGCCCCTCCCCGGGCTCGAGGTCCGCACGCTGGACGCCGCGGGTTGCCCTCTCCCATCCGGTGAGGAGGGCACCATCGCCGTCCGTGGCCCGACGCTGATGCAGGGCTACCTCGACGACGCCGCGGCAACCGCGGAGGCGCTCCAGGATGGGTGGCTCCGGACCGGAGACATCGGCCGGCTCGACGGGTCAGGTCGGCTGACCGTGCTCGCGCGGCGGACCGACCTCATCCTCTCGGGCGGGGAGAACGTCTACCCGGCCGAGGTCGAGGCGGTGCTGGCCGCGCACCCGGGCGTGGCCGAGGTTGCGGTGGTGGGGCGTCCCGATGCCCGATGGGGGCAGGTGCCGGTCGCGGTGGTCGTCTTCCGACCGCACGCGTCCGGCGACGACCTCCGTGCCTGGGCGCGCGGCAGGCTCGCCGCCTTCAAGGTCCCGGCCGAGGTGTTCCCCACGACCGCGCTGCCGAGGACGGCGGCAGGGAAGGTCGACCGCGCCGCGGTGCAGGCGGCAGTCATGGCCCCAAGTGGGCCTTGTTCCTTCGAAAAGGCCGGAGCCGCAGAAAGCACGGCGGCCCCGACGGAGTTCAAGTAGTCTTGAACAGAGTGAACCCCATGGAGAGCACGCCCGAAGCGGCACGATTCCTCGAGAGCGCCGAGACACGCCTGGCGTCCGTCCTGGCGCAGGGCTCGGGCGACGTGTCCCAGTCGGACACGCTGCTGAACGCCGGCCGGCACCTCTGCATCGGCAGCGGCGGCAAGCGTGTCCGGCCGACGATGGTGCACCTCTTCGGGCTCGCCGCCGGTGCCCCCGAGCCGGAGCTGCTCCGCGTCGCGGTCGCCGCCGAGCTGGTGCACTCGGCGAGCCTCCTCCACGACGACGTGGTGGACGCTGGCATGTACCGGCGCGGGCGCCCCACCGTGAACGCGCTCTGGGGCAACGTGGTCGCGGTGATGGGCGGAGACCTCCTTCTGACGCTCGCCCTCGACGAGCTCGCGGCGCTGGACCGGGAGATCACCTTCGCCGCCGTGCGCACCGTCGCCGAGATGACCCGGGCGACCATCGGCGAGGTGGAGGCGCGGGGCGACCTCGCGCTGTCGGTCGAGCGCTTCCGGAGCATCATGGAGGGCAAGACCGGCGCGCTGTTCGGCTTCTGCGGCGCCGCCGCGGGTCGGCTCGCCGGCAAGGACGACGTCGCCCGGCGCTTCGAGACCTTCGGGCGGCACCTCGGCGTGGCCTTCCAGATCGCCGACGACCTCAAGGACCTCAACGGCGGGGACCCCGGCAAGCCGGTGTTCGCCGACTTCAAGTCCCGCACGCCGTCGCTGCCGATCCTCCTCGCGGCGCAGATGGACGAGCCGCTGCGGCGCCGCATCAAGGACCTCTGGGCCTTCGGCACCATGGCCGACGATCGGGTGAAGGAGCTCGGCATCGCGGTGCTCGCGACGGATGCGCCCCGCGCCGCGCTCACCTTGATGGACCGGGAGATCCACGCCGCCCTCGAAGCGCTCGGCCCGCTGCGCGAGTCACCGGGCGCCGACGAGCTGACCGACTGGGCCAGGCGCCTCGGGGCGGCCTTCCGCTAGCGAGATCGCGACCATGCCGTCAAAGGGTTACAGCTGGTCCGATGCGCCCCGCCTCGCGGCGCCCGAGACGTCGCCGGGACTCCCTCGCTGGGAGTCGCTGGCGATCGATGCGGTGGGCAACGTCATCGAGTTCTGGGGCTTCAAGCACAACCAGGGGCGGGTCTGGACGGTGCTTTACCTGCGCGGCATGTCGATGACCGCCACCCAGCTGGAGGAGGAGCTGGGGCTCAGCAAGGGCGCGGTCTCGATGCTCGTCCGCGACCTCGAGCGCTGGGGGGTGGTGGTCCGCATCCGCCAGCCGGGCACCGGCGCCTGGCACTTCCGCGCAGAGACGGATCTCATGCGGATGGTGAGCCGGGTGATCCAGGAGCGCGAGAGCGCGTTCATCGCTCGCATCCACGCTGATCTCGAGGAGGCCAGGCGGCTCGCCTCCCTGAGTGGAGTGGCGAAGGACCGGCTCGCTCGCCTCGAGAAGCTGACCGCGCTGGCCGCGGGGGCCGAGCGCGCGTTCCGGATGTTCCTGCGGACCTCGCGCGTCGACCTCTCCTCGCTCCTCGCCGCACTGGGCGAGGCGAAGTTCCGCTCGCGCGGCTGACCCGCTCGACGTCCGCCGCACGCGCCTTTTCGCCACACCGCGTCGCCCTTGCTCCGTCGCCGTCGCGCAAGCCCTGCGTGCCGCGACCGACCGTGCATGGCGGGTATGCCCGACTCGCGCCGCCCATCGCTTGCATCGCCAGCGCGGACGGAGGAACGTGAGCGCCAGTTCAACAACAAACATTGCGGGGCCTCAGCGATGCTCGAGGATCTCGTCGTCGGACTGGCCGGTTCGGGTGGAGACGGGGTGGTGAGCGCGGGCGAGTCGCTGCTCGGCGCGGCGTCGTCCCAGGGCTTCTACGCCATCATGACCAAGAGCTTCGGCTCGCAGATCCGCGGGGGCGAGTCCTCCTGCCGGGTGCGGCTCTCCACGGCCAAGGTGCTCAACCCGGGCGGCGTCCTCGACGTCGCGGTGGCGTTGAACTGGGAGGATTTCCGCCGCTTCGGTGCCGAGCTCCCCATCGGCCCGGACACGGTGCTGATCCACGAGGCGAAGGCGGGCGCGCCGCCCACGGACCTCGCGCCGCCCGGACAGCTCGCGAAGGAGATCCGGGCGGTGCCGCTCTCCGAGCTCGCGAAGTCGGCTGCCGGGACCGACCGGGCGAAGACCAGCGTCGTCCTCGGCGTGCTCTCGGGATGGTTCGGCGTGCCCAGGGAGGCGCTCGAGCGCGGGCTGGAGAAGAAGTTCGCCAAGAAGGCAGAGGGGCTGCTCGAGGCGAACCGCAAGGCGCTCGCCGCCGGGCTGGCCTTCGCCATCGAGAATCCGCTCGCCCGGCCGCGCGCGCTCGCCCGCCCTGCCGCGCCCTCACCGAAGCTCCTCTGCGACGGCAACGAGATGTGCGCCTCGGCGGCCATCTTCAGCGGCTGCGAGTTCTTCGGCGGCTACCCCATCACCCCGTCGACCGAGGTGATGCAGATCCTCTCCCGCGAGCTGCCGAAGTACGGCGGCGTCGTCCTCCAGGCCGAGGACGAGATCAGCGGCGTGGGTGCGGCCGTGGGGGCGTCGTTCGCAGGGAAGAAGTCGATGACCGCGACCTCCGGCCCTGGCATGTCGCTCAAGACCGAGATGCTGGGACTGGCCTCGCTCGCGGAGTTCCCGCTCGTGCTCCTGAACGTGCAGCGGGGCGGTCCCTCCACTGGATTGCCGACGAAGCCCGAGCAGTCCGACCTGTTCCAGGCGGCGTTCAGCGCCCACGGCGACGTGCTCCGACCCGTGCTCGCCCCCACCAGCGTCGAGGACACGTTCAGCCTCACCGTGGAGGCCTTCAATCTCGCCGAGAGATACCAGACGCCGGTGATCATCCTCTCCGACCAGGAGATCGCCCAGCGCAAGGAAACGGTGGACCCGATCGACGTCTCGCGCTTCGAGCTCGTCGAGCGGCTGCGGCCGACCGAGGAGCAGCTGGCCCAGGGGTACGAGCGGTTCGCCGACACGCCCACCGGGGTGAGCCCGATCAGCCACCCGGGCATGAAGGGCGGAAACTACCTGGCAGCGGGCATCGAGCACGACCGGAAGGGAGCGCCCACCGCCAGCGGGTCCGTGCACGCAGCGATGAACGCCAAGCGCTTCCGCAAGCTCGACCCCCTCCAGGACCGCGCCGACCTGTTCCAGCACGAGGGCCCGCAGGACGCGCCGCTCGCGCTGGTCAGCTGGGGCAGCTCGGCCGGGGTCGCGCGGGAGGCGTACACCCGGGCCCGCGCCCGTGGACTTCCGGTCAAGCTCCTCGTTCCGTTCCTGCTCTATCCGGTGGCGGAGCCCGTCTACCGGGCGTTCTTCGCCTCGGTCCGGCGCGGCCTGGTGCTCGAGCTGTCGCACCAAGGTCAGCTGTACCGGGTCCTGCGGATGTTCGTGGACGTCCCCGCGGGTGTGACCTCGTTCGCCCGGAGCGGGGCGCAGCCGTTCCGCACCGACGAGGTGGTCGCGCGGCTGCAGGCGCAGGCGGAGGGTCTCTAGATGGAATCCTTCCTCGCTCCCGCAGACTACAAGAGCCCGCTCAAGCCCATCTGGTGCCCCGGGTGCGGAGACTTCGGGGTGGTGCAGGCGCTCTACCGGGCGCTGAGCGCGGTCGGCCGCTCGCCGCACGAGATCGCCTTCATCTCGGGCATCGGCTGCAGCAGCCGCATCCCCGGCTACACGACGGCGTACGGCTTCAACACCGTCCACGGCCGTGCGCTCCCCATCGCGCAGGGCGTGAAGCTTGCCAGCCCGGACCTCCTGGTGGTGGTGGCCGGCGGGGACGGCGACGGCTTCTCCATCGGCGGCGGGCACGTGCCGCACGTCATCAGGCGGAACGTGGACCTCACCTATCTGGTCATGGACAACCAGGTGTACGGGCTCACCAAGGGCCAGCTGTCCCCCACCGCGGCGCGCGGCCTGAAGACGGTGACCTCGCCCTACGGCAGCCTCGAGCAGCCCATCAACCCGCTGCTCACCGTGCTGGCCTACGGCGCGGGCTTCGTGGCGCAGGCCACCCCCGCGGACATGCCGGGGATGACCACGCTCATCGAGCAGGCCCTCCGCTACCCGGGCTTCTCGTTCGTCAACATCCAGTCGCCCTGCGTGACCTTCGGTCAGGAGGAGCAGCAGCTCCGCGCGCACAAGGAGCGGATGAAGCCGCTGGCCAGCATGGGCCACGACCCCGCCAATCAGCTCGCCGCGCTGGATCTCGCCCGGGCCTACGGGACGGAGCTGTACACCGGGGTCTTCTACCGGAACCCGGATCCCCCTCCCACCTACGACGCGCTGATCCGCGAGCGGCAGGCGGAGCTGCAACGGGGCGAGCCCCGGCCGAGGGCCCGGGTGCTCGAGGCGTACCTGAGATCGTGAAGGAGGCCACCATGGGTCCCACCGTCGGCATCGACATCGAGCGGCTCACGCTCCGCGACGCACTCGACCTGGCGGTCCTGGTCGAGGAGGAGGCCCGCGACCGCTACCGCGAGTTCGCCGAGCAGCTCGCCGCGCACGATACCCCCGAGGTGGCGGACTTCTTTGCCAGGATGGCTCGCATCGAGGACCGCCACCGCGCCGAGCTGCTCGAGCGGCGCCGGACCCTCTTCGGGGACGCACCTTCCACCGTGGAGCGCAAGCACCTCTTCGACGTGGAGGCGCCGGGTTACGACGGGGCCCGGGCCTTCATGGGCGTGCGGCAGGCGCTCGAGACCGTGCTCGCTGCCGAGGTGAAGGCCCACGATTTCTTCGACGAGGCGCTGCCCCGCGTCAAGGACCCGGAGTTGAGAGCCTTCTTCCAGGAGCTCCGGGACGAGGAGGTCCACCACCAGCTGCTGGTGAAGGCCGAGCTGGCGCGCTGCCCGGAGAAGACCGACGATTCGGAGGCCTATGCGGACGACCCCGTCGCGCAGTAGGACCTCGGCCCCCGGAGCACGCGCATGACCCAGGGCCTCGCCCTTCTCTCGTTTCTCGTCATCTCCTTCCTCGCCATCGGGAGCCTGCTCGTGGCTGCGCGGATCCTCCGCGTGCGGGCCCGGGTGGACAGCCCGCTCAAGCGCGAGACCTACGAGTGCGGCGAGACGCCCCAGGGGATGGCCTGGGTGCGCTTCCACGCGCGGTACTACGTGGTGGCGCTCTTCTTCGTCCTCTTCGACATCGAGGCGGCGCTCATCCTGCCGTGGGGCACCATCGTCCGGCAGGTGGGCCCCGCGGGCCTGGTCTCGGTGGGGACGTTCGTGGGCGTGCTGATGCTCGGCTGGGTGTGGGCGATCCGGAAGGGGGCGCTGGAGTGGGTGTGAAGACCGTCGACGACGGCGCTGCGTTCGAGCATCCGCTCTACCGCGCGCTGCTCAGCGTGCCCGGCCTGTCGGTGGCCACCACGGTGCTCGATGACGTGCTGACCTGGGGGATGACCAACGCCCTCTGGGTCTTCCCCATGGCCACCAGCTGCTGCGGCATCGAGTTCATGGCCGCCGCGGCGAGCCGGGTGGATCTCGACCGCATGGGGACCATCGTCCGGGCCACGCCGCGCCAGGCGGACGTGATGGTGGTGGCCGGGACCATCACGGTGAAGATGGCGCCGCGGGTGAAGAAGCTCTGGGACCAGATGCCCGAGCCCAAGTGGTGCATCGCCATGGGCTCCTGCGCGATCTCCGGCGACTTCTACCGGAACCTCTACTCGGTGGTGCCGGGGGTGGACACCTTCCTCCCGGTGGACGTGTACGTCCCCGGGTGTCCGCCGAACCCGGAGGCGCTGATGCACGGCTTCCTCCGACTCCAAGAAAAGATCCGGAAGAGCCGCAAGGGGGAGCGCGTGGCGCCCGAGCCGAACCCCGAGCTCCTTCGCGTCACCCGCCCGTCCATCCCCAGGCTGGTGGACCACGAGCGGACGGCCGAGATGGATCGCGCGCAGATCGAGTCGGCGAACATCGCCACCGAGGTGGAGGTCACCGCGGCCGTTCACTCCACGCTCCCACCCGAGCCGGTGGGCCCCGAGGTCGCCGCGTCCGGTCCGGATCTGCCGGCGGTCCTCTCCGAGCTCGGAATTTCGGCGACCACCGACCTCGGGCCGGCGCTGGTGCCGGCAGCACGGCACCTCGAGGTGGCCCGACGGCTCAAGGCTCGGGGCTACCGCCAGCTCGTGTCCATCGTGGCCACGCACTGGGTGCCCGGGACGGGGCGGAAGGGCAAGGCTCCCGACGAGCCGGAGCACCACGAGGTCACGACCCTGCTGCGGACCGTCGGCGCCGGATCGCGGGTGGCCAGCTGGACCGTGCGGCTCGCTCCGGGCGAGGCCCTGCCCTCGCTGGTGAAGCACTTCGCCGGCGCGGACTGGCAGGAGCGCGAGCAGTTCGACCTGCTGGGCGTGGTCTTCGCCGATCACCCCGATCTGCGCCGGCTGATGATGCCCGAGAACTACGACCGTCATCCGCTCCGGCGGGACCTGCCGGCCAATCTTCCCTACGCCCCGTGGCGATGACCGCACTGCAGACCGTTCACATCACCCGGCGCGTCGACCCGCATCTCTCGATCGACCGGTACGACCCGGAGGGGGAGCTGATGCTCCTTCACTTCGGGCCCCAGCACCCCTCCACGCACGGCGTCTTCCGGATGGACCTCTACCTGGACGGCGAGCGGGTGGTGAAGGTGGTCCCCCACGTGGGCTACCTGCACCGCGCGGTGGAGAAGCTCTGCGAGACGCTGGCGTACGTGCAGATCACCCCCATCGTGGACAAGAACGACTACGTCGCGCCGATGACCAACGAGCAGGCGCTGAACATGGCGTTCGAGGCGGCGCTCAAGCTCGAGGTCCCGCGCCGGGCGAGGTGGATGCGGACCATCTTCGCCGAGATGCAGCGCATCGCCTCGCACCTGCTCTGGCTGGGGACGTTCGCCCTCGACCTGGGCGGGGCGCTCGGCGGCGGATCCACGGTGTTCCTCCACTGCTTCCGTGAGCGGGAGCTGGTGCTCGACCTCTTCGAGGAGGTCACCGGCGCGCGCTTCCACTACAACACCCACACGCTGGGCGGGAACCGGCACGACCTGCCAGCGGGCTGGAGCGGCAGGGTGCGTGCGGCCCTCGAGATCATCTCCTCGCGGCTGAACGAGTACGAGGCGATGACGCTGGACAACCGCATCTTCCTCGACCGGACCATCGGAGTGGGAAAGCTGGACGCGGAGCTCGCGCTCGAGCTGGGCATCACCGGCCCCATCCTCCGGGCCTGCGGGGTGGACCACGATCTCCGCCGGGACGCCCCGTTCCATGCCTACGACGAGGTGAAGGTGAACGTGGTGACGGCCAAGGGCGGAGATTGTCTGGCCCGGGCGCAGGTGCGGCTCGGCGAGATGCGCGAGAGCGTGCGGCTGGTGCGGGAGATGGTGGAGGGAGTGCCCGAGGGCAGCATCAACTCGGGGAAGCCGGTGAAGCTGCCGGTGCAGACCAAGATCCCCGCGGGCCAGGTCTACGTGGCCATCGAGACGCCCCGTGGCGAGCTCGGGACCTACCTGGTCTCCGACGGGACGCAGTTCCCGTACCGGCTGAAGATCCGCCCGCCGAGCCTGCATGCGCTGTCCGCGCTGCCGTACATCATCCCCGGAGGCAACGTCAGCGACGCGGTGGCGATCCTCGGGTCGCTGGATCCGATCATGGGCGAGGTGGACCGGTGAATGATCCGCTCGTCCACGGCATCGTCTACTCGCTGCTCATCGTCACCGTGGTGCTCACCGCCACGGCGATGGCGCTGTGGTTCGAGCGGAAGTTCGCCGCGCGCCTCCAGACCCGGCTCGGTCCGACGATGGTCGGGCCCTCGGGGTTGCTGCAGCCGGTGGCCGACCTCCTGAAGCTCCTGCAGAAGGAGGACATCGTCCCGGAGAAGGCCGACCCGGTCATCTTCAACCTGGTGCCGCCGCTCGCGGCGCTGACCGCCCTCGGCGCCGCGGCGGTGGTCCCGTTCTCTCCGACGATCGTCGCCTCGGACCTGGATGTGGGCGTGCTCTACGTGCTCGCCATCGGCGCGGTGACGGTGCTCCCGGTGTTCGGGGCAGGGTGGGCGAGCAACAACAAGCTCGCGCTGCTCGGCGGGATGCGGGCGGTGGCCCAGTCCATCTCCTACGAGGTGCCGCTGCTGCTCTCGGCGATGGTGCCGGTCATCCTCTCCGGCTCGCTCCGGTTCGGGGCCATCGTGCAGGCCCAGGCGGACCACCACTGGTTCGTGGTGTGGCCCTTCTTCATCGGCATTCCGGCCTTCGCGATCTTCCTGCTGGCAATGCTGGCCGAGGCGAACCGAATTCCCTTCGACATCCCGGAGGCGGAGAGCGAGCTCGTGGCCGGCGTGACCACCGAGTACACGGGGATGAAGTTCGCGCTCTTCTACATGGCCGAGTACATCCACACGATCGTCGCCTCCGCGGTTGGCGCGGCGCTGTTCCTCGGCGGCTGGGATGGGCCGTTCTGGCCGGGGCTGCACTGGATGGTGCTCAAGACGCTGCTCCTCTTCGTGACGGTGTACTGGATCCGCTGGTCGCTCCTCCGATTCCGGTCGGACCAGCTGATGGGGCTGTGCTGGAAGTACCTCGTGCCCGCGAGCGTGCTCCTGGTGGGCGCCTCCGCCGTCTGGGTGGTGCTCACGTGAGGGGCTACTTCACCTCGGCTGCCCGGGCGCTGGCCACCAGCCTGAGGAACGTCTTTCGCAAGCCGGTGACGGTGGAGTTTCCCGAGGTGATCCGCCCCCGCGCCGAGCGGTACCGGGCGAGCTTCGCCCTCCTCCACGAGGAGGACGGGGACGAGGCGTGCATCGGGTGTCTGCAGTGCGAGCGCATCTGCCCCTCGGAGGTCATCTCCATCAAGGCGGGCGGAAAGCGCGAGTCGCCCATCACCGGCAAGAAGCGCGGCTACGCCGACGACTTCGTGCTCGACCTGAACGCCTGCATCTACTGCGAGCTCTGCGTCCAGGTGTGTCCCACCGATGCCATCGTCATGACCCGCGAG
>Ga0208851_1000691_pt1 | contig 13577 bp, 7 predicted proteins | sample NGESurshal092012_FD_184481 | JGI IMG/M metagenome (GOLD analysis project Ga0208851, IMG submission 184481) | Arctic peat soil microbial communities from Barrow, Alaska - NGEE Surface sample 415-2 shallow-092012 (SPAdes) | ecosystem: Environmental > Terrestrial > Soil > Wetlands > Peat ... | reverse complement strand
ACTGCCACCGGCAGCAGCCTAGCCGGGGACCACGAGCGCGCGAAGCAGCGTGCTCTCCTCGCGGTTCGGCAGCCTGACCGTCACCCGGAGCAGGATGGTGCTCCCGGGCTTTGCATCCTTGAGGAGCTTCGAGAGGTCGTCGGCGGAGGCGATCTTCTTGCCCGCGGCCTCTGTCACCACCATGCCCGGCGCGAGCTCTGCCGAATCCGCGGGCGAGCCCGGCTGGACCTCGGTGATCACCGCTCCGCGGCTCGGAAGGCCGTTGGCCTCGGCGGTGCGCGAATCGATGCTCTGGAGCGTGAGCCCGATCCGTTGACGGTTGGTCTCGTCCTTCTGCGACGAACCTCCTTGTCTCGGACCCCGGGCATCGCCCACCTTGTCGAGGTCGCCCGGGCGCGAGGTGAGGGTCACCTTGATGTCCTGCGGCTTGCCACCCCGGTACACGCCGAGCGTGAGGGTGGAGCCGGGTTGACGCAGGGCCACCTGCCGGCTGAGCGCGGAGCTGCTGTCCACCTTCTTGCCGTCGAGGGAGACCACCACGTCGTCGGACTTCAACCCTGCCTTGTCCCCGGGGCTGTTCTTGGTGACCTCGTTGATGAGCGCGCCGGTGCTCTGGGGCACGTTGAGCCCCTTGGCCAGCTCGGGAGAGACGTTCTGGAGCTTCACCCCGATGTAGCCGCGGGTGACCGAGCCGTTCTTCTCCAGCTGGGGGATGAGTGCGCGGGCGAGGTTGCTCGGAACCGCGAAGCCGATGCCTGCGCCGCCGCTGACGATGGCGGTGTTGATGCCGATGACCTCGCCGCGGAGGTTGAACAGCGGGCCTCCGGAGTTACCGGGGTTGATCGCCGCGTCGGTCTGGAGGAAGTCGTCGTACTGGGTGGCGCCGATCTCCCGGGCCTTGGCGCTGAGAATGCCGGCGCTCACGCTCGAGGCGAGGCCGAACGGATTGCCGATGGCCACCACCCAGTCACCCACCCGCATCGCGTCCGAGTCGCCGAGCCGGAGCACGGGGAGGTTGGCCGGCGGAGTCTTCAGCTTGATCAGGGCGATGTCGGTCAGCGGGTCACGGCCGAGCACCTCCGCCTCGAGCGCCCGGCCGTCGTCGAACTTCACCCGGATGTTGAACGCGCCCTCGACCACGTGGTTGTTGGTCAGGATGTAGCCATGCGGGTCGATGACGAAGCCACTGCCGGCGCCCTGCCGGATCTGCTGCCGTGGGTCACGGCGGCCGCGTCCGAAGAACTGCTCGAACGGGTCCTCCGGACCGGAGCTCTCGTCGCGCTCCACGCGCGAGGTGACCTCCACGTTCACCACCGCCGCTTTGACGCTGTCCACCAGCGGGGCGAGGGAGGGCAGGGCCACCGCCTGGGGCTGCTGCACCGCGCTCGCCGGAGCCTGCGGCGGCGCGCTTTGGGCCGGTGCGTTGTCCGCCCGGGCGGTGAAGCCATTGAACAGCGGGGCGGCGAGGAAGCCTGTGGCAACGAGCGCCACTGGGGTGAGGAAGCGACGGAAACCGTTCATGTCGGGACCCAACGTAAAGGGCGCCGGGGTCGGCGCAAGCCGGACTTGCACGATCCGGACGCCGGTCTGAACAGCCCGGGGCTGAAGATTCTTCCCCCGCCCCCCTCGCTCAGGGCCGGAAGGGTCCGAGCGTCAGTCCGGGGAAGAGGTTGTCGCGGGCCTCCAGCGCGTGCAGCCGCGACGGGTTCACCGCTCCGCTCCGCACGGAGCGCACGAGCTCGAGGAACGCCGCGAGGTGCGCCTGGACGCGGCCCCGCGCGTACTCGGTCACCGTCCCGCTCCGAAGGATGAAGGCGAAGTCCGAGGACTGGGCAAGCAGCAGCTCCCGGAATGCCTGCACCACCGCGCGCGCCTCCACGCCCTGGCCGCCGCCGAGCCGGGCGAACGGCGCGAGCATCTGCGCGCATCCGTGCAGCGCCTGCGGAATCCAGTCGTTCACCGGATCGAGCCACATCGAGGCGTGCCCGTGCTCCCCCCAGCTGCTCTCCACCGGCGAGAGCACCTGGGCCTCGGGCCAGGCCTGGAGGTCATCTCGGGGCGTCACCACCGCGAGCCCGGCGGCGCCTGCCTCCCGGAAGAGCGCCTCGAGGAACACCGGTCCCTCGAACCACCAGTGTCCGAAGAGCTCTGCATCGTAGGGAGCGACCACCAGCGCGTCGCGCTCCATCCGCTCCACCAGGGCATCGGTCCGCGCCTGCACGCGGCGAACGAAGTGTCGCGCGTGCTCGCGTGCCTTCGCGAAGGCAGGCTCCGGCGCCCAGACCGCCTTCTCCGCGCCCGCGCCGGTGATGCGGTGGTACTTGAATCCGGTCGCGCGCCTCGGACGGCCGGGCCCGAGCACCGGGGCCAGCGCGTCCTCGGGCAGGTCCCATCCGATGTCGCGGTAGAAGTCGCGGTACACCGGGTCCGCGGGGTAGCCCACGTCCGCGCTCCACACCTGCTCGGAGGCCTCGGGGTCGCGGGCGTACACCGCCACGCCGGCCTCGGTGAATGCCGGGGCATGCACCGACAGCAGTGGGCGGGGCTCGGCGTCCGCCAGGCCGTGCGCGTCGAGGAAGGTGAACCGGAGCCCCTCGTCTGCGAGCACCCGCTCGACTCCGGGGTAGTAGCCGCACTCGGGGAGCCAGAACCCGGAGGGCCTTTGCCCGAAGGCGCGGGCGTGCTCGGAGGCGCCAACCGCCACCTGACCCCGGACGGCCTCGGGCGCAGGCCGAAGGAGCGGGAGAAAGCCGTGCGTGGCGCCGCAGCCGATGAGCTCCACCTGACCGCGGTCGCGCAGCGCCGCAAACGCCGGGACGAGCTCGCCCTGGTACCGGTCGTTCCAGAGGCCCGCGAGCCGCGCCAGGCGTCCGGCGTAGAAGCGGGCGACGACGTTCAACCCGGCGTCACCCACCGTCCGCCGGACCTCGCGCTCCGCGAGCGTGTGCTGACGGTCGAGGCGCCGGCCGATGCGCGAGCGCAGGAGCGGATCCTCCAGCATCGCGACGAGGGTCGGGGTGACCGACAGCGTGAGGCGAACCGGCACCGCGTCGGCGTGGAGACGGTCCAGCAGCTCGAGCAGGGGGAGGTAGCACTCGAGCACCGCCTCCCGGAGCCACTCCTCCTCGAGGTGGTCCTCGTCGTCCGGGTGGCGGACGAACGGGAGGTGCGCGTGGAGGACGAGCATCAGCGCGCCCCGCGGGGGTGGCACCGGTCTGCTCAGTTCCGGCCGGAGCGCGGTCCGCCGGACGGAGCCGGAGGGGTCGCCGCGCCCTGCGCGCCCGGGCTCGTGGGAAGCGGCACGCGGCGGGGCGAGTCGAGCGGCTCGTGGCGCGGCATCGAGGGTGTCGACGCGGCTGGCGCCGGAGGGAGCGGCTCGGACCAGGGCAGCCGGAGCGTGCGCACCTCGAGTCGCGAGGAGACCCGCCCCGGAGGGAGGCGGCGCGCGGCGCTCCGCGAACCCACCGGCCGGGTCCAGCCATCGCGGCCGAGGAGGAGCACCTCGGCCGTGTATTCGTGTCCGGCCTGCAGGCCCGTGACGTAGACGCTGCGAGACGACAGCGGGAGCTCGAGGCTGCGGTCGAGGTCCTCACCCCGGTAGAGGCGGAGCAGCAACCTCGGCTCGCGCAGGCCCAGCGCCGCCCCACGCTCGAGCTCTCGGCGGAAGTCCCAGAAGACGAAGAGCGTGGTCGGGTCACGGACCAGCAGGAGCGGGGCCTCGGTCCCCACCTCGCGGGGCAAGGCCAGGGGCTCGGCCTCCACCGCCGGACCCGGCACCGGTGCCCGTGCTGCGCGGCGCGGGGCCGCCGGGGTCTGGAAGAAGTCTTCGGACGTCACCATCTCGCCGCCCCCGGGCGCCGGTGGCTCGACCTGGGTGGGCGGGCCGGCCGACGTGCCCGCCCGGGTCGTGGCCCTACGGGCGGTCTCGGCAGCACCTGACGCCGGGGGCGGGGGCGCGGTCGAGCGGCGCCCCCCCGGGCCGGCCGCGCGCTCCGTCGGAGGCGCATTGACGGCGGGCGCCCGGACCCGGCCCCGGCGTCCACGTGGGAAATCCACCACGCGCACCCGGGTCCGGTCGGCGATGACGGACTCGGCAGCGTCGAGGAGCCGCGACAGCGGCGCGCGCACCACGTCCTTCAGCGCCTCGAGGAGCTGCGCCTTGGTGCGGAACCGGCTGTGGCCCTTGCCCAGGTGCTTCCGCGCGAGCTCCCGGAGTCGCTCCACGCTGAGCTTCTTCAAATCGTCCATCACCCTTCCCGACGCCGGGGCCGAACAGCCGCTTACGCGCGGCGGTGGCCTGCGGTCAACGTCTGGCCGAGGAGTCTCGGGCGCCGGAGAGCCGGGCCACGCGAGACCACACGCGCCCACGCCCTGCCGATCCCTCGCTGCCGGCCGAGCGAGCACGGGAGGGCACCGACCCTGGCACGCCCTCCGGCCTCTTCGGGGTAAGCTCGCGTCCCCCGATGGAGCGCCGCGTCCTCATCGTCGAGAGCCAGAACGACTTCGCCCTGAGCATGGCCTCCGTGCTCCGGTCGGCAGGGTTCCAGACCGCCACCGCCGACAACGCCGCAGACGCTCTGCGCGAGCTCGAGCTTCGCCGCCCGGATCTGGTGGTGCTCCGGGCCGAGCTGCCCGACCAGTCCGGTTTCGTGCTCTGCGGGCAGATCAAGAAGGGCCGCTTCGGGCAGAACCTCCCCGTCCTCCTCCTGTCCTCGGACGTGGGCCAGGAGGGGCTGGCGCAGCACGCGCAAGGGCCCACCGCCGCGGACGGCTATCTCACCATGCCGTTCGAGATGGGGGAGCTGGCCCAGATGAGCCACGGCATCCTGCCAGCGCCGCCCCCCGGCGACGACGTGGACCGCTCGCTCGACGAGGCGCTCACCGGCGAAGCCCGGCGCACGCCCACCCGCGAGATGCCGGTCCCGCCGCCGCTCCGCGCCCCCCCCGCGGGCAGCCCCCCCCGGCTGCCACGGCGTGAGCGCCGCAGCGCCTTCACCGAGGAGGACCGGGCGTTCCTCGACCGGACATTCGCCTCCATCGCCGACCGGAAGGCCGAGCTGCTCGCGGAGTCGCAGAAGCTCCGCCGCACCCCGCCCCGCCGGGACGCGATGGGCACGCCGGAGGGGAAGATCCAGATCCTCCGCGACGAGCTGAAGCTGCGCGAGGCCCAGCTGGCGCGCATCTCGGAGATCTGGACGGTCCGCGAGCGCGAGCTGCTCGGGGTGGAGGACCGGCTGCACGAGAAGGACGTCGAGCTGCAAGGCCTGAAGATGCAGGTCGACGACCTCCTCCGGCGTTTCAACGAGGCCCAGTCCGCGATGCTCCAGAAGGAGCGGGAGCACGGGGCCACCGTCGACGACCTGCTGCTCCAGAAGTTCGCCACCGAGAAGGACCTCATCGAGGTCGTGGCCTCGAAGGAGAAGGACGTCAACGTCCTCCGCCGCGAGCTCGCGGGCCGGGAGGACGAGCTCCACGAGAAGGGCCACGCCGTGGAGCGGGGTCTGGCCGAGGCCGAGCGGCTGGAGCGCGCGCTCGGCGTCGCCACACTCGAGTTCGAGGTCAAGGAGCAGACGCTCTCCAGCGCTCTGGCCACCATGACCGCCCGGGCGGAGACCGCCGAGCGAGACCTGGCGGAGACCCGGGCAGCGCTGGAGCGGAGCACCACCGAACGCGACGCCCACGACGCCCAGAACACCCGGCGGATCGCGGAGCTGGAGCGGACGCTGTCCGAGACGCGGGCCGAGCGCGAAGCAACGGTGCAGTCGCTCGATGCCCGCGCGCAGAAGGGCGAGGTCCGGGCGGACCGAGCCGAGGCCGAGGTCGTGCGCCTCACGAAGGAGCGAGAGGAGACCGAAGTTCGCACCACCACCCAGGTGCAGGGGCTCGAGCAGCGTCTGTTCAGCTCCGAGACCGCCGGCGAGAACCTCAAGCTGGAGCTCGACCACCTCGGCAAGCAGATGACGGACCGGCTGGCCGAGCGCGACGCGCGGGCCGCGGCGCTCGAGCGGGAGCTGGCCCAGGCGCACGAGCAGCGTGAGAGCGTCGAGACCGAGATGCACGCGCAGGTGCAGGCCAAGCTCGAGCGGATCGGCGAGCTCGAGGGTGAGCTCGAGGCCACCCGGAGCCACCTCGAGGAGCGCGAGTCCGAGCTGCTGGGCCAGGTGCGCAGCCTCACCGCCGGCCTGGCCGCGACCACCGCCGCGCTCGAGGCGGAGCGCGCGGGCCGGGCACAGCTCGACGCCACGCGCATCCGGCTCGAGGGTGAGCTCTCGCGGACGCAGGCGGCCCTGGCCACTGCGCAGGAGCAGCTCGCGGAGCGCGCGCAGCAGGCGCAGGAGTTCGTGCGAGAGCTGGAGGAGGCGGACGGCCAGCTCCGGGATGCACGGGCGCGCGGGACCGAGCTCGAGGGAAAGCTCGCCGCGGTCGAGGCGGAGAAGCTCTCGCTCCAGGGCGAGCTCGGGGCCACCCGCCAGCTGCTCGCCGACAGCCAGGCCTCGCTCGACCGTGCGGAGCGCCTGGTGGTGGACACCCGCGGTCAGCTCGAGGCGACCACCGCCGAGCTCGCCCAGGAGCGCGAGCGCCACTCCAGCACCCGCACCGAGCTCGGCAGCACCGTCCAGGCGCGTGACGCGCTCGATGCAGACCTCGCCCGTCACCGCGAGGAGCTCGCCGACCACGCCGAGCTGCTCTCGCTGACCAAGCAGGAGCTGGGCACCCGAGTCGGCGAGGTGACGCGTCTGTCCGGGCAGCTCGCCCAGGCAGAGGACGCCCGGGCAGATCTGGAGGAGAAGCTCGAGGAGCTGCGGGACTCGGCGGCACGCCAGGAGGAGCTCCTCCGGGGAGACCTCGCCACCCTCACCGCCCAGCTCGACGAGTCCCGGTCCAGGCTGGCCGAGTCCACCGCGGAGCGGGCCCGGGAGCGCGAGGCCGCCGCCCGCGACGCGCAGACCCGGAGCGAGCAGCTCAAGCAGTCCGAGGTGCGGTTCAAGGAGTTCACCGAGGCCGCGGGACGAAGGCAGACCGAGCTGTCGCAGAAGCTGGCCGGCGCCACCCGGGACGCGCTGGCGTTCAAGACGGATCTCCAGGGCCGGGTGGATCAGCTCACCGCCCAGCTCGCCCAGGCGCAGTCCGAGCGCGACAAGGCGCGGGCGGAGCTCGGCGCCGAGCTGGACTCGCTCCGGGCCCACGCCGGGGCGCTGGAGGCGGACCTCTCCGGCGAGCGGGCCGAGGCGGCCGGGCGCGAGCAGGCGCTGCTCGAGCGCGCCGAGGCGGCGGAGCGGCAGGCCCACGAGACGGCGGAGCAGCTCGGGGGGCAGGTGGCGCAGCTGGAGGAATGGAAGGCGCGCGCCGAGGCAGAGCTGGCGGAGGCGCTGGAGCGCGCCAGCGCGAGCCATGAGGAGGCCCGGGCCGCGGTCGCCGAGCGCAGCCGCATCGAGCGCGAGCTCGGCGGCAGGGTCCAGGCTGCCGAGGCCCGCGCCGCCGACGCTGCGGGGCGCCTGGCGGCGACCGAGCGCGCGCGCAAGGAGATCGAGGTGCGCGCCCTGGCCGAGCGGGAGGAGCTGGTCGGCAAGCAGCGGGCAGAGCTCGAGCGCCGCGACGCAGCGAAGGCGCAGGAGGTGGCGCGCCTCCAGCAGTCGGTGCAGGAGCGCGCCCGGGCGCTGAAGGTGGCGGAGCTGGAGCTGGCGCGACTCAAGGCGCGCGCGGCTCCGGGTGCCGGAACACCGTCCGGGCCCAACCAGGTGGTGCAGCGCGCTGCCCCGCCTCCCCCACCCCGACCGGCCCCGCCGAGCGACGGCGACGACGCCTGGCAGAAGCTGGTGGACGACCTCGACAAGCCCTAGAGCGCGGCCCTCGCCTCCTGCAGCACATCCCTGAAGCTCAGCCGTGACATCAGCTGCCACACCGGCGTGCGGGCACTGCCGTCCTCCGCCTCGGCATCCAGCCGGGCCCGCGCCCGGGACAGGGCGCGGACGAGCACCCAGCCCACGAGGAAGACCAGCCCTCCAGGCAAGAGCAGCGCCAGCACTCCGAGTCCGGTCTTCACCCCGCGCGACGTCACGTTCAGCCTCGCCTTTCCATCCCCGATTGCACGCCCCGGACCAGCGGAGTGCCCGGGTGCCGCGCGTCTGATATCCACGAGATGCGCATCGGCCCTGCGGCCGGCAAGAAACAGGGACGGCAACTCACCGTGGAAAATCCGGTCACAGCGTTCGCTTCCGTGACAGATGCCCTCGGCCGCCTGGAGGCGACCGGGTACCTGGCGTCGACCGAGATCGCCACGGCCGTCTTCCTCGCCGATCGGCTGGAGAAACCCATCCTGGTGGAAGGGCCGGCGGGGGTCGGGAAGACCGAGCTGGCCCGGGCGATGGCCACAGCGCTGGGCAGGCCGCTGTTCCGGCTGCAGTGCTACGAGGGGCTGGACGAGGCCAAGGCGCTCTACGAGTGGGAGTACAGCAAGCAGCTGCTGTACACGCAGATCCTGAAGGACAAGCTCGGCGAGACGCTCGCCGGCACGACCACGCTGGCCGAGGCGGCAGACCGGATCGGCGCGGGCGAGTCGGTGTTCTTCTCCGAGCGTTTCCTGCTCCCCCGCCCCGTGCTGCGGGCCCTTCTCTCACCCGAGCCTGCCCTCCTCCTGGTGGACGAGGTGGACAAGGCCGATCCGGAGTTCGAGGCCTTCCTCCTGGAGGTGCTCGCCGACTCGGCGGTGACCATCCCCGAGCTCGGGACCATCCGCGCCAAGGCGATTCCCCGGGCGGTGCTGACCTCCAACGCCGCACGTGAGCTGTCCGACGCCCTCCGCCGCCGGTGTCTCCACCTGCACATCGAGTTTCCCGAGCGCGAGCGCGAGCTGCGCATCGTCCGCATTCGCGCACCGGAGGTCGCCGCGGGGCTGGCGGCGCAGGTCGTCACGGCGGTGGAGCGGATCCGCAGGCTCGAGCTGAAGAAGCCGCCGTCGATCAGCGAGACGCTCGACTGGGCGCGCAGCCTCGTGCTGCTGAATGCCGAGACGCTCTCGCCCGAGCTGGTCGCCGCCACCCTGAACGTGCTCCTCAAGTACACCACCGACGTGGAGAAGGTGCGGAGCCAGCTCGGGCAGATCGCCGCGCCGTGACCACCGCCGGGCCGGGCATGCTCGGTCTCACCGAGCGCACCATCCGGGAGCTGGAGGCGCTCTCGGCACGGCTCGGGCCGGCGAGAGCGGCGGCCCTGGTGGACGAGATCCGTCGGTCAGGCGAGCCCGAGCAGGTCACGCTCGCCCTGCTCCGGATCCAGCAGGCGGTGGCGGGCGCCCCGGGGGCAGAGGCCCTCGCCACGCGCCTGGTGCTCGCCAGCGAGTCGCTGCAGCGGCTCCTCCAGCGGCGGCCAGGGCTACTCCGGTGGGTGTACCGGAGCGCGCGCACCGGCGAGCCGCTCGCCCCGGGCGCGCTCGAGGCCGAGCTCTCCTCCCTGCTGGACCGGGCGGAGACCGACGCACCGGAGGAGCTGCAGCGGAGGCTGCGGCGGTTCAAGTCGCGCCACGCGCTGCGCCTGGCCGCGCGCGACGTGTGGCTCGGCCTCTCCATGGAGACGCTCGGCCGCGAGCAGTCGGCGCTCGCGGAGGCGCTGCTCCGGGCCGCGCTGCCGCGGCTCGAGGTCTCGCTTCGCCGGCGCTACGGCGCGCCCGTCCCCGAGGGCTTCGTGGTGCTCGGGCTCGGGAAGCTGGGAGGCGAGGACCTCAACTGGAGCTCCGACGTCGACCTGGTGCTGGTGCACCGGGGCGATGGCACCACCGCCGGAGGCAGCGGGGGGGCACTGCCCACGGTCACCTTCTACACCCGGCTCGCCGAGGCGCTGGCCCGGGCGATGTCCACCGTCACCGAGGAGGGCTTCTGCTACCGGGTGGACCTGGACCTCCGTCCGCAGGGCCGCGCCGGAGCCGCCGTGGCCTCGCTCCCGTCGATGCTCCAGTACTACGAGCAGCACGGGCGCACGTGGGAACGCGCGGCGTGGGTCAAGGCGCGGCCGCTCGCCGGAGACCTGGCGCTCGGGCAGCAGCTGCTCGACGGGCTCGGGCCTTTCCTGTGGCGGCGGACCCTCGACCTCGCGGCGGTGGAGTCACTGCGCGACCTCAAGATGCAGATCGATCTCCGCAGCACGGCCCGCGAGAGTGACGTGAAGCTCGGGCCCGGGGGCATCCGCGAGGTGGAGTTCGTCGCCGTCGCCCTGCAGCTGCTCCACGGCGGCCGCAACCCCGCGCTCCGGGTCCGCTCCACGCAGCGCGCGCTCCGGCGGCTGGTCGAGGCGGGCCTGCTCTCCCAGGCCGACGCCGATCGGCTCCTGGAGGCCTACGCCTTCCTCCGCCGTGTGGAGAACCGCCTGCAGATGGTCAACGAGCGCCAGACGCAAGCGCTGCCGGCGCCGGGGCCGGATCGCGAGCGGCTGGCCCTGACCCTCGGCCTCGCCGGCGCGACGGCGCTGGACGCCGAGCTCGACCGCCACCGCTCCTACGTCGCCCAGGCCTTCCGTGTGCTGCTGGGCCAGGAGGCACGCGGAGAGCTGCCCCACGAGCCAGATCTGGTGGTCGCGCTCGACGAGGACCTGGACGACGCCACCCGGTGCGAGGCGCTTGCCCGGCGCGGCTTCGACGAGCCGCCCGCGGCGCTGGCCTCCGTGCAGCGGCTCCGGCGGGTGCTGGGATCGGCCCGGCTCGAGGAGGGCCCGGGCCCGTCCGGCATCGCGCTGCAGCTGCTCCAGGGCGCGGCGCGCAGCCCCGACCCGGACCAGGCGCTCTTCTTCCTGGCCGAGTTCGCCTCGGGCCTGTCGGTGCCGGCGGGTTACCTGCGCCTGCTGCACCAGCGGCCGCCGGTCGCCCGGCGCCTGCTCGACCTCTTCGGACAGAGCGCCTACCTCAGCGCGGAGCTGGTCCGCTCCCCCGAGCTGCTGGACCAGCTCGTCTCCTGGGACGCCGAGGCGCTGCACAAGCCGCCCGAGCGCATCCGCTCCGAGCTGGACGGGCGCGCCGCCCGCGCCACCGACGACCCCGAGCAGCTGCTCGGAGCGCTCCGGCGGATCAAGAACGAGGAGGTGCTCCGGGTGGGCCTGGGGGACATCGGCGGGGAGCTGGAGGTGCCGGAGGTCGCCCTGCAGCTCTCGGCTCTGGCGGACGGGCTCCTGGACCACGCGGTCCTGCTCGCCGCCGAGCACGCCCGCGCCCGCTGGGGGCTCCCCCGCATGCGCGATGGCCGCCGGGCCCCGCTCGCGGTCCTGGGGATGGGGAAGCTCGGCGGACGCGAGCTCGGCTACCACTCGGACCTGGATCTGCTGTTCGTCTACGGCTCGAGCGCAGACGAGGAGACCACCGGCGGGACCCAGGGCCGCATCGGGCACCACGAGTACTTCGCCCGGATGGTGCAGCGGCTCCTCTCGCTGCTCACGCTCCAGTACCGGGAGGGGCGGCTGTACCAGGTGGACACCCGGCTGCGACCGTCGGGCAACCAGGGCCCGCTGGTGGTGAGCGAGGAGTCGCTGCTCGAGCACCACACGCGGCGTGCCCAGCTCTGGGAGCGCCAGGCCCTCATCAAGGCCCGCGCGGTCGCCGGCGACGTCGCCTACGGAGAGCGCCTCCTCGGCACCGCGCTCGCCCCGCTCATCTGGGAGCGCCCGGTGCCGGAGGGCGCGGCCGAGGAGATCCACCGCCTGCGGATGCGGATGGAGCGCGAGGTGGCCGGCGAGACGCGCGATCAGCTGAACCTCAAGACGGGCCAGGGAGGCCTGGTCGACGTGGAGTTCGCCGTGCAGTACCTGCAGCTCTGCCACGGCGCCGCGCTGCCGGCGGTGCGGCGCCCGGGCACGCTCGAGGCACTGGAAGCGCTCGCGGTCGCCGGCACGCTTCACCGGGAGGACGCCACCAGGCTCCGCGAGGGATATCTGTTCCTCCGCCGGGTGGAGAACCGGCAGCGGCTGGTGCACGGGCGCGCCCTGCAGCACCTCCCGACCCGCGGACGGCCACTCCTGCTCCTCGCCCGGCGGCTCGGCTACGGCGGGCCGGATGCAGGCGGTGCGTTCCTGTCGGAGTACCGCGCGGTCGCGGCCACCGTTCGCGCGGCCTACGTCCGTGTTCTCCAGCAGTGAGCATGGTAGGAATGGCCGTCAGGTGGCCCCTCCGGAGCCCGTCCACGTCCTGGTCGTCGACGACGACCGCAACGTCCAGCGGATGCTGGCGGATGCGCTCGCCAGGCAGGGGTTCCGGGTCACCGTGGAGCGTGATGGGGAAGCCGCGCTCGCGGCCTTCGAGCGGCAGCCCTTCGACGTGGTGCTGCTCGACGTGCTCCTGCCGGCGCTGAACGGCTACGAGGTCGCCCGTCGCATCAAGAGCACCCCGCGGGGAGAGAAGACCCCGGTGCTCATGCTCTCGGGCATCTACAAGACCAAGCTTCACCAGGCCCAGGCGGTGGAGCGGCACGGAGCAGCGGGCTTCGTCGAGAAGCCCTTCAAGCTGAACCAGCTGTTCGGAAAGCTGGAGGGCGTGCTGGGCGAGCGGTTCCCCCAGCCCGCGCCCGCCGCGGAGGACAACGCGACGCCCGAGCCCGTCTCCGAGCCGCTGGCCGACCCGCGCGCCGAGGCCGAGGCATCGCTGGTCGAGTCCGCCGCGGAGGCGTCGAGCGCGGCCGAACTCGCCACCGCGGACCCGGAGAACGACGAGGGCACCACCCCCACGGTGGAGCGGGGCAACTTTCGCACCCGGAGCTTCCCGGAGCTCCTCGCCGAGCTGCACCGCCGGCGGGCCACCGGTGCCCTCCTCCTCCGGCGCGACCGGGTGAAGAAGATCGTCTTCTTCCGCAGCGGCGCGCCCGAGAGCGTGAAGAGCAATCGGCTCTCGGAGTGCCTCGGACGGGTGATGGTGCGCGAGCGGATGATCTCCGAGGCCGATTGCGAGCGCTCGCTCGAGCGGATGAAGGCCTCGGGCCGCCAGCAGGGGACGGTCCTCATCGAGATGGGCTGCATCAGCCCGCACAACCTGCGCTACGCGCTCGAGCTGCAACTCCGGCTGAAGCTCCTCGAGGTGTTCACCTGGACGCGGGGCGACTTCCAGTTCAACCCCCGCGCCCAGCCCCCGCCGGAGACGGTCCGGCTCCAGATGTCCACCGCGGCCATCGTCTACGAAGGTGTGCGGCGAAGCCATGATCAGGCCCGCCTGAAGTCGGCGCTCGGGGACGTCGCCGGACGCTACGTGCACCCCGCGGAGGACCCGCTGTTCGCCGCCCAGGACATGGCGCTCGGCGAGGAGGAGGCAGGGCTCCTCGCGCTGATGGATGGCAGCCGGACGGTGCGCGAGCTCCGCCGCCGGGGGCCGCTCTCCCCGCTCGACACCGACCGGTTCCTCTACGCGCTGCTGGCCTCGCAGATGGTGGAGCTGCGCGCGGAGCGACGGGTGGGCCCTCCCCCGCCGCCACAGGTCAGCGCGGTCGCGGCCCCGTCGCCGGGCGACAGACCCTGGGACGACGACGAGGAGGCGCTGGAGCTCGAGGACGAGGTCCCCGCCACCGAGGACGACGGCCACCTCCGCGAACGGCTCCTGGGGAGCCTGGCCGCGA
>Ga0208851_1000690_pt1 | contig 13581 bp, 13 predicted proteins | sample NGESurshal092012_FD_184481 | JGI IMG/M metagenome (GOLD analysis project Ga0208851, IMG submission 184481) | Arctic peat soil microbial communities from Barrow, Alaska - NGEE Surface sample 415-2 shallow-092012 (SPAdes) | ecosystem: Environmental > Terrestrial > Soil > Wetlands > Peat ... | reverse complement strand
CGCTGGCCCTGCTCGGCCGGCTGCCGATCCTGCAGCGAGAGGGCGCCAGCACCACTGCGGCGCCCAGCGGCAGCCCCTCGATGGCGGCGGCCGCAGCGGTTCTGCCACCGACGGGCGACACCGGTCCGGTGCCCACCGAGGCCGGTCTGGCCGCCCGGCTGACCCCGCTGCTTGGCGTCCCCGCGCTGGGCGACCGACTGGGGCTCGCGGTCGTCGACCTCGCCTCCGGCGCCCTCCTGTATGGCCAGGACGCTGGCACCGGGCAGACCCCGGCGTCCACCACCAAGCTGCTCACGGCGGCGGCCGCGCTGAGCCGGCTGGGACCAGAACACCGGCTGCAGACCACGGTGGTCGTGGGGTCGACCCCGAACCGGATCGTGCTGGTCGGCGGCGGCGACCCCACCCTGGTGGCGACCAAACTGGCGCCGGGGCCGACCGCTCCCGCCTCGCTCGTCGACCTCGCCAGCAGCACCGCCGCTGCGCTGAAGGCCAGGGGCGTCACCCGGGTGACCCTCGGCTACGACACCTCGCTGTTCACCAAGCAGACCACCTCACCGGCCTGGCCGGCGGAGTACGTGGCCTCCGGCGTGATCGCCCCCGTCACGGCCCTGGCCGTGCGCGAGGGCCGGGTGGGTACCGAGCAGGCCGGCATCGGGCCGCGGGTGAGCGACCCGCCGGCCGCCGCGGCCCGCACCTTCGCGACCCTGCTCGCGGACGCCGGCGTCACGGTCGCCCAGGCGCCCAGCCCCGACCAGGCGCCGCCGGCCCCGTCCGGGCCGGCGTCCCCGTCGACGAGCCCCTCGACGAGCCCCTCGGCGAGCGGCCCGGCCTCCGCCACACCGGCGGCCAGCCTGCCCGCGCCGGGCACCCGGCTGGCCGCGGTGTCCTCGCCGCCGGTGGCCGACCTCGTCGCGCAGATGCTCACCCTGTCCGACGACGACCTGGCCGAGGCGCTCGGCCACCTGGTGGCCGTCGGGTCCGGCGCGACCGCTGACTTCGCTGGAGCGGCGCAGTCGGTCATCGGCGAGGTCGCCGCGCTCGGGGTGCCCACCGACGGCGTCCGGCTGTACGACACCAGCGGGCTGGCCCGCACCGACCTGATCCCGGCCGAGGTGCTGACCGCCGTGCTGTCGGTCGTGGCGCAGGCCAAGCACCCCGAGCTGCGCCCGGTGCTCACCGGGCTGCCGGTGGCCGGGTTCACCGGCACCCTGGACGACCGCTTCGCCGGGGCGGCCACCCGGTCGGCCGCCGGGGTGCTGCGCGCCAAGACCGGCACGCTGAGCTCGGTGGGCACCCTGGCCGGCACCGTGCTGGACGCCGACGGCCGGCTGCTCGGCTTCGCCTTCCTCAGCAGCGGCTTCACCCCCGGGGCCGCACTGGAGAACCGGGCGGCGCTGGACCGGCTGGCCGCAGCCGTGGCCGGCTGCGGCTGCGGGGCGGCGCCCGCAGCCTCCCCCCCGTCCTCCCCGTCCTCCCCAGCGGCGTCCGCAACGGCGTCTCCCACCGGGTCGTGACCCCCCGTACCGTGAGGGCATGACCGAACCCGACGGCTCCGCCGCGCTGGTCGACTGGGATCTCGCCGTCGCCGCCGGTGTCCGGCTGGTGCGGCCGGGCCCCCAGCTGCCGCGGGAGGACGCGCGCGCCGCCGTCTCACAGCTGCGGGACCTGGCTATCGAGGCCCGCTCGCACGTGCGGTCCTACAGCCGGCTGGACGCCCCGGCGGCCGACGCTCCGGTGGCCGTGGTCGACCGCACCGAGTGGCTGCGCTCCAACGCCGAGGGGATCCGGCACCTGCTGGACCCGATCGCGCACCGGCTGGTGCGCGCCGGCACCCCCGGGCCGCTGCGTGCGGTCGGAGCCAGGGTCACGGCGCTGGAGCTCGGCGGGGGGCTGGCCTGGATGTCCAGCAAGGTGCTCGGGCAGTACGAGATGTTCCCGCCAGGAGGCCCGGACGGCGACCGGCCGGGCCGGCTGCTGCTGGTGGCCCCGAACATCGTGCAGGTCGAGCAGGAGCTCGACGTCGACCCGGACGACTTCCGGATGTGGGTCTGCCTGCACGAGGAGACCCACCGGGTGCAGTTCGCCGCCGTGCCCTGGCTGAGAGGGCACCTGGTCGACGGCATCAGCTCGCTCATGGGCTCGATCGAGACCGACCCGGCCGCAGTGGCCGAGCGGCTGCGGGCCGCCGCCGTCGCGGTCGCCTCCGCGGCGCGCGGCACCGACGGGCCGTCGCTCGCCGAGGCGGTGCAGACGCCGGAGCAACGGGCCCAGCTGGACCGGCTCACCGCCGTGATGTCCCTGCTCGAGGGCCATGCGGACGTCGTCATGGACGGCGTCGGCCCGACGGTCGTGCCCACCGTCGAGCAGATCCGGACCGCGTTCCAGCGCCGCCGCGAGCACCCCGGCCGCGCCGAGCTGGCGATCCGGCGGCTGATCGGCCTAGACGCCAAGATGCGCCAGTACCGCGACGGCGCCGCGTTCGTGCGTGGGGTGGTGGACCGGGTCGGCATGGAAGGGTTCAACCGGGTGTGGGACGCGCCGGAGATGCTGCCGTCGGCCGAGGAGATCCTCGACCCGCAGACCTGGGTGGACCGGGCGCACGGCCCGGCGCTGGCCTGACCGTGGGCGGCCCGCACCCGGCGGTGGCCGAGGTCCGCTCGGCCGTGCGGGCCGCGCTCACCGGGCTGCGCGGCGGCGCGCTCGTCCTGGCCGCGTGCAGCGGCGGCGCGGACTCGCTCGCCCTGGCCGCCGCGCTGGCCTTCGAGGCGCCCAGGGCCGGGCTGCGCGGCGGGGCGCTCGTCGTCGACCACGGGCTGCAGCCCGGGTCGGCTCAGCACTCCCGCTCGGTGGCCAGCCGGCTGGAGTCGCTGGGGCTGGCCCCGGTGCGGGTGCTCACCGTGCGCGTGGGCACCGACGGCGGCCCCGAGGCGGCCGCGAGGAGCGCCCGGTACGCGGCCCTGGGCCACGCTGCCGCCGAGCTGGACGCGGCCGCGGTGCTGCTCGGTCACACTCTGGACGACCAGGCCGAGACCGTCCTGCTGCGGCTGGCCCGCGGGTCCGGCAGCCGCTCGCTGTCCGGCATGGCGCCCGCGTCCGGCCGCTACCGCCGTCCGCTGCTCGCGGTCGCGCGCGAGACCACCCGGGGCGCGTGCGCGGCCCAGGGGCTGGCCCCGTGGGACGACCCGCACAACGACGAGCCCCGCTTCGCGCGGGTCCGGGTGCGGCAGGAGGCCCTGCCCGCCCTGGTCGAGGCGCTGGGTCCCGGGGTGCGCGAGGCGCTGGCCCGAACCGCCGCGCTGTGCCGTGAGGACGCCGAGGCCCTCGACGAGTGGGCCGCCGCGGCGTCCGTGGCGGCCGCCGGCCCGGACGGCAGCCTGGACGTCGACGTGCTGGCCGGGTTGCCGGCCGCCGTCCGCGGTCGGGTGCTGCGGGCCGCCGCGGTCGCCGCCGGCGCCCCAGCCGGGGCGGTCGGCCAGGTGCACATCCAGGCGCTGGACGCGCTGGTGACCCGCTGGCACGGCCAGCAGGCGGTCGCCCTGCCGGGCGGTGTCAGCGGCGAGCGGGCCTGTGGCAGGCTGCTGCTGCACCGGGCCCACGAGCAGCAGCCCGACCCGAAGGAGTAGCTGTGGAGGAGAGCGACCTCGGCGCCGACCTGGCCCGCGTGCTCGTCACCGAGGAGCAGATCCAGCAGCGGATCGCGGAGCTGGCCGCCTCGATCGACGCGGACTACGCGGAGCGGGACCTGCTGCTCATCGGCGTCCTCAAGGGCGCCGTCATGGTCATGGCCGACCTGTCCAGGGCCCTGCACCTGCCGGTGACCATGGACTGGATGGCGGTCTCCTCCTACGGCGCCGGCACCAAGTCCTCCGGGGTGGTCCGGATCCTCAAGGACCTGGACCGGGACATCACCGGGAAGCACGTCCTCGTGGTCGAGGACATCATCGACAGCGGGCTGACCCTGTCCTGGCTGCTGCTCAACCTGCGCTCGCGCGGGCCGGAGTCGGTCGAGGTGTGCACCCTGCTGCGCAAGCCGGACGCCGCCCAGGTACCGGTCGACGTCCGTTATGTGGGCTTCGACATCCCCAGCGAGTTCGTCGTGGGCTACGGCCTGGACTACGCCGAGCAGTACCGGAACCTGCCGTTCGTGGGCACCCTCGCCCCGCACGTCTACTCCGGCCGCTGAGCGGGGGCCGGGGGGAACAGCCGCTCCGGCTCCCACGTTCCCGGTGTACCGTCGTCTTCCCGGACGTGCGTTCCGGAGCCGGCCAACCGTTGATCAGGAGGAGGGGCGCTCCCGCCCCGTCATGATGTGAGGCGTTACTTCCGTGGTCCGCTGTTCTGGATCACCATCGGGGTGCTCACCTTGCTGGTGGGCGCCCAGCTGTTCTCGTCGTCGGCCGGCGCCAAGACCGTCGACACCTCCACGGTGCTCGCGGACATCGCTGCGGGCAACGTCAAGTCGGCCAAGCTCATCGACGGGCAACAGCGGGTCGAGCTGACCCTCAAGGACGGCAGCCAGGTCACCTCGCAGTACATCCCGTCCACGGGTGACTACATCGCCTCGCAGCTGCGCCAGAAGCCGCCGGCCGAGGGCTTCAACGAGATCAACCCGCAGCAGAGCGTCCTGGTCACCTTGATGGTGAGCCTGCTGCCCATCGCGATCATCGTCTTGCTGTTCTTCTTCCTGATGAACCAGATGCAAGGCGGCGGCTCGAAGGTCATGAGCTTCGGCAAGTCCAAGGCCAAGCTGGCCACCAAGGACATGCCGCAGACGACGTTCGCCGACGTGGCCGGTGTCGACGAAGCGGTCGAGGAGCTCGAGGAGATCAAGGAGTTCCTGCAGGAGCCCGCCAAGTTCCAGGCGGTGGGCGCGAAGATCCCCAAGGGAGTGCTCCTCTACGGCCCGCCAGGCACCGGCAAGACGCTGCTGGCCCGCGCGGTGGCCGGCGAGGCCGGTGTGCCGTTCTACTCGATATCCGGCTCGGACTTCGTCGAGATGTTCGTGGGTGTCGGCGCCAGCCGGGTCCGCGACCTGTTCGAGCAGGCCAAGGCCAACGCCCCTGCGATCGTCTTCGTCGACGAGATCGACGCCGTGGGCCGGCACCGCGGTGCCGGGCTCGGTGGCGGCCACGACGAGCGCGAGCAGACCCTGAACCAGCTGCTCGTCGAGATGGACGGCTTCGACGTCAGGGGCGGCGTAATCTTGATCGCCGCGACCAACCGGCCGGACATCCTGGACCCCGCGTTGCTTCGCCCCGGCCGGTTCGACCGGCAGATCGCCGTCGAGCGGCCGGACCTCCTGGGCCGCCACGCGATCCTCAAGGTGCACGCCAAGGGCAAGCCGCTCAACGAGGGCGTCGACCTGCTGGCCGTGGCCCGGCGCACCCCAGGCTTCACCGGCGCCGACCTGGCCAACGTGCTGAACGAGGCGGCGCTGCTCACTGCCCGCGGCAACGGCAAGCTGATCGACAACGGCACCCTCGACGAGGCGATCGACCGGGTCGTGGCCGGGCCGCAGAAGCGGTCCCGGCTGATGAACGACAAGGAGAAGAAGATCACCGCCTACCACGAGGGCGGGCACGCCCTGGTGGCGGCGGCGCTGCGCAACACCGACCCGGTGCACAAGGTCACGATCCTGCCGCGCGGCCGGGCGCTGGGCTACACGATGGTCCTCCCCGACGAGGACAAGTACTCGACCACGCGCAACGAGATGCTCGACCAGCTGGCCTACATGCTGGGCGGCCGGGTAGCCGAGGAGCTCGTCTTCCACGATCCCACGACCGGCGCGGCCAACGACATCGAGAAGGCCACCCAGGTCGCGCGCGCCATGGTCATGCAGTACGGCATGAGCGAGCGGGTGGGAGCGATCCGGCTCGGCCAGGAGAACCAGGAGGTGTTCCTGGGCCGGGACATGGGCCACATCCGGGACTACTCCGAGGGCATCGCCGAGATCGTCGACGAGGAGGTCCGTCGGCTGATCGAGAACGCGCACGACGAGGCCTGGGAGATCCTGGTCGAGAACCGCGACGTGCTCGATGCCCTGGTGCTGCAGCTGCTCGAGCGGGAGACCCTCGACAAGGCCGAGGTCGCGGCGATCTTCACGCCGGTGCAGAAGCTCCCGCAGCGGCCGATCTGGCTGTCCTCCGACCGTCGTCCGGTGTCCGACCGCCCCCCGGTCAGCTCGCCGAAGGAGCACAACGGGGCCAACGGGTCGTCCCCGAACGGCTCGACCGGCAGCGGGGTGTCGGTACCGGTCGACGAGAGCCGGGTCGACTGACGGTGACCGATCCCGTCGTCCCCGGGTCGACGGGAGCCACCGTCAGCCGGGCCTATGACCAGGGTCGCGCCGAGGCTGCGGTCCGCGAGCTGCTGCTCGCGGTCGGTGAGGACCCCGACCGCGACGGGCTGCGCGAGACACCCGCGCGGGTCGCCCGGATGTACGGCGAGCTGTTCGCCGGGCTGTGGCAGACCGCCGAGGACGTGCTGACCACGACCTTCGACCTGGGCCACGACGAGATGGTCCTGGTGCGGGACATCGAGGTCTACAGCCAGTGCGAGCACCACCTGGTGCCCTTCTTCGGGGTGGCCCACGTCGGCTACATCCCCAGCGTGGACGGCCGGATCACCGGTCTGTCCAAACTGGCCCGGCTGGTCGACGTCTACGCCAAGCGGCCGCAGGTGCAGGAGCGTCTGACCACCCAGGTGGCGGACTCCTTGGTGCGGCTGCTCGAGCCGCGTGGCGCGATCGTGGTGATCGAGTGCGAGCATCTGTGCATGTCCATGCGGGGGGTCCGCAAGCCCGGGGCGAAGACGGTCACCTCTGCGGTGCGTGGCCAGCTGCGGGACCCGGCCACCCGGGCCGAGGCGATCAGCCTGATCCTAGGGCGCTGAGCATGGTGGCTGGCGCACGGGCGGCGGTGCCGAGCGGCGTGAAACAGCAGACGGACCGCGCCTGGGCGCCCCGGCTGGCCGCGGGGGTCAGCATCCTGATCGGCCTGCTGGACATCGCGGCCGGGGTGCTGCCCTCAGTGTGGCACCGGCTGGAGGGGCTGGCCGACTTCCTGCCCGGCGCGTTCACCAACGCCTCCCGGGCGGGCGTCGTCGTCGCGGGCGTCGGCTTCCTCCTGCTCGCCGGCGCCCTCGCCCGTCGCAAGCGCCGCGCCTGGCAGCTCACCCTGGGGCTGCTCGTGGGCAGCGCGGTGCTGCACCTGGTGGAGGGGCCCAACTGGATCCTGTTTGGGGTCTCGCTCGCCATGGCCACCGTGCTGGCCATGCTGCAGCGGGAGTTCTACGCGGTCGGGGACCCGCGCACCCGCTGGAGCTCCCTGGGCGCCTTCGTGGCGCTCGGCCTGGTCAGCCTGCTGGTCGGCAGCATCCTGGTGTACGGCCTGCGGGCGCCTGCGGCGCGTTCCGAGGGCCTCGCGAAGACCTTCGGCTGGGTGGTGCTCGGCTTCTTCGGGATCCCCACCCCGCTGGACGCGACCGACAGCGCGTCGTCGGACTCGCTGTACTACGGGCTGCTCGGTCTTGGCCTGCTCACCGCTGGGGTCACCCTGTTCCTGCTGCTGCGCTCGCCCCGACCGCTGCCGTTCCTGTCCGCCACCGACGAGGAGGACATGCGCCGGCTGCTCGACCGGGAGGGCTGCCGTGACTCGCTGGGCTACTTCGCGCTGCGCCGCGACAAGAGCGTGGTGTGGTCGTCGTCCCGCAAGTCCTGCATCGCCTACCAGGTGACGTCGGGGGTGATGCTGGCCAGCGGTGACCCGCTGGGTGACCCGGAGGCCTGGCCGGGAGCGATCGCCGCCTTCCTCGAGGAGGCCAGGATCCACGCGTGGGTCCCTGGCGTGGTCGCGTGCAGCGAGACCGGCGCCGAGGTGTGGTGCCGCGAGGCCGGCCTGGAGGCGCTCGAGATCGGCGACGAGGCGATCGTCGACGTGGACGGCTTCACCCTCGAGGGCCGGGCCATGCGCAACGTGCGCCAGATGGTCAACCGGGTCCGGCGGGCCGGCTACGTGTGCGAGGCCCGCCGGCTGCACGAGGTCCCGGCCGAGGAGCTCGAGGAGATCAGGGCGAAGGCGGACACCTGGCGGGTCGGCGACACCGAGCGCGGCTTCTCGATGGCGCTGGGGCGGATCGGGGACCCGGGGGACGAGGAGTGCGTGCTGGTCGCGGCCCGGCTCGACGGCGAGGTGCGCGGGCTGCTGTCGTTCGTGCCGTGGGGTCGAGACGGGCTGTCGCTGGACCTGATGCGCCGCGACCAGACCGCCGACCCGGGGCTGAACGAGCTGCTCATCATCGAGGCCCTCGAGCAGGCGGGCCGGCTCGGGGTGCGCCGGATGTCGCTGAACTTCGCGGTGTTCCGCAGTGCGTTCGAGCGCGGCGAGCGGATCGGGGCCGGACCGCTGACCAGGGCCTGGCGCCGGGCCCTGCTGTTCGCCTCCCGGTTCGCCCAGATCGAGTCGCTGTACCGGTTCAACGCCAAGTTCCGGCCGGTGTGGGAGCCCCGGTTCATCCTGTACTCGGCGGTTCTCGGTCTGCCCCGGCTGACCGTCGCCTACCTGGAGGCCGAGGCGTTCATCTCCCGGCCGCGGCTGACCTTCTGGCGGGCCCGCGTCCGGAGGGCCGCGGCGGCCACCCGGCCCGCCTAGAGTGACCGCCATGGCCCACGTCGCGGAGCCCGCCGGTCTGCCGGGGTCCTTGCGCGGGTTGGGCCGCGCGCTGGTCATGGGCGTGCTCAACGTGACCCCGGACTCGTTCAGCGACGGCGGCCGGTTCCTCGACCCGGACGCCGGGATCGCCCGCGGGCTCGCCCTGCGGGACGCTGGCGCCGACCTCGTCGACGTGGGTGGGGAGTCCACCCGCCCGGGCGCCAGCCGGGTCCCGGTCGAGGAGGAGCTGCACCGGGTGCTGCCGGTGGTCACCGCGCTGGCCGCCGAGGGGGTCCCGGTGAGCATCGACACGATGCGCGCCGAGGTGGCCGAGCAGGCGCTGGCGGCCGGCGCCGTCGTCGTCAACGACGTCAGCGGGGGGTTGGCTGACCCGTCTGTGCTCCGCGTCGTGGCGCAGGCCCGCGTGCCGTACGTGGTCATGCACTGGCGGGGGCCGTCGACCGTCATGGACGACCTGGCCCGCTACGGGGACGTCGTCCACGACGTGCGGGTGGAGCTGGCCCGTCGGCTGGACGGCGCGATGGCCGCGGGGGTCGACCCGGCCTACGTCGTGCTGGACCCCGGCCTCGGGTTCGCCAAGGACGCCCGGCATAACTGGGCGCTGCTGGCGCACCTGGACCAGCTGGGCGTGCTCGGCCGGCCGCTGCTCGTCGGAGCGTCCCGCAAGCGGTTCCTCGGCTCGCTGCTGGGCGGGTCGGCGGCGCCGCCGCCCCCCGAGCGGGACCCCGCCACCGCCGCGGTGTCCGCGCTCGCGGCGGGGGCCGGGGTGTGGTGCGTACGCGTGCACGAGCCGGCCGCCAGCCGCGACGCTGTGCTGGTGGCCGCCGCGTGGCGGGACGCCGCGCTGGAACGGCGATGAGCACTGCGGCTTCGGCCGTGGAGGCGGCCAACACCGCGCTGTACACGGCATTCGAGACCGGGGACCTCGACCTGATGGGGTCGCTGTGGACCGATGCGGCGGAGGGTCCCGCGCACTGCGTCCACCCCGGCTGGTCACCGCTCACGGGCCGGTCGGAGATCCTGCGCTCGTGGGCGCTGATCATGGCGAGCACCGCGTACGTCCAGTTCATCATCACCGACGTCGAGACGGTCCTGCTCGGCGACGTCGCTGTGGTGACCTGCACCGAGAACTCGTTGTCCGGCTCGGAGGACGGCTCGACGCTGGCCGGCGGGCACACCGTCGCCACCAACGTGTTCCTGCTCAGGGACGGCGTCTGGCGGATCTGGCTGCACCACGCCTCGCCGGTTCTCGGCCAGCTGGCCGACGGCAAGCCGGACGACGACAGGGAGGGGCAGTGACCACTCCGCGGGACACCGTGACCTTGACCGGGCTGCGGGCCCGGGGCCGGCACGGCTGGTTCGAGCACGAGCGGGTCGAGGGCCAGACGTTCGTCGTCGACGTCGAGCTCACCTTGGACACCAGTGCCTCGGCCGCCTCCGACGACCTCGCCGACACGGTGGACTACGGGACCCTCGGCTCCGCGGTCGTCGCGGTCGTGGAGGGCGAACCGGTGCGCCTGGTCGAGACGCTGGCCGACCGGATCGCCGCGGTCTGTCTGGCCGACCCGCGGGTGGCGTCGGCCCGGGTGTGCGTGCACAAGCCGGAGGCGCCCATGGCGGTGCGCTTCGAGGACGTCGCCGTCACGGTCGTGCGGTCCCGGTGAGCCGGGCCGCGCTGGCCCTCGGGTCGAACCTCGGCGATCGCGCCGGCCTCCTACAGGGCGCGGTCGACGCGCTGCTCGCCGTCCCCGGGGTCGCCGCCGTGGCCGTCTCGCCGGTGTACGCGACCGAGCCGGTCGGCGGCCCGGCCGGCCAGCCTCGGTACCTCAACGCGGTCCTCGTCGTGGACACCGGCCTCGAACCGCTGGACCTGCTGCGGCACTGTCACGACGCCGAGCAGGCAGCCGGTCGCGAGCGCAGCGTGCGCTGGGGGGCGCGCACCCTCGACGTCGACCTGCTCGCGGTGGGGGCGACCACCTGGTCGGACGCCGACCTGCAGCTGCCGCATCCGCGGGCCCACGAGCGGGCGTTCGTGCTCGTCCCGTGGGCGGACGTCGACCCCGGCTTCGTGCTGCCGGGGCACGGCCGCATCGCCGACCTGGCGGCGGCCGCCGACCGCACCGGACTGCGGCCGGAACCCGGCGCGGCCCTGAGGCTGGGCCGATGAAGCCCACGACCTGGCGGCTGCTGCTGGGCACCGTGGCGGTCTCCGCCGCGCTCGGCTGGGCGGTGTTCCGGGTGTGGGAGTCGACCCGGTCCGAGCTGCCCAACCTGCCGTGGTCGGCCCCCGTCGTCATCGGGGTGTTCGCGGTCGCGGTGTTCTTCACCGCGCTGCGGCTGCGGCCGCGGCTGCAGCGGCGCCCCGGGCACAAGCCGCTGCACCCGTTGGTCGCGGCCCGGTACGCCGCGCTCGCGCTGGCCACGTCGCGGACCGGCGCGGTGCTCATGGGGGTGTACGGCGGCTACCTGGCGCTCGTGCTCACCGACCTGCAGACCGACTACCGCCGCCGGGCCGCGCTCGCCGCCGGGGTGTGCGTGCTGGCCGGTGCCGCGCTCGTGGGGGCCGGGCTGCTGCTCGAGCGCGAGTGCAAGCTGCCGCCCGAGCCGCCCGAGGACGCCACGCCGGCGGGCGGCTGACCGGGGGCTTCAGGCCCTGGCCACCGTGTCCACGTCGACGGCCGCCGGGTGCGTCGCGCGGGCGTCCGCCTCGACCGAGCGCCGCAGCGCCTCGTGCAGCACCGAGGGGGTGAGCACCCCGAGGTAGCGGTCGCCGTCGAGGACGGCCACCCAGCCGGCGTCCTGCTGGAGCATCTCGGCGAACGCCGCCTTCAGTGAGCTGTCCACGTCGACCCAGGCCTGCATCCGGCGCACCCGGTCGGCCACCGTGCCGCCGTCCAGGGTGTCGCGTCCGACCCAGCCGCGCAGCCGACCGTCCGCGTCGAGGACGACGGCCCAGCGTGAGCCCTCCCGGTCGAGCCGCTCGGCGACCCGCGCGCAGTCATCGTCCGGGCCGACGACCGGCGGGTGCTCCAGGTCCTCGGCCCGGATCGGCGTGACCGCCAGCCGCTTGAGCCCGCGGTCGGCGCCCACGAAGTCCGCAACGAAGGGGGTGGCCGGCCGGCCCAGGATGGTGGCCGGGCTGTCGTACTGCTCGAGGTGCCCGCCCTGGCGCATAACCGCGATCCGGTCGCCGAGGCGCACCGCCTCCTCGACGTCGTGGGTCACGAACACCACGGTCTTGCCGAGGTCGCGCTGCAACCGGTGGAACTCCACCTGCAGCCGGTCCCTGGCGATCGGGTCGACCGCGCCGAACGGCTCGTCCATGAGCAGCACCGGTGGGTCGGCGGCCAGCGCCCTGGCCACCCCCACCCGCTGCCGCTGCCCGCCGGACAGCTCGTTGGGATAGCGCCGGGCGTGGGCGGCGGGGTCGAGGCCGACCAGCTCGAGCAGCTCGGCGGCCCTGGCCCGCGCCCTGGCCCGGCCCCAGCCGAGCAGTGACGGCACGGTCATCACGTTGGCCTCGATGGTCTGGTGCGGGAACAGGCCGACCTGTTGGATCACGTAGCCCATCCGGCGGCGCAGCTGGACCGGGTCAACCCGCGTGACGTCCTCGCCGGCCAGCAGGATCCGGCCGCTCGTCGGCTCGACCAGCCGGTTGATCATCCGCATGGTCGTGGTCTTGCCGCAACCGGATGGACCGACCAGCACGCTCAGCTCGCCGGGGGCGACGTCCAGCGACAGGTCCTGCACCGCGACCGTGCCGTCGGGGTAGCGCTTGCCCACCGACTCCAGCCGGATCATGGGGCCGGCGGGCACCTCAGCGGTAGCGTCCACTGGTGCCTCCGAACCCGTGGTTCTCCTGGGCCTGGGTCTCGACGCACTGGAGCGACCTGTGGGAGGCCGGCGTCGAGCACGTGACGATCACCGTGGTCGCCGTGGCCGCCGCGCTGGTCATCGCGTTCCCTCTCGCTCTGGTGGCGCGCCGCTTCCGGCGCACCGAGGCACCCATCCTCGCCGTCGCCGGCGTCCTGTACACCATTCCATCGTTGGCGCTGATCGGCGCCCTGTGGCCGGTGTTCGGGCTGAGCCCGCTCACCGTCGAGGTCGCCCTCGCCACCTACGCCGTGCTGATCATCGTCCGCAACTTCATCGCGGGCCTCGACGAGGTCCCCGCCGACGTCGTGGACGCCGCCCGGGGCATGGGCTTCGGGCGGACCCGGCTGCTGTGGCGGGTCGAGCTGCCGCTGGCCCTGCCGGCCGTGCTCGCGGGCGTCCGGATCGCCACCGTGTCGACCATCGGCCTGGTGACGATCGGCGCGCTGGTCGGCTACGGCGGGTTCGGCGACCTCATCTACACCGGGTTCCAGCGCAGCACCGGCCGCGCGCAGATCATGGCGGCGTCGCTGTGCTGCGTGCTGCTGGCCGTCGTGGCCGAGCTGCTGCTCCTCGGCGTGCAGCGCTGGCTCACGCCGTGGACCCGCCGCCGCTCGGAGGTGACGGTGTGATCGCGCAGGTGTGGGCCTGGCTCACCGATCCCGCGCAGTGGAGCGGCCCGAACGGCATCCCGGTGCGGCTGGCCGAGCACCTGCAGATCTCCGGCTTCGCCATGCTGCTCGCCTGCCTGGTGGCGCTGCCGGTAGCCGTGTGGCTGGGCCACGTCGGGCGCGGCGGGTTCCTGGCCATCAACGTGGGCAACGTGGGGCGGGCGATCCCGACGTACGCGCTGCTGGTGATCTTCGCGTCGATGGACCCGATCGGGGTGGGAGAGAAGGCGGCCGTGCTGGCCCTGGCGGTCTTCGCGCTGCCGCCGCTGCTGACCAACACGTATGTGGCCATGCGCCAGGTGGACCCCGAGGTGAAGGACGCCGCCCGGGGCATGGGCATGACCGGCGGCCAGCTGCTGCGGCGGGTC
>Ga0208851_1000689_pt1 | contig 13583 bp, 19 predicted proteins | sample NGESurshal092012_FD_184481 | JGI IMG/M metagenome (GOLD analysis project Ga0208851, IMG submission 184481) | Arctic peat soil microbial communities from Barrow, Alaska - NGEE Surface sample 415-2 shallow-092012 (SPAdes) | ecosystem: Environmental > Terrestrial > Soil > Wetlands > Peat ... | reverse complement strand
GAGGTGCACTGTCGATCGGCCCTGAACAAGGTGCCGGGGAATTCCCCGATGCCGTTCGGCTGGACCATCAACCCGTACCGCGGCTGCAGCCACGGCTGCCGGTACTATCGTATAGTACCCTAGTACGCATGGAGCATACAACTATTTACCTTCGGATAAGTCAAGACCGCACCGGCGACGCTGCGGGCGTCGAACGGCAGCAACAGGACTGCGGCCTACTCGCGCAGGCGAAACACTGGCCAATCACAACCGTACTGACAGACAACGACATCAGCGCGAGCTCAAGTAAGCGACGCCCCGCGTTCGAAGAACTGTTGGCCCAGGTCGCGGCCGGCGACGTGCGCCGCGTGGTTGTGTGGCACCTCGATCGGCTCGTCCGGAAGATGTCGGACCTGACGCGCCTGATAGACGTCGGCGCACCGCACCGGCTGAACATCGCCAGCGTGCACGGGGTGAGCCTGGACCTTGGGGACCCGACGGGTGTCGCAGTGGCGCAGATCCTCACTGCCATCGCCGGGATGGAATCAGCGCACAAGGGTGTCCGCCAGCGTGCAGCTGGACGGCAGTCGGCCGAGAAAGGTGAGCCACCCACCCGGCGCGCGTTCGGGTACCTCCCTGGTGGGCATCAGATCGACGAAGCCGAGGCAGCGGTCGTCCGCGACGCATACTCACAGCTGCGCGCTGGGGCGTCCCTGGTGAGCATCACAGACCGCATGAACCAGGCTGGTATGCCGACCACCCGAGGCAACCAGTGGCAGCGATCAATGACACGGGCGATGCTGCTGAACGCGCGGAACGCCGGTATCCGAACCTACCGGGGCGACGAAGTGGCACCCGGCACGTGGCCCGCGATCGTCACTGAAGAAGAGTGGCGTTACGCGGTAGCGATCTTAGGCGACCCTGCGCGGAAGTCGAACATGAACAGCACAACCCGGAAATGGCTGGGTAGCGGCTACTACCTGTGCGGCCGCTGCGGCGAGGCGTGCAAATCAGGTTACCGGGAGAGTAAGGCGCGGGTCTACATCTGCAGCGCCGAGAAACACCTGTCCCGCGCAGCCGACGACGTCGATGCGTTCGTGGAACAGGTGATCGCCGGGTATCTGCGGCGCCCCGACGTGCTGGATCAACTTTTGGTTGTGGCACCCGAGGTTAACGCCCTCCACGGTGACGTGGCGGTGTTGCGGCGACGCAGGGATCAGATCGCCGCGGACTATGGGGATGGCCTTATTGATGCTCGCGCGTTGCGGGTCGCATCCGAACGGTTGAACGTCCGCCTATTGCATGCGGAGAAGCAACTGGCGGCCGCGGGTCGAGCTGAGGGTATCGGCAGCGTACTGGCCAGTAGTGATCCCGGTGGCGCGTGGCTGGCATTGGACGTTGTAATGCGGCAGGCGATCGCGCGTGACCTTGTCACTGTGACGCTGATGCCGGCTGGCCCGGGACGGCGCCCGTTCAACCCTGAAACCGTCAAGATCGAGTGGATCGGCGCGCGCGCGTAAGTATAGCCTAGTTGGTGGCTAAGTAGGCTATAATCAGGCTATCAACTTAACACAGCGTATGGACACCCACGGCTAGCGGCACTGGGGCAGCATTAACGGGGTCAGGGAATCGGTTGGGAAACACCGAACCCGGACAACCCGTAGGACGCATAAACCTACGGAGCTGCTATGTCCAAGAACCCTGTCCTGTCCGCCCGCGGTCGTTACGGCGCCCTCATGTCCCGCAAGGACACGCCCCCGGAAGTCCTCTCGGCCGCCAAGCGTGATCTCGCTGCAGTAGTGCTGGAGCGCCACGTCCAGGAAGTCATCGCCGACGCCCCGCCGCTCACTGACGACCAGAAGAATCGCATCATCGCAATCCTGATGGCTGGCGTGAAATGATCGCCGCCGCCATCCCGACGCGCCGACAGCGCGCAGGCCTCAGCTACCGGTTCGCGGCCACCTTCCGACGCGCCTTCGAAAGCCGGCCAGTGCTGCCCCCGCCAGCGGCGAGCCAAGAACCCACCCGGTTTGATAACTTCAGCGCATCCGCTGCCGCGCTTGCCGGTGCCTGGGTGAGCCTCGCCGAAGCGAAAGCTAAGCGACGTAACCTGGTGGCCGCCGCAGCTGTTTTCCGGGGTGATCCCGATGACTGAAAAGGGAAACCCCTCGGCTAGCGGACCGAGGGGCAACCAAAACATTCAGGCTGGGGAACCTACCGCTAGTATACCTGAAATCCCCTCGCCGCGCGGACTGGAATTTGCGCTCGCGCTCGCAACCCGCGGATACCGAGTGTTCCCTGTCCAGGGCAAAACCCCCCTCGTAAAAGACTGGCCCAACAAGGCAAGTAGTGATCCGGGCTTCATCCTCGATATGTGGATGGAACACCCCGACGCCGCTATTGGCATCGCATGCGGTGATCCTGTGCTCGCTGTTGACCTGGACGTGAAAACCACCGATGGGATCGTCAACTGGAAACAGTGGTGTAAAGACAACAACGTCGACGGGGAAACCCGACACCAGGAAACACCGTCCGGTGGAGCGCACATCCTCTACACGATGCCCGAGGGAATCAAGCTAGGGAACGGTACCGGGGATTTGCCCCCCGGCATCGACATCCGCGGAAACGGCGGATACATCGTCGCCTACGGGATGTTGCCCGCGGTGTCAGAGCTGCCCACCCTCCCCAAGGCCCTGGAAACCACTCTCAAACCGCGACAGAAGCCCGAACGGGCGCAGGGTGATGTAATCCCTAGGGACCCCGCGTTAGGGATCCATCCTTATGCCTCGCGCGCTATCGGCTACGAACTGGCTCGCCTCGACGAATGCGCACGAGGCGGGGATTTGTGGGATTCCACCACATTCGCTGTCGCGTGCAATCTCATCGAATTTGCGAATTCAAGCTGGTCTGCGTATTCACTCGAACAGGCCCTCGAAGATTTCCTCGGGCACGCACCCCGGGATCCGGGCTTCGGCCCGCCCGAGCACTGGGCCAAATGGGACAGCGCGCTTCAGAAAGTCGGAGATATGGACAGGCCAGAACCAGAAGACAACCAGTCCAGCCCCGAAGATGTCTTCAGTGTAGAGGAAGACGAGCCCACAAGTACGCGTTTCCCGAGGCTCGACTTCGACACCCTGCTCGACCCCAACCGGCCGGAACGCGAATGGGTGGTGCGCGGCCTGATACCGGTCGGCGCATCAGTATCAATCGTTGGCCCGCCAGGGTCCATGAAATCCCTGATCACGTTCGCCCTTGCGATGGCAGTCGCCAGGGGAGACAAAACCTTCGCCGAACTACCAATCAGGCCGCGGCGAGTGTGCTATGTCGACATGGAAAACACCGAAGACGACATCTCGGAGCGGATCACGAACCTAAGGGTAAAACCTGCCGAACTCGGCAACCTCGTCTACCTGCACCTGCCGGCCCTCCCGCCACTAGACACAGCGGAAGGCGGCGCAGCGATGAAAGAAATCATCGACGCCTACGCCATAGCTACAGGGGACCTGCTGGTACTCGACAGCGCACAACGCGTGATCGAAGGGCCCGAAGACAAGAGCGACACCTATCGGGCGTTCTACCGGCACACCGGGCTGATGCTGAAACAGCGAGGCATCACAGTCGTACGACTGGACAACTCCGGAAAGGACGTAACGAAGGGTGCCCGAGGCTCATCTAGCAAAAGGGACGACGTCGACATCGAACTATTGATGATCCGGGATGGAGACATCGTCGATATCAAGCTCGGCAGCAAGACCCGAATCAGTCACGTCACGGACGTCCGGTTGCGGAAGGTCGAGAACGAGGATACCGGCGAACTGTCGTTCACAACAGCGGGCGACATCCACCGGGAGCACGTCAACGAAGCCAAGAAGCTGCTAGACGGCCTCGGTGTCCCGCCTATCACTGGCATGGACAGCTGCTGGAAGACACTGCAGGGGGCGAATCACTTACACCTCCCGCGGGCTGCAGTGCGCGACGCAGTCAGGGAACGCAAGCCAGCTTTTGGTGGCGCCAAATGATCACGCCGAACCACGCCACAGCTACGCCGTACCCCCTCGGCGTAGCACTACGCCAAGACCCCTCGGCGTACCCCCGGCGTGACGTGACGTTTCCGCAGGTCGTGAGCACGCCGTACCCCCTCGGCGTAGCACGGCGTGGCACTACGCCGCGACCCCCCCTCCCTATAGGGGGGCGTGGGTGCGCGTGGATAGAGGAAAAACCAACCATCAGGAAGGCAAGAACATGACCACCAAACTGAGCCGCCGCGAGTTGAAGACCGCCCGGCTGGCATGCGACGAGTTGCGCAGCACCCGGGAGATCGCCCTGGTCTGTGGCGTCCCCGAGGCGATCATCCACCGGCGTCTGTCTTCCGTCTACAGCAAGCTCGGCATCGATTCGCGGGATCAGTTGGCCGGCCGCTTCACCAAGACAGGAGACCAGTCATGACCACCACAACACAAGGCTGGTTGGCTGAACAACCCACCGCCATCACCCGGATGCTCGCCTGCCTACTCGACGGCCCCCGAACCATCGACGAGCTGATCGCGATCCGCGCTGCCGAGGATAGGGAGCAATACGGCCCGGACTTCCACTATTCAGACGTCCTGGTTGAGTCCGCCTTGGACCGGGCCGCAGCACTGGTCGAATACACCGCCGATGGTCGAGTGCACTTGGCCGAGGCTCACCGCCACGCCGTTGAGCTCGCTGCCCGCCGCTACGCCCGCCACCACGCGAAGGACAACAAGTCATGATGGTCAAGACATCGCATGCCCTGATGAAGATCAAGACAGCGCACACTCTGGCGGATCACCTCAACTCGATTCCCCGAAGGGACAGTATCCGCCTGGCGTCGCTCCCCACTAGCGCTGTCCGCCTGATTGGTGTCCTGCTGGTGGATGGCCCGTTGACTTTGGGTGAGCTGATCGCACGCCGGTCCGCGCGTTCCACCACATCGGGGGTCCTGTTCGACCTGGCCAAGGCTTCACAGGTTGGGGTCATGTTCACGGACGGCTATTTCTCTGTCGACGAGGATTACCGCGCCGCCCTGGAGCATTACCGCGCCGCTGTGCTTATCGTTTCACAGATGCGCTCGGATGCCCGGGAAATCCTGACCGACGTCAGGGATGGTAAGTCATGACCGCCCCGATGTGGTGCGACGGGTGCCAGGATTCAGCACCCTTCAACGCAACCAAGTGCCCTTTCATTATTGTCTGCACCCGTTGCGGGCATGAACGCATTGACCGTAACCGACCCTCACGTAAGGAAACATCGAAATGACCTCGAAGAAAACCCCGGGCATCGGCCCGACAGTGCACCTGGACGACTGCCGTGAACCTAAATTCAAATGGCAGACGATCATCTGCGAGGGATTGCCTCGTATCGGGGTTTGCGTCCACTGCGGTGCGACCCGCGTTGACCGGGCCGGTGCCCCCGCCCGCTTTCAGGGCATGAACTCATGACCGCCGCCGTGGAACGTAAAGGGACCGCCCACGCGCTCATCGCCGCCATGGTGTTCCATCCTGGCGCTCAGCGCCTGTTTAAGGGCCTCAGGAAGGCCATAGCGGCATCAGAACCGTCTCCCCCATGCAGTGGGCCCGGGAACACCATCTGGACGTCAGAGGAGCTCTCAGAGCGTCGCGAGGCGGAGGCGCTGTGCGTTGGTTGCCCGGTGGTCACCGAATGTGGCCAGTACGCGGACACCGGTAAGGAGAAGTTCGGCGTTTGGGGCGGCCAGGACAGGACCCCACGGCCCGGACCTAGAAGGAAGGCACAGAAATGAAGCGCATCACTCAACCGAAAGCTAGAGCAATGAAGGACGCATTTATTGTAGTTGATCCGCTCACCGGTTTGCCAACGTCTGTCTACCAGATGGAACACGCCGACGCTGTTGGCCGGCGCCTAGGCGTGGAGATGTGTCTCGCATCCCGCGACAAAAGGAAGATTGATGCTCTACTCGCCGAAGCTTTCGCTGAAGTGGGGCCCACCGATTTCCAGTTGGCTCTGCTGAGAGCGCTCACCCTCGTCGTCGAAACCGTTGCCTCGCCGCTCCTCGATGCACTCGACGAATCAGGGCACGGGGGACGTAAGGCACTGGAAAAGGACGCCAAGAAGCTGCGGCGATTGACGAAGGATGGCGTCTCATGAGCACGCCGTTCGCCCTCGGTGGAGAAGCAACACGCGCGCGATTCCTCTCTGACCCCGTGTTCGCGGCACGGTTGTTGAGAATCGCGGCTAGGGGTGGCAGCGCTACCTCCCGTATTCGCCGGCGTTGCGTGGAATGCGGACTGGAATCTAATCCAGGCGGTATTGGGTGGCATCTGAAATTCTCGGAGCACGCAGGGTGGGAAGAGGCATGAACGCGCAGTGGAGGCCAGCAGAGCATTACGTGCACACGGGGACAGTTGTTATCGTCCCTGCCCGTATCGCAGCGCTATTCACTGAGCGCCTCGGCCTGGGTGCGAAACTCCGCGCTAGTGTCCGCGGGCAAGATCCGGAACTAGATTCAATCCTCGTGGCACTAGGGGTTGCATCCGCCGCATGGCGTAGTACCGCTATCGGTACCGCTACCACTGCGCCACCCGAAGAGGATCCACAATTAGACCAGTGGTGCGGGACAGCAGAGGCAGCAGAACAGCTAGGGAAAAGTGAAAGAGGTATCCGCAAGATGATCCTGGAGAAGCGTCTACCCGCCGAACGAATTGGACGCGCATACCGGATCCGCAGAACAGACATTGAACACGCAAGAGCAGCCTAACAAGCAAAAGGGGAACCAAATGAGTACACAGGACAGCATCAAGAAACTGATCCAGCATGGCAAGGGCGCGTCGGTGGAGTTCATCCTCCAGTCGGCGATCGAGCAGTCACAGCGCAACTACAAGCCCATCGTCAACGACAAGACCCTGAACGAGCGGACCATCACGAAGCGATTGGCACAGCGCTACCGCCAAGAGAAACAGAACATTGAGAACGCACTGGCCAGGGAAGCGGAACAGGCAGTCGCCAACGACCGCCACGATTACCTGGCGTTGTTCGGGACAGCTGGACTGAATGGTGACGCGGCATCGCTTGCTATCAGTCGCCGTGATGCTTCGGACAGGGTCGCCGCCATCTCCGATGCACGTGAACTGTCGAACCTCCTGGCTCGCTCAACGCGGTCGGGTGATGAGCAGTTGGCCCGGGCATGCGCCGAGAGAGCGATGGAACTCGGCAATGCAGACGTCATCAATCAGTTCACCTCTACCCGCCCTGACCTTGAGGACACGGCACAGAGAGTGTGGCAAGTCAACGCGGAGGAACCATCAGTGGCTCAGATGTTCGCTGTTACCGGACTGATGAGCGGGATCAAGCCAGCCGAGATCGCCAACATCCCGGACTACAAGATCGACGCAGTTGCGGATGCCGAGGACTGAGACCAGTGAACCCCGCAGCGTCAACGTCACCCACACCGCCCGCTGTCACGGCGGGATGGCACGGCAGTGGGATCGATGGTGAGAGAGCCCGGTCTCCTTACTGTGGCACTGACCCCACCAGCGTTGCGGGTACATGGGGGTTAGGTGAGCGAGGGGGCATAGGGTGCAGTGCCCCCCGCTCACCCAACTCGGGGGCACTGCACCCTATGCCCACACCGCACTACACACACTGCGCCCACTGTGACATCGACATGCACAACGATGAACAGCAACGACGCATCAGCAATGAACAGCAACGTCGCTATTGCGCAGTGTGTTGGATCCACATCACAACCAGCAACCGTGGATGGGACGAGGACTGACTGCCATGCCTTTCGCATCGAAAGCAATCCGCGATCGAGCACGACGCCGCATCGCTCAACAGGTTATAGCAGGTGAACCGTGCTCGCTCTGTGGTCGACCGATTGACTTGAGCATCCGATACCCGGAACCGGGCTCGTTCACTGTTGACCACATCACGCCTACGTCACGCGGCGGCAAAGACGAATTCGACAACTACAGACCAGCGCACTTCAGGTGCAACCGCATCCGGTCGAACGGACCTGATGGGACGGTCGCCACCAACAGTGGCGCGTTACGAATGGCGAACCAGTGAAACGAAACGACGAAGTGAAACGTAACGAAACCACGACGGGTGACCGGGTGGGGGAGGCCCCCCCGCCGGCCGAGCCGCAAAACTCCTCGCGGCACTGGGCTATAACTGGAGTCTCCAGAACCCCAGGGGAGGCCCCTACAGACCACGAGCGTCTAGAGGCCCTCCGGGAGCGCCTAGAGGGCCTCCTGGGAGATCCCAAGGTGTCCGCTAGGGACCTTGCCGTGCTGGCCAGGGAGTACCGGCAGACCCTTAAGGACCTCGCCGCGGTGGCCCCGCCTAAGGTGGTATCCGCGCTGGACGAGATCTCCGCTCGCCGCCGGAAGTCCCGTGGTGTGTCGTGACGACCGCGCCGACGTTCCAGGCGTGGCCCGCTGGTGATGAGTCCACGGGCCAGGATTGCGTTGACCTGGCGAAGGCTTACGGTGTGCCCTTGGATCCGTGGCAGGCTGATCTGGTTCGGTCGGTTCTCCGGGAGGACTCGGCCGGTGGGTGGTCTTGCACGCAGGCCGGGATTGTCATTGCGAGACAGAATGGTAAGGGGCAGTGTCTCCTTGCGATCGAGTTGTTCGGTTTGTTCATGTTGGATGAGTCGATCCTGCACACAGCACACGCGGTGAAAACGTCCAGCGATGCATTCAGACGCCTATGGCGTGTGATCGAGGATCACCCTGATTTGAAGGCGCGGGTTCGCCGGCGTAGTGAGATGACCGGCGCGGAGTTCGTTGAGTTGGACAGCGGCGCCCGCGTCTCGTTTGGTACGCGGTCTTCGTCGACGGGTCGTGGGTTGTCCGTTGACCGGTTGATCATCGATGAGGCCGAAGATTTTCCGTCGAACGAGGTGGGCGCGTTAGGTCCGACCACGTTCGCTAAGCCGAAGTCGCAGACGATGTACACCGGCACTGCACCTTCGACGATGCTTGACTCGGAGTCGTTCCGGGCGGTTCGGCGGGCGGCTCATGACGGTTTGAATCCGCGCCTTGGTTGGGCGGAGTGGTGCGCGGAGTGGGGCGCCAACATCGATGACCGGGATCTGTGGCTGCGGGTGAACCCAGCTGTCGCGTCGGGTCGTGTGGCGTTACAGAAGGTCGTTGACGATCGTGCGTCTCTGCCGATCGACCAGTTCCGGGCGGAACGGCTGTCCATGTTCGCGCCGATCTCTTCTGGTGCTGTGGTGTTCGACGAGGATGGCTGGTTTGATCTGAAAGACCCCGACTCATCCCCGGTGAAGGATCTTTCTATCGGTATCGATGCACCGCCGTCCAGGGATTCCGCGACCGTGTGTTTGGCTGGCCGCCGTAGTGACGGATTCCTGCACATCGAGCTGTATGAGACCAGCGCTGGGGTCCTTTGGTTGCCGAAGTGGGTGGCTGAAAACCTTCACCCTAGGCTCCGCGCCGTTGTGGTTGACAGTAGGAACCCGTGTGCTGAACTGGACTGGAAAGAGGCAGGCGTCCGCCCCACGGTGGTGGGTACGCGGGATGTCATCGCCGCCGCGGGCGCCTTGTTCGACGGGGTCGCCGATAGGGGTGTTCGGCATCGTGGACAGGTTGAGTTGACCCGCGGTGTGTTGGGTGCAGTGCAGCGCACCACGGCGGCCGGTCAGGGATTCATGTGGGATAGAAAAGCGCCGGGATCGAGCACCCTTATCGCGGTGTCCCTGGCGGTATGGGGTGTCAACTCGTCGACAGTGTTGCGGCCCCGTCGTTCGGCTGGCGGAAGAGTGGGGATGGTGTCATGACCGTTCAATGCAGATTCTGTGGATCACCAGACCCATCCCATGAATACCCGTTGAACCATCCGTTGACGGTCCCTTGTGCGGTCACTGGATGGCCTATCCGCTACGGCGTGTCTTCGTGGCCGGTGTGCGCGGCGTGTGCACCTTCGGTGGATGCGGGCCAGTGGGAGACGCTGGTCGACGGGTCGTGCACCCCGGATGAGTTGCTGCGGAAACTGGAGTTGTGGGCGCAATTCAACCGGGTTCACGACGGTAAAAAGAAGCTCATCAGACGGTCGGGTGCTTTGAGCTGAACCTCAGTCGCCAACCTTGGGGACCACGTCGAAGTGTTCCAAGATCTTCGCCTCGATACGTTGCTGTGGTGTTGGCGTCCCTACGGTTAACTCGCTAAGTATTGCTCCGATGACTGTTTCCGCGAGGCTCGGCTGTTCGGGCGTGGACATCAGGCAGATCCGGGATTACGCGGTGGGATCCTGGACCGGCAGGGCAACGACGGTCACGTTGTCAGGGTGGATAGCCGCTGCGACTGCCTCTGCTGTTTCTTTGGTGAGCCACACCACGTGCGTTGCGGCGCGGCCGTCGGCTCCGCGGATTTCGTAAACCACTGTTGGTGATGCCATTTCTAGGCTCCCCTTCTATCGGTGGCCCGTCATTCCCGATTATACAGTATATAACCCTAGCGCGCCTATTGTTATATACTGTATAATCCGGGTTTAGTGGGGGCCGGTTTCGCCCGAACGGATTCGGCCCCCAAAACCTACTAGAACCTTCGGGGGTTCACCGATATGGCAATCGAACTGGCAGTTGCATACATCAATATCATACCGTCTTTTAAGAATCTATCTTCCAACCTTAGACCGGGCATGGTTCAGGTTGAGAACGAGCTGGCCGGAGCGGGCCAGCGCGGCGGTATCGCTGCCGGGACTAAGTTCTCCAAAGGCATGGAATCAGGGGTTAAAGGCACTAATCTGACTAGCGCCATGAACACCACCGGCACGCAGGCAGCTAACGCGGCCGGTACTCATGGGCAGCGCGCTGGTACATCGTTCGGTCAGAAGATGATGTCAGGTTTCTTGGCGGTCGGCGTTGCCGGCATGGTGGTGGGCAGCATCAAGGGCGCAGTTGATGCCTATATGCAGTCCGCCGTTGACGTTAACGCGCTGAAGCGACTCACTGGCGGGGGTACGGAGGACACTTCTCGACTGTCAACGGAGTTGACGTTGTCCGGGGTGGCATCGGACAAAGCGTCTACCGCGATGAAGCTGTTTTCTAAGAGCCTCGGCACCGCCGCTGCTGACGCGGGTAAGACCGCGGACATGGCCGCGAAGTTGGGCGTGTCGTTCACCAACGCAGATGGATCCGTTAAACCGCTGACGGATCTGATGGGTCCCCTGGCTGACAAGTTCCAGTCGATGCCGAACGGCGCGGAGAAAACCGCGCTCGCTATGCAACTGTTCGGCCGCTCAGGTACGGACATGCTCCCATTCTTGAACAAGGGTGCGGCGGGTCTGGAAGAGCTCGGCAAGAAGTCTGACGAGTTCGGGTTGACTTTGACGGACACTTCTATCGGCGCGATGGGTGACGCGAAACAGAAGGCACGCGAGTTCGACGCATCGATCCAGGGCATGAAAATCAGCCTTGGCGAGGCACTGCTACCAGTGATGACCACTGTTCAACAGTTCATCCGCAGTTACTTGATCCCTGTGTTCAAGGATGTCGGGCAGTTCATTCAGGACAACACGACGTGGCTGATGCCCTTGGTGGCTGGCGGGTTGGCGCTGTTTTCGGCGTTCAAAGTTGGAACAGTTATCATGGGTGCGTTCAATGCAGTCATGGATGCTAACCCGATCATATTGGTGGGTATAGCTATCGCTGCGCTTGTCGCCGGCGTGATTTACGCATACAACAACTTCGACTGGTTCAAAAACGGTGTGCAGACAGCGTGGGATGTCATCCAAAACGCAGCCACGTTCGCGTGGGGCGTTATCCAGCCGATATTCAACGCGCTGTGGGCGGGAGTCCAGGCTCTAGGCGCTGTGTTCATGTGGTTGTGGGCGAACGTCATTCAGCCCGTGTGGGATGTCATCCAGAACGCCATCTCGTTCGCGTGGAACAACGTTATTTCGCCGGTGTTCAACGCGCTGTGGGCTGGGGTTCAGGCTCTAGGCGCAGTGTTCTCTTGGCTGTGGGCGAACGTTGTGCAACCCGTGTGGGATGTCATCCAGAACGCCATCTCGTTCGCGTGGAACAACGTTATCGCACCACTGTTCGAGGTTGCGAAGTTCGATATTCAGTTGCTCGGCGCGGTGTTCTCCTGGCTGTGGGCAAACGTCATTCAGCCAGTGTGGGACGCTATCCAGAACATCATCACATTCGCGTGGAACAACGTTATTTCGCCGATGTTCGGGTACATCAGCGGCGGCATCAACACCCTCGGTGGGGTGTTCTCCTGGTTGTGGAACAACGTTGTGCAGCCAGCGTGGGACGGTATCGGCAACATTATCGGCGGAGCATGGAACAACGTTATTTCGCCCGCGTTCGAGGCGATCAAAACCGGTGTGTCGAAGGTCGGCGATTTCTTCTCGACAGTGAAAGACGGCATCGGCGTCGCGTGGAATATGATCAAGGATATCGTTGCTGCGCCGATCAAGTGGGTCATCGACACGGTGTGGAACAACGGTATCGTCCCGGTGTGGGAGAAAATCGACAGTTGGCTTCCCGGTGACCTGCCGAAACTAGACCGGCTTACGCTCGCGTTCGCCGGTGGTGGCGTCGTCCCTGGGTATGCACCCGGCCACGACACCGTAAACGCTGTCCTGTCCCCCGGTGAGGCCGTGCTGGTGCCGGAACTCACAAGGTCGTTGCTGGCCAGCGGCGTCGACATCCTCGGCGCCAATAAGGCGGCCAGAGCCGGCGGCAATGGGCTGCAGTATTTCGCCGATGGCGGTTTCTTCGACAACATCTGGCCCGACGACATCACAGGGATGAGTGTCGCCAAAACCCAGGTAAGTCCCACAGGTGACATCACTGGCCCGAATGTGATCGGTGACCTTGCCTCGTTCACCTCCGGGTTCATGTCCGATCCTCTCGGCACGTTCATGGGAATGCTTGGCTCCGGAGTCTCCAACGGTATCAAGTCGATGGCCGAATCCCCGTGGGGTAACGCGATCGCGCAGCTCCCCGGGCAGGCCATTAAGGGCGTTATCGATGCTATTAAGTCCGCGTTGCCGTCTGTCGGTGGCGCGTACGGCCCGTCCAGTGTTTCCGGTGACCTCAACTTGTCGCAGAACCCGGGTGACTATGGGTGGCCTTATCCGGCGAAAACCGCGAACATGTCGTGGGGCGGTAAGGGCCTGACCATCGCATCCGGCACTGAGGGTCTATGGTCTGGCCTGCTCGATAACCTGAACGCGAACATTCAGGGTGGCATCACCAGCATCGGCGGCTACGAGGACCGGGCGAACGTCAACAATCCGTCAGCGAAATCGTTGCACGCTTATGGTCTCGCCGTCGACGTGAACCCCGAGCAGAACCCGAACGGTGTCAACGCTTACGGGCGCGTCGGCCCGGGTGTCATCCCGTCATCGCTGGCACCTGCTATTGCGCGTCAGTTCGGCATGATATGGGGTGGCGACTTCACTGGTACACCCGACGGGATGCACTTCGAGATTCACGTTTCCCCCGGTCAGATCGGCGCCGCCGTCGCGGGGGCAGCGGCGGCTCCCGATCCTGGGGGCAGCGGCGTGGAACGCTGGCGCGGGACAGTTATGCAGGCGCTGGGTATCACTGGGCTCGCTCCGGGGTT
>Ga0208851_1000688_pt1 | contig 13583 bp, 11 predicted proteins | sample NGESurshal092012_FD_184481 | JGI IMG/M metagenome (GOLD analysis project Ga0208851, IMG submission 184481) | Arctic peat soil microbial communities from Barrow, Alaska - NGEE Surface sample 415-2 shallow-092012 (SPAdes) | ecosystem: Environmental > Terrestrial > Soil > Wetlands > Peat ... | reverse complement strand
CCCCCGCCGCGCCGGTTGCGCCCGCGGCCGCCGCCCCGGAGGCGCCCGCCGCGCCGACCCCGGCACCGGCACGTCCGACTGGCCCCCGCCCGGGCAACAACCCCTTCACCTCCGGCAGCACGGGCATGCCCCGTCCGGGTGCCCGGCCGGCCGCGCCCGGGGCGGCTCCGGTTCCCGGCGCCCCTCGGCCCCCGGCCGGTCCCCGCCCCGGCGGTGCCATTCCGCCGCGGCCCGGCGGCCCGAACCCCGGCATGATGCCGCCGCGTCCGATGGGCGCGCGTCCCGCTGGCCCGGCCCGTCCGGGTGCGCCGCGTCCCGGTGGCCCCGGTGGCCCCGGTGGCCCCGGCGCTGGCCGTCCCGGCGGCGCTGGCGCAGGCCGTCCCGGCGGCACTGGCGCTGGCGCTGGACGTCCCGGCGGTGGTGGCGGCTACGCCGGTCGTCCCGGCGGCGGTGGCCCCGGTGGCGCACCCAGCGGCGGTGGCTTCGCCGGTCGTCCCGGCGGTGGCGGTCGCGGTCGTGGTGGCGGCACCGCGGGTGCCTTCGGGCGTCCCGGCGGCAAGCCGGCGCGCGGCCGCAAGAGCAAGAAGCAGCGGCGTCAAGAGTTCGACAACATGCAGGCGCCGTCCATCGGCGGGGTCTCGGCCCCTCGGGGCAACGGCGACGTCGTGCGGCTGCCGCGTGGCGCCTCGCTGACCGACTTCGCGGAGAAGATCAACGCCGATCCGGCGGCCCTGGTGCGGATCCTGTTCGGCCTCGGCGAGATGGTCACCGCGACCCAGTCGGTCAACGACGACACCCTGGCGCTGCTCGGTGCCGAGCTCAACTTCGACGTCCAGGTGGTCTCGCCCGAGGACGAGGACCGCGAGCTGCTCGAGTCCTTCGACATCGAGTTCGGCGAGGACGAGGGCGACGAGGACCAGCTCGAGGCGCGGCCCCCGGTGGTCACGGTCATGGGTCACGTCGACCACGGCAAGACCCGGCTGCTGGACGCCATCCGCAAGACCAACCTGATGGCGCGCGAGGCCGGCGGCATCACCCAGCACATCGGTGCCTACCAGGTGATCGCGCCGGGCAACCGCCCGATCACCTTCGTCGACACCCCGGGTCACGAGGCGTTCACCGCCATGCGCGCCCGCGGTGCGCAGGTCACCGACATCGTCATCTTGGTGGTGGCCGCGGACGACGGCGTCAAGCCGCAGACGATCGAGGCGCTCAACCACGCGCAGGCGGCCGACGTGCCGATCGTGGTGGCCGTCAACAAGATCGACAAGGAGGGCGCCGACCCGGCCAAGGTGCGCGGTCAGCTCACCGAGTACGGGCTGGTGGCCGAGGAGTACGGCGGTACGACGATGTTCGTCGACGTCTCCGCCAAGGCCGTGGAGGGCATCGACACGCTGCTCGAAGCCGTGCTGCTCACGGCGGACGCCGCCCTGGACCTGCGGGCCAACCCGCACCAGGACGCCCAGGGCATCGCGATCGAGGGTCACCTCGACCGTGGCCGCGGGCCGGTGGCGACCGTGCTGGTGCAGCGCGGCACCCTGCGACCCGGCGACTCGATCGTGGCCGGCGAGGCGTTCGGCCGGGTCCGGGCCATGCTCGACGAGAACGGCGACCCGATCGACGAGGCCGGTCCGTCGCGTCCGGTGCAGGTGCTCGGTCTGACCGCCGTCCCGGACGCGGGCGACAACTTCCTGGTCGTCCCCGAGGACCGGATGGCCCGCCAGATCGCGCAGACCCGGCAGGCCCGGGAGCGCAACGCGGCGCTCGCCAAGGCCCGCGGCCGGCGCACGCTCGAGGACTTCCTGAAGTCCATGGAGCACGGCGAGGTGCAGCAGCTCAACCTGATCCTCAAGGGCGACGTCTCCGGTTCGGTGGAGGCCCTCGAGGACGCGCTGCTCAACATCGAGGTCAGCGAAGAGGTGTCGCTGCGGGTCATCGACCGCGGCGTCGGCGCGATCACCCAGAACGACGTCAACCTCGCGGTGGCGTCCGACGCGGTGATCATCGGCTTCAACGTCCGGCCGGCCGAGCGGGTCACCGAGCTGATCGACCGCGAGGGCGTCGACGTGCGCTACTACTCGGTCATCTACCAGGCGATCGACGATGTCGAGGCGGCCCTCAAGGGCATGCTCAAGCCGGAGTACGAAGAGGTCCAGCTCGGCACCGCGGAGGTGCGCGAGGTCTTCCGGTCCTCCAAGTTCGGCAACATCGCCGGTGCCCTGGTCCGGTCCGGGGAGATCCGCCGCAACTCCAAGGCCCGGCTGGTCCGGGACGGCGCGGTGGTGGCCGAGAACCTCACCATCGAGTCGCTCAAGCGGTTCAAGGACGACGCGACGGAGGTCCGCGAGGGCTTCGAGTGCGGTATCGGTCTCGGGTCGTTCAACGACATCAAGACCGACGACGTGATCGAGACCTTCGAGATGCGGGAGAAGCCCCGGGCGTAGCCCGGCATCGTCACGGACGTCGCGAGAGGGCAGGGTCCAGTGTTCGTCGGCACGCTGAGCCTGGACCTGCTCCTCGGCGACGTCCACTCGCTGAAGGAGAAGCGGGGCGTGGTGCGGCCGGTCGTGGCCGAGCTCCGCCGCCGCTTCGGCGTCACCGCAGCCGAGGTGGGTCACCTGGACCTGCACCGGCGTGCGGTCGTGGGGGTGGCCGTGGTGGCCGCGGACGCCGCCCACTGCCAGGAGGTGCTGGACGCATGCGAGCGGCTGGTCGCCGCGCGCCCGGAGCTGGAACTGCTGTCCGCTCGTCGGCGGCTGCGGAACGAGGAGGACGAGTGAGCAACGACGCGCGGGCCCGCAAGCTGGCCGACCGCATCCGGGTGATCGTGGCCGAGATGCTGGAGTCGCGGATCAAGGACCCGCGGCTGGGGTTCATCACGATCACCGACGCCCGGGTGACCGGAGACCTGCAGGACGCCACGGTCTTCTACACCGTGTACGGCGGCGACGTGGAGCGGGCCGACACCGCGGCCGCACTCGAGAGCGCCAAGGGCGTCCTGCGCACCGAGGTAGGGCGGCAGACCGGGGTCCGGTTCACGCCCACCCTGGCCTTCATCGCGGACGCCATCCCGGAGAACGCCCGGCACATCGAGGACCTGCTGCGGGTGGCCGCCGAGTCCGACGCGGCCGTGCACGCGACCGCGGCCGGTGCCCAGTACGCCGGTGAGGCGGACCCGTACCGCGAGCCGCGGGAGTTCGAGGAGGAGTCCGAGGCCGACGTCCAGGAGCTCGAGGAGACCGAGCGCCAGCCGTGAGCGCGGAGTCCGGGCTGGTCATCGTGGACAAGCCGGCCGGCTGGACCTCCCACGACGTGGTCGCCCGGGTCCGGCGGCTGGCCGGTACCCGCCGGGTCGGCCACGCCGGGACACTCGACCCGATGGCTACCGGGGTCCTGGTGCTCGGCGTGGAGCGGGCCACCCGGCTGCTGGGGCACCTGGCGCTGACCACGAAGGCCTACACCGCCACCGTGCGGCTCGGTCAGGCCACCGTCACCGACGACGCTGAGGGCGAGGTCGTCTCGTCGGCGTCCGCTGACGGGGTGACGCGGGAGGCGCTGGCCGCGGCGGTCGCCGACCTCACCGGCCTGACCGCGCAGGTGCCCTCATCGGTGTCGGCGATCAAGGTGGACGGCAAGCGCTCCTACGCGCGGGTCCGCTCGGGGGACCAGGTCGAGCTGGCCGCGCGGCCCGTGACCGTGTCCGTGTTCGACGTCCTGGCCACCCGGCGGACCGAGCCGGGGCTGTTGGACCTCGACGTGCAGGCGGAGTGCTCCAGCGGCACCTACGTCCGCGCGCTGGCCCGCGACCTCGGCGCGGCGCTGGGCGTGGGCGGGCACCTCACCGCGCTGCGGCGCACCCGGGTCGGCCCGTTCACCCTGGACGCCGCCCGGACGCTGGAGCAGCTGGAGTCGGTGTTCGAGGTCGTGCCGCTGGCGACCGCGGTGGCCACGGCGTTCCCGGTCCGTGCGGTGGACGCCGAGACCGCGCGGGTGGTGGCCCACGGTGGACGGCTGCCGCTGGGCGAGGAGGCCGGCCCGACCGGCGTGTTCGGGCCCGCGGGCGAGGTGCTCGCACTCATGGAGCCCCGCGAGGGTGCGCTACGACCCCTCGTCGTCTTCGCCTGAACGCGGGGGACCCTCACGATCCGGTGACGGAGGTGGGCAGGACCCCTCAGCGGCTGCGACCATCGTCGCGTGATCGAGGACGACGAGGACGAGCTGCCGGAGCCGGCCTGGCCGTTCCCTGGTGACGGCCGACCGATGCAGTACGGCGTCGAGGGGACGATCGAGCGGATCGGTGCCTTCGCCTCCGGGGCCGGCCGGGCTCGGGGGGCGCGCGGGGTGCTCGCGCGTGTCGGGGTGGTACTGGTGCTGGCCGGACTGGCCGCCGGGATCCTGCTCAGTCTCGAGCAGGCCCTCACCCTGCTGCACTGATCGCTCGGTGATCGGGCAGGATGGGGCGCCGTGACCCCGACGTCCCCGCAGCTGTGGTTCGGTGCCGATGACGTCCCGCCGGAGCTCGGCCGGGCCGTCGTCACGATCGGGGTGTTCGACGGCGTGCATCGTGGGCACCGGGTGATCCTGGGCCGGGCCGCCGCGCTGGCCACCCGGCTGGGCCTGCCGATGGTGGCGGTGACGTTCGACCCGCACCCGTCCGAGGTCGTCCGCCCGGGATCGCACCCGGCCACGCTCAGCACGGTGTCGTTTCGCGCCCAGCTGCTCACCGGGGCCGGGGCCGACGCGGTCTGTGTCCTGCCGTTCACCACCGAGTTCTCCCGGCTGACCCCCGAGGAATTCGTCCACGCCGTGCTCGTCCAGCGGCTGCACGCGGCAGCCGTGGTCGTGGGGGCCAACTTCCGCTTCGGCCACCGGGCCACCGGGACCGTGGAGACCCTGCGTGAGCTCGGCCAGGCCAACGGCTTCGAGGTGGAGCTGGTCGACCTGGTGGGCGGTGACGGGGTCACCTGGTCGTCGACCTATGTCCGTCAGTGCGTGGACGAGGGGGACGTCGAGGAGGCTGCGGTGGCGCTGGAGCGTCCACACCGGGTCGAGGGGGAGGTGGTCCACGGCGACCACCGCGGTCGGCGGCTCGGCTACCCGACCGCGAACCTGCTCACCACACCACACGCGGCCATCCCGGCCGACGGCGTCTATGCGGGCTGGCTGGTCCGGCACGCCGCCGACGGCACTCTGGAACGACTGGCAGCCGCCGTCTCAGTGGGGTCCAACCCGACCTTTGACGCCGTCGACCGCAGGGTTGAGGCCTACGTCCTGGACCGCGACGACCTTGACCTCTACGGCGAGCGCGTCGCCGTGGAGTTCGGTGTGCGGCTGCGCGGGATGAGCCGTTTCGACTCGGTGCCCGAGCTGCTCGAGCAGATGGCCGACGACGTGGCGCGCACCCGGGTGATCACCCAGGCCTGAACGTTGGCTCAGGGTCCGCGGGGGTCGCTGGGGGTGGTGTGGCCGTCGGGGTGGGTGAACCAGAGGAAGCGGCAGCCGCCGTCGGGCAGAGCGAGGGCGCGGTGTTGGGCGGGGCTGTAGAGGCGGCGGGTGCGGCCGAGGTCGAGGATCTCGCTGTCGGCTCCGAGGAGGACGCGGGCGAGGGTGGCGTTGCAGGTGAGGCGATGGAGGGCTTGCCGGGTCAATGGGTGTGGGCCGGTGGGGCAGTCCGGCAGCGTGGCCAGGGTGGCGGGTTCGGTGTCGGGTCCACCGGGCAAGGCGGTGACGGGGATGAGGACGTGCAGGTGGGGGAGTGCGGGGGTGTCTGAGGTGCTGGCGGTCAGGGCGGTGCGGATGAGGTCGACGAGGCCGTCGGCGCGGCGTTGGGCGGCTGTGCGGGTGTCGTGGGGTCCGGTGGGGGTCAGGTGGGCGGCCAGGGCGGTGGTCAGCCAGGTCGCGGCTTCGGCGTCCAACAGGCCGTCGACGGCGGTCATGCCGTCGAGCAGCGGGGGACTGGGTGAGCCGGCGGCGGGTGTAGTCGGTCTGGGCGGCGGTCAGCGCGCCGTCGGGGTCGACGACATGGCGTAGATGGCGTGCGGCGACCCGCACGGCCTGGGTGTCGGTCCGCTGGGCGAGGTCGGCGAGCAGGGCCACCGCCTGGGGTTGGGCCGGCTCGGGCAGGGTGCGTACGGCGTGGTGGATGGCGCGGAGCTGGTCGTAGACCAGGGTGCCGGCGGCGAGTGCGGCGGCTGGTTCGGCGAGCAGGTCGCCCGTGAGGGCGATGCTCACGCGTTCGGTGGCGTCGCCGGGGGCGAGCCGGGCGACGCCGCGAAGCCAGGACGCGGTGGACAGTGCGTGCAGGGTCGCCGCGTCGCCGGCCGTGTCGAAAGCGGCCAGCGCGGTGGTCAGGGCGGCGTCGGTGGCGTCGCGCAGGGCGAGCAGCCCGACCAGCCAGCCGCCCCGCCGGTGCGGCCCGGCGGCGGTGAACGTCCCGGTGTCGCCGGCCAGGGCGCGGACGCGGTGCGCGCGGGACCAGCAGGGACAGCCATGGGCGGGGGCTCTGTCCAGACGCAGGGACGACCGCAACGGTCACGGACCCCGGCTGCGCATCCTCCCTACAGCCCGGGCCACCCGCAGGCCCGCTTCCACACTCGTGGTTGCTCAGCAGCCGGTCGAACACCTGTACGAAAGACTACCTCACCCCACCGACAAGCACACCGCGTCGTCCCCGGGCTCAGTGCAGCTGGCGTACCCAGTCGCTGCTTTCCTGGCCGAGCGTGCGGACCCTTTCCCACCGCGCCCCGGCGAGCACGAGCAGCGCGCCGGCAACGGCGAACGAGATCCACTGCGGAAGGAAGCGCCCGAGGTCGATCAGCTGCACGCCGGCCACCACGAGCAGGGCCATCGCCGCGGGCACGATCAGCCCGGCCAGCCGGCGCCACGCCCCGACCGCGACGAGCCCCGCCCCGACGACGAGCAGCGCCGCCACGCGCACCTGGTATGCGGTGCCCACCGGGTCGCCGGAGACCCACCGGTTCGTCGCGTTCTGGACGATCGCGATCGTCGTGGGCGCGAGAGCGAGGGCCAGCGCGGGCCCGACCACCACGAGCGACGACGTATGCTCAGGCCGGCGCAGCCACCAGAACAGCACCCCTGCGGCGGCCGCCACCGCGCCCAGGGCCAGGCCGTGGGCCTCCGGCGACCAGGTGGCGCTGAGGTCGGCGAGCTGGCTAAGCGGCACCAGGGCCCCGATGAGCAGCCCACCCGACAGCCACACGCTCCAGGCGGGCAGCCGCCGCCGCAGGGCCTCCACCCAGCCGGTCACGGCCAGCAGCGACACAGCCACGACAATCGCCCAGCGCACCTCGTTCGACGTACTGCTGCCTTCACCGGGGCTGGTGGCGATCAGCCAGCCGACCAGTCCGGCCGCAGCGCCTACCAGGGCAGGGACGCCCCGCCAGCTCTCGGGCCGGCTGTCGGGCTCCTCGCCCGGGCGGTCGAGCTCGGCCAGGACGACGAGGACGGCGGACAGCGCCACCCCCGCCAGCAGCCCACGCCAGGCCGCCCAGTCGGTGCTCCACGGTGCCACCGCGAAGCCAACCGCCGTCCCGAGAGCCGCCGCGGCGACCGTGCTCAGCGTCCATCGCACGCCCACGGGCAGGTGAACGCGAGCCCACCAGACGAAGCCGGACACGGCGACGAGCACCAGGGCGGACCAGGGCCGGCTGCTGGCGTTGACAGCTCCGGCGACGAAGGCCACGCCCGCGGCCACGACCACCGACCCGGCGGCTGCCAGCGCCGGCTCGCGCCGGTGCCCGGGCAGCATCCGGACCAGCAGCGCCGAGAACGCCGCCAGCGCCAGCAGGACGACGGAGCACAGGGATGGCCGGACCGCGTCGTCCACCGACACCGCGGTGGCCGTGAAGGCTCCGAGCACGACCGAGCCGACAAACAGCGAGAGCGCAGCCAGCACCGGCCAGCTGAGCACGGCCCACCGATGGGTCAGCAGCAGCAGCGCCACGCCGCTGACCAGCAGCACCAGCGCGGGCCACCAGGCCCACTCGTCGCCGAGCGACACGGCGTCGTCCACCGGTGCGAGAGCGAGCAGCCCGATCGTCAGGACGGCCCCGACGAGAGCCGCCACCTCGCCAGCCCCCCGCATCCGAGCGCGCATCCAGACACCGACCACCGCCAGCACCACGGCCGCCGCGACACTGGCCGCCAAGGCTGCGGCGGCCCCCAGGGAGTCCGCGCCCAGCACCCGGGTCGCGATCGCGCTCACGGCGACCAGCAGCGCCCCAACGACGCCCAGCGTCGTCCCCGTCCCCGGCAGCCGGGTGTGCAGGCCGAGGCCGGCCAGCAGCGCGAGCGCGCCCAGCAGGTAGAGCGTGGTCAGCTGACCCAGTGGCCCGAGCAGCGCCCACGCGAACCCGACGAAGGCGATCCCGGCCAGCACGAGCAGGCCCCCGCCACCGACCAGCAGCAGGGTCCCGGTGCTCGGCCGCGGCCTCGCCGCTGGGACCGGAGCGCCGGCCGCTGGGGCCGGAGGCATCTCGACCAGCCCCGGTGTCAACGCAGGCATGGCCGCGCCGGACGCGGACCAGCCCTCCGGCGGCAGGTCACCGGCGACCAGCCGGTCGTGCAGCCAGCCGGCCCTGGCGTGCGCCCAGTCCGCCCAGGACGTGAGACTGTCCAGCTCGGAGAGCGCCGCCACCGGCATGCTGAGTCCGCAGGACCGGCAGGTGACCAGGCCGCCCCGCGGCGTTTCGGTCAACCGAGCACCGCAGCGCACGCACGCCAGCACCGAGGCGGTGCGACCAGAACGGATGTCGGTCATCCGATCATCGTGGCAGGTCGGAGGTCCCTTGATTAGGGCCGAACGGCGCCCGCTGATAGCCTTGTCGAGCCGTTCGAACGGCCGCGGAACGAGAGTGCCCGGGTGAACCCGCCCCGGTGCGCCGCGCAGCGACCCCGAAGGAGTACGAGTGCCACTCGACAGTGCCACCAAGAAGCAGATCATGTCCGAGTACGCGACGGTTGACGGCGACACCGGCTCCCCCGAGGTCCAGGTCGCGATGCTCACCCGGCGGATCTCGGACCTCACCGAGCACCTGAAGATGCACAAACACGACCACCACAGCCGGCGTGGGCTGCTGCTGCTGGTCGGGCAGCGCCGCCGGCTGCTCAAGTACCTCCAGGCCAAGGACATCGAGCGCTACCGCGCCCTCATCGAGAGGCTCGGTCTGCGCCGCTAGACGACGAGGGGAGCGGGACCCACTGGGTTCCGCTCCCCTCGGTCGGCGGGCACGGCTCATCCCGTTCGACCCCGCCCCCGCCGGGGGCGGGCTGCAACCCAGAGGGGCCCCGCTCGTCGGAGCCGGACCGGACGTCGGTCCTCGGTAGTGGCCCCCGGGAGCGCGGCGCCCCGCCGGGGCCCGCCACCACCCGGGCGTCTCGATCGAAGACCGGCAGCTGTCGACCGGACCACTCGGTGCGCGGGTCTCCTCGGATTCAAAGAGGAGGGCACCCCGTGGAGGGTCCCGAGATCCACTCCGCCGAGGCGGTCATCGACAACGGGCGCTTCGGCACCCGCACCATCCGCTTCGAGACCGGCCGGCTGGCTCGCCAGGCTGCGGGTTCGGCCGTCGCGTACCTGGACGACCAGACCATGCTGCTGTCGGCGACCACCGTGTCCAAGCGGCCCAAGGAGCAACTCGACTTCTTCCCCCTCACGATCGACGTCGAGGAGCGGATGTACGCAGCGGGTCGCATCCCCGGCTCGTTCTTCCGTCGTGAAGGCCGCCCGTCCGAGGACGCGATCCTCACCTGCCGGCTGACCGACCGGCCGCTGCGCCCGTCGTTCGCCAAGGGGCTGCGCAACGAGGTGCAGGTCGTCATCACGGTCATGGCCCTTGACCCGGGCGACCTGTACGACGTCGTCGCGATCAACGCGGCGTCGATGTCCACCCAGATCGCCGGCGTGCCGTTCAGCGGCCCGATCGGCGCCACCCGGGTCGCCCTGATCGAGGGCCAGTGGGTGGCGTTCCCGACGCACGAGCAGCTCGAGAGCGCGGTCTTCGACATGGTTGTGGCGGGCCGGATCGTCGGCGACGACGTCGCGATCATGATGGTCGAGGCCGAGGCCACGACGTCCACGATGGACCTCGTCGCGCAGGGCGCCACGGCGCCCACCGAGGAGATCGTCGCGCAGGGCCTGGAGGCCTCCAAGGCGTTCATCCGGGTGCTGTGCGACGCGCAGTCCGCGGTCGCGGCGCAGGCGGCCAAGCCGACCGGCGAGTTCCCCCGCTACCTCGACTACGGGGACGACGTCCTGGCAGCGGTCGAGGCCGAGGTGGGCGAGCCGCTCGCCCAGGCCCTGACCATCGCGGCCAAGCAGGAGCGCGAGAGCGAGCTGGACCGGCTCAAGGACCTCGCGAACGAGCTCGTGGCGCCGCGGTTCGAGGGTCGCGAGAAGGAGATCAGCGGCGCGTTCCGTGCGCTGACCAAGAAGAAGGTCCGGCAGCGGGTGCTGCGGGACAAGGTCCGCATCGACGGCCGTGGCCTCACCGACATCCGGCCGCTGTCGGCCGAGGTCGAGGTCGTGCCGCGGGTGCACGGCTCGGCGCTGTTCGAGCGCGGCGAGACCCAGATCCTGGGCGTCACCACGCTGAACATGCTGCGCATGGAGCAGATGCTCGACACGCTCTCCCCGGAGACCCGCAAGCGGTACATGCACAACTACAACTTCCCGCCCTACTCGACCGGTGAGACCGGCCGGGTGGGCTCGCCGAAGCGTCGCGAGATCGGCCACGGCGCGCTGGCCGAGCGGGCGCTGCTGCCGGTGCTGCCCAAGCGCGAGGACTTCCCCTACGCGATCCGGCAGGTGTCCGAGGCGCTGGGCTCCAACGGCTCGACGTCCATGGGTTCGGTGTGCGCGTCCACGATGTCGCTGATGAACGCCGGCGTGCCGCTGAAGGCGCCGGTGGCGGGCATCGCGATGGGCCTGATCTCCGACGAGGTGGACGGCCAGACCGAGTACGTCACGCTCACCGACATCCTCGGGGCCGAGGACGCCTTCGGCGACATGGACTTCAAGGTTGCCGGCACCAAGGACTTCGTCACCGCGCTGCAGCTGGACACCAAGCTCGACGGCATCCCGGCCTCGGTGCTGGCCTCGGCGCTCACCCAGGCCAAGGGCGCCCGGCTGACGATCCTCGAGGTCATGGCCGAGGCCATCGACGTCCCGGACGAGATGTCCCCGTACGCGCCGAGGATCATCAGTATCAAGATCCCGGTCGACCAGATCGGCGCGGTCATCGGGCCCAAGGGCAAGATGATCAACCAGATCCAGGACGACACCGGTGCCGAGATCAGCATCGAGGACGACGGGACGATCTACATCGGCGCCACCGACGGCCCCAAGGCCGAGGCGGCCCGAGCCATGATCAACGCGATCGCCAACCCGACGATGCCGGAGGTCGGCGAGCGCTACCTCGGCACCGTGGTCAAGACCACCACGTTCGGCGCCTTCGTCGCGCTCACCCCCGGTCGGGACGGCCTGCTGCACATCTCGCAGCTGCGCAAGATCGCCGGTGGCAAGCGGGTCGAGAACGTCGAGGACGTCGTCAAGGTCGGCGACAAGGTCCAGGTGGAGATCGCCGAGGTCGACTCCCGCGGCAAGCTGTCCCTCATCCCCGTCCTCCCGGACGGGGAGGGCGACGCGGGCAGCGACGCCGCTCCGGCGAACGCCGACGCCACCAGTTGACCGCGCACGCTGCGGCGCACCGGGCTTCCACCCGCACGCTGCTCAAGGACTCCCACGGGGGGCTGGTGCGCCGCACCGTGCTCCCCGGGGGGCTGCGGATCGTCACCGAGTCGGTGCCGACCGTTCGGTCGGTCACCTTCGGGGTCTGGGTCGGGGTGGGCTCGCGCGACGAGTCCCCCCGCCAGGCCGGGTGTTCGCACTACCTCGAGCACGTGCTGTTCAAGGGCACGGAGCGCCGCAGCGCGCTGGAGATCTCCTCGACGGTGGACGCCCTCGGCGGTGAGCTGAACGCGTTCACCACCAAGGAGTACACCTGCTACTACGCGCGGGTGCTCGACTCCGACCTGCCCGCCGCGGTCGACGTCGTGCTCGACGTCGTCACCTCGGCGCTGCTGCTGCCGAACGACGTCGACAACGAGCGGGGCGTGATCCTCGAAGAGATCGCCATGCACGACGACGACCCGACCGACTCGGTGCACGACGAGTTCGCGCAGGCGGTGTTCGGCCCGAGCCCGCTGGGTCGGCCCATCCTCGGCACCGTCGACTCGATCGAGGGGCTGTCCCGCGGCACCATCAACGGCTACTTCCGGCGCAACTACCGGCCGGACCGGATGGTCGTTTCCGCGGCGGGCAACCTCGACCACACCACCGTCGTCCGCATGGTCCGGCAGGCCTTCGAGCGGGCCGGCGGCCTGGGCGACCCCGCCACCGAGCCGGCCCCGCCGCGCGTGGGCGGGCACCCGCGGCACCGCCGTCCCGACGTCCACCTGGTCACCCGGCCCACCGAGCAGGCCAACCTGGTGCTGGGCATGCCGGGGATCTCGCGGGTCGACGACCGGCGGTTCGCCCTGGGCGTGCTCAACAGCGCCCTCGGCGGTGGGATGTCCAGCCGGCTGTTCCAGGAGGTCCGGGAGAAGCGCGGCCTGGTCTACTCCGTTTACTCGTACAACGCCCAGTACGCCGACGCCGGGCTGTTCGGCATCTACGCCGGCTGCCTGCCGGAGCGGGTCGACCAGGTCCTCGACCTGTGCCGCACCGAGCTGGCCAAGGTGGTCCAGGGTGGCATCACCACCGAGGAGCTGGCCCGCGGCAAGGGCCAGCTGCGCGGGTCGCTCGTGCTCGGGCTGGAGGACACCAGCTCGCGGATGACCCGGATCGGCAAGTCCGAGCTGCTCTACGGCGAGCTGCTCAGCGTCGAGGAGCTGCTGCGGCGGATCGACGCGGTCACCGCCGACGACGTGCTTCGGGTCGCCGACCAGGTGCTCGGGTCCGCCCCCACCCTCGCGGTCGTGGGCCCCTTCGACGACCATCGGGCGTTCGCGGCGGCCACCTGATGACCACGCGGGTGGCGGTGCTCGGGGCGCTCGGCCGGATGGGCGCCGAGGTGGTCCGCGCGGTCGAGCAGGCCGCCGACCTCGAGCTGGCCGCCGCCCTGGACGCCGGGGACGACCTTGCGGCCCTGGACTCCTCCGGTGCCCAGGTGGCCGTGGACTTCACCCACCCGGACGCCGTCATGGACAACCTGGCCCGCTGCGTCGAGGCCGGCGTGCACGCCGTGGTGGGCACCACCGGGTTCGACGACACGCAGCTGGCCCAGGTGCGGTCGTGGCTGTCCGACCAGCCGTCCGTGGGCGTCGTGGTCGCCCCGAACTTCGCCCTCGGCGCGGTGCTCATGATGCGGTTCGCCCGGCAGGCGGCCCGCTTCTACGAGTCCGCCGAGGTCATCGAGCTGCACCACCCGGGCAAGGCGGACGCGCCGTCCGGGACCGCCCGGCTGACCGCCGCCCAGATCGCTGCGACGCGGGCCGCAGCCGGCCTCGGCCCGATGCCGGACGCGACGTCCAGCGGGCTCCCGGGTGCGCGCGGCGCCGACGTG
>Ga0208851_1000687_pt1 | contig 13590 bp, 14 predicted proteins | sample NGESurshal092012_FD_184481 | JGI IMG/M metagenome (GOLD analysis project Ga0208851, IMG submission 184481) | Arctic peat soil microbial communities from Barrow, Alaska - NGEE Surface sample 415-2 shallow-092012 (SPAdes) | ecosystem: Environmental > Terrestrial > Soil > Wetlands > Peat ... | reverse complement strand
GCCGTACCTCGCGCCGGTCGCGCTGATGGCCACCGTGCTGCTGGGCAAGGCCTGGCTAGCGGTCGACCTGCTGCTGCTGCTCGCCGTCCCGCTGGCCGGACTGACCGCCTACCTGATGCTCGGTCGGCTGGTGCGCTCGCGGTGGGCCCGGGTCGCCGGCGCGGTGGGCTACGCGCTGCTGCCTGCGGTGACCGGGGCCGTGGCCGGCGGTCGGCTCGGCGTCGCGACGGCGGCCTGGCTGCTCCCGTTCACCGGGTGGGCGGTGCTCCGCGCCCTCGGCGCCGGTCGCGCGGCGCGACCCTCCTGGGGCGCCGCCTGGGGCGCCGGGCTGCTGCTCGCCGTCCTCACCGCCTTCGCGCCGGTGCTGTGGCCGCTCACGGTCCTCGCGGGCGCGGGGCTGCTGCTGCTCGGCGCGCCACCGCAGGGCTGGGCCCGACTGGGCGTCGTGGCGGTCGTCCCCCCGGTGCTGCTGCTGCCCTGGTCGCTGCGTGCTCTGCACGAACCGGCGCTGTGGGTGCTCGACGTCGGCGCCACCCGGGTCGGCACCGCGTCGCCGACGGCGTGGTCGGTGGCCCTGGCCAACCCCGGCGGTCCGGGGACGCCGGTCCCGTGGGTCACCGCGGGCCTGCTGCTGGCCGCCTGGGCCGCGCTGCTGCGCGGGGACCGCCGCCGGGCCGGGCTCGGCGCGTGGGTGGTGGCCCTGGTCGGGCTCGGTGCCAGCCTGGGGCTGTCCCTGCTGCGGGTCACCCCGGCGCCGCTCGGGGTCGAGGTCGCGGTCTGGCCGGGGGCGGCCACCCTGCTCGGCGGGGGCGCCCTCGTGGCGGCCGCGGTGCTCGGCGCCGAGGGGCTGCGGGAGCGGCTGGCCGGCCACCACTTCGGCTGGCGACAACCGGTGGCCGTCGTGCTCCTGGTGGCCGCGATGGCCGCGCCGGTGCTGCTGGCCGGCGGCTGGCTGGCCCGCGGCGCGGGTGACGGCGTGCTGGCCCGTGGCGCCGGCGACGTGCTCCCCGCGTACGTGGTGGCGTCCAGCCAGACCCCGTCCCGGCCGCGCACCCTGGTCGTGGAGGTGGACACCGACGGCCGGGCGAGCTACGCGTTGGTGGCCGGGCCGGGCCGGGTGCTCGGAGACGCCGACGTCGCCCCGCCCGCGAGCACGGTCGCCGCGCTCGGACCGGTGCTGGCCGACGTCCTCGGTGGCCGGGCGGACGAGCAGGCCGTCGCGGCCATGGCCGGCTACGGAGTCGGCTTCCTCGAGGTGGCCGACCCGGCGCCGGACCGCGTCGTCCGCGCCGTGGACGGGGTGCCGGGGCTGGCCAGGGTCGGTGCCGTCCAGGGGGCGGCCGTGTGGCGGCTGCTGCAGGCCGGGCCGCGGGTGCGCATCGAGCGGCCGGCCGCCGCCGACGTGCCGGTGAAGGCGGACGCCACGGCCGCGACCACCACCGTGGACACCCCGGTCATCGGGGGGCCGGCCGGGCGGACCCTCGTGCTGGCCGAGAGCGCCGACCCGGGCTGGTGGGCGACCCTCGACGGGACCGCGCTCACCAGGGCGGCCGCCTTCGACGGCTGGGCCCAGGCCTTCACCCTGCCCGCCGGCGGCGGCCGGCTGCAGGTCGGCCACCGGGAGGCCCAGCGGGTCGGCTGGCTGGTCGCGCAGGGCGTGCTTCTCGTGGCGGTCGTCGTGCTCGCGACGCCCGGACGCCGGCGTCCGACGGAGGACGACGAGTGAGGCTCACCCGACCGTTCGCCGTGCTGCTGGCCGTGGCCGCGGTGCTGGGCGGGGCCGTCGCAGTCACCGCCGCCGCGCAGCCGGCCGCGCCGACAGCTGCACGTGGATCCGGTGGCGCCACCGTGCCGGTCGAGCGGCTCACCCTGGTCTGTCCGGGCGCGGTGACCCGGGCCGACGTCCAGCAGGCGTACGTCACGGCGATCTCACCGGAGGGTGGCGACGGCACGCTGCGGGTCGAGGCGCTCGGCGCGGCCCCCGACGCGAAACCGTTGCTGGCGGCCCCGGCCAGCCGCCCGGACGGGCCGGTGACGCTGCGCTACCCGGTGCCGGCGGCCGGCCCGAGCACGCTGGTCGTGCAGGCCACCGGGGCGCTGGCCAGGGGGCTCACCGCAGACGTGTCCGTGCGGGCGTCGGCCGGCGCGGCCAGAGGGCGCAGCAACGTGTCCTGCACGGCCCCGCAGCCGGACGCCTGGTTCGTCGGCGGGGGAGCCACGGTGGGCCGCCGGTCCGCGCTCTACCTGTCCAACACCGACGCCACCGCGGCGACCGTGGACGTGACCGTCTTCACCCCGACCGGCGCCCAGCAGCCGGCGGCCGCCCAGGGCCTGCTTGTCCCTGCGGGCCAGCAGCGGGTGCTCGCCCTGGACGCGCTGGTGCCCGGGACCGCCGCCACCGCTGTCGCGGTCTCGTCAGTCAGCGGCCGGGTGGCCTCGGCGCTGGCCGACGTCGTGGTCAACGGGCTGGACCCCGGGGGGGTGGACTGGGTGCCCCCGTCGGTCGAGCCGGCCCGCTCCCTGGTCATCCCGGGCGTCCCCGGCGACGCCGACGCGAAGTCGGTCCTGCAGCTCGTGGCCCCCGGACCCGGGGACGCCGTCGTCCACCTGAGGCTGCTCACCGGCGAGGGGTCGATCGTGCCGCTGGGCATCGACACCCTGCAGGTGCCGGCCGGCCAGCTGGTCGAGGTGCCGCTGGACAAGGTGAAGCCGCAGGGCGGCTACGCGATCGAGGCGGACGCCGACCAGCCGATGGTCGGCGGGGTCCGGACGGTCCGCGCCGGTCAGTACCCCGACTTCGCCTACACGGCCGCGGCTGCCGCGCTGCCCGGTGCCGCGGCCGTCACCGACGTCGAGGCGTCGGTGCGGGTGTCCACGGTGCTGCTGCTCACCGCGCCCGGCGACACCGACGTCAGCGCGACGCTGACCACGCTGCCGCCGGCCGGGTCGAAGCCGCCCGCAGTGCCCAAGCCGGTCACGGTGAAGGTGCCAGCGGGGCGGACCACTGTGGTCCAGCTCGGTGTCTCCGGGTACCGGGTGGCGGCCGTCGTCACGCCGGCCGCCGGCGCCGGCCCGCTCTACGTGGCCTGGCTGACCACCGAGCAGGGCCCACGCGGGCCGCTGATCACCGGCGGCCCCGTGGTCGCCAGCCCGGCCACCATGCGGGTGCCCGCGGTGCTGCCCGACCCGATGGCAGGTCTGGGCGCCGGGTCAGCCACCGGCTGAGCGGTCAGTCCCCGTCCCCGTCCCCGTCGCCGTAGTCGGGGTCGACCTGCTCCGGGCTGAGCCCGAGCAGGTCGGCGACCAGCTCGACGACGACGTCGCGGACCAGGCCGGGCCGGTCCCGGACGTCCGGGCTGCGCAGCTCGACCGGACGCCGGTAGACGACCAGCCGCGCCGGCCGGCCACCCGCCGGCGGGTCCACCCGGCCCAGCGGCACCGGCCCGGGCCTCGGCGGCGGGACCTCCTCCACGGCCAGCTCCACGCCGGCCAGCTCGGCCGCGAAGCCACCCTCGACCCGCTCGACGGCCCCGAGCACCAGGTCGTCGAACCGCTCGGACCGGGTGGGCGGGTAGGGCACCGAGGCGGGCGCCAGCGGGCCGCGGATCCCGCGGCCGTGCCGGTCCCGGCGCCGGGCAGGGCGGCCCGGCTCGGGGTCCGGCTGGGACCGGCCCCGTCTCAGTCCGCGCACCCCGGCAGCGTAGCGAGCCCGGCCGACACGGGGACCGCACCGACCACCTCCCGCGGGTGGCCGCGCGGGCCGGGTACGTTCACCTCGTGCGCTCCATCCGTCGCTGCTCCCGGACGGCGTGCGGGCAACCCGCCGTCGCCACCCTCACGTACGTGTACGCCGAGTCGACCGCCGTCCTGGGCCCGCTGGCGACGTACGCCGAGCCGCACTGCTACGACCTGTGCCAGGCGCACAGCGAACGGCTCACGGCGCCGCGCGGCTGGGAGGTGGTCCGGCTGGCCCCGGACCCGGCGGCGCTGCTGCCGACGACGGATGACCTCGAGGCACTCGCCGACGCCGTCCGGGAGGCCGCTCGCCCGGCGCAGCGGCCGGAGCCCGAGCTGGTGCCGGCCGCGGCGCACGGGCTGGGCCGGCGCGGCCACCTGAGGGTGCTGCCCCCGACCGAGGACTGACCGCGCAGACCTGTCCGATTTGTCACGGAAACGCCCGGAACTCAAGCCAGGTCGCCCCCACTGCCGATGCAGCACCGACTCGTCACCGACCTCCCGGGAGCCCCGATGGCCCGCACCAGCCGTTCCAGCACGCCAGCCCCGCCCGTCGCGCTGGGCTCCCTCACCCAGCCCGGAGCGCGGGACGGCGCTCGCTGCCGGTCCTGCGCCAGCGAGCGGGTCACCCGGCTGGCCATGACCCTCACCGACGGCACTCCCGTGGAGTTCACCTCCTGCCACGTGTGCGCCCACCGCAGCTGGGTGGCCGAGGGGGTCGCGCTGGACCGGGAGACCGTCTTGGCCAAGACCCGCAAGGAGCGCTGACCGGGCCCCGGTAGGCTCCGCGGCATGCTCCGCGTGGATCGTGACCTGGACGCCGTCATCAAGGCCTACGACGTCCGGGGCACCTACCCGGACCAGATCGACGAGCAGCTGGCCACCGCCGTGGGGGCCGCGTTCGTGCAGGTCGTGGGTGCGACGACCGTCGCGGTCGGGTACGACATGCGCCCGAGCAGCCCGGCGCTGGCCGCCGCGTTCGCCGCCGGGGTGACCGGCCAGGGCGCCGACGTCGTCGACGTGGGGCTGGTGTCCACCGACGCGCTGTACTTCGCCTCCGGCTCGCTCGGCGTGCCCGGGGCCATGTTCACCGCGAGCCACAACCCGGCCCGCTACAACGGCATCAAGCTGTGCCGCGTGGGTGCCGCGCCGGTGGGCCGGGACACCGGGCTGGCCGAGATCCGCGCGCTGGTCGGGGACGGCGTCCCGGACGTCGACGTCCCCGCCGGCACGGTGACCCGACGGGAGATCCTGCCCGCCTACGCGGCCTACCTGCGGGGTCTGGTCGACATCGCCGGGATCCGGCCGCTGACCGTCGTGGTGGACGCCGGCAACGGGATGGCCGGCCACACCGTCCCGTTCGTGCTGCAGTACCCGGCCGCGACGCTGCCGCTGACCGTCGTCCCGCTGTACTTCGAGCTGGACGGCTCGTTCCCCAACCACGAGGCCAACCCGATCGAGCCGGAGAACCTGCGCGACCTGCAGCGGGCCGTCCGCGACGCCGGCGCGGACCTCGGGCTGGCCTTCGACGGCGACGCCGACCGCTGCTTCGTCGTGGACGAGGCCGGCGCCGCGGTGTCGCCGTCGATCATCACGGCGCTGATCGCGGCCCGTGAGCTGGCCCGCGAGCCGGGCGCCACCGTGATCCACAACCTGATCACCAGCCGGACCGTGCCCGAGGTGATCGCCGAGCACGGCGGGACCGCCGTGCGCACCCGGGTGGGGCACTCGTTCATCAAGCAGGTGATGGCCGAGACCGGCGCGGTGTTCGGCGGCGAGCACTCGGGGCACTTCTACTTCCGTGACTTTTGGCGGGCCGACTCCGGGATGCTGGCCGCGCTGCACGTGCTCGCGGCCCTCGGCGGCAGCCCGGCCGGGACGCCGCTGACCGCCCTGCTGGCGCCGTACGAGCGCTACCAGGCCTCGGGCGAGGTCAACAGCGAGGTCGCCGACGTTGCGGCCAGCACCGCCGCCGTCGAGGCCGCCTACGCGGGCCGGCCCGGCGTCTCGGCAGACCACCTCGACGGTCTCACGGTGGCCGCCGACGACTGGTGGTTCAACCTGCGCCCGTCCAACACCGAGCCGTTGCTCCGCCTCAACGTCGAGGCCCGCGACGTCGCGACCATGGAGCACGTGCGCGACGCCGTGCTCGCCCTCGTCCGTCGGGAGGCCACGTGAACCTGGACCCGCTGCTGCTGGAGATCCTCGCCTGCCCGTGCGAGCGGCACGAGCCGGTGCGGCCGGACGAGCAGCGCCAGGCGCTCGTGTGCACGTACTGCTCGACCGCGTTCCCGGTGCGCGACGACATCCCGGTGATGCTCCTCGACGAGGCCGAGCCCGGGCCGAACGGCATCGGCCAGCAGGGCTGAGCGGCATGACCCGCACCGTCGACGAGGCGCTGCTGGACGACCCGGACGCGCTCGCCGAGGCGGACCGCCACGGCACGCTGCTCGCTCTGGCCGGCGCCGGGGCACAGGTACGGGCCGCGCAGACCCTCGCGGGGGAGGCCGGCATCAGCGCGGTGGCGGACGACGGGCGCCCGCGGGCGCTGGTCGTGTCGGCCCTGGGCGGCTCGGCTGTGGTGGCCGACCTGCTCACCGCGCTGGCCGGTCCGCGCAGCCCGGTGCCGGTGTCCTCAGTCCACTCCGGGACACTGCCCGGCTGGGTGTCCTCGCTCGACGTGGTGGTCGCGGTGTCGGTCTCCGGCCGGGCCGCCGGCCCGCTCGCCGTGGCCGCCGAGGCGGCCCGCCGCGGCTGCCGGCTGGTGACCGTGGGCCGGGCCGGCTCGCCGTTGGCCGAGGTGTGCGCGCGGGCCCGCGGCGTGCACGTGCCCCTTGCGTCGGACCTGCGGTCCTCGCGGGCGGGGCTGTGGGCGCTCGCCGTCCCGGTGCTGATGGCCGCCGACTCGCTCCGGCTGGTCGAGGCGGGTGCCGCGGCGCTGGACGAGACCGCGGCCCGGCTGGACGACGTCGCCGAGACCGCCCGCCCGGCCTCGGAGTCCTTCGTGAACCCGGCCAAGGCGCTGGCCCTGGAGCTGGCGGGCCACGTGCCGCTGGTGCTGGGCGCCGGGGACCTCGCCGGCGTGGGGGCACTGCGTGCCGCCGGGCAGCTGGCCCGCAACGCCCGGCACCCCGCCGTCCCCGGGATCCTGCCGGACGCCGCAGGCGAGGTGGTCGCCACCTTCGACGGCCCGTTCGCCCGGGCCGAGGACGACCTGTTCGCCGACCCGTTCGAGACCCCCGAGCAGACCACGCTGCGGCTGCTGCTGCTGCGTGACGTCGAGGAGTTCGAGGAGCCCGACGTCGGCCGGATCGCGGCCGTCGTCCGGGACACCGCCGTGGACAGCGGCGTGCGGGTCACCGAGCACCGCGCCGAGGGCCGCTCGGCGCTGGCCAGGGTGGCGAGCCTGGTGGCGCTCACCGACTTCGCCTCGGTGTACCTCGCGCTCGGACTCGGCCTGGACCCCGCGACGTCGCGGCACGTCGCCGAGCTGAAGGAGCGGATGGGCTCGTGAGCGCCTCCGGGGGGACGCGGGCCATCGTCGCCGCGATGCTGGCCAACCTGGGCATCGCGATCAGCAAGTTCGTCGCCTTCCTGGCGACCGGCTCCTCCTCGCTGCTGTCGGAGTCCGTGCACTCGATGGCCGACACCGGCAACCAGGTGCTGCTCATCATCGGCGGGCGCAGGTCCCGCCAGGTGGCCGACGACGCGCACCCGTTCGGCTACGGCCGGCTGCGCTACCTCTACGCCTTCATCGTGTCGATCATCCTGTTCACCCTCGGTGGGGTGTTCGCGCTGTACGAGGGGTGGCACAAGGTCCACCACCCGGAGGCGCTGAGCAGCCCGGCCTGGGCGTTCGGTGTCCTCGGCGTCGCGGTCCTCCTCGAGTCCTGGTCGCTGCGGACCGCCGTCCACGAGTCCAACCCGCTGCGCGGCGGCCGGTCGTGGTGGGCCTTCCTGCGGCACGCCAAGGCGCCCGAGCTGCCCGTGGTGCTGCTGGAGGACACCGGGGCGCTGCTGGGCCTGGCCTTCGCGCTGGTCGGCGTCACGCTGGCGGTGACCACGGGCAACGGCGCCTGGGACGGCGTGGGCTCGCTGGCCATCGGCGTGCTGCTCGTGCTCATCGCCATGTTCCTGGCCTTCGAGGTGGGCAGCCTGCTCGTGGGCGAGGGAGCCGGCGCCGAGGACGTCGCCGCGATCCGGGCCGCCCTGGCCGGCGGCGGCGTGCAGAGCGTCATCCACCTGCGCACCCTGTACGTCGGCCCGGACGACCTGATGGTCGCGGCCAAGGTGGCCGTGCAGCACGACGACACCGCGCAGGCCGTGGCGGAGGCCATCGACGCGGCCGAGGCACGGGTCCGTGTGAGCGTCCCGGCGGTCACGCTCATCTACCTCGAGCCGGACATCCGGCGCCCCCCCGAGAGCGGGTCGCTGCCCGGATGACCGCGCTGCCGCTGGACACCGCCGTCCGGCACTACTCCTGGGGCTCGCACACCGTGCTGCCGGCTCTGCTCGGCCGGCCGGAGCCGTCCGACCGGCCGTGGGCGGAGATCTGGATAGGCGCCCACCCCGACGACCCGTCCCGGCTGCCGGACGGCCGCACCCTGGCCGACGTCGTGCCCGACCTGCCGTTCCTGGTCAAGCTGCTCGCGGCCGAGCAGCCGCTGTCCATCCAGGCGCACCCCGACCGGGCCCAGGCCACCGAGGGGTTCGCCCGGGAGGAGGCCGCGGGGCTGCGCCGCGACGACCCGCGGCGCAACTACCGCGACCGCAACCACAAGCCCGAGCTGCTGGTCGCGCTCGGGCACACCGAGGCGCTGTGCGGGTTCCGGCCGCCGGCCGAGGCGCTGCGGCTGGTCCGGCTGGTGGGCAGCCCGCTGCTGGAGCGGCTGACCGTCCCGCTGGCCCACCCCGACGAGGAGCACGCGCTGCGGGAGACCGTCGCCGCGGTCCTCGGGCTGGACGGCGTCGAGCGGGACCGGCTGGTCTCGGAGGTGGCGGCGGCCTGCGGCGGGCACCGGGCCGAGGCCGGGTCGTCGGACGCGGCCGCGCTGGACTGGGTGGTCCGGCTGGCGGTCAGCTACCCCGGGGATGCCGGGATCGTGGCGCCGCTGCTGATGCGACTGGTCCGGCTGGAGCCCGGCCAGGCGGTGTTCCTCGAGTCCGGCGTCCTGCACGCCTACCTGCGGGGGGTCGGCGTCGAGGTGCAGGCCTCCTCGGACAACGTGCTGCGCGGCGGGCTCACCGCCAAGCACGTGGACCTCGACGAGCTGCGCCGGGTGGTCCGGTACGCCGCGCGGACCGAGCCGCGGGTGTGGCCGCGGCCGGTCAGCGACGGAGTCGAGGCGTACGACGTCCCGGTGTCGGACTTCGCGGTCTGGCGGGTCGAGGTGGCCGGGACCGCCCGCCCGGTGCCGGCCGTGGGGCCGGCGATCGTCGTGTGCGTGGCCGGCCAGGTCGCCGTCGGCGGGGTGGCGCTGGACCCCGGCCGGGCCGCCTTCCTGCCGGCCGGCTCCGGCCCCCTCGTGGTGACCGGCACCGGCACCTGCTTCGTCACCGCCCCCGGCAGCCACTGACGCAGGTCGCTGACCGGACGCCGCCCCCGAGGGCCGACGCCGACGTACTGTGCCGACATGCGAGCGGTCACGGTGCAGCCGAAGGTCAAAGGGTCGGTTCGTTGCGAGGAGGTGCCCGAGCCGGACCCCTCCACCGGTTCGGTGCTGGTCGAGGCGGTCGCCGTCGGGGTCTGCGGCACCGACGTGGAGATCGCCCAGGGCAGGTACGGCTGGGCTCCCGAGGGCCACGACCGGCTGGTGCTGGGGCACGAGTCCCTCGGCCGCGTCGTCGACCCCGGCTCGAGCAACCTGAGCAAGGGCGACCTGGTCGTCGGCATCGTGCGCCGGCCGGACCCGGTGCCCTGCCCGAGCTGCGCGGTCGGCGAATGGGACATGTGCCGCAACGGCCGCTACACCGAGCGCGGCATCAAGTCCATCGACGGGTTCATGTCCCAGCAGTGGCGGATCGAGCCCGACTACGTCACCGTGCTGGACCCGTCCCTGGGCCTGCTGGGCGTCCTGCTCGAGCCCACGACTGTGGTCACCAAGGCCTGGGAGCAGGTCGGGGCCGTGGGGAGCCGCGCGTTCTGGGAGCCGCGCACCTGCCTGGTGACCGGCGCCGGTCCGATCGGTCTGCTGGCCGCCATGGTCGGCGTCCAGCGCGGCCTCGAGGTGCACGTGCTCGACCAGGTCGACTCCGGGCCCAAGCCGGAGCTCGTCAAGGCCCTTGGCGCCACGTACCACCACGGCAGCGCGCTCGACGTCGGGTTCGATCCGGACGTCGTCATCGAGTGCACCGGGGTGGCCCAGGTCATCGCCGACGTGATGCGCGCGGTCGGGTCCGGCGGGGTGGTCGCGCTCACCGGCGTGGGATCGGGGGGCCGGACGACCGGCCTGAAGCTGGCCGACGTCGCCACCGAGATGGTGCTACAGAACAACGTGATCGTCGGGTCGGTCAACGCCAACCGGCGGCACTTCTACAAGGCCGCCCATGAGCTGACGCGCGCCGACCGCGACTGGCTGGCCCGGCTGGTCACCCGCCGGGTGCCGCCCGAGCGGATCGCCGAGGCGCTGGTCAAGCAGCCCGACGACATCAAGGTGGTCGTCGACTTCACCGCCGGCTGAGTCGGACCCAGCCGCTGGCCGGGCGGACCTTCAGCGTCCCGACGCGGGTACGCGGGACCCCGGCCGCGGCCGTCCGCCGGGTCGGCCCGTGGTGGCCGGGCGCCCGCGCAGCAGCCGCTGCGCCTTGACCTGGTCGAAGTCCAGCGCCCGCGTGGTCGTGCGCCCGGTGAGGTCGCCCAGCCGGCGTACGTCGGCCTCGGCCGCCGGGTCGGAGAGCACCCGAAGGGCGAACGCCAATGCGGCCGGGCTCACCTCGTAGCGCTGCTCCAGCGCGGCCGCCCAGCCGGCCGCCGCGAGGTCCGCGGCGCCGTAGTGGCGGTGCCGGCCCGGCTCGTCCGCGGCCGGCACCAGCAGGCCCAGCCGCTCCCGGTAGCGCAGCATCCGGGCCGTCGTCCCCAGCCGGTCCGCCGCGTCGGTGATCCGCATGAGTCAATCCTGACACAATCATGTCAGGAACGGCCGGCAGGAGCGGAGCGCGCCCTACGATCCGGGGATGACCTCAGACGCCATCCCTCGCCACGACATCGCCGACGCCTCGCTGGCCGCCCAGGGCCGGCTCCGGATCGAGTGGGCCGAGCGGTCCATGCCGGTGCTGACTCAGATCCGCGAGCGGTTCGCCAAGGAGCGCCCCTTCGAGGGCACCCGGATCGCCGCCTGCATGCACGTGACCACCGAGACCGCGAACCTGATGCGGGCCCTGCAGGCCGGGGGGGCCGAGATCGCGTTGTGTGCGTCCAACCCGCTGTCCACCCAGGACGACACCGCCGCGGCCCTCGTGCACGAGTACCGCATCTCGGTGTTCGCCCGCAACAACGTCGACCACGACGGCTACTACGCGCACATCAACGCGGCGCTCGACATCGCCCCGCACCAGGTGTTCGACGATGGCTGCGACCTGGTCAACACCTTGCACACCACCCGCCAGGAGCTGCTGGACGTGGTCAAGGGCGGCTGCGAGGAGACCACCACCGGGGTGATCCGGTTGCGCGCGATGACCGCGGACAAGGCGCTGCGGTTCCCAATGATCGCGGTGAACGACACCGACACCAAGCACATGTTCGACAACCGGTACGGCACCGGACAGTCCACCCTGGACGCCGTCTTCCGGGCCACGAACACGCTGCTGGCGGGCAAGACCGTCGTCGTGGCCGGCTACGGCTACTGCGGCAAGGGCGTGTCCGAACGGTCCAAGGGCATGGGTGCGAACGTGGTCGTCACCGAGATCGACCCGACCAAGGCTCTGGACGCGACCATGCAGGGCTACCGGGTCATGCCGATGGCCGACGCCGCCCGCGTCGGCGACGTATTCATCACCGTCACCGGCAACCGCGACGTGCTGCGCCAGGAGTTCTTCGAGGTCATGAAGGACGGCGCGATCTTCGCGAACTCGGGCCACTTCGACATCGAGATCGACGTCAAGTGGTTGGAGGCCAACGCGGTGGCCGTCAACCGCAAGATCCGACACCAGACCGACGAGTACGTCATGGCCGACGGACGCCGGCTGCTGCTGCTGGCCGAGGGCCGGCTGGTCAACCTCGGCGCGGCCGAGGGCCACCCGGCCGCGGTCATGGACATGTCCTTCGCCGACCAGGCGCTGACCGCCGAGTGGCTGGTCACCAACGCCTCGCAGCTTGAGCCCGGCGTCCACGACGTGCCCACCGAGATCGACAAGGAGGTCGCCCGGCTCAAGCTGGCGGCCATGGGCGTGGGCATCGACACGCTGACGGACGCGCAAGCGGAGTACCTGTCGTCCTGGCAGCACGGTTCGTAGGCGCGCCATGCGGATCGCCGTGCTCGGCACCGGCGTGGTGGGCACCACGTTGGCCACCCGGTTCGCCGAGCTGGGCCACCCGGTGACGATGGGTGCCCGCTCGGCAGCCAACGAGGTCGCTGACGAGCGGGCCGCTGCCCGGGGCCGTCGGCACGGCAGCTTCGCCGACGCGGCAGCCCACGCCGAGCTGGTCGTGAACGCGACCGCGGGTCAGGCCACGCTTGAGGCGCTGGCCGCCGCGGGTGCGGAGGCCCTCGCCGGCAAGGTGCTCCTCGACGTGGCGAACCCGCTGGACTTCTCCGGCGGGTTCCCGCCGTCCCTGTGGCTGGCCAACACCGACAGCCTCGGCGAGCAGGTGCAGAGCGCCGTCCCGGCGACTCGGGTGGTCGAGGCGCTCAACACGGTCACCGCGGCGGCCATGGTCAGTGCGCAGCTGCTCGATGAGCCGCACGACCTGTTCATGGCGGGGGACGACGCGCAGGCCAAGGCCGTGGTGCGAGGGCTGCTCGGCGAGCTTGGCTGGGACCCCGAGCGGGTGCACGACCTCGGCGGCATCGAGGCGGCCCGCGGCACCGAGATGTACCAGGCGCTGTGGCTACGGCTCATGGGCTCGCTCGGGACGGCGGCGTTCAACGTGCGGGTGGTCCGCTGAGCACGCCCGAGCCGACGACCAGGGCGGTCCGCTGGGGGCTGGGCGACGTCGCGATCACCTTCGGCCTGACCTTGCTGCTCGGCCTGGCCAGCGTGCTGCTGGTGACCCCGCTGTTCCCGGACACCGCCGACGGCAAGGCCTGGGCCAGTGTCGCGATGCTCATGCTTCCCTGGCTCGGGCTGGCCGGCTGGCCACTCCTCGCGACGGCCACCCGGGGCAACGGCCCGGTGGCCGACCTGCGGCTGCGGGTGACCTGGCGGCAGGCCGGCGTCGGCGTGGGCGGGGGGATCGTCGCGTACCTGGCGGCCTGGGGCATCGCCATCCTCACCGAGAAGATCAGCGGGCACACGCTGTCGTCGGCCGTGGGCAACATCGCCCAGGACACCACCAGCGCGTCCCGGGCCGCCCTGACGGTGCTGGCCCTGTCCGCGGCCGTGGGCGCGCCGATCGTCGAGGAGATCGCGTTCCGGGGGCTGTTCTACGGTGCGCTGGAACGGCGGGCGATCCCGGCGCTGTCCGCCGTCGTGGGCACCGGCACCGCATTCGCCCTGTTCCACTTCGAGCCCCTGCGGTTCGCGCTGCTGCTGGCGATCGGGCTGGTGCTCGGCACCGTGCGGGCCCGCACCGGCAGCACCGGGGCCAGCATCCTCACCCACATGACGGTGAACCTGCCGGGGGCGCTCGCGCTGCTCGCCCTGCGCTGAGGATCGGACCTCAGCCGGGGGGAGCGAACCCTCCCCGGGGTGACGGCG
>Ga0208851_1000681_pt1 | contig 13611 bp, 11 predicted proteins | sample NGESurshal092012_FD_184481 | JGI IMG/M metagenome (GOLD analysis project Ga0208851, IMG submission 184481) | Arctic peat soil microbial communities from Barrow, Alaska - NGEE Surface sample 415-2 shallow-092012 (SPAdes) | ecosystem: Environmental > Terrestrial > Soil > Wetlands > Peat ... | reverse complement strand
GAGCCGTATCCGAGCGCTCCGGCCAACACCGGCAGGTAGCCCCAGAGCGGCAGCCGGTGAAACACGGTCAGCAGCAGAAACGCCGCGGCGGCGAGAAACGCCACCACCCGCGCGTTCGCGACGCTGGCCATCCGTCGGTCGAGGGCGCCGGCCAGCGCCTCGGCCCGGGCACGCTCGACACGGTGACGCTGGGCTGCAGCGTCCCTGCTCTCCGGAAGGCTCGGCACGGGGCAGAGGAGACTGCCACCTGCCAGGCCTGCAGCGAAGGGACTACTTCTCGGCGGAGGCGATCTTCCGGAGCGCCTTCTGGTCGCGGACGCAGAGGATCCGGCCCACGTTGCCCAGCATTCCGTCGCGCTTCATCTCGTTGATGAGCGTCGAGACGAAGGAGCGGGAGGCGCCCACCAGGTCCGCGAGGTCCTGCTGCGTGATGCCGCGGAGGTCGGTCTCTCCGCCGTGCGGGCACCGCTCGCCGTGCGCCTCGGCCAGGGTGAGGAGGGTGTCCGCGAGACGCGCCGGCACCTCCTTGAAGGTGAGTCCGAGCACCCGCTTCCGGAGCGAGCGAACCCGCTCGGCGTAGGCGCGGACGACGTCGACCGCCAGCGTGGGGCGCGCCTCGAGCTGGGCGCGGAAGTCGCGGCCCTCGATGCTCCACACCTCGGCCTCACCCGCCGAGACCGCCAGCTCCTCCACCGGGGTGCCCTCGGGACGGAAGAGCTCGCCGAAGAGGTCACCCGGCCGGAGAATCGACACGACCGAGCGCTGGCTGTTCCGGCCGAGGCGCATCAGCCGCACGCGACCGGTCTTGAGAAGGTGGACCCGGTCGCTCGCGTCTCCGGGCCGGTAGATGACCGCGTTGTGCGGGAAGGTCTCGACCTTGAAGTAGCCCTTGAAGTCGATGGACTCCTGGGGCACCGGGGCCTTGTTGGCGGTCACGAGCATCCCGGACGAGGTCGTCTGCAGGGGGGGAACGACGTTCGAGCCAATCGGGCCCAGGGGGCGGTTGTAGCCATGCATGGTGAAAGTTCCTCTCCGAGGATGCCGTGTGCGAGGAGACCATTCCAAGACTCATGCCTGTACCCGGGGTCGGTCACACCGCGCGCAAAGGTTCGAAATCCTGACAGATCCAAGGGTCAGACGGTCACGTACTGGAGGCCGTGGCCCCCCGACGTGAACGGAACGTTCAAACGCCCCGGCACCGCATGAACGAAACGTTCAAAAGCCGAGGCAATCGTCACCGCTCCAACAAGGCCCGTCAGCTGACATTCTTGAGGGACACCTTCACGGAACGTGGAGTCCGGTATTTCGCAAGCTTGCGCTCGAGGGTTGGCCGGCTGATGCCGAGCATCTGGCAGACCCGGCCCTTGTGCCCCCGGGTCAGCACCATCGCCCGTTCAATCAGCTGGCGCTCGGCCTCTTCCAGGGTGGGCAGGGGCGCATCCGGCGGTAACCAGCTCGAGGCATTCTGTTCGGGGGAGGGCTCGTCGCGGGGCAGGGTCTCCGCAAGGAGCACCTCCCCTGGGGACAAGACGACTGCTCGGGTGAGAACGTTCTCCAGCTCGCGAACGTTCCCGCGCCACGGCAGCCTGACCAGCGCCTCCATCACCTCGGGAGGAACCCGGCTCACCCGCTTGTGGACCCGGCCGTTGATCCGCTCGAGCAGGGTCTTCACCAGGATGGGGATGTCCTCCCGGCGCTCCCGCAGCGGGGGCACGCGGAGAGTGATGACCTTGAGCCGCTGGTAGAGGTCCTCGCGGAACCGGCCGCTCTTCACCTCCTCGGCCAGATCGCGGTGCGTCGCGGTGATGACCCGCGCCTGCAGGCCGATCCGCTTCGTCCCGCCCACCCGCTCGAACTCCCTTTCCTGGAGCACACGGAGCAGCTTGGCCTGGAGCTGCGGCGACAGGTCACCGATCTCGTCGAGGAACACCGTTCCGTCCGCCGCGACCTCGAACTTGCCGGGCTTGGTCGCCGTGGCGCCAGTGAACGCGCCGCGCTCGTGACCGAAGAGCTCGGACTCGAGCAGCGTCTCCACGATCGCCGAGCAGTTGATGCCCACGAAGGGCCGCGGCTCGTCGAAGGAGTAGTTGTGGATGACCCGGGCGACCAGCTCCTTCCCGGTTCCGGATTCGCCGGTCACCAGCACCGCCGCCCTCGGAGCGGCGGCGACCTTCCCAATCTCCTTCACCAGCTGCTGCATCACTGCGGTCTGCCCGATGAGGTCGCCCAGCCGCGCGGGGGTGGTCTCCAGCTCAGCGGTCGCCGCGCGCCGGCTGAGCTGCCGCATGCCGAGAGCCCGGTTGACGACCAGGTCCAGGGCAGCCAGATCGGCGAATGGCTTGTGGATGTAGTCGAACGCCCCGAGCTTCATCGCCCGGATGGTGCTCGCCATGTCGTGGTACGCCGTCACCAGGACGATGGGCGCATCCCCGCAGACCGACTTCATCTCCTCGATGAGGTCGAGCCCGCTCCGGTCCGGCAGCATCATGTCCAGCACCACCAGGGCGGGGGCGGATTCCCGCGCCTTCGCCAGGCCGGCGGCGGCCGTCGTGGCGGTGACCACCTGGAAACGAGGCTCGCCGTCCTTCTCCGCCTCCTCGAAGTGCAGGCTGAGCGACTCGAGGAGCGAGACGTCGTCGTCGACCAGGAGCAGGGTCTCCATGGTCAGGCCGCCCTCGCGAAGTCGAGGCTGAAGAGGACGCCCCGGGCGGGAGGGATGGCCGGGAGGGCGGTCACCTCGCCACCCTGCTGCTGCAGCACCCGCCGCAGCGCCGCGAGCGACAGCCCGGCGCCCCGCGCCAGTCGCGACCCGAACGGCTCGAAGACGCGGTCCTCCTCGCCCGGGGCGAGCGCAGCGTGCTCGTCCAGCACTTGAACCTCGGCGCCGCGCCCGGTGGGCCGGAAGGTGACCGCCAGGGGCTGGCCCTCGGGCAGGCTGGAGGCCACGTTCAGGAGCAGCTGCGCCAGCACCGGGCGGAGCCGCACGCCATCGGAGCGGACCCGGGGGAGCCCGTCCGCCCCGGCGAGCTCGAGCCGCACGTTGCGCTCGGTCAGGTCCTGCTCGATGAGCGCGGCGGACTCCTGGATGAGCTGGGGGAGTGCCCAGGTGTCGACCGCCAGCGGCGCCTCCCGGCCGTACTCGCTGAGCATCCAGAGCATCCGCTCGAGCGTGCGAATCTCCCGGAGGGCGATGGTGAGCCGCCGCTGGTCGCGCGGGGAGTGCCCGTCGTTGCGAGCGAGTGTCTGCACCGCCATCTTCACGCTGGAGAGCGGGTTTCTGAGCTCATGGCTCAAGGCGCTCGACAGCCGCGAGAGCTGGAGGGGTGGGGCGCCCTCGAGCAGGGCCCCCACGTCCAGAACCCGGGCGTCGATCGTGCTCCCACCGCCGGGAACCGTCGACACGCGGAGCCAGCGGGACACGTCCGCCGACCCCGTGCGAACGAACTCGACCCCGCCGCCGGCGCGTGCCCTGGCGTCGATGGCGCGGGCGGTGGCCGCGTCCACCTGGAGAGCCTCGGCGAGGGACGTTCCGGCCGCTGGCGCGGGGCAGCCGGGGAGCGCGCCGTCGCCGTGCACCAGCGACAGGCCCTGGTCCCAGCGGATGCGGAGCGGGAGGCTCCACGCGGGATCGTCCATGGTCACGAGCTTATCTCCGTCGCAGGGTGCATGCTCGCGGCGGTCGCACGGGCTACAGTGCTCGGCGGATGGAAGGTCGCCTGCTGGTCAAGGATTGCACGCTGCTGGACCGGGAGTCCGTGCAGTCGCATCGGGCTGTGGTGGTCGAGGAGGGCATGGTGGCCCGCATCTCTCCCGACGAGGGCGAGCCGGTCCGGCCGGGTGACTGGGCCATCGAGGCGCGCGGCCGGCTGCTGGTCCCAGGCCGGGTGGATGGGCACGCCGAGCTCGGGCATTGCCCGGGTGCTCGACGGGCGCTCACGGCATCCGAGTCCGCCGCGCTCGCGGCCGCCTCCATCGCGCTCGCGCTCCGCGCCGGGGTGACGACCGTGCTCGAGCAGATCCACGGCGTGGTCGATGGCGCGGCCGCGCTCGCGGCCCGGCTCGCGGCGGGTCGCGCGCTGGGGGTGCGGATGGTCACCTCGCTCGCTGCCGCCGGCCGGCACGGCATCGCGGACCACGAGATCAACGCCGAGGCCGCGCGAAGGACGACGGAGGATCCGCTCGTGCGGGCTGGCCTCGGCTTCGCGAACTGCCTCGGCGCCTCCGACGAGCTGCTCCGGGCGGTGTCCCGGGACGCGGAGGCGCTCCGGGCACCGGTGCACCACCGCCTCGCCGAGAGCAGCGCCGAGCTGGCCGAGCACTTCGAGCAGCACCGGACGCGGATGGTCGAGCGCCTGGAGCGGCATGGTCTGCTCGGGCCGGGCACCGTCGCGGCGCACGCCCGGGCCATCGACGGCGCGGAGGCGCAACGGCTGTCGGACGCCTCGGTGCTGGTGGCCTGGAGCCCGCTCGCGGACCTCCTGGGCGAGCAGCACGGGTTCGAATCGGTCTGGCAGTCGGCGCACCGGGTGGTGCTGGCGAGCGCAGGCGTGGGCGATCTCCGCGAGCAATGGACCGCCGGGAGCATCCTCGCCCACCGTGCGGCCCGCATCGGCAGGCTCTGGGCGCGCGAGCGCATCCCCGAGGTGCTCGGCGAGGGACCGGGCACGTTCCTCGAGCGGGTCTTCCGCCGGCCCGCCGGGCGGATCACCCCGGGCGCGCTGGCAGATCTGGTCCTCGTCGATGCGCTCCCCCAGTCCGAGGACCCCGCCGAGGTGCTCGCGGCCTCGATGCGCGCCCAGGTCGCCTGGTCCGTGGTGAACGGCCGGGTGGTGGTGCGGGACGGCCAGCTCCTCGGCGCCGACCTCACCTCTCTGCTCGCCGAGGCCGCTGCGGTCCGTCGCGCGGTGGCATGAGCGGAGGACCGCGGGCGCTCCTCGACCGGGCACTCCGACGGCGCGAGCGGCTTCGCCAGGAGCCTGGCACCACCGCCTTCCGCTGGCTCAACGGGGCGGGGGACGCGGCTCCGGGGCTGACGCTCGACGTGTTCGGCGACGTGGCCGTGCTCAGCACGTACGACGTGGAGGCTCCGGGGCCGGTCGCGGATGCGGCCATGGCCCTGCTCGGGCTCCGCGCGGTGTATCTCAAGGCGCGGCCCCGGGAGGCGGGGCGGCTCCGGGGCGACGAGCGGGCCGCCCGTGCTCCGGCGCTGCCACTGCGGGGGGAGCCCGTCACGTGGGTGGACGTGCAGGAGCAGGGGCTTCGTTTTCGCATCCGGCCCGGAGAAGGGCTCGCGGTGGGCCTCTACCTCGACACCCGCGACGCTCGGGGGTGGGTCCGGAGGCACGCCGAGGCGCGCACGCTGCTCAACTGCTTCTCCTACACCGGCGCCTTCGGGGTGGCGGCACGGGCGGGGGGCGCCATGCGCGCGGTCGACATCGACCTCAGCCGCCGCTCGCTCGCGTGGGCGGAGGAGAACGCGCTCCTGAACGAGCAGAGGCCCCCCGAGACGGACCGCCTCGCCGGCGACGTCTTCGACTGGCTGCGGCGTTTCGGCAAGCGCGGCGAGCAGTTCGACGCGGTGGTGCTGGATCCCCCTGGCTTCGCCCGTGGCCGGTCGGGCACCTTCTCCGCCGCGCGTGACTGGCCGGGACTCGCCGCCGATGCGGCGGCGCTGGTCGCCCCGGGCGGCTGGCTCCTGGCGGCGTGCAACGTGGCGTCGCTCTCGGGACGCCGGTTCGACGCGGCCCTGGCGGAGGGTGTGCGACAGGCGGGCCGGACGGCGGAGGAGGTGGCCCGTCCGGGCGCCTCGGACATCGACTTTCCCCGTTCTCCCGGGGAGGAGCCGCCGCTCAAGGTCCGGGTCCTCCGGCTCCGGGGTGCTAACCTCCGGGGGCGTTGACTCAAGGTCTTCCCGTGCAGCGCAGCGGCGGGCTCCGCTTCGGCAAGTACGTCCTGCTCGACCGGCTCGCGGTGGGCGGGATGGCGGAGATCTTCCTCGCGCGCCAGGAGGGGCTCGAAGGGTTCGAGAAGACGGTGGTCATCAAGCGGATCCGTCCGCACCTCTCGAAGCAGAAGAGCTTCGTCGCGATGTTCCTCGACGAGGCCCGCCTCGCGGCGCAGCTCAACCACCCCAACATCGTGCAGATCCACGAGCTGGGGCAGGTGGACGACAGCTACTTCATCGCCATGGAGTACGTGTTCGGCCGGGACATGGCCCGCATCATCCCCAAGGCGGAGAAGATGGGGATCGCCTTCCCGGTGGTGTACGCGCTGAAGATCGCCTCCAGCGTCTGCGAGGGCCTCCACTACGCCCACCAGCGGGCGGACTCCTGGGGAAACCCGCTGCACATCGTGCACCGCGACGTCACCCCGGAGAACGTCTTCGTCTCCTTCGATGGCACGGTGAAGATCCTCGACTTCGGCATCGCCAAGGCCCGCGGGCAGACCGGCGAGACGACCGCGGGGGAGATCAAAGGGAAGTTGAGCTACATGAGCCCGGAGCAGGCCCTGGGCCAGCCCCTGGATTGTCGGAGCGACGTCTTCTCGCTGGGCGTCGTGCTCTACGAGTGGCTCACCGGCTTTCGCCTCTTCACCGGCGACTCGGAGGTGGCGGTGCTCCGCAGCGTCAGCGAGGGAAAGATCTACGGCCCGAGCTACTTCAAGCCGGACATCCCACCGGCGGTGGAGGCGGTGGTGATGCGGGCGCTGGAGAAAGACCGGGAGAAGCGGTACCCGAGCGCCTGGGAGATGCAGCGCGACCTGGACCACCTCCTCGGCGAGAGCGACTTTCGCCCGTCGAGCATGCACCTGGCCAACTTCCTCAAGCAGCTCTTCTCGGACGAGCTGGAGGCCGAGCGGGCCCGTCTGACGCGCGCCTCCGAGACCCTCGCCGCCGACGGCCCAGGCCCCCGCGGCGGCCGGGCGCTCCGGCTCCACCTGGACGACGACGACCGCAAGGCGCTCGAGTCGCTCGCCGAGCGCAACGGGCTCACGCTGGAGGAGCTGGCGCGCGACATCCTCCGTGGCTGGTTGAAGTACCGCTGATGCCCCGCATCCGGCTCACCCTCGAGTATGACGGGACCGACTTCGTGGGTTGGCAGCGCCAGCTGAACGGCCGGAGCGTGCAGGCGGTGCTGGAGACGGCGCTGGGCGAGCTGCTCGGTGTGGCGGTGGTCACTGCGGCGGCGGGCCGGACGGATTCCGGTGTGCACGCGCTCGGCCAGGTGGTCGCGTTCGATGCCCCGCGCCCGCTGCCAGCCAAGGCCTATGTGCGCGGGCTCTCGGGGCTCCTCCCCGCGGATCTGGCGGTGGTGGCGGCCGAGGAGGTGCCCGACACGTTCGAGCCGCGCCGCTGGGCGACGGGCAAGCGGTACCGCTACCTCATCTCCCGGCGAGCGAGCCGGGCGCCGCTGCTCCGCCGGACGCACTGGGAGATCTTCACCACGCTCGACGTGGAAGCGATGCGCGCTTCGGGGACGGCGCTGCTCGGCACGCACGACTTCTCGAGCTTCCGGGCGGCGGACTGCGAAGCGCCTCACCCGCGGCGGACGCTGCGCACGCTCACGCTGCACGAGGACGGAGAGGTGCTGCGGGTCGAGGTGGAGGGGACGGCGTTCCTCAAGCACATGGTCCGCAACATCGTGGGCTCGCTGGTGGACGTCGGCCGGGGGAAGCGCCCGGCCGGATGGATCGCCGAGGTGCTCGCGGCGGAAGACCGGACGCTGGCCGGACCGACCGCGCCGGCGCACGGGCTCACCCTGGTGGAGGTGAGCTATGGCGAGGGCCCGCGTCTGCGAGCCCCGGCCTGACTCCCCGTTCCGTTGGGGTCCGGGTCGACTGAGGTCAGAGCAGGATCTTCACCAGCCTCATCGCCAGCTCCTCGACCGAGAAGACCGTGACGGCCAGCGGCAGGAGGGGGATGGCGGTGGCCAGCGCGAGCCGGCCGATGTCCTGCACTCCGAAGGGAACGACCTTCATCTCCCGGACGATGGAGTAGCTCTGGCCCAGGTCCGAGAGAGACTGGATGTCGGCTGTCCCTAGGAGATCCTGGTCGCCTGCCGAGCCGAGAATCCACTTCTGCTCGAAGGCCGAAACGTAGGCGCTGGCCAGGCCCCCGTACTGCGAGAGACCTTTCAGCTTGGCCCGGGAGAGCCCCGGCGTGAAGACGGTGAGCGGCGCGAGCAGGACCAGGACGAAGAAGCCGATGAGGCCAGCGGCCTCCGGCTTGAACGACATCAAGCTCTGCCCGCCGTAGAGGACCCGGGTGGCGATGACTCCCGCCAGCAGCGCGCCCTGCGCGAACAGGATGGGTGCGAACGCGAAGGTGCCCTTCCCCAGGAAGGCCAGTCCACCGGCCCGGTCCGGATGGGTCGGGACCAGGTGAAGGTCCAGCCGGGAGACCTGCCACAGGAAGCGGAACCAGATGACCAGTCGCAGGTACCAGCGCAGGAGGAAGAACTGGGTCAGCGGCAGGCTCACCAGGGAGAGCCAGAGGCCCGCCCCGGTCGCGCGCAGGTGCCCTCCGTTCATGGCCGCGTACCAGCTGGGCGCATCGAGGGCGATGTTGCTCTTCCAGAGCACGTGCCCCCCGGTGAAGGCCAGGATCAGGAGCACCACCTCGATGACGACCGAGTTGCGGAGCCGGAGCGCGGAGGCGATCGCCGCATCGAACCGCGGCACGTCCACGGGACGGACCACGCCCTGCCTCAGGAATTGCGCGACGGTGTTACGGGTCCGTCGATGGACCACCAGCTCGGCGGCGATGAAGATCGGGAGCGCGACCAGGAATCGCACCTGCGCGTCGATGTCCCTGAGGAAGGGAAGGGCGCTCGGCGGTCCCCACGCGCGGCCAGTGGCCATGGTGACCACGAGCAACGGGAGCCAGGCGAGCGCGACGACCATCACGATTCGCCGCCCGAGCTGCTCGAGCGATGGCCCGCTGAGGTGCGCGCGCCGGAACAGCTGGTACAGCGGTCCACCGAGCACGAGGGAGAACTCATGTCTCCCGAGCGGCAATGCGTCCATTGGCCGGCCTCCAGTCCGGCTCACCCTACGCCCCGAGGGCAGCCCGGCGCTCGGGATAGCCCAATGGGCCTTCCGGCCTACACCGGCTAACCTGCACTCCCCGGCTTCGGGCGGAGCTCATGCGCTCACCGATTCTCTCAGTCGTCTTCACGGTCGCGCTGGGCACCGCGGCCCCAGCACAGGCGCAAAAGGCGCTCGACGGGGGAACCCCCGGGCTCAGGCTCTGCACCAGCTCGGACAGCTGCGCCCTCAGCGAAGGGCACGGCTCGGTCTGCGGTGATGGGCGATGCCAGCCCTACCAGGACCGCACCGATCTCTTCACCCTCATCGGGCTGACCGAGAGGGGTGAGGCCCGGCCCGAGGCCTTCAAGCCGATGCTCTCGATTCTCCCGGTCGTGGCCTACAACCCCACCCAGGGCGCCCTGGTCGGCGCGGCGGCCATCCTCGGCATCTACCTCGGGGACCCGGCGACGACGACCATCTCCAACATCTCGGCCAACATCCTCTACACCACCAAGAACCAGTTCCTCTCCGGCATCAACAGCGTGGTGATGCTCGCCGACAACTCCTGGCAGCTGCAGGGAGACTGGAGGTTCCTGGTCTTCAACCAGGACACCTTCGGGCTCGGGACCGGCACCCCTCCGGTCGCCACCGGCTTCACCCTCAGCGGCTATGGCACGACCGCCGCCATTCCCGGCGCGCAGCCGATGGACATGAACCTGATCCGCATCCGCGAGAACTTCCTCAAGCGGGTGACGAAGACCTTCTACATCGGGCCGGGCTACGCCTTCGACCGCTACTTCGCGATCCGCGACCTGCTGCTGGATCTGAGCGCGACGCCGGCGGTGGTGACCAGCCACTACGCCTACAGCACCGTCGCTGGATTCAACCCCGCGCAGTACAACACCTCCGGCCCGAGCCTGAACCTGGTCTGGGACAGCCGGGATTCCACCATCAATCCCTACCGCGGGATCTACGGGGCGCTGACCTACCAGTGGTACCCCACCTTCCTCGGGAGCGCGCAGGACGCCTCACTCCTCTCCGGGGAGTTCCGGACGTACATCGGCCTGTCGCCGTCGGTGCCGCGCAACGTCCTCGCCTTCTGGTTCGTGTTCCAGACCACCGTGAGCGGGAAGCTCCCCTATCTGGATCTGCCGGCGATCGGCTGGGACTCGCGCAACCGGACCGGCCGGGGATACGTCCAGGGACGGTGGCGAGGGACGGCCGAGATCTACGCCGAGGCCGAGTGGCGCTTCCGGATCACCGACGACGGCCTCATCGGGGGCGTGGTCTTCGCGAACGTCTCGACTTTCTCCAGCTTGCCGGTGAGCTATCTGGGATTCGTCGACAACGGGGTGAACCTGTTCCAGACGCTCGCCCCGGCGGGTGGCGTCGGGCTCCGCTTCATGATGAACCGGCAGTCCCGCACCAACGTCACCCTCGACCTCACCGTGGCCAAGGGGACCTGGGGCGTCTATTTCGGCGCCGGCGAGGCATTCTGATAAGACCTCCGCCAGGGAGGGGAGTCCGGATGCGCCGTACGCCGCGAACGGCAGTGGCTTCATCGTGCCGTCTACTGGCGTCGTTGGCCTTGCTCGCGTCGGGTGCGGCGTCGGCCTCCACCACGCCCGAGGTCGTCGACGCGCGCGCGGGCTGGCGTCACGAGTTCTCGCCGGCCTGGGAGATGGACACCTTCTGGAGCAAGGAAGGCAGTCACTTCACCTTCCAGTCGATCACGCTCGGCTACCTCGGCTCGGTGGGGGCGACCGGTCCGTTCATTCACCTCAGCTGGGTCATCCCGCTCCAGGCGCGCCAGGACGGGACGGTGAAAGCCGTCTCGTCGGTGTACCAGAACAGCGGGGGCATCGACCTGCTGCTCGGCTGGCAGTGGCGCACCACGCTGTCCGAGACCCTGGAGGTGGAGAGCGGGCCGGGCTTCCACATGGACCTGATCAACCTCGGCGGGAAGCCCGGGCTCACCAACTTCAACGCGCTCCAGATCGGTGCAGGAGGCATGGGAATCCTCCGCTGGCGGCCGGGGTGGAAGCCGGGGAACGTTGGCTGGACCCTCGGGGCGGTCGGGGCCGTGGCGCTCGACTTCGCCGATCCGCTCCGGAGCAACGACCTGCGAATCGGGGTGGTGGTCCGGCTGGGCGCGGTGATGGGAGTGGACCTGCCGTGAGACGCGCTCTTCGGTCCGTTGCAGTGCTCGGCGCGCTCGGGCTCGGCGCCTGTCTCGGCCCGTACCCCAACATCGGTGAGAAGCTCGACGCGACCAGCCGGGTCTCCGGTTCCTCGTACATCACCCTGAACTCCGGAAACGCCCGCGTGCTCGTGCTCGCGCCGCTCGACGGCGGCCAGCGCGCGGCGTTCACCCGCATCGACGAGTTCCAGCCCCGCGCCGTCGAGACGCTGCAGGGCACCTGGTCCGACCCGGGGGTGGACATCACTTTCTCCACCAGCACCATCTTCACCTTGCCCGACGAGCTGACCAGGCCCGTGTCCTCGCGCAGAGGCGCGACCCGGAAGACCCTCTCGCCGCCGATGGTGAGCGCGGCCACGCTGGTCGCGGTCTCCGGCGACACGCTGGAGCTTGCCGGCCCAGCCGAGGTCGCGGGCACCTACCACACGCTCGCCTCCCGGACGGCCTCCATCCGCGACACCGACGCAACCTCGCCGGCCTGCGCCTTCCACGTGGCCAACCTCGCAGTCGAGTCGTCCGAGGCGCGGGTGCCGGGGTTCAACAGCGCGGGACTCACCCAGTACCTGAACCGCGTGGAGCCCTTCCAGGGGATCCTCTCCGGGACCATGAGCATCGGCCTGGTCGGGCTGTTCAGCCCGGTCAGCACGATCACCTTCCAGAACTACGCCGACTACGAGGGCGTGGTGCTGAACGGGCAGCAGATCTCCAGCACGGACACCAGCGGCAACGGGGCGCTGTCGGGTGTCGTCACCTTCCACATCGAGCGGCGGGGGATGGCGCCACTCGAGGGCTCGGTGGACTACCGGGCGGTGACCCTGAGCGGCGGGAACGAATCCGGGGACTACCTGGTCACCCTCGATGGCGGGACCGAGACCCGGGTTCCCACCGGACACCGGATCCCGTCACTCGAGGAGTGCCTCGGCCTGTAGTCAGGCATTGCCCGGCCTGCTGAACCGGAGCGCTCCCTTGCCTGCGTCCACCTGCACCGTGTCCCCGGCGACGTACTCGCCGGAGAGGACCTTCATTGCCAGCGGGTCCTGGAGGTACTTCTGGATGGCCCGCTTCAGCGGCCGGGCGCCGTAGACCGGGTCGTACCCGTGCTCGCCCAGGAACGCGACCGCCGCCGGGGTGAGATCCAGCGTGAGCCGCCGGTCCTCGAGCAGCTTCCTGAGCCGGGCGAGCTGGATCTCCACGATGCGGCCGATCTGCTCGCGCCGAAGCGGCTCGAAGATGACGATCTCGTCCACCCGGTTCAGGAACTCCGGCCGGAAGTGCTGGCGGAGGGCGTCCATCACCCGCGATCTGGTCACCTCGTCGATGGTGTCCTTGCCCTCGATCCCCAGCTGCAGCGCCTGGCTCCCGATGTTGGAGGTCATGATCAGCACCGTATTCTTGAAGTCCACGGTGCGGCCCTGGCTGTCGGTCAGACGGCCGTCGTCGAGGATCTGCAGGAGAACGTTGAACACGTCGGTGTGCGCCTTCTCGATCTCGTCGAACAGCACCACCGAGTACGGCCGGCGGCGCACCGCCTCGGAGAGCTGCCCGCCTTCCTCGTAGCCCACGTACCCAGGAGGCGCGCCGATCAGCCGCGCCACTGCGTGCTTCTCCATGTACTCGGACATGTCGATGCGGATGAGCGCGTTCTCGTCGTCGAAGAGGAACTCGGCCAGCGCCTTGGCGGTCTCGGTCTTCCCCACGCCCGTGGGACCAAGGAAGATGAATGAGCCGATGGGCCGGTTCGGATCCTGCAGCCCGCTCCGCGCCCGGCGGATGGCGTTGCTCACCGCCTCCACGGCCGGCCGCTGCCCGATGACCCGCTGCTCGAGCCGCTCCTCCATGTGGACCAGCTTCTGGATCTCGCCCTCCATCAGCCGCGAGACCGGGATGTGGGTCCACTTGGCCACCACCTGCGCGATGTCCTCGGAGTCGACCTCCTCCTTCAGGAAGCGCTGCTTCTTCTGCAGCTCGGCCAGCGCGGCGTTCTGCTGCTCCAGCTCCTTGTTGAGGCTGGGGAGAATCCCGAACTTGATCTCCGCGGCCTTGTTCAGGTCCCCCTGCCGCTCGGCTGTGGCCTGGTCGGCGCGGGCCTTCTCGCTCCGCTCCTTGGTGACCCGGATCTTCTGGATGGCGGCCTTCTCCGCCTCCCAGTGGGCCTTGAGCTGGCTGAACTGCTCGTTGAGGTCGGCGAGCGACTTCTCGATCTCCTGGAGCCGCTCCCGCGAGCTGGCGTCGGTCTCCTTCTTCAGGCCCTCGCGCTCGATCTCCAGCTGGATGATGCGCCGGCGGACGTCGTCGACCGCCTGGGGCATCGAGTCGATCTCGATGCGCAGCCGGCTCGCCGCCTCGTCGACCAGGTCGATCGCCTTGTCGGGGAGGAAGCGGTC
>Ga0208851_1000679_pt1 | contig 13621 bp, 9 predicted proteins | sample NGESurshal092012_FD_184481 | JGI IMG/M metagenome (GOLD analysis project Ga0208851, IMG submission 184481) | Arctic peat soil microbial communities from Barrow, Alaska - NGEE Surface sample 415-2 shallow-092012 (SPAdes) | ecosystem: Environmental > Terrestrial > Soil > Wetlands > Peat ... | reverse complement strand
ACCGACACTCGTACGCTCACTGAACACCGGGGCCTCCCGCAACTGTGGTGTCGGCAGGGCCTCTCCCCGCCGCGGCAATCCACGACCAACTTGCGAGAGGCCCCGGCCCCGTCAAGCGGTCTGGGGCCACTCATACCGTCTAGGCTAGGTGGCTCTTGTCGGGGTTGGCATGGTCCGCGAGGGCGCGGGCGAGCGACTCACCCCACTGCCGAGCGGCAGATTCTTGCCCGGTTGCGAGATGGGTCCCTTTGGTGACCAGAAAGCTCATGGGGTCTGAGATTTCGTGGAAGTGGTGGTGCCGGAGTTGCTTGCTGATGCCCTTGGATGCGCGACCGGTGATCAGCGCCGAGGCATCGCTCCGTGTGTCGAAGGCGGCCCCATTGGTCCTGACCTGACCCAGATCTGCGAACCATTCGCGTAGGCCCGGACCGTCGGCGTCGGCGTCAAGGACGAGGGTGCTGTCGGGTTGGTGCGCAGCCTCTGCGGCCTTCTCCCTGGTCGCCGGCCGACTCATGCCGTGAACGTGGGTAGGTCCGCCCACCACGACCAGGTCGGCCCGATCGACGAGTTCTCGGGTGGCCTTCGCGACGGGAACCACTCGCACGGTGTGACCGGCGCCCAAGCCCTCACCGATCGCGTCGGCGATCAGATGGGTGTTTCCGTAGCTAGATTCGTAGACGACAAGGATTTCCATGACAGCTCCCCTTCTTGGTAGCTCCTTCAAGGCTTTCGCGTTGTCGTGGTCAGCCCAAGAGGCAAAGGTCACGCACTGCGCATTGTGACGAGAACGGACCGGGTCAGGGCAGTCCGGCGCAGGTCGCCGGTCTGGCCGGCGAACTCGAAGCCCCGTCCGCGTCCTCGTAGGGTCATCGTCGACAGCGGTCGCCGTCACCGGTCGCCTTTCTTGAGGTGCAGGTCAAAGAAATCGGTGATCCTTCGGCGGGCCTTGGGCAACTTGCGGACCCGACCCATCCTGCGCGGACCTCGCGGGGAGCGAGGCCGTCGGGTCAGCCGTGGTCACCTTCATTTTCACGTCACGCAGATCTGGCCAGCCCGAGCCGTCACAGCGGGGCCGAGTGCAATCGGAGGATCTTCGGAGACTTCCGGTACACCACTGCTCTCATGGGTTCACTTCTGTCTCTGAGTTTGTTGCAGACGTCGGATTGGTCCCTCGTGCTGCCAGGCCCGCCCGGCCCGGAACAGTTCCGCGGGCTTGCCGCCGGCCGCGCCGGGCCGGGGCCCGACGTCCGGTCGGAATCACCCACCGGCTTCGGCGATGACGCTGCGCCGGAAATTCGCCACATCAAGCTGCACGCCCCAGACGGCCTCGTACACTGCCCGCAACTCCGCCAAGGTGAACGTCGCACCGACGAAGGCCGTGGCGATCCCACTGACCTCGAGCCCGACGCGGACCCTGGCAACCGCATCGCGGACGATTCGCCGATGGTCGAATGCCAACTCCTGCGTTCCGGCGAGAACATTCAGCACGGCGAGCAAACGGGCATCGGCTGCGTCCGAGCCGGCCACGGCCGCTCCGACGTCGGAAAGCACCGCGAGACAGGCGATAGTGACGACATTCATTCTGGGGTCGCGCCCCGGATCGCCATAGGCGCCGAACTGGGTCAGCCTGCTCGCGGCGTGGACACCGGTCTCTTCGGCCAATTCCCGGTTGGCCGCTTCGTCCAATGTCTCGGTGGGCAGCTTGAAGCCACCCGGGATCGCCCACATCCCCTCGAACGGCGGCTGCCGCGACGCACCAGCGATACCTGCAGCACGCCTCCGGACATGCTCAGGATCACCACGTCCACCGTGACAGCGAACGGCGGGAATCGCGACGGGTCATACCCCCCCCCGGCTCCGCACCATCGCCTGTTTCGTTCACCACGACTCTTACCGTGGTGTTGGTTAGAGTCTTGTCGACCTGAACCGGGGCGGGAGTGCCCGTTCTGTCTTCCACGCGGCTGATGACCTTCGACCCGACGGCACCACCGACGGGCCGCGGACGAGGACTGCTCACCTGTTCCAGCTGCAGTCGTGCGGCGATCCTGCCCTGGTCACGGCCGGGCCGGCTGATACCGGCCCGCGTCGGCCACCGGTGGCCTGTGCGACCCGCGCGTCAGATCTCATGCTGATCCGGCCTGATCGCCCCTGCCCGGGCTCGGCGCCGACATATTCATCCGGGTGCTTGGGTGGCAGGACCGCGCCGACTCGATCGACGCCGCGCCCGCGGCCGCGGTGGGATCGGCCCGGGTCAAGCATGGTCAGCCGGGGTGAGCCGCCGCCAGGCGGCGCCTTCCTTGCCGGCCAACCCGTGGATCTCCAGGACAGCCAGGGCGCTCATCACCTGACGCGCCAGCAGTCCGGATTCCAGCACCACCTGATCCAGGGACACCCACCCACGGGCCGGCAACGAGTCGTAGACCCGGGCGCTGTCCAGGTCCAACCCGTCCGTCGGGTGCAATGGGTCAGCACCGGGCACCGCAGCCAACAGTCCCGGCCCGGCCGCCATCGCCGGCCGCAGGGCGGCCAGCACGTCGTCGGCGCCGGTGACCAACTGGGCAAACCGATCGGCGAGCAGCAGGTGACAACCCACCGACATCGCCGAGGTCACCGGCCCGGGAACCGCCATTACCAACCGGCCCAGTTGTTCCGCGGCCGCGGCCGTGCTCAGCGTGCCCGACCGGCGGCCCGCCTCGATCACCACGGTGGCCGCCCCGAACGCGGCGATCAGCCGGTTTCGCACCAGGAATCGATGGCGGGCGGGCGTTGTTCCGGGCGGATACTCACTGACCACCGAGCCGGCCACAGCGATCTCATCGATCATCGGCCTGTTCGCCTCCGGATACGCGCGGTCGATGCCGCACGCCAGCACCGCGACGGTCGCCGGGACCTGCCGGGTTCCCGCGGAGTCGTCGGTGGCGGTGTCGTCGATAGCCGAATCGTCGGTGGCGGAATCGTCGACGGCTCCCCCGTCGCCGCGGTACTTCGCGGTCGCCCGCGCCGCGTGCAGGGCGGCTCGGTGAGCCGCCGTGTCGATCCCGAAGGCGGCACCGGAGACGACCGTCATGCCCCGGACAGCCAGCTCGTGCGACATCTCCCCGGCGACCCGCTGACCGTACGCGCTGCTGGCCCTGGAACCGACGATGGTCACCGCGTTGCCGGGCAGGCCGATCAGCGGCCTGCCCCGCACGTACAGGCCGATCGGCGGACCGGCGCCGCGCACCCCGCGCGCCAGCGCGATCGAGAACGACCCGAAAGCCTCAGCAGGCCAGTCACTATCGCCGGGCCGGACCAACCGCGCGCCGATCTTCTCCGCGGTCGCGAGGTCGTCTGACGCTCGCATGGTCAACGCCTCCGGGGTGGTGTTCTGGGTCCGAGCCGCCGTCGCTGCGAGCACCGGCCGCGGCGCCCGCCGGGTCAACACCGCACGCCACGCGGCCACCGGCCCCACCCTGGCGACGAACACCGCCAGCGACGCGCTCGGCGGTTCGCACACCCGCATCAACCCGGCCAGGGCCAGCGCCGCCTCCGGATCCGACTCCTGCAACGAAAGACTCACAATCCCTCCCCGCATCGCAACGCCAACGCCGTCGACACATCAGCGGCCGACGGCCGGTCCCGGCCCGCCAGATCAGCGGCGGTCAACGCCAACCGCAACACCCGGTCGTAACCGCGACCGGTCAACCGCCCCGTCCGCACCGCCCGGTTCAGCAGCTCCGCCTCCGCGCGGTCGGGCCGCCAGGATCGGCGCACCACCGCGCCCGGCACCTCCGCGGAGCAGCGCCACGGCGTTCCCACCCACCGCCGCGCCGCCCGATCCCTTGCCGCCAAGACTCTTTCGCCGACCACCGCCGAAGGCTCCCCGGCCCCGCCGGGCTCGGTCAGCGTGGCCGGGTCCAGCGCGGCAAGGTCCACCCGGATATCGATCCGGTCCATCAGCGGCCCGGACAGCCGGCCCAGATAGCGGCGGCGCACCTGCGCGGCGCAGGTGCAATCGATGTCCTTCGCCGCCGCACATGGGCACGGGTTGGCCGCCAGGATCAGCTGGAACCGCGCCGGATACCGCACGGCACCTGACGCCCGGGCCAGCAGCACCGCACCGCACTCCATCGGCTGCCGCAACGCATCGAGCACGGTCGGCTTGAATTCTGGTGCCTCGTCGCACGCAGGTTAGTGCGCCGCACACGTCAGGCGTGACCGAAAGGAACGCCGTGACCTCGGGAAACACCACGCCAGGCACCCATCGCCGCCCCGGCAAGGCGACGAGAACCAGAGTCTACGAGCCGTTTGTTCCCTACAGCGGCGTGACCGTCGACGTCGGCACCAAGCCGATCTGGCTGTACCTGCGCCGGTCGAACTTCCATGACGACGGGGGCGACGCCATCGAGCGCCACCGCATCGACCTGACCCGAAAACTCTCCGCCGACGGCGGGTGGACGGTGATGGGCGAATACGTCGACAACGACTCCGCCAGCAAGACCGCCGTCCGGACCAGACGGGGCTGGCACCAACTCCAGGGAGCGATCGACGACGGCAGCGTCAAGGCGGTCGCGATCTGGAAGCTCGACCGGGCCAACCGCATCGCGTGGAAGAACCTTGAATGGCTCGCCCGGTGCGCCGAGCTCGGGGTGAAGGTGGTCAGCTTCTCCGACCCGGAGATGGCGACCCAGGACTCCAGCACGAAGATCCTGGTGGCGCTGAAGTCGGCGCTCGCCGAGTTCGAGACCGACTTGATGTCCACCCGGCAACTCAGCGCCAAAGCCCACGCCGCCGAGGCGGGGTTCAACCACGGCGGCATGCGCCCGATCGGCTGGATGCCGTCCACGGAGCGGGAGACCGACGAGCACGGCCGCAGCGGATTCCGCATGATCCCGCACCCGGTCGAATTCCCCGCCGTGCAGGACGCCATCGCGATGTGCCTGGCCGGGCACGGGCTGCACGCAATCGCTGACCACTGGGCCACCGCCCACGGCATCACGACAGCCGCCGGACAGCCCATCTACGAGGCCAGCCTGTGGCGGCTCCTGCACAGCCCGCACCTGCTCGGGTACCGCCGCTATCGGGCACCTGCCTGGCAGAAGCGTGGCGACGACGCCTCCACCACGGACCCGTTGGCCCACATCGCACGGTCACCCGATGGGACGCCGGTGATCGCCCACGAACCTGCGTGCGACATGACGACCTTCCTGCAACTGCAGCGGGTATTGAGCGAACGGCGCACATCGACGAGCCGGCGTCCGTGGGGCACGCACCCGTGGCTGCTGACCGGGCTGATGTTCTGCGGCGACTGCGGGGAACGCATCTACGGCCGGCAGAAGGTCACCCGCAAGAAGTGGAAGAGCTACGCGTACGTCTGCACCGCGAAACGCCGCCTCGGGCCCGGGACCTGCGGCGGAGTCAGCATCACCGCGGAACCCACGGAGGAATACGTGGTCGGCTGGCTGTTCGGCTACGTCACCGACGAGCGGGTCTCCGCGGCCGTCGAACGGACCCGCGAAACACTCGCCGGCAGGACCGATCCCATCACGGCGAAACTCGCACAGGCCCGCGAGGAGCGGGCGACCCTGCTGCGCCAACAAGCGGACGGGTCCTACCGGGGCTCCATGATCGGGCACTTCCTCCGCCTCATCGACGACGTCGAAACCAGGATCGAAACCCTGCAGCGCATGGCCGGACGGACCAGCCCACCCATCACGCCCTTCTCCTCGAACCGGGAACTGAGGGCCAACTGGCCCCGGTGGACGCTGGATCAGCGGCGACAGGCGTTGCGCTCCGCCATCACCCGCATCACCGTCACACCCGGCCGCAGGCCAATCGACCAACGACTGGACATCACCCCGCGGCTCTGACCGACGGGTCAGCCGCGATGATCAAGGCAATCGCTTCCACAACATGATCAGGAACGGGACCGTAACGCACCCCTGCAAGGACCCCCGCCGCTCGGCCCTTTGCGAAAGCCTCGGCTCGGTCACCGGTCAACTTGAGGGCGTCAAGCTCCATCGCCATGACATCGCCAGTGGCATCCGATGTCGACTGCGGCTCCGCGGACCCGATGAAGTAGCGCCGTTCAGTCGACGCGACGGGTGGTGTTGAGTCCATGGACCGAACGTGTGCGGCGGCCAACGGCCCGCGAGGGCCGCCCACCGCAGCGATGCGGGACCGTCGCGAACCATCAGTGATGCGGGACGGTCATATTGCTCCAGAACGAAGAGGAAGGGCCACAACCCCGAGCACTCACCAAGGCGCAGACACACCAGCTTCGACAAGTCGCAGTTGGCTGACGGTAGGAACGGTGCCGGCATACCCCACGGTGCAAAGGGCACCGTGCCCACCCCCAAACCCCTGCGCTGCCGTTGGCGAGAACGTAGGCGTGACAGCCAGGGCAGCCCTCTGGGTGTTCCCTGGACACCCGGCAGTCACTCATCAATCGAACGTACGTCCGACAAGTGCCGCTTTCGGGTGCCACACTGGGTAGCGTCACCGTATGCGCGACGGCAGATCGACGCCCCGGCGCACGCCGCTTCGCTGATGGCCGCCACGAGGCGGGAGTCGGCTGCCGTGCTTGGGCGACCGGAGGGATGGGCCTGTTGCCTGAGGTCGCCACCCGCCTCTTGCCTTGTGAGCCTGGACATCGGTCCACTGTGGCGGTCCCTTCTAGCAGACGTTCGGCGATGAAGTAGCCGCTCCGTTCTTGACACAGCTTGATGGCGTTGCCTGCACTTCAACAGCAATACAGGCGGCCATATGCCTTGCCAGCAATACGCGCATCGGCCGTGCCAGCTCGATGCAGGGCCATCACGTCGTCGTCAGATGCTGCTGGACAGGTAGTCAGACAGCATCCTGCACATCACGGCTGGTACAGATGCGGGTTTCCAGTTTCGACAGCGCCGCTGCCTGCCGGCCCCCGTTCCTTGAGCGCCCGTGACACCGGACCTGGAACCTCTGCCGACGATCAGGGGGGGTTCGCCCGCAGGGCCGGTCCGCGATGAGCGGCGATCTGTCCGACAGCGCCCATGTGCTGTGGCGGCGTGACGGGTGCCATTTCGAAGAACCGGTTCGCGTCGTCTCCGTCGAACTCGGGGACGCCGGTGTGCCCGCCTATGCTCGCGTGCAGCGGAATGGTGCGGGCGCGAAACTCGCGTTGACAGCCATTGGGGGAGGCGTAAGCATGCGCGTCATGACAGTCCCGGCCGCTCCGGCGCTCGGTTGGCGTCTTCCGAGCACGGCTGGCCTCGTCGTCGTCGTCGTCGCCGCCGGGTTCGGCTGGTCACCACCTGGTTCAAGATTGCCGACGACACCCACCCCTGGTGGGATGTCGGCCTGAGTGCGGCGAGCGCCTACCTGTTCCTGTTCGCCGGGGCGGTGGCGGCGCTCCGCCGGCCCGAGAACCGGGTTGGGCTACTGATGGTGCTCACCGGCCTGGCCAGCTTCGCCGAGGACGTCCAGCTTTCCACCGACCCGGCCGTCCACACGGTCGGTCTGCTGCTGCGGACCGGCTCGACTGCCGTGCTGGTCCATTTGATGCTGGCCTTCTCCGGGGGGCACCTGCAGCGCCGCGCCGACCGGGTCATCGTGGGCGTCGCCTACGTGTGGGCCTTCGTGCTGAGGCCCCTGTCGTCGCTGTTTACGAACACCTCCACCCGCAACCTGCTCCTGGTGGTTGACCGCCCGGTGGCCGTCGATGTCCTGGGCCAGCTGGGCCTGCCGCTCGCGGTGGCGGCGACGGTGTCGCTGGTGGAGCGCTGGTACAAGGCACAGTGGTCGATCCGTCACGTGCTGACCCCGGTGGTGGTGGTGAACCTGGTCATCGGTCTGAGCGCGCTGGGGGCCGCCGCCTTCTGGAACACCGAGCTCGGTCTTTACCGACCGTTCGTCACCGGTTACCAGGTGGCCGCCTGCCTGCTGCCCCTGGCCTTCTTGATCGGCGTCCTCCGCGTCCGCCTCGGCCGCTCCACGGTCGCCCGCCTACTGGAGTCGCTGAACGCACCGGTCAGCGCGGAGGGACTGCGGGATCTGATCAGCACCGCCCTCTCCGACCCTGGGCTGGTGGTCGCCTTCCGCCGCGTGGATGGTCCGGGCCTTGTGGGGTTCGACGGCCTGCCGGTCGCCTTCCCCGACGCCGAGGACCCCAGGCGCGCGGCGACCGAGGTGTGTCACCACGGTCGCCCCGTCGCGGTGCTGGAGCACAATCGGGCGTTGCTGGACGACGACCACGTGCTACGCGCGGTCAGTGCCGCGGCGGGCCTGGCACTGGAGAACGAGCACCTCGGCCAGCTGCGGGCTCAGCTGGCCGAGGTGCGCGGGTCGCGCGCCCGGATCGTCGCCGCGAGTCAGGCCGAACGGGCTCGGATCGAGCGTGATCTGCATGATGGCGTCCAGGCGCGGCTCGTGGCCGCCTTGATCTCGGTCCGCCAGGCCTCTGGTGGCGCCGTTGAGATCGGGTCCGGTACGGCGCGGGCCACTCTTGATCGCGCCGCGGCCGGTCTGGAGGAGGCGCTGGCGGATCTGCGTCGCATCGCCCACGGGATCCGGCCGGTGGTGCTCGCGGAGGCGGGCCTGGTCGGCGGGGTGCGCGCGCTGCTGGACGGGATGCCCATTGAGTACGAGCTGGATGCTGGGGTGCTGCCGCCGTTGCCGCCGTCACTGGAGGAGACGATGTACTACGTCGTGCCGGAGGCGGCGACTAACGCTGTTAAATTAAGCACTCCGGCGCCGGTCATCTGGCCGCGCACCTGTACGCGGGGCCGGGCACGGTGGGGGTGCGGGTCGGCGACGACGGGTGCGGCGGTGCGGGGTTGGCCGAGGGCAGCGGGCTGCAGCGGTTGGGGGACCGGGTGCACGCGGCGGACGGGGAGCTCCGCGTGTCCAGTCCGCGGGGAGGTGGGACTGTGGTCCGTGCCGAGTTCCCGGTGGCGCGATGACCACCGCGGTCGTCGCGGATGACGCCCCGCTGATCCGGGAGGCGATCGCTGCCGTGCTGGAGTCGGCTGGGATCAAGGTGGTGGGCTTGGTCGGGGCGGCCGACGCCCTGCTCGCGGCGGTGGCGACCACCCGCCCGGACGTTGCTGTGGTCGACGTCCGGATGCCGCCGACGTACCGGATGGAGGGTTTGCAGGCGGCCGTGCAGATGCGTCGGCTGCACCCGCGGCTCGGCATCCTGCTGCTCTCCCAGCATGTCGAGCCCCAGTACCTGCGCCAGCTGCTCGCGGGTGGGGCGGGATCGACCGGCTACCTGCTGAAGGAGCGGGCCGCCGGGATTGCCGCGTTCGTCGAGGCGGTGAAGACGATCGCGCGGGGCGGCTGCGCCTTCGACCCCCAGGTGGTGTCGGCCTTGGTGACCTCGACACGGGCGGCGGACGCAGTGGCCGCCCTCAGTCCGCGGGAGCAGCAGGTGCTGCAGCTGATGGCCGAAGGCTGGTCCAACGCCGCCATCGCTGACCGCCTGCAGATCATCGAGTTGCTTTCGGAACTGGTCGGTTGATGTAGTCACGTCGATGCCCAATTGCCGCCAGCTTTCACGCATCCGTGCGGCGGCGGTCATTATCAGATCTCGCATGTCGTATGAGTTGTTGATGGCTACGCTTTGGACTCGTTGATTGGTCGTGCGGTAATAAATGGCGCCGGCCTTCGTGTCGGCTGAGTCTTTGCGGCAAATCACCGGGATGTCGCGGAACGAGGCGACTCTGATTGCAACGTATTGTATCCCCTGAGTGTCTACCGGATAAGATACCGAAAACTCCACATGAGGGTCGGCCCATTTGGCCATCTGGTCGCGCATGATGTCCTCGTTATAGGAGGCCATGGTCGCAACATCAACGCCTTGGCGCGCAAACGTGTGGTCTTCAACGCCAATCAGGACGTATCCGCCGTCCCGAATGTTTGCCAGTGCGAGAATGTCCTTAGCGAGCTTCCTCTCGTCCCAGGCCATCGCGGCTTTGACATCAAACGCCGGGGTCTCGCTTGGGGGAACCTCATCGTGTCCGCCGTCTTGGCGCTACTGGGACGGATTGATCCCGTTCGATTCCCCTGGCACCGTAACTGGAGGACCGGCTCTCAATCCACCCCACCTTCCCAATGACGATCCCCACCGTCGATCACAAAAGTGCCGGTCGTGCTCGGTGGCACCGACGACGACGACGACAACCTCGTCACGGCGTGCTGGCCGTGCAACCAACGGAAAGGGGATCTTCCCCTCACGTCAGCCATTGGTGGAGCCGGCCGATACCAACTGGTGTGGGCTGACTGACCGCTACTGCGCGCTGCGGGAACAAGGCCAGTGCACCGCCCAACTACAGGCACAGCATTCAGGTCTACGCCAACGCACCTGGCTCGTAATGCCGCGGCCACACTCGCCCTCGCCGAACGCGTCGGCTGTATCGGGGGCTGATCGAGGCTTGGGGTGGGTCAGTGGAAAGTGCCCGGTTGTCTGGGGACATTGACCCCGTGTGCTCGGGACATTGGGCGCTGCAGGCTGCGGGTTATGACGACATCTTCGGTGGTATCGGTGCCGGTTTCTCCGGCTGTGCGGTGGGCTGGCTGGCAACGGGTCGGGGCGGTGGTGGTGTTGTGTGCGGCCGCCGGGCTGCAAACGGTGTCCGAACTGTTGGAACGATGGGTCGACCCGAGCGAGGGGACCGGGCTGGAGTGGATCGCCGCCAATCCCGGTCTCGCCGGGTTGAAGACGACCATCGATTTGTTGGTGGCACCGTTGCTGGTGGGCACGGTGGTGATCTTGACGGTGCTGGCGGTGGGTGGCTCTCCCCGGTTCGCCTGGCCCGGTGGGGTGCTCGGCGTGGTCGGGATGTGCGGGTTCGCCTCGTTCATCGGGGCGGGTGAGGTCGCCTTCTACGTGCTGGTCACCGGCGGGGTGGATCCGGTCGCGGTGGACACCGCGTACGGGGCGGCCGGGGGGTTGCCGCTGATCGTCCTGTTTGGGATGTTCTGGGGTGGCGCGGGGATCGGGTTGAGCCTGCTGCTGATCGGTTTGTGGCGGGCCCGGTCGGTCCCGCGTGGAGCGGTGGCGGTGGCGGGGGTGTTCATAGTGGTCGATTTCAGCCCGCTGGCTGACCTGGTCCCGTTCCCGGTGCATGCGCTGTTCCTGACCGCGATGGTGTGGATAGCGGTATCGGTCGTCCGCGCCGCCCGCCGAGGGTCGGTGGAGGGGATGGTTGATGCTGGACACTGACCGGGTGCGGGGCCGACTGGTGGCGGTGGCGACGGTGGGTGCCGTCGCCACCGTGGCCTGTGTCGTGCTGGCGATGGTGTTGTCGTTGGTGGCCGGCCAGACCTGGGCGGTGCTGGTGCAGGGTCACGCCGTCGAGGCGGGGCTGTTCGCGATCTCCCTCAGTGTGGTGGGTGCGGTGGTGCTGCACCGGTTTCCGCGGCATGGTCTGGGGTGGTTGTTCCTGGGCATCGCGGTGGTCGAGGGTGTCGACATTCTGGCGACCGGGCTGTCGTTGCGCCTGGCCGCCGCGGGTTCGACCGGTTGGCTGGCCGGCTGGTTGGCCTGGTTGGGCGGGTGGCTGTGGCTGGCCGGATACGGCGCGATGCTGTCGCTGGTCGCGGTGTTGTTCCCGGACGGGGTGCTTCCATCGCCCCGCTGGCGGGTGCTGGTGTGGACCGCGGCCACTGCCCTGCTGGTGGGTTGCGTGGCCGCAGCGGTGCACCCGGGCCCCGGCGAGGTGACGGCCGCGGCCGCGGCCGGCGACCCGTCAGCGGCCGGTGAGCCGCCGACCGTCGCGGCGGTGGCGCTCGGTGTCCTGATCGGGTGTGGGCTGGTCGGGACGGTGGGGTTGGCCGTGCGGACGGCGCGGGCGAGGGGAGCTCGTCGCCGGCAGCTGGGCTGGTTCTTCGCAGTGATGGCATCGCTGTTTTTTTCGTTGGCGGTGCCTGGTCCGCTGGTCCATACCGTGGCCGTGGTGGTGCTGCTGCCGGTGGGTTTGGGTGTTGCGATGCTCCGGCACGGGTTGTTCGACGCCGACCGGCTGATCGGTCCGACGGTGACCTACCTGGCGCTCACGGTGCTGATCATCGCGGCAATGGCGGTCACCGCGGGACTGGTCGGCGGCCTGGTGGGCGGCCAGCTCACCGCTGCGGTGGTGACGGCCCTGGTGGTCGCGTTGGCCCTGACACCCACCCGGCTGGCCGTGCAGCGGGTGGTCGATCGGCTGGTGTTCGGCGGCCGGAGTGACCCGTACCGGGCGTTGGCCGGACTCGGGCAGCGCCTGGCCGCGGTCGGTGAACCGGACGCCCTGCCCGGGGAAATCGTGACCGGTGTCGCGCAGGCGCTACGGGTTCCCTACGCCGCGCTGCAGGTGATCGGGGAGGATCAGCCGGTCGCTGTGCACGGGGTCCCGGCACAGGACGGCGCCGAGGTGTCCGTGCCGGTCCGGCATGCCGGGCAGCAGGTCGGCACGTTGACGGTTGGGTTGCGTCGGGGGCGTCGCCTGTTGGATCCGGCCGATGAGCGGCTGTTGCATGATTTCGCCGCCCAGTGCGGCCCGGCGGTGCAGGGGGTGGTGTTGGTGCGGGAGCTACGGCGTAGCCGGGACAGCGTCGTTGATGAGCGGGACGCGGAGCGGGCCCGGATTCGGCGGGACCTGCACGACGGGCTGGGACCGGTGCTGGCCGGGGTGGCGTTGGGTATCGAGGCCGCGGCCCGGGCCCCGGACCGCTCGGCCGGGTTGCTCACCCAGCTCAGCGGTGACGTGCACACCGGGCTGGCCGATGTGCGGCGCATCGTGGACGACCTGCGCCCGACGGAGTTGGACATCGGGTTCCTGCCCGCGGTGCGCCGGTTCACCGCCGCCGTCGCCGACCGGTCCGGTGGGTCGCTGCAGGTCGAGGTTGACGCCCCGGGCGGGCCGGTGCGTTTACCGGAACGGGTCGAGGTCGCCGGGTACCGGATCGTGACCGAGGCGGTGACCAACGTGGTCCGCCACGCGCAGGCGACCCACTGCCAGGTAGGGGTCCGGATCGGGCCCGACCTGTGCGTGCAGATCCGGGACAATGGGCGGGGCGTGCCGGCCGGCGCGGTCGCCGGGATCGGCCGGGAATCGATGCTCCGCCGGGCGACCGACCTGGGCGGCAGCTGCACGATCACCCCGGCGCCGGGGGGCGGCACCCTGGTATCGGTGCTGCTGCCACTGCGAGAACCCGGGGCGGATCATGACTGACATCACCGTGGTGGTGGCCGATGACCACCCGGTTTACCGGGGCGGGCTGCGGGCGGCGCTGGCCGACGTTCCTGGGGTGGTGGTGGTCGCCGAGGCGGCGACCGGGGCGGACGCCGTCACCGCGGCCGTTGAGCACCAGGCCGATGTGGTGTTGATGGACCTGGCCATGCCCGGCGGCACCGGCATCGAGGCCACCACCGAACTGCGACGCCGCCGCCCGGAAACCGCTGTACTCGCCCTGACCATGCACGACGACCCCGTCACGGTCGCCGCCGCGGTCGCCGCCGGGGCCCGCGGCTACCTGGTCAAGGGCGCCGGGCAGGACGACATCGTCCGCGCGATCCGCACGGTCGCCGCCGGTGACCTGCTCTTAGCTGGGCCGGTAGCCGACCACCTCCTCGAAGGCCTAGGCACCCTAGCCGTCGTCGGTCACCGGCCCGCCGCCG
>Ga0208851_1000675_pt1 | contig 13650 bp, 17 predicted proteins | sample NGESurshal092012_FD_184481 | JGI IMG/M metagenome (GOLD analysis project Ga0208851, IMG submission 184481) | Arctic peat soil microbial communities from Barrow, Alaska - NGEE Surface sample 415-2 shallow-092012 (SPAdes) | ecosystem: Environmental > Terrestrial > Soil > Wetlands > Peat ... | reverse complement strand
GCGTGCCGATGGCTCGGGAAGCCTGGTGTTCGACGCACACGCCAGCCTCGTTGGGCAGGTCCGCTCGCACTGGGACCCCACCGGTGCTGGCCGTGCAGACGTCGAGGTCCACGGTGGTGCCGCGGCAGAGGGCACACGGATCACCGAGTGCTGGGACACGGGCTTCGACCGCGTGTTCGCCAACGCGACCACGTCCGACGGCGGCGCTGCGTCCGAGGGCGACCCACGCGCCTGCGTCTTCGGCGAACCCCTGCGCTAGCCTCCCCGATGGGCGCGGACGCGTGGCACCGGACGACCTCGAGCAGCAGATGGCTACACTGCACCCGGCGAGCTTCGCCTGGGCCCTGGCCTGTACCCGGTGGAACGCGGCCGACGCCGAGGAGGTCCTCCAGTCCGTGTACCTGTCCGTCCTCGAAGGCCGGGCCCGCTTCGACGGTCGCTCCAGCCTCAAGACCTGGCTCTTCTCGGTGGTGCGGAACACCGCCGCGCGGTTCCGGCGGCGACAGTGGCTGGAGGCGCGCGATCCCTGGAAGCTCCTCCTCGGAGCGGGGCACCAGACGGGTCCACTCGACGCGCTGGCCGCCGAGCAGCGCGGGGCCCGGGTCCGGCGCGCGCTCGGAGCGCTCCCTGCGCGTCAACGCGAGGTGCTCGACCTGGTGTTCTTCCACGACATGACCGTCGAGCAGGCCGCCGAGGTCATGGCCGTCTCGCTGGGAACGGCCCGCACCCACTACCACCGTGGCAAGCTCCGCCTGCTCGAGCTGCTCGGACCGGAGGACCTGCGATGACGCCGGGAGAGGACGAGGCGCAAATCCGCGCCGCCCTGGCCGAGGCGCACCGGCACGATGCCGCGCGCGCGCCTTCCTTCGAACGCGTCCTGTCCGTGGCTCGCCGGACACGGCGTCCCTCGGCCGCCCGGCGCATGGTCCTTGCCGCGGCGCTGGGCACGGCGGTCGCCGTCGCGCTGTGGTTCGTCGCCCGTCCGCACCCGGCGCCCGCATGGCAGCCCACCGGCACGCGGTGGATCGCCCCGACCGACTTCCTGCTCGAGACACCCGATCTGGTCACGCTCCGCACGCTGGACCAGGCCGCGGATCCCCTGCTCCACCCACCGCCTGCCCCACGACGAGGCGTTCCATGACCTGCCGTGCTCTCTGGATGCTGCTCGCGTGCCTCGCCCTCGCGACTCCCGCCCGCGCCGCCGACCCGCCGGGCGGCGACCCCATCGGCAGCAAGCTGTTTCCCCCCGAGCTGGTCATGGCCAACCAGGCCGAGCTCGGGCTGGATGACCGACAGCGCGAGACCATCCTCAAGGAGCTCGAGCGTGCCCAGGCGCAGTTCCCCCGGCTTCAGTGGCAGCTCCAGGCCGCGAGCCAGCAGCTCGGGAAGCTGCTCGATGCAACTCAGGTGGATGAAGCGAAGGCGCTCGCCCAGGCCAGCGAGGTCATGAAACTGGAGACGGAGATCAAGAGGACGCACCTGACGCTGCTGATCCGCATCCGGAACGCCCTGACCGAGGCGCAGCGGGCCAAGCTCCAGGCGCTGCGCAGGGCGGGCTGATGGAGGCTACCTACCGCTCGGTTGCGCCTGACGCAGACTGTCACGTACCATTGCCCACGCGAGCCGGACGCTCTCTCCCCCCACCCCGTCTCGCACCGAGGGAGGAACGATGAAGAATGTTGGAGCCTGGATGTGGGTGCTCGTTGCCGCGCTGCTGTTCGTCGCCGCTGTCCCGCTGACGTCGCAGGCAGGGAACCCGGGTGGCACATCCGAGATGAAGAAGAAGCCGGCAGACGCCGGAAAGTGACGCAGTCCGCTTGATCGATCGCCCTCGCGGACGTCTCGCGAGGGCGTCGTCTTTTCCGGCGTCCCTGCGCCGCGCTCTCAGATCCGCGGCGGGTCGCTCCCGCGCTGGAAGAAGCGGTGCGCGGCGATCGCGCTCACGAACCCCTCGGGCGTTCCGCCGACGAGGGCACCCGGGTCTGGCTCAACACCGGCGTTCGCTTGCCCACCTCGGCCAGTGGAGCCGCCATCGTCACCTTGCCCAGCGCGGAGGTGCACTCGAAGAAGCCGTGTGCGCCCGAGCCGCGAGCGTGCACCACGCGCTCCGGGATTCGCTCGTGGTCGAAGCTTCTATCTTCTCGCGGAGGATGAAGTCCTCGAGCAGCGTCGGTCCGCGCAGGCCGGCCCGCAGTGAGTTCTGGTTGTCCGCGACCGGGACGCCCTGGTTCGTGGTCAGGTGCTGCCCCGTCGGATCGACCCGGAACGCATCGAGCGACTTGATCGTCCGGTTGACCCCGAGCGGCGGGTCACCGTCCCCCACCTTCCGCGACGTCGCGCCCTCCTGGACCGTGCTGGAACCCACGATCGGATCCGGGGGCGCGTGGGACTCTCCCTCCGGGGCCATCACCTCGGCGTCGTCCGCGGCGTACTCGGCGGGCTTCGACGCGTTGAAGGGCATCGAGGCAGCCAGTTCCTCGGTCCCGGCCTGCTTCGTGTCGAGCGCCGCTGCGCCAGGCGCGGTCGGGAGGGCGCGGGGCGTCGGAGGCGGCAACGTGGAAGGCCCGGAGATGGTGCCAAGCGTGGTTCCGAGGCGAGGGTGTGGACCCCGGAGGCTGGGGCCGCGGGCGTTGGAGCTGGCGGTACGCCAGAGGCCGGCGCCAGGCACCTGAGGTCCGCTCGGAGACCTTTCCTGCGGCGCTCCGCGAGTTTCGAGTGAGAGGCACCGTCCCGACTTGCGTGGACGCCCGGACACGGGGTGACATCGGCCTCCGTTCGCCCGGGAGGTTCACCGATGAAGGTTCGCCTGAAGGTCAACGGTCAGACGCGGGAGTTCGAGGCCCCCGGGGACATGCCGTTGCTCTGGGCGCTCCGGGACGGCCTGGAGCTCAAGGGGACCAAGTACGGATGTGGCATCGCGCAGTGCGGCGCCTGCACCGTGCTCATCGACGGAGTTGCCCGCCGGTCCTGCGTCACGCCGGTCTCGGCGGTCGGGGCCTCGGCGGTCACCACCATCGAGGGTCTTTCGCCCGACGCGACGCATCCGCTCCAGAAGGCGTGGGAGGAGCTCGACGTCCCGCAGTGCGGCTACTGTCAGGCCGGGCAGATCATGTCCGCGGCCTCGCTGCTCTCGAGGACGCCGAACCCGACCGACGCGGAGATCGACGCGGCCATGGGCGGGAACCTCTGCCGCTGCGCGACGTACCTCCGCATCCGCCGCGCGATTCACCGCGCCGCCGAGCTCGGCAAGACCACGGCGTCGACTGCGACCGGGAGCGGGCGATGACCGAGCTCTCCCGACGCTCGTTCCTCCGGGTCTCCGCGGTGGCCGGCGGAGGCCTGCTCCTTTCGAGCTTCTGGGACACGCCGGACGCCGCCGCGCCAGGAGCTTCGACGCAGGAGCCGTCGCTCAATGCCTTCGTGCGGATTCACCCGGACGGCACGGTCACGATCGCCGCCAAGAACCCCGAGATCGGCCAGGGCGTGAAGACCATGCTCCCGATGCTGATCGCCGAGGAGCTCGACGTCGAGTGGAGCCGGGTCCGTGTCGAGCAGGTGGGCTTCGACCCGAAGCTCTACAAGGACCAGTGGTCCGGCGGCAGCCAGGCGGTGCCCAACAACTGGCTCCCGATGCGTCAGGTGGGCGCGGCGACCCGCTCGATGCTGGTCACCGCCGCGGCCGAGCGATGGAAGGTGCCGGCCGCCGAGTGCACCACGGCGAAGGGAAAGGTGCTGCACCGCAAGAGCGGGCGGTCCCTCTCGTACGGCGCGCTGGCCACGGCGGCGGCTGCGGTTCCGCCACCGGACCCGGCGTCGGTGAAGCTCAAGGAGGCGTCCGGGTTCACCCTGATCGGCACCGCCGTCGCGGGCGTGGACAACCGCGCCATCGTCACGGGGAAGCCCATCTTCGGCATCGACGTCACCGTGCCCGGGATGAAGGTCGCCACCTTCGTGAAGTGCCCGGTGTTCGGAGGCAAGGTGAAGTCCGCGAACCTCGACCGCGTGCGCGCCATGCCCGGCGTGCTCAAGGCCTTCGTGGTGGAGGGCGGCACCGCGCTCAACGAGCTGCTCGCCGGCGTGGCGATCGTCGGGGAGAGCTTCTGGCAGGTGCAGACCGCCCGGAAGGCGCTCGAGGTCTCGTGGACCGAGGGTGAGACCGCGAAGCAGAGCACGGCCGCGTTCAACGCCAGGGCCGCCGAGCTCGCGAAGCAGCCGCCTCAGCGCTCACTCCGGAAGGATGGAGACCCGGCGGCGGCGCTCGGCAAGGCGGCGAAGGTGGTGAGAGCGGAGTACGCCTATCCGTTCATTGCCCACGCCCCGCTGGAGCCGCAGAACTGCACGGCGCGCTTCGCCGACGGAGCGCTGGAGCTGTGGGCCCCCACGCAGACGCCCGCCTCGGGCCGGACCCTGGTGGCCAGAACGCTGGGCATCAAGGAAGAGGCCATCACCCTGCACCTCATCCGCGCCGGCGGCGGCTTCGGGCGGCGCCTCTACAATGACTACCTGGTCGAGGCAGCGTGGATCGCCCGCGAGGCCGGTGTCCCGGTGAAGCTCGTCTGGACTCGGGAGGACGACTTCGAGCACGACATCTACCGGCCCGGCGGGTACCACGCGTTCACCGCCGGTCTGGACGCCGGCGGCGCGTTGACCTCCTTCCGGAACCATTTCATCAGCTTCGGGACGGTGGAGAAGTTCGCACCGTCGGCGGACATGTCGCCCGGCGAGTTCCCCGCCCGCTTCGTTCCGGACCTGGCGCTCGAGGCCTCCGTCATGCCGCTGGGCGTCCCGACCGGGGCCCTCCGCGCGCCGAGGAGTAACGCGCTCTGCTTCGCGTTCCAGTGCTTCCTCGACGAGGTGGCGCACGCAGCCGGCAAGGACCCGCTCGAGTTCCGGCGCGCCCTCCTCTCGGTGACTGCGATGCCGCCGAGCCGGCCACCCGACGCGAAGCCCGGGGACCCTCCTCCGCCGAGCCTCGACCCGGCGCGGATGCTCGGCGTGCTCGAGCTGGTGGCGGAGAAGTCGGGCTGGGGGAAGACCACGCTGCCCCGCGGCACCGGGGTGGGCGTCGCCTTCTACTTCAGCCACCGCGGGCACTTCGCCGAGGTGGCGCAGGTCTCGGTCAGCAGGAAGGGCGAGGTCAGGGTCGAGAAGATCTGGGTCGCCGGCGACGTGGGGAGCACCATCATCAACCCGAGCATGGCGGAGAGCCAGGTGCAGGGCGCGGTGCTCGACGGCGTCTCCGAGGTGCTCGGCCAGGAGATCACCTTCGCCGGGGGGCGGACACAGCAGAGCAACTTCGACACGTACCCGCTGCTGCGCATCCACCAGTCCTTCCCGGTGGAGGTTCACTTCCGGAAGACCGACTTCCCGCCGACCGGCCTTGGCGAGCCCGCGCTCCCGCCTGCAGTCCCCGCGGTGTGCAACGCGATCTTCGCCGCGACCGGGAAGCGCGTGCGCACGCTCCCGCTGTCGAAGCACGACCTCTCCTGGACGTGAGGCTTGTCCACGGGAGTGGTGGCCAGCGACAGGTCGCGCCAGCGGGTCTGACAATTTCGTCTGTCCAGGCGATCAGGCCGACAACTTCGTATTCTCCACTCCCGAGCTGACCGGAGCTGACCACCCATGTGGCCGTGGCCATCCGCATCAGGACGCGGCGGCGTCACGGGGGCGTCGGGCGAGCCAGTCGCTGGGCTCGGTCACTCGCCTCGTCGGATGTCGCGCTCAGACCGCCGTCGCCCCAGTAGCGCCTGGAAAGGTGCTCGTGCGGAGTCCTCCGTCCGCCGTTTGCCAGCTGGAGGCGCCGCCCGCGGGCGGACCCCGCGGCGCTCAGAGGCTATAGCGAGAACTGCGACTGTGAGTGCGTACCGGTCCGTCGCAAGCCACCGTTTTCTGGTCGGGCGATTTCACTCAAAGACCCAGTTCTGGCTATAGCGTCTCACCGCGCGGCAGCGCGCCCCCGGCGCCCCCCCTCGACGAGCGGCCCCCGTCTCTGTGCTGACTCCGGAGCGCGCGAGGCCGCGGAGGCCGGCCGGCCGTGGCAGAGACTCCCGAACCGGGCCAGGCCGCCGTCCCTCGGGGCAGGGGCGCGGTGCCGGCACGGTCAGCTCGGCGACCGGCGTGCCCGTGAGCTGCCCTCTGCCGCGCCGTCCTTGTCTGCCTGCGTGCCCGGTCGCTCGCAATTCTGACAAAATCGTCTGAAGTGACGCATCAAGCGACACATTCGTTGCCCTGGATGGCCGTGCTGCATCTCCCTCCCGAGGAGAACCGCACCGACGCGCTCTGGCATCACCCTTGCTCGGCGTCCCGGGTCAATGAGACACGGACTCCGTGGCGATCGCATCGTCCTCTTCGAATCCTCCCTCGCCGAGGAGCACTCCGATCTGGTCCGTCGCCACGGCGGTGTCCCGGTCTGCGTCCCCGCCGTCGTCGAGCGCCGCCGCCGCTCCGGGGACGAGCTCGCCGCCCTGCTGGATGTGGTGAGCACCGAGCCGGCCGTCTTCGTCTTTTCCACGGCCGCCGGAGTCCGGGCGCTGTTCGACGAGGCCCGCGGCCTCCACCGCGGTCCGGAGCTGCTCGAGGCCATCCAGCGCGGAGGTTCGGTCTGTCGCGGGCCCCGGGCCGCCGCCGCGCTCTACCGCGAGGGCCTGTTCCCCTCGCTCCGGGCACGCGCCCCGTACTCCACCGGGGACCTCATCGAGACGCTCGGGATGCTGTCGCTCGAAGCGCTCCCGGTGGTCCTGGTGCACAACGGCGAACGAAATACCCGGCTGGCCCGGGCGATGGTGGAGCGAGGCACGGTGCTGCTCGAGCTCATCTTCGACGAGTGGGACCTCCCGGCGGACCCGGCCCCGCTGACCCGTGCCGCTCTGCGCCTGGCCGACGGCGAATTCGCGGCGGCGGCGTTCACCACCCAGGTCCAGGCACGGAACCTCCTCACCGTCGCCAGCCGGATCGGGCGACGCGAGGACGTCATCGCCGCGCTCCGCTCCAGGGTCGTCGTCGCCGCGGTCGGGCCGAGCTGCGCGCGGGTGATGGACTCACTCGGCGTCCCGCCGCACGTCGTGCCGGACGCACCGAAGCGGGGAGCAATGCTCGAGGCCCTGGTGGACCGGCTCGCGTTGCGACGGGCGGCCTGACAGTCGCCGCGGTCGCCAGCGCGGAGACGCAGGCGCTCAACCCCGTCCCATCGTAGAAGACGGCCATGTTCAAGGCCGGGGTGGCGGGCTGGGATTACAAGAACTGGAACGGCACGGTGTACCCGGAGCACCCGGGCCGCGGCTTCGACAAGCTCGCATATCTCTCCCGGTACCTGCCGCTGTTCGAAATCAACCGGACCTACTACCGGGCGGCGAGCACGACCGAGGCCCGCAGCTGGCTGGAGCGCGTGGTGAACCGGCCCCAGGTCGTCTTCACCGCGAAGATCCCCGAGCAGTTCGTGGCCCCGGGGAAGCGCTGGACCCGCGCGGACGTGGCCGCCGCCCGCGAGGGGCTCGACGTCCTGAACGAGGCGGGCCGACTCGGCGCCGCCGTCCTCCAGTTCGCCTACAGCTTCAAGCGGATCCGGCGCGACGCCACGGTCGACGAGGAGGCGCTCCGCTGGCTCCTGAGAGCCACGGCCGCGTTCGAGGGTCTCCCGATCTTCGTCGAGTTCCGGCACGACAGCTGGGACGCGCCCGAGGTCCTCGCCGAGCTCCGGGAGCGGAAGATCGGCTGGGTCAACGTGGACCAGCCGCACCTGCCGAAGGACTCGCTCCGGCTCCGGCCCTACGCCACGACGGCCACTGGCTACATCCGGATGCACGGTCGGAACTACCAGACGTGGATGCGCTTCTTTGGCCGCGGCTCGAAGAAGACTGCCGAGAACGTGGAGAAGCGACAGAAGAAAACGCCGGAGCAGCGCGCGGCCGAGGAGGCGCAGAAGAACGCCCGCTTCGACTACCTGTATCCGCGCACCGAGCTCGAGGACATTGCCCGGACCGCCCGCCAGATCGCGGCCCAGCCCGAGGTCCGTGACGTCTACCTGGTGAACAACAATCACAACTTTGGCAAGGCGCCGACCAACGCACTGATGCTCGAGTCGATGCTCAGCGGCGAGGACGTCCCCGCGCCGCCGGACCTCTTCGAGCACTACCCGGACGCGCTGCGCGGGCTCGCCCACCCGGTCCCGGCCGAGGACGTACGCCCGAGCCACGCCTGACCCGGTCGCGCTGCGGTCAGCGCGCCACCTTCTTCACCGTTTCCCAGGTCCGCGTCGTCAGGTCCGTTCCGAACGTTCGCTCGATGAGGCTCATGAACACCGGCCCCCTCTGGCTCGGGACATACGCGCTGAAGACTTCTCGCCCCCGGACCACGAGGATCCGCGCCCCATCCTGCTCGGGGAGGCGCGCCTGTGTCCGCGGGGGCTCCACGCGAAGGAATGTGACGATGCGCTTCGAGCCCTCGGGGAGGTGGTAGGGCGCGAATGGATCGGCGGCGATCAGTGCCTGCAGCGCCTCGACGGGGCGGATGAACGTCATGAACGTCCGCCCGAGGTGCTCCTGCATGGCCAGCACGACCCGGCGCTGGAGGGTCGTCTCGTTCGCCGCCCGTGACTCGAAGACGACGTTGCCGCTGCCGAGCACGGTCCGCACCTCGTCGAAGCCCGCTTCCTCGAAGGCACGCTTCAGCGCGGGCATCTTCGCGTTCGTCGCCATGACGCCCCGGAGGAACGCCGCGTAGCGTGGCATGGTCCGAAGATTCCCATGGCGGGCCCTGGACGAGGCCTGGAAACCTTGCTGCAGACGCTCCGGACGGAGGCTCAACGCGCACCCGCCTGCAGGCGGAGAGACGTCAGCTGCTCCCCCCACCACACCGCCATGGTTCGAATGAAGGCGGCGACCTCCTGGCCGTGGCGGACAGGGTGGTCTGGACGGAGGCTCGCCCAGCCGCGGTGGGTGACGGTCACCAGCGTCCCGCCCGGGCTCGGCGCGAACTGCACCTCCACCTGGGTCCGCTCGCCAGGCGCGAAGTTCGCGCCCCGCCACTCGAAGACCAGACGCGAGGGCGGCTCCCAGGCAATGACCGTCCCGGTCTCGAACACCCGCGTGGTGCCCTGCGCCTCGAACGACTCGTAGAGCCGGCCGCCGGGACGGGGCTCGAGGTGGATGAAGCCGCGGTTCCCGCCCGCGACCCGGTACTTCAGTCCACGCCGCCACCACTGGTCGATCTCCTCGGTGAAGATCCGGAACGCAGCCTCCGGAGGGACCGCGACCAGGACGGTCGCCCGGGCCTGGTCTCCCGGCGTTGCGCGCTCCGGAGCGGTCACCGCCGACCGCTCCGGTGCACCCGCTCGGCGTGGGCCTTGAACGCCTGCAGCTGGTCACCCCACATCGCTTCCACGTCCTCCACCCAGGAGCGCAGCTGGGCCAGCGGCTCGGTCCGCAGCTGGATCAGCCGCGCCCGGGCGTCGTCCTCGAGCGTTTCCTGGGCGATGAGGCCCGCGCGGCGAAGCACCCGCAGGTGCCTGCTCATCGCCGGACGGCTCATCGAGAGGGCCTCGGCCACCTCGCTCGGCCGGAGGGCCTTCTTCCTGAGTCGCTCGACGATGGCCCGCCGGTTCGGATCGGCCAGGGCGGCGAGCGTCCGATCGAGATCAGCGGCCACGGGGGGGCGCGTCCCGGACGCGCTGCATGAACCACCACTGGTGACCCTCGGGATCCTCTGCCCGGTACGTCCGGTCGGACCAGTAGTCGTCGCCGTAGTCGCTGGTCGTCGGCGCGTCCAGGATCTTTGCCCCGGCGGCGCGGGCACGTTCGCAGTGGGCGTCCACGTCGTCGACGAAGATGCCCATCATCTGGGTGTTCACGCCGCCCACGGACCGGGGGCTCTTCGCGGGCAGCGGAGCCTTCCGCTCCGAGCTACCGCCCGAGTTGCTCACCATCACCAGGCCCTCGCCGAACCTGAGCTCCGAATGCTCGATCCGGCCACCCTCTCCCTCCACCTTGAGCTGGACCTCGAAGCCGAAGGCCCGGCACAGCCAGACGATGGCCTGGTTCGGGTCGTCGTAGAAGACCGCGGACGAGATCCGCGGCCAGCCTTCCGGGGGCTTCTTCATCGGGCGTCCTCCATGATTGTCCAACGGGCAAATGATTAACCCGGACAGCAACCATCTACAAGCCCCGTCCCGGCTCAGTCCTTCAGCGGACGGATGAGCTCGGTGCGATAGCCCGCGGGGTCCGACGCCCTGTCCGGCGCCACGGTGTAGACCTCGTAGAAGTCCTCCGCCTCGGCCAGGCCCTCGGCGACGATCCACCGCTCGAGCTCGGGCCAGGCGCCGGGTAGGCCCTCGTATCCGCCATGGAGCACGCTCCGGGCGGCCCGCATCGCGCGCCAGACCCCGGGCGCCACCCGCCCGGAAGCGATCACCGGGCCAGAGACCACGACGCCCACCTCGAAGTCCCACTCCCCCGGGACGATGCGGCGGTGGTGGGCGAACACCGGGCCGGCGGGACCGCGGCCCTGCGCCTGCACGGCGGACACGAGCTCGTGGATGGCCGGACCGAAGACGGATTGCATCTGGTCGCGGGCGATGCGGAGCGGGATGAGCGCGATGGGGCGGGCCGGCAAGGTGACGAGGGTGGGTGGCTCGATCATGGCTGTCAGGACGCCCGGGCGAGCCGAAACTCATCGGCCGCCTGCTGGAGAAGAGCGACGGCCCGGGTCACACCGTCCTCCGACCGGAGCCGCGCGCCCACCGCGGCTGCCCGGGCGCGCATGCCGCTGTCGGTGGTCGCCTGCCGGAGGGCCGCCGCCAGCCTCTCGACGCTCAGCCGGCGTCGCGGGATGTGCGCCGGTCCCACCCCGAGCGTCTCGACCCGTCCGGCCCAGAACGGCTGGTCCATGGTGAAGGGGACGAGCACCGACGGGGCACCCGCCCGCAGCCCTGCGGCGGTGGTGCCCGCGCCCCCGTGGTGCACCACGGCCGACATCCGGGGGAAGAGCCAGTCGTGGGGCACGGCGTCGGTGACGAGCACGCCATCTCCGCCCGAGTCGTGCAAGCCTCCCCAGCCGGAGAGCAGCACCGCGCGCACGTCCGCCTGCCGCACTGCCTCGCGCACGAGCTTCCCCGTCGAGACTGGATCGGCGCTGTTCATGCTCCCGAAGCCGATGCACACCGGCGTGGGTCCAGCGGCGAGAAACGCCTCCAGCTCCGGCGGCGGCGTCCACCCGTCCGGAGCCGGCAACGTCCAGTACCCCGTGACGGCGCGGCGCGGATGCCACTCGGCAGGACGCGGCACGACCTCCGCGCTGAAGCCATAGAGCACGGGGAGGTGCTCGCGGTCCGGCGGAGGACGGTTGCCCACCAGCTCCCGGCGGACCTCCTCGATGACCCCCCGCATCGGCATCCAGAGCGCGAGGTAGGTGAGCCCGTGGCTCCAGCGGCGCGCGGTCGCTCCGAGCCAGCGGGGCAGCGCGCCGAGCATGATGCCGGGAAAGTCCGCGGTGGGCTCTCCCATCGGGTGCAGGTGCGCCTCCACGAACGGGATGCCGAGCCGCTCGGCCACGGCGAGCCCCACGACCATTCCCCCGAGCCCGCCCAGGATGAGGTCACAACCCGCGCACGCCTCGAGCGCCTCGCGTGTCCAGACCCGTAAGCGGCTGCCCATCTCGCGCCGGGCGAGAATTATGGTCGCCACGCTCCCGCGCTCGGCCGTGCCGCCCGACTGGCGCAGCACCTCCTCCACGCTGCCGGAGAGCGGGGCGGCCGGGACTCCCCACGCTTCGAGGAACGGGGTGAAATCGGCCGGGGCGAGCAGGCGCACCGAGTGCCCAGCGGCGAGCAACCCGCGGGCGAGCGCGACGTACGGCTGGATGCCACCGCGGGTGTCGAGAGAGATGAGGGCGATCCGCAGGGAGGGGCTCCGGGCCGTCGGGCAGTCTCTCATCCTGGGCTGCTGGACGACACGACGGTGCGGTCGATTGCGCTGGGTCGCCGGCCGGTGTCAGACGGCCGCCGGGGAGGAACTCATCGGTTCGACAACCCCGTGCCCCACGCGGACGATGCCGCGCCCTGGCGGAACCGCTACATGGGGCCCCCAGCGCAGAACCGGAGGTCCCGTCATGCCCAGCACCCTGAAGACCCGCACCCTCGGAAGGACCGGCCCTACGGTCTCCTCGCTCGGCCTCGGCGCGATGGGGATGTCCGATTTCTACGGCCCGGCGAACGAGGACGAGAGCGTGCTCACACTCGAGGCTGCCATCGACCAGGGCATCAGGCTCATCGACACCGGCGATTTCTACGGTTCAGGCCACAACGAGCTGCTGGTCCGGCAGGCGCTGCGCGGTCGGGCGCGTGACGGCGTGGTGCTCTCGGTGAAGTTCGGAGCGCTGCGTGACCCTCGCGGCGCATTCACTGGCTACGATCTGCGTCCGGCGTCGATCAAGAACTTCCTCGCCTATTCTCTGAAGCGGCTCGGCACGGACCACGTCGACATCTACCGCCCGGCGCGCATGCCGCCCGGGACCAACGTCGAGGAGGTCATCGGCACACTCGCCTCGCTCGTGAAGGCGGGGCACGTGCGCCACATCGGGCTGTCCGAGGTCGGAGCAGAGACGCTCCGGCGGGCGGCGGCGGTGCATCCCATCGTCGATCTGCAGATCGAGTACTCGCTGGTCTCCCGCGGCATCGAGCGCGACATCCTCCCCACTGCGCGCGAGCTGGGGATCGGCATCACCGCCTACGGCGTGCTCTCGCGCGGCCTCATCTCCGGACACTGGACGCCGGATCGCCCGCTGTCGCGCGGCGACTTCCGCAGCTTCAGCCCGCGGTTCCGGGGGGACAACCTCCAGCGGAACCTGGGGCTCGTCGACGCGCTCCGGGAGGTCGCCCGTCGCAAGGGCATCAGCGTGGCGCAGGCGGCCATCGCCTGGGTGCTCTCACGCGGCGAGGACGTCGTGCCGCTCATCGGCGCCCGCACCCGCGAGCGGCTCGCGGAGGCGCTCGGAGCACTGGAGGTGACGCTGACGGCGGACGACCTCGCAGAGGTCGAGCGGGCGGTTCCTCACGAGGCAGTCGCCGGGACCAGGTACCCCGAGCCCGCCATGGCCGACCTCGACAGCGAGCGTAGGCGGGGCTGAGCCCGCCGGCGCTCTGAGCTCAGCTCTTCTGGATGTGCGCCGGATCCATCCAGAACACCTCCCAGTGATGCCCGTCGGGGTCCAGGAAGCTCCAGCCGTACATGAAGCCGTGGTCGATCGGGTCCGAAGCGTGCTTCCCGCCCGTGGTGACCGCCTTCTTCACCAGGTCGTCCACGTCGGTGCGGCTGGCGGCGCTCAACGCAAAGAGCCCTTCGTTGTGCGTCCGCGTGTCGCAGATCTGGCGCTTGCTGAACTCTCGGAACTTCGGCTCGGTGAGGAGCATGAAGTAGCCGTCCTCGCTGAGCACCATGCACGCCGCGGTGTCGTCCGTGAACTGTGGGTTGAAGGAGAACCCGAGGCCCTCGAAGAAGCGCATCGAGCGCTTCAGGTCCTTCACGGGGATGTTCACGAAGATCTTCCTGGGGGTCGTGGCGGGCATGTCGGTTCTCCGTTGCTGCGTGTTTCCGGGTGAGACGCAGCGGACGCCGAGAAATCATCGATCTGCGACGACCGGCACCAGTCCACCCTCGCGCA
>Ga0208851_1000674_pt1 | contig 13654 bp, 14 predicted proteins | sample NGESurshal092012_FD_184481 | JGI IMG/M metagenome (GOLD analysis project Ga0208851, IMG submission 184481) | Arctic peat soil microbial communities from Barrow, Alaska - NGEE Surface sample 415-2 shallow-092012 (SPAdes) | ecosystem: Environmental > Terrestrial > Soil > Wetlands > Peat ... | reverse complement strand
ATCCCGACATCCGAGTCTGCATCCTCACCGGCGCCGGCGGCTACTTCTGCGCAGGCATGGACCTGAAGGCCGCGACTAAGGCCCCGCCGGGCGACTCGTTCAAGAGCGGCGGCTACGACCCCACCCGCATCGACGGCCTGCTCAAGGGCCGCAGGCTCACCAAGCCGCTGATCGCCGCGGTCGAGGGCCCGGCCATCGCGGGCGGTACCGAGATCCTGCAGGGCACCGACATCCGGGTGGCCGGCGAGAGCGCGAAATTCGGCATCTCCGAGGCGAAGTGGAGCCTGTATCCGATGGGCGGCTCGGCAGTGCGCCTGGTGCGCCAGATTCCGTACACCGTCGCCTGCGACCTGTTGCTGACCGGCCGCCACATCACCGCCGCGGAGGCATTGGAGTTCGGGCTGATCGGCCATGTCGTGCCGGACGGTCAGGCGCTGACCAAGGCTCTCGAGATCGCCGAGGTGATCTCGAACAACGGTCCGCTGGCGGTGCAGGCGATCCTGCGCTCGATCCGCGAGACCGAGGGCCTGCACGAGAACGACGCGTTCAAGATCGACACCAAGATCGGTATCGAGGTGTTCCTCAGCGAGGACGCCAAGGAAGGCCCGCTGGCGTTCAAGGAGAAGCGCGCCCCGCAGTTCAAGATGCGCTAGCTCTCCGAAACCCCACGACGTCGGTGAATGGGTGACACCATGAATCCGATCGAATGGATGTTTGGGAGGTAGCAAGACATGGTCGGGGGATTAATTTCGAGACTGGCAGTCGCCACAGCCGCGTCAGTCGCGTGTTTGGGGCTCTACGTCACCGGGGTTGGTCTGTCCATCCCGGCGGGTTCCGGACTGCAGATGCCGCTGGCATCGTGCCTGGGGACGGTCGGCATCGCAGCCGATTCCCCGGAGACAGGGCCGTCGCCGAGCTGCGACAGCGAAAAGCAGCAGTGCATGTCGGCGAGCGTGCAAGAAGGCATCTACGGCGAACGGTACGTGCCGCCCGATGCTGTCGCCATGTGCATGCAAGCCTACCGGGACTGCGTCAACGCAAATAGTTGAGCCGGCTACCAGAGCACGCTGTCGGGCAGCACGTCGGCGTCTCAGCCAGAAGCCGCACGCCCTAACGCGTTTGACCCTCAGGCCAGGACGGGCTTGGTCGGGGTGAACACCACCGGCATCGCCTCCAGCCCGCTGACGAAGTTCGCCGGCCGCAGCGGCAGCGCCGACTCATCGGCCAGCCGCAGGTCCGGCAGCCGCTCGAGCAGCTTGCGCAGCATCGTGTTCAGCTCGAGGCGGGCCAGCTGGTTGCCCATGCAGAAGTGCGTCCCGAAGCCGAATGCCATGTGACTGTTCGGGTTCCGGTCGATCCGGAAGTTCTCCGGATCGCCGAACACCGATTCGTCGAAGTTGGCCGCTTCGAACAGCAGCAGCATCTTCTCGCCCTCGCGCAGCGAGGTACCGTCGAAGTCGATGTCGCGCATCAGCGTCCTGGCCATGTTCTTCACCGGCGAGGTCCAGCGCAGCATCTCCTCGATGGCGCCGGGCACCTTGTCACTGTCGGCCACCAGCTGCGCCCACTGATCCTGTTGGCGCAGAAGCTGTTCGGTGCCGCCCGACAGCGTGTGCCGGGTGGTCTCGTCCCCGCCGATGAGGATCAGCAGCGTCTCCATGATGATTTCCTGGTCGTCCATCCGCTGACCGTCGACCTCGGAGTTGACCAGGATCGAGAACAGGTCGTCGGTGGGCTCGGCGCGCCGCTTGTCGATGCTCTCGGTGGCGTACGCGGAGTAGGCGGCGAACGCGTCCATCACCGCCGCCAATGTGGCTTCGTCGGCGGCCGAGTTCAGGCCGCACACCAGGTCGTCGGACCACTTCAACAGGGTCGCGCGCTCGGCGGGCAGCACCCCGAGCATGTCGCCGATCACGGCCATCGGCAGCGGGGCGGCAATGTCGCGGACGAAGTCGCATTCCCCGCGCTCGCACACCGCGTCGATCAAGGAATCGCAGAGGATGTCGATCCCCGCCGCCTTGTCCATCACCCGCTTGCGGGTGAAGCCGGCGTTGACGAGCTTGCGGCGCAACAGATGTGCGGGGTCGTCCATGTCGATCATGTACGGCATGCCGGGCTGGTCGGGGCGGATGCCACCGGTGTTGGAGAACGTCTCCGGATCCCGCTCGGCCTCGATGACCGCCTGATACGTTGCGGCGGCGGCCAATCCGTTGCGGTCGCGGAACACCGGCTCGTTGGCCCGCATCCAGCGGTACACCTCGTGGGCGCCACGATCGGAGTAGAAGTTGCCGTTGGTCAGATCCACGTCCGGCTTGGTGCCGGCCAAAGTGCCCGTCATTTCTTACCTTCCACATCGCTGTCAGTGCGGATTACAGTGATCGCATGTCCCAGTCGCAGCACACCATCGCCGGCACGGTGCTCACCATGCCCGTGCGTATCCGCAAGGCCGACGTTCACACGGCGATGTTCTCCGTGCCGGCCGACGCCGCGCAGAAACTCATCGACTACAGCGGACTGCGGGTCTGCCAGTTCCGGCCCGGCCGCGCGGTGGTGAACCTGATGCTCGCCCGCTACATCGACGGCGACCTCGGCAGCTACCACGAGTTCGGCACCTGCGTGATGGTCAACCCGCCCGGCTCCGCCGCCCACGGCCTCAAGGCACTCGGCGACGCCGCTGCCTTCATCCACCACCTGCCCGTCGACCAGTCCTTCACCCTGGAGGCCGGCCGGACCATCTGGGGCTTCCCGAAGATCATGGCCGACTTCACGGTCAAGGACGCCAACCCATTCTCGTTCCAGGTCAGCGAGGGTGGCTCGCTGATCGCCGGCATCGAGTTCCACCGAGGCCTGCCGATTCCGTCGCTGCGGGCACGCACGCAGGTGCTCAAGACCTACACCTACTCCGACGGCACCACGCGCGAGGTGTCGTGGGAGATGAAGAACTCCGGGGTCCGCTTCCGGCCAGGCGGCGCCACCTTGCGCCTGGGCGACCACCCGTATGCCAAGGAACTGGCATCGCTGGGCCTGCCGAAGCGCGCGATGGTGTCGGGTTCGGTCGCCAACGTCGACAAGACGTTCGGCGACGCGCACATCCTGCGCTGAGCTGCCGGTCGTCACCCGGACAATCTAGAACGTGTTCTAACTCGGCCGCAAGGAAACCTCACAGCAGGGCGGCGGCCTCGCGGATCTGCTCGACGCTGCGCGCGCCGATGACCATCATGGTCACCCCGGCGGCCTCCCAGGCAGCGATCTGCTTACGCACGTAGTCGACGTCACCGACGATCGCGGAGTCGTCGACGAGCTCGTCGGGCACCGCTTTGGCGGCCTCGTCTTTGCGTCCGGTGCGGAACAGGGTGGTGACGTCGTCGACCACGTCGGCGTAGCCCATTCGCCGGTAGACGTCGGCGTGGAAGTTGGTGTCCTCAGCACCCATGCCGCCCATGTAGAGCGCCAGGTGCGGCTTGATCATCTCGAGCACGGCAGCGCGGTCGTCGGTGACCACCACCTGCGCGGTCGCGCAGATCTCGAAGTCCTCCCGCGAGCGCCGCGCCCCCGGCCGGGCGAAGCCCTCGTCGAGCCATTCGTTGTACATGCCGGCCAGCCGCGGTGAGTAGAAGATCGGCAGCCAGCCGTCGCAGATCTCGGCGGCCAGCGCGATGTTCTTCGGGCCCTCGGCACCCAGCATGATCGGGATGTCGGCGCGCAGCGGGTGCACGATCGGCTTGAGCGGCTTGCCCAAACCGGTTGTCCCCTCGCCGGTCAGCGGCAGCGGGTAGTGCGGGCCGTCGCTGGTCACCGGCGCCTCCCGCGCCCAGACCTGACGCACGATGTCGATGTACTCGCGGGTGCGCGCCAGCGGCTTGGGGAAGCGCTGCCCGTACCAGCCCTCGACGACCTGCGGCCCGGACACACCCAGGCCCAGGATGTGGCGGCCACCGGAAAGGTGGTCGATGGTCAGCGACGCCATCGCACAGGCGGTCGGGGTGCGCGCCGAGAGCTGCACCACCGAGGTGCCCAGCCGCATGCGGGTGGTCTCGCGACCCCACCAGGCCAGCGGGGTGAAGGCGTCCGAACCCCACGCCTCCGCGGTGAACATCGTGTCGAACTCGGCCTCCTCGGCGGCGGCGACGAGTTCGGCGTGGTTCTCCGGGGGCTGCGCGCTCCAGTATCCGAGTTGCAGTCCAAGCTTCATCGGTGCCGCCTTTCTGTCCGGGACACGGTTCTTGCCACGATTCTTAGAACCTGTTCTACTCGATGCTGTGACAGCCAGCCAAAGCCGCCCGGCCTTGATCGATTCCCACGAACCGCCCCTTTCGGCGCCGCTGAAACTGTCGTTCGACTACACCCGTTCAGTCGGACCGACACTCAGCGCCTTCTTCACAGCACTCCGCGACCGCCGCATCGTCGGTGTTCGTGGCTCCGACGGACGCGTCATCGTGCCACCCGCCGAGTACGACCCGGTCACCTATGAACAGTTGACCGAGATCGTACCGGTGGCCAGCGTCGGCACCGTCGTGTCCTGGAGTTGGCAGGCCGAGCCTCTCGACGGCCAACCGCTGGACCGGCCGTTCGCCTGGGCGCTCATCAAACTCGACGGCGCAGATACCGCCTTGCTGCATGCCGTTGATGTTGGAGCCGTCGGTCCTTCAGGCATCAAGACCGGTGACCGGGTGCACGTGCACTGGGTCGACGAGCCGGTCGGCTCGATCCACGACATCGCCTATTTCACCCTCGGCGACTCCGAGGAACCGGTGGCGGAGTCCCGTGCCGACGACCGCGACCCGGTGACGATGATCGTCACCCCCGTCTCGGTGGAGATTCAGCACACCGCCTCGGTCCCGGAGAGCGCCTACCTGCGGGCGCTCCGGGAGGGCAAGCTGCTCGGTGCGCGCACCGGAAGCACCGGCAAGGTGTACTTCCCTGCGCGAGAAGCTGATCCGGCTACCGGCAAGGCGCTCGACGACTTCGTCGAGCTGCCCGACAAGGGCACGGTGACGACCTTCGCGATCATCAACATCCCGTTCGCCGGGCAGCGGATCAAACCGCCGTACGTCGCGGCCTACATTTTGCTCGACGGTGCCGACATTCCGTTCCTGCACCTGATCCAGGAGGTCGATGTGTCTGCGGTCCGGATGGGCATGCGGGTGCAGGCGGTGTGGAAGCCCAGCGAGGAGCGGGACTACGGCATCGACAACATCGAGTACTTCCGGCCCACCGGCGAACCGGACGCCGAGTACGACACCTACAAGCACCACCTGTAAAGAGGTTGAGGGCACAATGAGTTCTCGCGATATCGCGGTGGTCGGCTTCGCGCACGCGCCGCATGTCCGCCGCACCGAAGGCACCACCAATGGCGTCGAAATGCTGATGCCGTGCTTCGCCGAGCTGTACTCCGAACTCGGCATCAATCAGCGCGACATCGGTTTCTGGTGCTCGGGGTCCTCCGATTACCTTGCCGGACGGGCGTTCTCGTTCATCTCGGCGATCGACTCGATCGGTGCGGTTCCGCCGATCAACGAGTCGCATGTGGAGATGGACGCGGCCTGGGCGCTCTACGAGGCCTACATCAAGCTGCTCACCGGCGAGGTCGACACCGCTCTGGTGTACGGCTTCGGCAAGTCGTCGGCCGGCACCCTGCGCCGCGTACTGGCCATGCAGACCGACCCCTACACGGTCGCGCCGCTATGGCCGGATTCGGTGTCGATTGCCGGACTGCAGGCCCGCATCGGACTGGACTCGGGCAAGTGGACCCAGGAGCAGATGGCCCAGGTGGCGCTGGACTCGCTGAGCCGGGCCGAACGTCCCGACTCCGAGAAGCCTGCCAAGAGCATCGACGAGCTGCTGTCCCGGCCGTTCTTCGCCGACCCGCTGCGCCGGCATGACATCGCGCCGATCACCGACGGCGCCTCGGCGATCGTGCTGGCTGCCGGTGACCGCGCCCGCGAGCTTCGCGAAAGACCGGCCTGGATAACCGGTTTCGAGCACCGGATCGAGACGCCGATACTCGGTGCCCGTGACCTGACCACCTCGCCGTCGACTGCGGTCTCGGCCAAGGCAGCCAGCAACGGCGACGTCGGCTCGATCGAGGTGGCCGAGATCTACGCGCCGTTCAGCCACCAGCAGCTCATCCTCACCGAGGCGATCGGGCTCAAACCGTCGACCACGGTGAATCCGTCGGGCGGCGCACTGGCGGCCAATCCGATGTTCTCCGCGGGTCTGGAGCGAATCGGCTACGCGGCGAGGCACATCTTCGAGGGGTCAGCTCAGCGCGTGCTGGCGCACGCGACGAGCGGGCCTGCGTTGCAGCAGAACCTGGTTGCGGTCCTGGAAGGCGACAACTGATGGCAAAGAACCTCGCCGCGGTCATCGGGACCGGGCAGACCAAGTACGTGGCCAAGCGCAAGGACGTTTCGATGAACGGCCTGGTGCGCGAGGCAATCGACAAGGCGCTCACCGACTCCGGGTCGACGTTCGACGACATCGACGCCGTCGTCGTCGGCAAGGCTCCCGACCTCTTCGAGGGCGTCATGATGCCGGAGCTGTTCATGGCCGACGCCATGGGCGCCACCGGCAAGCCGCTGATCCGCGTGCACACGGCAGGATCGGTGGGCGGCTCGACCGCCATCGTGGCCGCCAGCCTGGTGCAGTCCGGCAAGTACCGCCGGGTGCTCGCTGTCGCCTGGGAGAAGCAGTCGGAATCCAATGCGATGTGGGCGCTTTCGATCTCCGTGCCGTTCACCAAGCCGGTGGGCGCCGGCGCGGGCGGCTACTTCGCACCGCACGTCCGCGCCTACATCAACCGCTCCGGCGCACCCAAGCACATCGGTGCGATCGTCGCGGTCAAGGACCGGCTCAACGGCGCCAAGAACCCGCTGGCGCATCTTCACCAGCCCGACATCACGGTCGAGAAGGTGATGGAGTCACCGATGCTGTGGGACCCGATCCGCTACGACGAGACCTGCCCGTCCTCGGACGGCGCCTGCGCGATCGTGATCGGCAACGAGGAGATCGCCGACAAGCGTGTCGCCGAGGGCAATCCGGTGGCATGGGTGCACGCCACCGCGCTGCGCACCGAGCCGCTGGCCTACAGCGGACGCGACCAGGTCAGCCCGCAGGCCGGCCGCGACGCCGCGACCGCGCTGTGGAAGGCGGCCGGAATCAAGAGCCCGATCGACGAGATCGACGTCGCCGAGATCTATGTGCCGTTCTCCTGGTTCGAGCCGATGTGGTTGGAGAACTTGGGATTTGCGGCGGAGGGCGAGGGCTGGAAGCTGACCGAGGCCGGCGAGACCGCGATCGGCGGCAAGCTGCCGGTCAACGCCTCCGGCGGTGTGCTGTCGTCCAACCCGATCGGCGCGTCGGGCATGATCCGGTTCGCCGAGTCGGCCATCCAGGTGATGGGCAAGGCGGGCGAGCACCAGGTCGAGGGCGCCCGCAAGGCGCTCGGGCACGCCTACGGCGGCGGCTCGCAGTACTTCTCGATGTGGGTGGTCGGCTCGGACAAGCCCACCAAGCCTTCCGCATCATGACGCGGATGAAGTACGCGTGCAGCATCGCGATGGGCCCCATCGATCAGCTGATCGAGATCGCCCGCACCGCCGAGGAAGTCGGCTTCGACTCGATCGCGCTGCCGGACTCGCTGTTCTACATGGAGACGGCATCGGAGAAGTACCCGTACACGCCGGACGGCTCCCGGATGTGGGACGCCGACACCCCCTGGGTTGATCCGCTGATCGCCGCCGGGGCGATGGGCGCGGTGACGTCCACGCTGCGGTTCTACACCAACGTGATGAAGCTGGGCTCCCGCAACCCGCTGCTGCTGGCCCGTCAGGTCGGCTCGGTGGCGAACCTGACCAACAACCGGTTCGGGTTCGGCGTCGGAATCGGCTGGGCTCCCGAGGAATTCGAGTGGTGCGGAGTCCCGTATGCGCGTCGCGGCGCGCGGGTCGACGAGATGATCGAGGTGATCAAGCTCGTCCTGGCCGGCGGCATGGTGGAGTTCCACGGCGAGTTCTACGACTTCGACAAGCTTCAGATGAGCCCCGCGCCGTCCACGCCGGTGCCGTTCTACGTAGGCGGGCACACCGAGGTGGCGCTCAAGCGCGCCGCCCGCATCGGTGACGGCTGGACCAGCGCGATGATGACACTCGAGCAGCTCAGCGACACCATCACGCGCATCAACGAGCTGCGTGCCGATTACGGCCGCGCCGATCGACCGTTCGAGTACCAGGCCGTCTGCATCGACAAGTTCGGCGTGGATGGTCACCGCGAGATGGCCGAGGCCGGTGTCACCGACAACATCGTCATCCCTTGGGTTTTCGACGGCCTCGGTTTCGACGCCCCGCTCGAGAAGAAGAAGGACTCGCTCAAGCGCTTCGCCGAGACCTACATCCAGTCGGGTTGGCAGGACTGATGAGCTCGCCGGTCCACCTGGCGGGCCAGCGTTCCCGGGATGCCGCGATGTCGCGGGACAAAGAAGCGTGGCTTTCCGTGTTCGCCGATGACGCGGTTGTCGAAGATCCGATCGGACCGTCGCATTTCGATCCGGAGGGCAAGGGGCACAGGGGCAAAGAGGCAATCGCGAAGTTCTACGACATGGCGATCGCACCCAGCACGCTGACGTTCCATTTCGAGAAGACCTATGAGTGCGGCAACGAGGAAGCCAACGTCGGTCACATCGTGATCGAATCCGGCGGTTACCGGGTCATCGCCGAGGGCGTCTTCACCTACAAGGTCGACGCTGCGGGCAAGATGGTCACACTTCGGGCCTACTGGGAACTCGACCAGGCCGCGGCCAGCGCCCAGAAGGTCTAGATCTCCTCGAGTCCGGCCAGATAGCGCTGCGCAAGGTCCTGATACGCCTTCGGGTTCAGGTTCACCCACACCTCCGCACCGGTTCCGGCGATGGGCCCCTTCACCTTCGCCGGGGCGCCGGTGACCAGAACCTCGTCGGGAATGTGGGTGCCGCCGACCACCAGTGAGTGCGCGGCGATCATGGTGCGCGCCCCGATCACCGCGCCGTCGAGCACCGTGCAGTGGTTGGCGATCAGCGCCTCGGCGCCGATGTGGGCACCGTGGATCGTGCACATGTGCGCGATCGTCGCGCCCGGCCCGAGGTCGACGGGGATACCGGGCGGCGCGTGCAACACCGACCCGTCCTGCACGTTGGCGCCCTCCCGGATGACGATGGGCGCATAGTCGCCGCGCAGCACCGCGTTGAACCAGACCGATGCGCCGGCCTCCACGGTGACGTCGCCAATCAGCACGGCGGTGGGTGCGACGAACGCGGTGGGGTCAACCCGGGGCGAGCGCCCCTCGAACGAATACATCGGCATCGTTCAGATATACCCCATGTCATACGGGTAATCCGCAGCTAGCGGCATTGTTATTGCGATACAGGGCCAAAAAACTGTAACGTGTTCTAGTTAGATACCAAGAGTGGAGGCGCGAGTGACTATCGGCGTTCGCGAGATCGACACCGGAACCCTGCCGGACCGGTACGCCAGGGGCTGGCATTGCCTCGGCCCGGTCAGGGATTACCTGGACGGCAAGCCGCACCCGATCAACGCGTTCGGCACCAAACTGGTGGTCTTCGCCGACTCGGCGGGCGAGGTGCACGTCCTCGACGCGTACTGCCGCCACCTCGGCGGTGACCTGTCGCAGGGCACGGTGAAGGGCGACGCGATCGCGTGCCCGTTCCACGACTGGCGGTGGGGCGGTGACGGCCGCTGCCGGCTGGTGCCCTACGCCAAGCGCACGCCGAAGCTCGCGCGCACCCGCTCCTGGGAGACCGACGTCCGCAGCGGGCTGCTGTTCGTCTGGCATGACCACGAGGGCAATCCCCCGCAGCCCGAGGTGCGCATCCCGGAGATGCCGGAGTACACCAGCGGGCAGTGGACGGAATGGAAGTGGAACTCGCTGCTGATCGAGGGCTCCAACTGCCGTGAGATCGTCGACAACGTCGTCGACATGGCGCATTTCTTCTACATCCACTTCGGCCTGCCGACCTATTTCAAGAACGTCTTCGAGGGCCACATCGCCTCGCAGTACCTGCACAACGTCGGCCGGCCCGACATCAACGACATGGGGACGGCATACGTTGAGTCCCATCTGGATTCGGAGGCGTCGTACTTCGGCCCGTCGTTCATGATCAACTGGCTGCACAACAACTACGGCGGCTACAAGGCCGAGTCGATCCTGATCAACTGCCACTATCCGGTGACGCAGGACTCGTTCATGTTGCAGTGGGGCGTGATCGTCGAGAAGCCGCAGGGCGTCGATGACGCCATGAGCGACAAGCTTTCCGATGCGATGGTCACCGGTGTCAGCAAGGGCTTCCTGCAGGATGTGGAGATCTGGAAGCACAAGACCCGCATCGAGAACCCGCTACTGGTCGAGGAGGACGGCGCCGTCTACCAGATGCGCCGGTGGTATCAGCAGTTCTACGTCGACGTCGCCGACGTCACCCCGGACATGACCGACCGCTTCGAACTCGAGGTCGACACCGCCCCGGCCAACGAGAAGTGGCACGTGGAGGTCGAGGAGAACCTCCGGCGAAAGGCTGAGGAGGCTGAGGAAGCCGACCAGGCAGGGCAACCGGCGACATGAACGCAGGGGACCAACCGCCTGACGTCGACGACTTGGCGCGGTCCATGATGCAGCTGCTCGGCGTGCACGAGCACGACGAACCGCACGTCGACGACGACTATGCCCCCACTTCGTGGACCAAGGCGCCGACCTTCGCGGGCGATCCGGAGCGGGCGGCGGCGGTGCACGAGGCCACCCGCCAGGACCGGGAGCGGTATCTGTCGTCGGGCCTCGCCGAAGTGGACTGCCGGTTCTGCCACGTCTCGGTGCGGGTCAAGAAGCTCGGGGCCGCCCACACATTGGTGCAGTGGAGTTCCGAGGCCCAGGAACGGTGCGCCTACTTCGCCGAGATCCGCGCGGCCGGCGGCGACACCGCCCGCACCCGCGGCTGCCCGAAGCTGTCCGACAGCATCAAGCATGCCGTGGCGGAGGGCTGTCTCGAGGAGTACTCCAGCGCCCCCGCCCCCGGAGACGGCTGATCCCGCCTCTTGCGCCCAAACCAACGTTTGGGCGCGAAAGTGCTAGTAGATCGCGCCATTTCGTCGATCTCGGCGCGGCTCACAGCCCCTTGAAGCGCTCCTTGACCTGTTCTTCGGTCAGCCCGTAGTCAGCCAGCGAGTACGTGTGCTTCGGGGCGCGGGGCCCCTGCTTGCTCTGCTCATCGGTCGCGTGGATCGCGGCGCGGGCGTCCTCGGTCATCTCGATGCCGAACGAGGTGTAGATGTTCTCGACCGTGCGAATCGGATCATGGATCAGTTCGAAGTAGTCGACGTCGTAGAACTGCGCCGGATCATGTTCGCGGCGTGCGGCATTGAACCGCTGCAGCCCGCGCGACCACGTCTCCAGAGAATCTGCGCCGACGGTCTCACCGACGAAGGTGTTCGACCATCCCGCGGTGGTGTGCTGGGCCAGCGAACACATCGACGCCATGATCGTCTCGGCCGGCCGGTGACACTGGATGACGAGCGCGTCGGGGTAGGTGGCGAACAGCGCGTCCAGGGCGAACAGGTGGCTGGGGTTCTTCAGCACCCAGCGCTTCCCTGGATCATTCAGCCCGATCAGCTGGAGGTTCCTGCGGTGCCGCTGATATGGCTTGGTCCAGTCCTGCTTGGCCAGCCACTGGGAGTACGTCGGCACATGTGCCAGGGTTTCGTAGGACACCGAGTGCAGCGACTGCCTAAGCAGCTGCCAGCATTCCTCCACCTCGTCGGCGGTCATGTAGTGCAGGCCAGTGTAGTCCGGGTTCTCGTCGTGCGCCTTCTTGAATCGCGCGTCGAGTTGGGCGAAAACCGGGTTTTCCGGCCACGTTTCCCGCGGCGGGCGGGGTTGCGGGAACTCCGCCAGCCACAGCTCCAGACCCTGGTGTCGCGGATCGCCGCACAGCAGGCGGTGCAGAGCCGTGGTGCCGGTGCGCGGCAGCCCGGTGACGAAGATCGGCCGCTCGACCGCAAGGTCGACGTGCTGCGGGTACTGCTTCCATGATGCCTCGCTCAGCAGCCGGGCCACCAGCGCGTTGCGCACGAAGAACCGCGACATCTTGCTGCCGATCTCGGTGAAATCGGAGTCGCGGCGGTAGGACTCGAGCAGGACGCCGAGCGCTTCGAGGTAGTTGTCGTCGTCGGTCCCGAAGTCGTCGAGGCCGACGGCCTTCGTCGCCGAGGCCTTGAGATCCTCGACGGTTCCGACATCAGTGCGCGACATCAGGCCTTGTACTCCCCGCAGTTCACGTCCAGCGTCTGCCCGGTGATGCCGCTGGACAGGTCGCTGGCCATGAACAGGATCGCCGAGGCCACCTCGTCCTCGGTGGGCAGCCGCTTGAGATCGGAGTTCACCGCGGCCGCCTTGTAGATCTCGTCCACCGTGGTGCCGTACTTGCCGGCCTGGTGCTCGAAGTAGCCTTGCAGCGTGCCGCCCCAGATGTAGCCAGGCGCAACCGAGTTGACCCGGATGCCCTGCTCGCCGAGTTCGGTGGCCAGCGACTGTGACATCGCCAGCAGCGCGGCCTTGGCCATCTTGTACGCGCCGTACTTCGGCTGCGAGTGCCGGATCACCATCGAGTTGACATTGACCACCGAGCCTTTGGCCTCGGCCAGGGCCGGCGTGAAGCCTTGCGTGATGCGCAACGCGCCGAGCACGGTCAGTTCGATGGCGTCGCGGATGTGCTGGAACGTGGTGTCGGCCAACGGCTTCATCGACGGCACCCGGAAGGCGTTGTTGATCAACACGTCGACTTTGCCGTAGGCGTCAAGCGTCTGTTTGACGAGGTTGTCCACCTGGCCGTCGTCGGTGATGTCAGTGCCGATCGCAACCGCGCGGCGGCCCACGTCGGCCACCTGCTTGGCGACGTCGTCGAGACGCTCAACCGTTCGAGCCGCCAGCACCAGGTCAGCTCCGGCCTCGGCACATCGGCGCGCCAGTGTGGTGCCCAGCGCCGGGCCCACGCCACTGATCACCACGACTTTGTTCTCGAGCAAGCCGCCCATGAGTTATCCCACCATCCTGTCGCCAATCAGTTTCTGGCGCAGAGCGATCCGCTCCCGCCAGTCGTCTTCGGAGATCTTGTTGTGCTCGTAGTACGGGAGCTTGCCCGCCACCGCGTCGAGGTCGACCAGATCCAGGGTGGGGCCGTCGGCCTCGGTCAGCTGGCGTGAGACGCGCTGCCAGCGGAACTGCAGGTAACCCTTGCGATGCCCGAGCGTCTCGATCCAGTTGGTGACACCGGGGTTGCGGTCGGAGACGACGATGCGGATCTTGCCGTCCGGATCCGCCTGCGCCTGAGTGCCGTTCAGTGAGGTCTGGTGGTTGATGTAGTCCAGCGAGATGTACCAGAGGCTGCCGAGCTGGAACCCGAGGTAGGGCGCATCGGTCACCGGCAGGGTAAGGATCAGCGCCTGCTCGGGCGTGATGTCGTAATGCCCGACCGATGAGTACTGGGTGGCCAATCCACCGGGTGTGAGCCGCGGTGAGGTCAGCGTGTTGACCGGCAGGGTGTCATAGAACCATTTCGGGAACTGCAGCCAGGTCTTGACCCGCTGCACCAGCTGCTTGCCCGCGGTCGCGTAGCGGC
>Ga0208851_1000672_pt1 | contig 13655 bp, 16 predicted proteins | sample NGESurshal092012_FD_184481 | JGI IMG/M metagenome (GOLD analysis project Ga0208851, IMG submission 184481) | Arctic peat soil microbial communities from Barrow, Alaska - NGEE Surface sample 415-2 shallow-092012 (SPAdes) | ecosystem: Environmental > Terrestrial > Soil > Wetlands > Peat ... | reverse complement strand
CCCCGCCGTGATCGACGCCGTGCGCACGGCGCTCGGCCCTGCGGAGCTGCTGATCGCCGACGGCCACCATCGCTACGAGACCGCGCGCGTCTACGCCGAGGAGATCGGCGGCGAGGGCGAGCACTGCCACGTCCTGCAGTACCTCGTCTCGCTCGAGGATCCGGGCCTGACCGTCTTCCCCACCCACCGGCTCGTTGACGGCCTGCGCGACGACCCCGCGCGCCAGGCGGCGCTCGCCGCGACGCTGCGCGAGCACTTCGTGATCGAGGAGCTGGACGACGTCGCGCAGCTCGCGCCGCCGGACGGCGACGGGCCGCTCCAGCTGGGGTACATCGACGCCCACCTCCAGCGCCCGTTCCGCCTCACGCTGAAGGACCAGGCGATCGCCGACCGCGCGCTCGCCGGGTTCCCCGAGCCCTACCGCAGGCTCGACACGGCGGTGCTCGAGGCGCTGATCCTGACCGGCCCGCTGGGCCTCAGCGAGGACGACATCTCGCACTTCCGCGGTCTGGGCTACTCGCGCAACGACGCCGAGGCGCTCGACCTCATCCGCTCGGGCACGTCCGACGTCGCGTTCTTCCTGCGCGGGACGCCGGTGCGCCAGATTCGCGAGATCGCCGCGGCCGGCGTCAACATGCCGCCCAAGTCGACGTTCTTCGTCCCGAAGGTCCCCACGGGACTGCTCTTCAACCCCTTGTCATAATCGGATGACCATGAAGGCCACAGCCAGCCGCGACGCAGGGTTCCGTCACACCGTCAAGGTGCGCCAGCACGACATCACGACCGACGAGCCGGCCGACGTCGGCGGCGGCGACGAGGGGCCCAGCCCGCTCGAGCTGCTCGCCGCGAGCCTCGCCGGATGCGTGGCCGTGACGATGGAGATGTACGCCGCGCGCAAGGGCTGGGACATCGGCGGCGTCGAGGTCGAGGTCGAGTTCACCCCCGGTGAGCGCGGCTGCCCGACGAAGTTCGGCGTCGTGACCCGCCTGCCCGACAGCCTCAGCGAGGAGCAGGTCGACCGCCTCACCGTCATCGCGGCGAAGTGCCCGGTGCACCGCACGCTCGAGGGCGAGGTCATGTTCGACGAGCGTGTCGAGCGCGTCTCGCTCGCGAGCTGAGCTCGCCGCGACGCTGGCGCCGGTCCTCCTCGATCCCGCGGAGGCCGCGGCACTCGACGTGCACGGCCGCATCGACGCCGCGGTCCTCGTGCCGCTCTACCTCCATGACGACGGCAGCGTCGGCGTCGTCCTGACCAAGCGCCGCGAGGACCTGCGCCGCCACGCCGGCGAGATCTCGTTCCCCGGCGGGCGCCAGGACGACGACGAGAGCGACCTGCGCGACACCGCGCTGCGCGAGGCCCACGAGGAGATCGGCCTGCCCGCCGACGCCGTCGAGCTGATCGGCGCGCTCCAGCCGACGCCGACGATCGCGACGAACTACGCGATCTACCCGTTCGTCGGGCTGATCGAGCCCGGCCACGCGTGGACCCCGTCCGACCGCGAGGTCGAGACGATCCTCGAGTTCGGGCTCGGTGCGCTGCAGGCCGGCTACGAGCGCCGCCGGCTGATGCGCCGCGGCGTGCCGTTCCGCACCGACACGTACGTCGTCGACGAGCACCTGATCTGGGGCGCGACGGCCCGGATCCTCACGGACCTGCTCGAGCGCACGGCGGCGGCGGGTGTCACGTAGGCGCGCGGCGAGGATCTCGCGCCAGCCCCGCGAGGACATCGCGTAGCCGGCCACCGCGCCCTCGGAGAACCAGCGGCCGGCCCGCGTAGGCCCGCGCCGGGCGGCGGCACGTGCCAGCTCGCGCAGCACCGTGCGGCGGCCACCGCGCTCGGCCGCGCCGAGCGCGGCCCGTCCGCCGTCAGGATCGCATCGTCACTGAGCGGCGCCGACGCGGCGCGGCCCGGCCAGCAGCGTGCTGACGGCCTCGCCGGCCTCGGCGAGCCACGCGGCGCGATCGCCGCGCGGGTCGCTGTGCAGCAGGGCGAACGGGATCTCGTTCGTCTTCTGCGCGTGGCGCATCTCGGCGACGCCGGTGTCCAGGACGTCGGCCGGCACCGTCCCGGCGGCCTCGTAGATGACCCCGCGCACGGTCGTGTCGGTCGTCTTCTCGAGCATCATCCGCAGCCGCGAGCCGTGCAGCGGCGCGACGGCTTCGCGCTCGCCGCTCGCGGTCCCGAGCAGCCACAGCAGCAGCGTCACGTTCTCGAGCGCGTAGCGCAGCGTCCCGATCACGTCCGGCGTCCCGAGCCAGCACTCGCCGCCGGCGGCCTCGATCGCGGGCCGCCCGGCCTCGGTGCGCGTGACGATGCGCGCGGCGTGCCCGTCCGCCACAAGCTCGCGCGCGAGGTCGAGCCCGCGGCAGCCGCCGCCCACGATCAGCGCCCTCACGAGGCGCCCCCGCCGAGGTCGCGCTCGTACTGCTCGCGCGTGATCTCGGGCAGCCCCTTCGCACGCCGGCGCCCGTTCTTGGCGGCGAGCATCTGCGCGATGTCCTGCTCGACGAGTGCGTCGTCGTGGCGCTCGACCTGGGCGCGCAGATCCTCGGAGACCTGCGCGCGGACATGCTCCTCGGTCAGCTCCGCGGCACCGCGCGCGCGGCGCTTGGCGTTGATCGCGGCCTGCATCTGCGCGACGTCGTCGAGCTCGTTCTGGAACTCGACCTCCGGCGAGCGGGTCGGGCGCCAGTCCACCTGGGCGGCGCCCGAGCCCGGGTAGAAGAGCCCGAGCAGGATCAGCGCGACGAGCAGGCCGCCGACGACGGCGGCCATGATGAGGACGAACGGGTCCAAGACGCCGAGTCTACGCGCGGCGCGGGCCCATGGATCGGCCGCGCCCGATAGCGTCGCGCCCGTCATGCCCGATGCGATCGACGAGCCCCGCTCACCCGCGGCGATCTACGCGGCGCACTGCCGCGAGGGACGCCTCGCCTACCCCGCCGCGCCGGACGGCACGCCCGTCTGGCCGCCGTCGCTCGTGGTCCCCGGCACGGGCGAGCCGGTGCAGTGGCTGCTGAGCGAGGGCCGAGGCACCGTCTACAGCACGACGGCGCTCCACGCCCGCGACAGCGAGCCGCGCAATGTCGCGATCGTCGAGCTCGACGAGGGCTACCGGATGATGGCGCGGGTCGACGGGCTCCCCGCGGATGCGGTCGAGATCGGGGCCCGCGTCCGTGTGCGCTTCGGCGCGCCCGACGAGACGGGCGCGCGCCTGCCGTTCTTCGTCCCGCAGGCCGGCGCATGAGCCCGCTGCGCGCGAGCAGCGCGATCGCGGGGGCCGCCGAGAGCGACCTCGGCGCCGTCGCCGAGGGGATGCGCCCGGTCGACCTGATGGTCCAGGCCTCGCTGGGCGCGCTGGCCGACTGCGGCCTGGCGCTCGGCGACGTCGACAGCCTCTTCGCCGCCACGACGCAGCTCCCGATGGCGCCGCTCAACCTCGCCCAGGAGCTCGGCATCCGCCCGCGCTACACCGACGCGACGAACGTCGGCGGCTCGTCGTTCATGTTCCACGTCGACCACGCGCGCGCCGCGATCGCAGCAGGGCTGTGCGAGGTGGCACTGATCGCCTACGGCAGCACCCAGCGCCTGGTCGGGCGCGGCAGCGCCTCCGTGCAGGAGCTCGACCCGTGGGAGACGCCCTACCGGCCGGTGATGCCGCTCACCGCCTACGCGCTCGCCGCCGCCCGCCACATGCACGAATTCGGCACGACCCGCGCGCAGCTCGCCGAGGTCGCGGTCTCCGCCCGGGCTTGGGCCCGGCGCAACCCGGCCGCCTGGTCGCGCGACCCGCTGAGCGTCGACGACGTCCTCGGCGCGCGGATGGTCGCCGACCCGCTGACCGTGCGCGACTGCTGCCTGGTCACCGACGGCGGCGCGGCGATCGTCGTGACCTCCGCCGAGCGCGCCGCGACGCTCCGGCGCCCGCCGGTGCTCGTCCTCGGCGCCGGCGAGGCCCACAGCCACCGCCACATCACCGGCATGGCCGACCTCACGCGGACCGCGGCGGCCGAGTCGGGCGCCCGCGCCTTCGCCGAGGCGGGCCTCACCCCCGCCGACGTCGACTGCGTCCAGCTCTACGACGCGTTCACGATCACGCCGATCCTCTTCCTCGAGGACCTCGGGTTCTGCGCCAAGGGCGAGGGCGGCCCGTTCGTCAGCGGGGGCCGGACGGCCCCCGGCGGCGCGCTGCCCATGAACACGAACGGCGGCGGGCTGTCCTACTGCCACCCGGGGATGTACGGGCTGCTGGGAATCGTGGAAGCGGTCCGCCAGCTGCGCGGCGAGGCCGCAGGCCGTCAGGTCGCCGGCTGCGAGGTCGCCGTGGCCCACGGCAACGGGGGCGTCTTGTCCAGTCAGGCCACACTCGTGCTCGGGACCGCCGGGACGGCGTAATGTCACGAGCATGAATTTCGATCTGAGCGATGAGCAGCAGCTCATCAAGAGCACCGCGCGCGAGTTCACCGACAAGGAAGTGGTCCCCAAGGCGGGCCCGAACTCCGCCGACCACCACTTCGATCTCGAGCTCGTGCAGAAGATCGCCGACCAGGGCTACCTGGGCGCGATCGTCCCCCGCGAGTACGGCGGCGCGGGTCTGGACTACGTCACCTATGCGCTGATCTGCGAGGAGATCGGGCGCGGGTGCTCGGGCATGCGCACCGTCGTCTCCGTGCAGACGTCGCTCGTCTGCTCGACGATCCTCAAGTGGGGCACCGAGGAGCAGAAGCAGAGGTACCTGCCGCTGCTGTGCTCCGGCGAGTGGCTGGGCTGCTTCGGGCTGACCGAGCCGGGCACCGGCTCGGGCGCGTCGGACCAGAAGACGCGTGCGGTGCAGCAGGACGACGGCAGCTGGCGCATCAACGGGGCGAAGATGTGGATCTCGCTCGCCAACCACGCGAGGCTCGCACTGATCTTTGCGCAGACCGAGCCGGAGCTGAAGCACAAGGGGATCGCCTGCTTCATCGTCGAGACCGACCAGCCCGGCTTCCAGCCGACGCCGATCGACGGCAAGATGGGGCTCTGGGCCTCGGACACCGCGGAGATCGCGCTCGACGACGTCATCGCCGGGCCGGACGCGATGCTCGGCCAGGTCGGCGACGGCTTCAAGGTCGCGATGAGCGCGCTGGACTCGGGCCGCTACTCGGTCGCCGCAGGCTGCGTCGGCCTCTGCCAGGCGGCGCTGGACGAGTCGATCCGCTACGCCCAGGAGCGCACGCAGTTCGACCGCCCGATCGCCGGCTTCCAGCTCGTGCAGGCGATGATCGCCGACATGGTCGTGCGCACCGAGGCGGCGCGCATGCTCGTCTTCCGCGCCGGCGCGGTGAAGGACGCCGGGCGCCCGAGCACGCTCGAGACCTCGATCGCCAAGTACAACGCCAGCGAGGCCGCCGTCTGGTGCGCGAACACCGCGATCCAGGTGCACGGCGGCGCCGGCTACAGCAGCGACCATCCCGTCGAGCGCTACTTCCGCGACGCACGTGTGACGACGATCTACGAGGGCACCTCGCAGATCCAGCAGCTCATCATCGGCCGCGCGGTCACCGGCATCGACGCGCTGAAGCCGATGGTGCTCGAGCGCGCGCCGGCGTAGTGAGCGCCGACGCGGCGAAGCTCCCGGCGATCATCGGGGTCGCCGGGGCGGGGACGATGGGCGCCGGGATCGCGCAGCTGGCCTGCGCGGCCGGCGCGCAGACCCTGCTCTACGACCCCGTGCCCGGCGCGGCCGAGCGCGGTGCGCAGCGCGCGCTCGAAGGGCTCGAGAAGCTCAAGGCGCGCGGGAGGCTCAGCGCCGAGCAGGTCCGCGCGGCCTGGGAGCGGCTCGACGCCGTCGACGCGCTCGAGGGCCTCGCTCCGTGCGAGCTCGTGATCGAGGCAGCGCCCGAGGTGATGGACGTCAAGCGCGACCTGTTCGGGCGCCTGACGCACGGCATCCTCGCCGACGCCTGCGTGATCGCCTCGAACACCTCGTCGATCCCGATCACCGCGCTCGCCGCGCTGGTGGAGCACCCGGAGCGCTTCGTCGGCCTGCACTTCTTCAACCCGGCGCCCGTGATGCGGCTCGTCGAGGTCATCGCGGGCGTGCAGAGCGGCGAGCGCGCGCTGGCGATCGCACGCGCCACCGGCGCCGCGATGGGCAAGCGCGTGATCGACGCCAGCGACGGCCCCGGCTTTCTCGTCAACCGCTGCGGGCGCCCGTTCGGCCTGGAGGCGCTGCGCGCGGTGCAGGAGGGCCTCGCCGACGTCGAGACCGTCGACCGCATCGCCCGCCTCGGCGGCGGCTTCCGGATGGGCCCCTTCGAGCTGCAGGACCTCGTCGGCATCGACACCGGCTTCGAGGTCTCCAAGAGCTTCTTCGAGCTGAGCTTCGGCGAGCCGCGCTGGCGCCCGTCGACGCTCAGTGCCCGGATGGTCGCCAGCGGGCGCCACGGGCGCAAGACCGCGCGCGGCTGGTACGCCTACGAGGCCGGCGGCATCGTCCGCGAGCCGGATCCCGAGCCGCCGGCCGCCAGCGGCCCGGTCGGCCTGGGCAACGGGCTCGTCGTGATCGACGGCGACCTGTCGATCGCCGACGAGCTGCGCGCGCTGGCGATGCAGGCCGGCTGGGACGTCCGCGACCCCGGCGACGCGGACGGCGAGGTCCCCTTCCTGATCCTCGACTGCGCGGGCACGCCGGGCGACGAGCCGCTCCAGGGCGGTCCGATCGCGCTGCTGTGCGCCGAGGCATCGCTCGCCTCGCTCGACGGCGGCGGCCCGGCCGCGGGGTTCCACGCGCTGCCGCCGCTCGATCCGGGCGGTCTCGTCGAGCTCACCCGCTCGTCCGGGACGAGCGACCTCTCCGCCGAGCGCACCGCGGCGTTCTTCGGCTCGCTCGGGCTGCACACGGCCTGGGTCGGCGACGCGCCCGGCCTCGTGCTCGGCCGGCTCGTCTGCCAGCTCGTCAACGAGGCGGCGTTCGCCGTCGGCGAGGGCGTCGGCAGCGCGACGGACGTGGACGACGGGATGGTCCTCGGGCTCAACCACCCGCGCGGCCCGCTCGCGTGGGGCGACCTGATCGGCCTGGAGCACGTGCTCGTCGTGCTCGACGCGCTGCTGGACGAGCGCGGCGACCCGGCGTACCGCGCGGCGCCGCTGCTGCGCCGGCTGGTCTGGGAGGGGCGCCTGGGCGTCGCGACGGGCGCCGGGTTCCACGACCACGGCGACCCGGACGGCGACTGACCTCACGTTTCGCGGGGCCGCCACGTTGAACCCCGGAATGCCCCTCCCGCCCTTCCAGCGGTTCCTCGACGAGCAGCGCGACCCCGTGTGGCGCTTCCTCGTCGCGTCCGTCGGCCGTGACGCGGCCGACGACTGCTTCCAGGAGACGTTCCTGGCGGCGATGCAGGCCTATCCGCGCCTGCGTCACGGCGAGCACCTGCGCGCCTGGGTGCTGACGATCGCCCATCGCAAGGCGATCGACCATCACCGCGCGCGCCGGCGCGCCGCCGTGCCGGTCGGGGCCACGCCCGATGTCGCGACGGTGGAGCCGCAGGTCGCCGACGAGGAGACCTGGCGACGCGTGCGCGACCTGCCGCCGCGCCAGCGCGGGGTGCTGCTGCTGCGCTACGCCGGGGACCTGCCGCATCGCGACGTCGCGGCGGCCCTGGGCTGCTCGGAGGAGGCCTCGCGCCAGGCGGCGCGGGAGGGGCTCAGACGACTGCGCCACGAGATCGGAGAACGCTCATGACCATCCCCCCGCCCGTCCCCCCGCGCGACCCGCAGGCCGCGGCCGCCGCGGCTGCGCGCTTCGCGGCCGCGGCCCCCGCCGACGTGCGCTACGCCGAGCTCGACACCCCCGTCGGCCGCGTCGTCGCGGTCATGACACGCAGGGGCCTGGTGCGGCTCGACTACGAGGACTGGTTCGGCGGCCTGGACGCCGTGCTCGAGGACACCGCGGAGAAGCTCTCGCCGCGGATCCTGCGCGGCGGTGCCGGGCTGGACCCGGTCGCGCGCGAGCTCGACGAGTACTTCGAGGGCCGCCGGCGCGCGTTCGACATCCCGATCGACTGGACGCTCGTCCCCCCGTTCGGGCGGCGCGTGCTGCAGGCGACCGCGAAGATCCCCTACGGCGAGGTCGCGACCTACGGCGAGGTCGCCACCCGCGCCGGCTCGCCGGGCGGCGCGCGGGCGACCGGCAACGCGCTCGGCGCCAACCCGATCCCGATCATCGTGCCGTGCCATCGCGTCGTGCGCGCCGGCGGCGTGCTCGGCGGCTACACGGGCGGCGTGGAGCGCAAGCAGCGCCTCCTCGCCGTCGAGCGCGGCGAGCGGGCGCTGTTCGGCTGAGCGGCGGCGGCCGCTACTCCTTCCCGGGCTGCGGGAACTGCGTGCGCAGGAACCGGTCCCACATGCCGTCGGTCATCACGTTGCGCTGGGTGATGAGCAGGTGGGCGCTCGGCGTCACCCGGTAGCGGATCTTCGGGTGACGGCTCGTGATCGCCCGTTCGATCGTCTTGGCGACGTCGTCCGGCCCGCCGCCGAGCTTCGCCAGCGGCCCGCTCTCGTAGGCGTCGTGGGTCGCCGTCGCGACGCTCGCGTTGAACTCCCCGTAGGGCCCGCTCGCGTCGGTCCCTTCGTCGATCGCCGTGACCGCGGTGTCGCCGAAGCTCGTCTTGATGACCCCGGGCTGAATGACGACGACGTCGATGCCGAAGCCGCGGACCTCGAAGCGCAGCGCGTCGCTGATCGCCTCGAGCGCGTACTTCGTCGCGTGGTAGAAGCCGCCGCCCGGGAAGGTGAAGTTCGCGCCCATCGAGGACACGTTCACGACCTTGCCCCAGCGCTGCGCGCGCATCCCCGGCAGCACGAGTTGCGTCAGGCGCACGAGCCCGAAGACGTTCGTGTCGAACTGCCGGCGCACGTCATCCATCGAGATGCTCTCGATCGCGCCCGACTGGCTGTAGCCGGCGTTGTTGACCAGCACGCCGACGGCGCCGCTCTCGGCCTCGATCGCGGTGACCGCGGCCTGCATCGAGGCCTCGTCGGTCACGTCGAGCTGCAGCACGCGGCAGCCGTGCTGCTCGAGGTCGGAGATCGCCTCGACCTTGCGCGCCGTCGCGTACACCTTCCAGCCGTTGCCGGCGAGGCGGATGGCCGTGGCCCGGCCGATGCCGGACGAGCAGCCGGTGACGAGGACGGCCTTCGACGGATTGGGCGGCTCGGGCATGTGACGGTCTCCTTGGAGGGCTCGGGGGAGCGTACGCGAGCGCTCCTCGCGGCTCTATGCTAACCGGTCAGCATAGTGCGGCTCCGGCGGCCCGGCGGCTACGATCATCACCATGGCGCCGGCGCAGCAGCATCTGGACCCGCTCAGCGCACTCGACGCCGCCTTCCTCTTGCAGGAAGGGCCGGCGACGCACATGCACATCGGCGCCGTGGCCATCTTCGACGGCCCCCCGCCGCCCTTCGAGGAGGTCCTGGAGCACGTCCGCGCGCGGCTGGACCGCGTCCCGCGCTACCGCCAGAAGCTCGCCTGGCCCCCGGCCGGCATCGGCCGCCCGCGCTGGATCGACGACCCGAGCTTCAACCTCGAGTACCACGTCCGCCATGCCGCACTCCCCGCCCCGGGCGGCGACACGCAGCTGCGCCGGCTGATCGCACGGGTCCACTCCTCGCGCCTGGACCGCTCCAAGCCGCTGTGGGAGCTGCTCGTCGTCGAGGGCCTGCAGGACGACCGCTTCGCGCTGATCTCCAAGACGCACCACTCGGTCGTCGACGGCGTGAGCGGCGTCGACATCACGACCGCGCTGTTCGACGCCGACCCGCTCAGCGAGGACGACGGCGCGCCGCATCCCTGGCTCCCCCACCCCGAGCCGACCTCCGCAGAGCTCACCGCCGCGGCGCTCACCGGCAGCGTGCGCGACCTCGTCGCCGCGCCCGTGCGCGTGCTCGGGACGATCGCGGACCGCACGCGGCTGCGGCAGGCCGCGCAGGGCGTCGGCGAGGCGGCACTGACCGTGCTGCGCCCCGCGCCGAACTCGCCGCTCAACGTGCGCATCGGTCCGCATCGCCGCGTCGGCCTCGTCGACACCCGGCTGGAGGACTTCAAGCTCGTCAAGGACGCCTTCGGCGGCACCGTGAACGACGTCGTCCTCGCCGTCACCGCCGGCGCGCTGCGCGCGTGGATGCACGGGCGCGGCGTCCGCACCGACGGCGTCGAGCTGCGTGCGGCCGTGCCCGTGTCGACGCGCACGCGCGACGAGGCCGGGGCGCTCGGGAACCGCATCACGCAGCTGATCGCGCCGCTGCCGGTCGACGTCGCCGACCCGCTGGCACGCCTGCGCCTCGTGCAGGAGGCGATGGCCGGCCTGACGGAGAGCCGACAGGCGCTGGGCGCGGAGATCATCGCCGGCGGTCAGGACTTCGCGCCGCCGACGATCCTCGCGCAGTCGACGCGCCTGAACTTCTCCACGCGCGCCTACAACCTGCTCGTCACGAACATCCCGGGCCCGCAGATCCCGCTCTACCTGCTCGGGCGCGAGCTGCGCGAGATCTACCCGCTGGCCTTCCTCGCGGGCGACCGCGCGCTCGCCGTCGCGGCGATGTCCTACAACGGCATGGTCGGCTTCGGGGTCATCTCCGACTACGACCGGCTGCCCGACCTCGACGTCTTCTGCGAGGGGCTGCGCGACAGCCTCGCCGAGTACGCCGCGCTCGCCCGCCGGCGCCGGCGCCGCGCCGTCAGGGCGGGCTGATGGGCACGGCCGCCGCGACGAAGAAGGACGAGCAGTCGCGCGCGACGCGCCGGCGCCTGATCGACGCCGCCTCGGCGCTGTTCGCCGAGAACGGCTACCGCGACACGTCGGTCCAGGCGATCGGTGAGCGCGCGGGCGTCAGCCGCGGGTCGATCTTCTGGCACTTCGGCTCCAAGGAGGGGCTGCTGTGGGCCGTCGTCGAGGAGGCGTTCGGCCGCTGGGAGACCGACGTGCTCGTGCCCGACATCGGCGATGCGATCGGGATCGAGGCCGTGCGCCGCGGCGTCCGCGCCCATCGCCGCTTCCTGACCGACGACGGCGGCGCGCTGCAGCTCTTCTACGTCCTGATGTTCGAGGCGCTCGGGCCGCGGCCCGAGCTGCGCGCGCGCTTCGTCGAGCTCCATGCACACCTGCGCGAGACGACGGCGGGCTGGATCGTCAGCGGCCGGCGCGCCGGCGAGCTGCGCGCCGACATCGACCCGCAGGTCGTCACGACGATGCTCGTCAGCGCGCTCGGCGGCCTCGCCTACCAGTACCTCCTCGACCCCGAGGGCGTCGACCTGGACGCCGTGTACGACGGGCTCGTGGCGCTGCTCGAGCGCGGGCTCGCGGCCTGATCCGACGGGCCGCATCTAGGATGCGCCGGGTGCTCGCCGTCGCCTTCCAGGGTCCCGAACACGTCGAGGTCGTCGAGAAGCCCGAGCCCGAGCTGCTCGCGCCCGACGACGCGATCGTGCGCATCAGCGCCACCGGCGTCTGCGGCTCGGACCTGCACATCTACCACGGGCGCGTCCAGATCGAGCCCGGCTTCACGATCGGGCACGAGTACGTCGGCGAGGTCGTCGCCGCCGGCGACGCGGTCACGGGCGTCGCCGTCGGCGACCGCGTGCTCGGGACCTTCCAGGTCGCCTGCGGGACCTGCTGGTTCTGCCGGCGCGGCGAGTACCACAAGTGCGACGCCGGCCGGACCTTCGGCCACGGCGCCGGGCTGGGCTCGCTGCAGGGCACGCAGGCCGAGCTGGCGCTCGTGCCGCACGCGAACCTGACGCTGCGCCGCGTGCCCGACGGCCTCGGCGACGACGTCGCGCTCTTCGCCGGCGACGTGATGGGCACCGGCTACCACGCGGTCGTCGACGGCGGCATGGTGCCGGGCGACAGCGTCGCGGTGCTCGGGCTCGGGCCGGTCGGGCTCTGCGCCGTCCAGGTGGCGCTGCTCGCGGGCGCCGCCCGCGTGATCGCGATCGACACCGTCGAGCAGCGCCTCGACGTCGCCCGGGCCTACGGCGCCGAGGCGGTGCACCTCACCGAGCAGGACCCGCGCGCCGTCGTCAAGGCGCTCACCGGCGGTCGCGGCGTGGACGTCGCGATCGAGGCGGTCGGCGACCCGCGCGCGCTCGACACGGCGATCCGCATGACGCGCAAGGCCGGCACGGTCAGCGTGATCGGCGTGTACGCCGAGCGCGCCGACGTCCACATGGGCCTCGCGTGGATCAAGTCGCTGCGCATCACGGGCGGCCAGGCGAACGTCATCGCCCATCTGGACCCGGTCCTCGAGCTGCTCGGCAGCGGCCGGCTCGACCCGTCCGCGCTCGTCACCCACCACATGCCGCTGGCGAAGGCGAGCGAGGCCTACGCGCTCTACGACCGGCGCGAGGCGCTGAAGATCGTGCTGACGCCGTAAGGGGCCCGCTTGCGCGCTGATATCTGATCTGATATCAGATCCCTGATGATCGATGTGGGCGAGCTCGTGCGCGGCACTCGGACACGGAACGGCCTGGACCAGAGAACCCTGGCGCGGCGCGCCGGGACGACGCAAGCGCAGGTGAGCCGCATCGAACGCGGCGAGACCTCGCCGGGGATCGACACCCTCGCGCGGCTGTTCGCCGCCATGGGCGAGCGGCTGGAGATCGACACCGCGCCCGGTCCCCGCGCGAACCAGACGACAGGCGACCTGGCGCGTGACGCACAGGAGCTGACTCCGGGCGAAGGGCTCGCCCAGGCCGTCGAGCTGAGCCGGTTCCTCACCGGGATGACACCGCGCGAGCAGCACCGATGAGCCGCGAGCTGCGCGCCGACAGCATCTTCAACCTGCTGCACGAGCACGATGTCGCCTTCGTCCTGATCGGGGGGTTGGCACTCGGCGCACACGGGGTCGTGCGCGGGACGAAGGACGTCGACATCGTGCCGAACCCGGAGCCGGCGAACCTCGCACGGCTCGCCACGGCGCTTGAGGCGATCGGCGCGCAGGTGGACATCGGCGACATCGAGGCGCGCGAACTCGCAATCGAGCCCGACCTCACAGGCCTCTCCGAGGGCGGCAACTGGGTGTTCTCGACGGACCTCGGCCGGCTGGAGGTGCTGCAGGACGTGGCAGGCTCCCGCGGCTACGAGCATCTGCGCGCAGGAGCCCTCGCGGTCAACGCCCCCGGCGTCGCGCAGCCCATCCTCTGCGCCGGCTTCGACGACCTCATCGCGATGAAGGCGGCGGCGGGGCGTGACCAGGACCTCATCGACATCGACGCCCTGCGCCGCGCACGCGGCGAGCTGGGCTGATCCCGGCGACGTCAGACCAGTGGCCGCCTCAGCCGGGTGGCGGCGCCAGCGAGCGCTCGAGCCGTAACGCGGCTCGCAGGCCGCCGGTCAGAACGACACGCCGTCGCGGCACACGCGCCGGGCGACGCCCGTGCGGTGCTTCGCGCAGGCGCGGTCCGTCCGAGTTCCGGCGAACAAGGCGGTGAAGGCATCGTCTTCATCGACCACGATGAAGTGCCCGTCGTACGAGTACCGGCGATCGCGCCAGCCGCCGCGGCAGCGCGTGATGAACGGGCTCGTGACGTCGCACGCGAGTGTCAGGGCGACGGGATACGCATCGGTTCCCGAGGTGATCGTCAGCGTGACGGTCTTGTGGATGACCACCATGGCG